>ENA-ORUW01000133-ORUW01000133.1-human-gut-metagenome-genome-assembly--contig:-NODE-133-length-87694-cov-91.410548_pt1 | contig 87694 bp, 75 predicted proteins | sample MGYA00242088_ERZ509227 | MGnify/ENA primary metagenome ERZ509227 (study PRJEB26280, sample SAMEA2338816) | human gut metagenome | biome: human gut; feature: human-associated habitat; material: faeces... | reverse complement strand
TGCAAACGGCGGGTTTGAAAAAAGGTTTTTGTGTTTTGTATATGCGGTTTTGAAGATACATGGGAAATATATGAGTATGATATCTTATAGACATAATTGTTTATAGGATTTTTTAATTTCAAGGAATTTTGATTCTAAGTAACCTTGACGATTACGATATATATAAAAATCCACAGTACGCCATTTAACAAGGTGTGTACTGTGGATTTTTTATTTTGAGATCGATCAATGTTTTTCTTGTTTTAAGTCTTTAGAGAAGGATAGGATCATGAGTCCCAAAAAGAAAACACAAATATTGAAGTAGAAAGGATAAGAGGGATCCAGGTCATAGAACCATCCGATCAGGCTTCCGAACGGAACGGAAAGGCCGATCATCAGCATGTTATAAAGCGCGTAGATCCTGGAGCGCTCCTTCTCGTCAACGAACAGTGCCATAAGTGCGTCCTTCCGCGGAATGACAATAGCATAGGCTGAAGATTCCAGGATTGTGTATAACATCACCAGAAGCAGATTTTTCTCGGGACAGAGGATCAGGAGTATATGGCTGGCTATGTAGATGAAAAATCCGATGATCATGGAATTTCTGATCCTGAGACGGTGAAACAGATTCTGCAGGAACACCACAAAGAGAATCATGATGATAGTCCTTATAAGCGGAAAGACAGCTACCAGTTCTTCTGAAATATGCAGACTCTCTGTGATATAAAGCGAGAAAAAATTAGTGGTGGCGATCAGCAGTATATTGGTAAGTGTCATTATGTAAACCACAAGACGCATTCTGGAAGAACGTATGATCTGAAAAAAGATATCTTTATATCCGGTCAGCATGGAAAAGTAAGACATATTCCTGGTCTCTTCCATTCGCTGTCTGCCAATCCTGGTTTCGCCTCCGAATCTGTAAAGAAGAACAAATTTGGCTGTCATAGATATCCCCGATATAAAGAAAATCACACGGAATACAGATACCAGATCGTATATTTTCAGCAGCCAGATAGAAAGCGGAGCAAAGAATACGGAAAGCATTCCGCATATCTGTATCAGTGTAAACGCATTGGTGATATGCTCCGGAGGACAATCCTCGATAAACAGGCAGTTCCAGGAAGTATTGGTGATCTGAAAGGAGGCATTGATGGCGGCCGCTATCAGAAAATGCCAGAAGTTCTGTGAAAAGGCCCATATAAAGCAGGGGATGCTCCAGGATATAGTATCAAAGATCACAGTTGCCTTGCGCCGCCCCATTTTGTCGGTCAGAGCGCCTCCGATAAATGCAAAGAAAACCTGTAAAAGGAAGCCCAGTGAGAGGGTGGTCCCGATCTCCAGACTGGAAAGCCCAATCTTCCTCATATAAAGTGCCTGATAAGGGGAAAAGAGGGAATAGGGGATGAACCAAAGGGGTTCTGTACAGATGGACCACTTGGGATTTCCTTTTAACTGGAGGAAGGTCTGTACCAGAACATGATTTCTGATTTTGTTTCTTAAGGGGTAAGATTTCATAGTGTGTAAGAGTTCCTTTTCATCGTATTAGTGTGAGTGACCTTTCTTCATTATAAGGAAAGAGGACCATTAAGTAAAGCAGGTAATCTCTTAAAATCCTACAAAATTCAGTGAATTTCAGACTTTATGATTGAGGAATCCATTGTACCTGAAAAAATGACACCAGATTAAAATTTGAGCCATTATCTATAGTAAGCATCAGAGATATAATAAAGCCATCTCAAAGGGAAACAGCACAATAAAGTGTGCAAAATAAGAAGCGGGAGGAAAAGAGTATGAAACGAAGAAAAACAGCAGCATTTGCGTTGGCTGGTATGATGGCGCTTTCCATGACAGCATGTGGCTCAGGTACCGGGGAAAACGCAAAGGACAATACAAAGGAGACTAAAAATGAGGCCGCTGCCACTGTAGGGAAAAAAGATGCATCTGAAAAATTGGTGGTGTGGACTCTGGCGGATGACTTGAAACAATTTGCTGAGCGTTACTGTGAAAACAATCCGGATGTACAGATTGAAACTGTGACTATCGCACCGGCGGATTACCCAACAAAAATACAGACAGCCATGCGTGGAAAACAGACCACACCGGATATCATTGTGGGCGAACCGCAGATGCTGGAAGATATGTATGAAGCAGGATATTTTGAAGATTTGGATCAGGAGCCATACAATGCCCAGGACTATGCGGATAAAATTGTAGATTATGTCTGGGATGTGGGAAAAGACTCAGATGGTGTGCAGAGGGCAATCTCTTATCAGATCACTCCATGCGGTGTATTTTATAGAAGGGATATTGCGCAGAAGGTGTTTGGGACAGATGACCCAGAGGAAATGGGAAAGCTTTTTCAGGATTATGACACCATACTCTCTACGGGAGAAAAGCTCAGGGATGCAGGATATAAGATATTTGCCTCTGATATGGAGATGACATATTTTTCCGGTGATAGTGCCTGGGTGGAGGACGGAAAACTGAAGATAGATCAGGCCAGAATGGACTATTTAGATTCCTGTGTGAAACTATACCAGAATGATATGACGGCATACGTAGCCCAGTGGTCCACAACCTGGTATCAGGCTATGGGCGGCTCTGTGCCGGTGATCGATAAAGAAACAAATGTGTGGGATGAAACAGAAATGGAAGAAGCAGCAGAAAACGGAAAGACAACAGAGATTTTTGCTTACGGTCTTCCTGCCTGGGGAGTTGTGACCATGCGTGACCATGTGGGCAGCTTATCTGGAAAATGGGGAGTGTGCGCAGGTCCCGCCTATGGCTTCAGCGGCGGTACCTACATAGGCATCAGTGCTTTCAGTGAGAATAAGGAATTAGCCTGGGACTTCCTGAAATTCTGTACTCTGACAGAAGAGACACTGGACTGGTGGATTGAGGCATCACAGGGAGACGTGGTATCTTATCTTCCATGTCTGGAAAAACATAAAGAGGATGAAAATACAGTCTACGGCGGTGAAAAATTATATCAGTTCTTCTTAAAACAGGCAGAGGGAATTGATTATTCCAAAGTCACCAAGTATGACAAGAAGATAAATGATGCATGGGCAGCGGCAATTGATGCGATCAAGACAGGGGAAAGGTCAAAAGAGGATGCCATAAACGAATTCTATGATGTGATAGCGTCCACATACCCGGAAATTGACATTGAGCGCTGAGTATAGAAAAGAGGGAAGAAAATGGGAGAAAAGGCTGTGTCCGGGAAAAAGAAAAGAAACATTGAGTCAACCGGTTATTTCTTTGTTGCTCCATTTGTAATTGCGTTTATCATTTTCAGTGTCTACCCGGTACTTCGGACATTTTATCTGAGTTTTACAGACTATAAGGGATTTGGAGAGGCTGCACTGACAGGGGGAGTAAATTATCTGCGGGTTCTGCAGGATAAATTTTTCTGGAAATCACTCTGGAATACAGCCAAGATCTGGAGTGTAAATATTGTCCTGCAGTTAGGAATAGCTTTGGCACTGACGATCATCTTCAGTGATATCAAGTATAAGATAAGAGGCCTGGCTGTTTTCAGAGCCTTATATTATCTGCCGAACCTGATAGCGGCAACATCTGTTGCTTTTCTCTTCAAAACACTGCTGGACTGGAGATATGGAACCCTGAATCAGATACTTGTGGGCTCAGGAGCTGTGGGCAGCCCCATCAACTGGCTGGGTTCCACAGCTACAGCTCCCTATGTGATATCTGTTATCAGCGCGTGGATGTGGTTTGGAAACTCCTTTATCATGCTGATGGCTGGGGTACAGGGGATTTCAAAGGATTATTTTGAAGCGGCAGCCATCGACGGGGCAGGGAGGATGAAAATTTTTACAAGAATCACACTGCCTCTTCTGAAACCCATTATGCTGTATGTGGGAATCACATCACTGATCGGCGGACTGCAGATGTTTGATCTTCCGTTCCTAATAAGTGGAGGTACGGCGGGGAATCCAAATGGCAGTACCCAGACCGTTGTTATGTATCTCTATAAATTCGGATTTGAGACAAACCAGGTGGGATATGCATCTGCCATTGCTTATGTGTTATTTATGATCATATTTCTGTTTTCCGCATTACAGTTTAAAGTGATGTACGGCAGGAAAAAGGGAGGAAACTGATATGACAGCAAAAGTGAAAAAAAGTTTTTTATATATCGTTTTGATCATTCTGGCTGTCGTATGCCTGATGCCTTTTGCACTCATGATGGTAAATGCAACAAGAAGCGGTTCTGAGATCGTACATTCCTTTACCTTGATTCCCAGCAATGCGCTGGTACAGAACTGGGAAACCGTATCAGGATACTTTGATCTGTTCAAAGGGATCATAAACAGCCTTATGGTATCTGTTCCGGCCACTCTGCTGACTTCCTATTTTTCCGCCATGGCAGCCTACGGGCTTGTGATGTATAAATTTAAGGGGAATAAACTTATAAGCGGAGTCATCCTTATTTTCATGATGATACCAGGTCAGCTCAGTATGATAGGATTTTATGATCTGATCACGAAAATGCATATGATAGATACTTATTGGCCTTTAGTCCTGCCTGCGATTGCGGCTCCGGGAACCGTATTTTTCCTGAGACAGTATTGTGAGGGGGCCTTGCAGCCGGCCCTCATTGAGGCGGCCAGAATGGATGGTGCCAAAGAGCTTTATATTTTCCACAAGATCATCCTTCCCCTCATGTCCCCCGGAATCGCTACTATGGCGATTGGTGCTTTCATTGGAAGCTGGAACAGTTACCTGATTCCATTGATCTTATTGAACACACCGGAAAAATTCACTCTTCCGGTCATGATCGCATCTCTGAATGCATCTACGGATATCACGGCAAATCAGGGAGCAATCTATCTGGCAGTAGCCATCTCCGTGATTCCTATTCTCCTTGTGTTTGCCTTTTGTTCCAAATATATCATTGGCAGCATATCAGCCGGAGGGGTCAAAGAGTAAGAAAATAGCAGGGCAGCCTTTGTTATTTCTATGATATAATGGGTAGTAGAAAGGCAAGAGAAAGCTTGCTCACATATTAGGGGCTGTGGCGTCTGGCACAGTCCCTGTCGAGGGAGAAGGAGCGGAGAAAATGAAAAAGATGAGGTATCTGTTCATGCTTGCGGCTGTACCGGCCTTTGTGTGTCTTATGGGAGGCTGCGGTGACACCGGACTCATGCCGACCGGCAGTGAAGAGAGAGAGAAAGAGAGCAGTATTGTGGACTTAGACTGGTATATTAATTTCTCCTGGTTTACTACAACCTGGGGGAAAAGCCAGGTTTCCAAGGCTGTCACGGATATTACAGGAGCCAATATCCATTTTCTCGCTCCAAAAGGTGATGAGTCTGAAAAATTAAATGCCATGATCGCTGCCGATACTCTGCCGGATCTGGTCACTCTTGAGTGGTCAGCGTCACAGAACAGTGAAATGATAAAAAATGGCCAGGTATATGCACTGAATGAGCTTGCGGATCAATATGACCCGGGCTTTTATGACGTTCTGGATAAAGCGGTACTGGACTGGTATAAGCAGCCGGATGGAAACCTCTATGCTTATTACAACTCTTTCTATACCCCTCAGGATTATGAGGAAAATGATGATATTCCGTCCAACCAGGTCTTTCTTGTGAGAAAAGATATCTACCAGGCGTTGGGAGAACCGGACATGACAACACCGGAGGGATTTTCAGAAGCGGTAAAAAGGGCGGCAGAATTATTTCCGGAAATAAACGGAGAGCCTCTGATCCCCATCGGTGCAGATGAATTTACGGACAAGGGAAACGTATCTTTTGGCTTGTACCTGCAGTCATTTCTGGCAGTGCCATATGAAAAAGACGGAAAATATTATGACAGGAACACAGACCCGGACTATCTTGCATGGCTGAAGGTATTTCGGGAACTTGCCGGTGAAGGATACTTAAAGGATGAAATCTTTGTAGATAAAAGGCTGCAGTTAAAAGAAAAATTTGAGAAGGGGCAGTATTTCTGCCTCCTTTACCAGTCTACGGATATCATTGACCAACTGAGGAAACTGGAAGAGACCAACCCTGACTGCGTATATATTGCGGTGGAGGGACCCCGAAACGGGGCAGGGGATGAGCCTCAGCTTCCGATAGGCGGAATTTATGGATGGACAGCCACCTATATACCAAAGAATTGCAGTGATCCGCAAAAGGCACTGGAGTTATTAAAATACCTGATCAGCGAGGAAGGCCAGAAAATGACATGTCTGGGCGTTGAGGGTGAAATGTATGATATGAAAGACGGTGTGCCCGTTGTGAGACCCCAGGTAAAAGAACTGCTGTCCTCTGACAGGAAGGCTTATGATGAGCGGTATGGAGCAGATAATACTTACTGGATGATGCAGAATAATATGATGCAGATGAAGTGGAAAACGGAAACAGATCCTGTGATCCGTCAGCTTCAGGAGTGGACTTATCCATACACTGCATATACGTCTCAGTACAGTACCAATTTCAACGGAGATACGGTACTGGCTGCACTGGAGGAAAAGCAGCAGAAAATATGGGGGGATACCCTGCCAAAGCTGCTTCTTGCAGACAGTGACCAAGAATTTGATAGAATTCTCGATGAATATCTGAAGCTGAGAGAGGAAAACGGATATGGCGCCTATGCGAAAAGCATGACAGAGGTTTACAGACAGAATAAGGAAAAGCTGGGATTTTCAGAGGATTAGGCTATGGACAGAGTGAAAAATGCATTTTCGGATCTGAAATTGAATCAAAAGTTTACACTTGTCATCATGTTGATCGTGGTCATGCCCATGGTGGGATTTTCGATTTTTTTGTATCGAAATATATCCAGGAATACGCTGCAGCAGTCTGCTGCGGAGATGAGCAGTCAGGTAAAAGAGGATTATGGTACTATGCAGAGTATTGTGGAATTCTCCAATATGTCTGCCCAGTCTTTTTTAGGAAACCAGGCATTAAAGGATATGCTGCTTCGCCTGAAATCTCATGAAGAGATCAAAACCGAGGATTATATAGAGTTTAACAGGGATGATATCGCCCTGCTGGAGCGTCTTGTGAACAGCAATCCATATCTGTATCAGGTACGTGTCTATGCAGACAGCAATACCTTCCCTGAGATGATCCCCATTCTCTACCATGGGAACAGGATCTATGATTTTTCCTGGGGAGAGGACTACGAGGCCGGAAAATGGCAGATTGACTATGCGGACGATTCTGCCGCACATTTAATGGCTCTGGTCAACGACGCTGAGGATGATTATGGGAACAAGATAGGGATCATTGAGACAGCGGTTTCCATGGAGGAGTTTTTTCCTGACATGTACCGGGGTGGTGAGAACGTCTGGTCCTGTTTTGTGTCAGCGGACGGACAGGTTACTGCGGATGACAAGGCGGCTTCGGAGACTCCGTGGAAAGCGGCAGCAGGGGAAAAGGCCGCCCATACAGAACATCCTGCAAAGGAGATGGAGATCAGGAATATTACGCTTGGGGGAGAGCCGGTCATATGGATAAGCCAGCCCGTGAAGGAGCTGTCAGGAACCTATATCCGGGTTACCAGCATTAAAGACCGGATGAACCAGCTTGCGGCTTATAAAAACCAGCTTCTGCTTATTCTGCTGGCCATTTTTCTATGTCTGGCGCTGGTTGTGAACAGTGTTGTGAAAGTGCTTTTGGGAAAATTTTATCATATGCTCTCTGTGGTCCGGAAGGTTCAGGACGGGGATCTGGACCAACGGGTAGCCAATCCCGGCAGTGATGAAATGGGGGAGATGAGCACCCAGTTCAATAAGATGCTGGACCACATCCAGATACTGATGAAGGAAAATGTAAACAGAGAGGTATTGATCAAAAACACAGAGATCAAAGCCCTTCAAAATCAGATCAACGCGCATTTTATTTACAATGTTCTGGAAGCTGTCAAAATGATGGCGGAGATCAACGAGGAATATGAAATTTCTGATTCTGTGACGGCGCTGGGAGAACTGCTCCGATACGGAATGAAATGGACATCCAGTGATGTGACGATTCGCCAGGAAGTGGAGTATATAAAGAATTATATACAGCTTATGAATCTCCGCTATGATTACACCATCGGACTTTCCATCAATATACCGGATCATATCTATGAGCAGCAGATACCAAAGATGTCCCTGCAGCCTATCGTGGAAAATGCCATTTGTCATGGGATTGAGGAGACAGAGGAGGACTCTGTCATTTATATCAAAGCAGTCTGCCATGAAAGGGACTATGATATCGAGATCACAGATTCCGGTAAGGGAATGGATGAGCAGCAGATCGCGCTTTTGAAACGCAAGGTGAGCGGGGAGATCGAGGTGAGCGGAGGCTCAGGAAACGGAATCGGACTTAAAAATGTGCAGGACAGGATACATATCCGTTTCGGGGAGAGTTTTGGTCTGCACTTTGCGTCCAGAGAGGGGTGCTATACAAAAGTAAGTGTGCGCCTGCCGTATTCGACGGCCAACCATTTAGAGGAGAGCAGCACATGTTGCGGCACAGAGAGAGAAAAGGGGATCGAGGAAAAAAGATGAAAACGCTGTTGATTGTGGAAGATGAAAAAATGATCCGCCAGGGAATCGCTGTTATGTCCAGGCGCAGCAAAGTCAAGATCCAGGAGATACTTGAGTGCAGAAATGGTCTGGAGGCAATGAAACTGCTGGAGGAGAGAGACATAGATGTGATGTTCACAGACATCCGTATGCCCAAGATGGATGGGATTGATTTGGTAAAGGAGACGGAGAAATTAAGCCACCGGCCCAAAATAGTGGTCATCAGCGGATACGATGACTTTAATTACGCAGTGGAGATGCTGAAGCATGGTGTTAAGGACTATATTCTAAAACCTGTAAAGAGAGATAAGATAGAGGAGCTTCTGCAGAAGCTGGATACAGAGATTCTGGAGGAAAAGAAGTGCGCGGGGTTTGACAGACAGACATTTTCCAGGCAGATGATGTACTATCTGGAAAATCCTCAGGTGTCAGAGAAGGATCTGGAAGCTCTGAAGTGGAAATTTGAACAGTTTGTGGGGCAGGAACCCTATTATGCTGCGGCAGCAGGCAGAGCGGCCGGGAAGAGGATACCCGGTGCACTGTGTCTGGAAAATCATGGGCATCATATCTTCTTCTGCCCGGCGGAGGCTGTCCACGAGGAAGAACTGGGCGGGGGTGCCGGAATCAGTGGCTCCCATATATCTTTCGAGGAGGCATTAAGTGCCTACGGGGAGGCTATGGAAGCTAGAATACAGGCTTTTTTGTATGGCAGTTCCAGGTGCTGCCGAGGCATGGAAGCGAAGGGAAAGATTTCTGATGATTTTGTGGAGCATTTTGTTCAGCAGTTTCCCACAGAACATTTGGACCAGGCACTCAATACTTTCCGGAACTTGTTTTTTGAGGCAGCGCACGGGAAAGCAGACGGAAAAAATATGATAGACACTGCCTGGAATCTTCAGAGAGCACTGGAGAAAGCTTATGAAAAGCTGCTTCCGGAAGAGGAACAGGACATTTTTCAAAGAGAGCACCCGCTGGCATGGGGATGTGCAGAGGAATATCTGGAGGAGTTTGTTTCTTGGATAAAACAGGCAAGGAGCTGCCTCGACCGGGTCTGTGACAGCAATCTGAACCACAGCAGGATCAGGGACGCGGTGCGCTTTCTGGAGGAGAACTTTAGGAAGGATGTCAATATGGCCATGGTTTCCAATCATGTCTCTATGAACTATTCTCTGTTTTCCACAGCGTTCAAAGAGTACACAGGTGTGAATTTTGTCAGCTATCTGAAAAAACTTAGGATTGAGGAGGCAAAACGCCTTTTGGAGACCACAGATCAGAGAGTCCAGGATATCGGAAAAATGGCAGGATTTGAGAATGACAAGAATTTCCTGAAATCCTTCAAAGCGGCCTGTGGCATTTCACCTACGGAATACAGGAAAAATGCAGAATTTAAAAAATAAAATCTCCCTACAAAAAAGCCGTACAGACGAGCGTGAAAATCGTCTGTACGGCTTTTTCCTGCAGTTTTATATATGCATCCTTCTCCTGACTTCGTTCCTCAGGCTGCTTCTTCTTAGAATCGTGATCAGAGCGCCGTCAATGATAACGGAACACGTAAGCACTACAGCAGACCAGGACAGGGACAGAGGCTGTTCGTAATAATTATGGATCAGCAGTTCAATACATACGGTCAGAGCCGCGATTTCTGCCAGAATCACTGTGGCAAGGGACAGAACGGAACGGTGTCTGTATCTGAGGCAGAATGCGAAGATGAGTATGAGCAGCGTGACAATGCCGATCATAGGCACCGCTAGCTTAAAGTACCATCCATTACCCGGATGCAGCCAGGCAATGATCCCAAAATACATGGCAATACTCATGCCGTCCAGCAAAAGGCTCACATAGGGATTTAATTTTGCCGAAAAGAACAGAGGCAGGAAAAAAATCCACAGAACTACGCAGATTCCGATCACATACAGTGACCAGCTTCCGTACTGAAAGAAAAATAAATTTAACAGGCCGCAGACCACGGCTGTGGTAGCCAGCATAACGGTCATGAGAATTGTGATATCGGCGCGGTCCACCGGCTCAGCATGGCCTTCTAAGGAGGGGAAGGGCTTAGGAGCAGTGGTATCCGGCGGCTGTTTGGGATTGACGACTTTTGTATTGCACAGGGGGCAGACCTCACAGGTCTTGTCAAGTTCCACCCCGCAGTTCACACAGTATGACATAAAGGATTCCTCCGAATTTATCTAATCCTTGGTTTCTCGGTTGCTTTCTATTTTGACCGGAATTCCGTCAGACACCAGTTTGCGGAAGAATATGCGTTCCACATCGGCTTCCACAATACTGCTGGCAAAACTTATGGTCAAGGTATTTTCATAGCTGACAACAGCGCAGTTGGTCCTGGCTGAAAAGGGATGGCCCATGAGCACGTCAAAACGCTCCACATATGGTTTCATCTCCTTCGGAACCTGCACGATGCCCAGATTGGTCAGACCTGCTGTTGACTGCCGGTCCTGCACCCGGATGTAGAACTGTCTGACAACATAATCCTTTAAAAACAGAGGAACAATACGGATGAAAGGGCTCTGCTGGGTGGAAGCGTTGGTGGTAATGTCAGCGTTGAGGAATTTGTTGTTGATATAATACCTCATGTAATGGTGTACCTGCACCAGGATCTCCTCAAAGGTGTACTCACCCATTCTGGGATCTATGGAAGGGTATACCATAGTGATAAAATTGCGCAGTGTGATAGACGGAAAGAATTTACGCAGGTTTACAGGCAGCGCAAGCTTTACGGGCTTTTCACGGAATACATGGTCGGCTTTTTGCTTTTCCAGAAGGGAATAGAGGAGCACGGCATTCAGGTATTCGGTTATAGATGCCTTATAGCTTCTGGCAACTTTTAAAATCTTATCCACAGGCATGATCCCCGTGATAATGTTCAGCGTATAAAAAGGTTCCTTTGTTCCTATGACGCGGTAGGCACTGCCATTTGTGCGTGCCGGTTTTACTTTTGAGGAGGCATAACGCAGGTACGCGTCCTCAAGCTCCTCCGGGTCCGGTTCCTCATGAATGTCCAGTACGCCGTCACAACTGGGGATCTCGTGCCCCTGCAGGCGCAGATACACGGCCGTGATGGTTCTCAGCAGATACAAAGCGCCGTTTCCGTCGGAAAGGGAATGAAACATTTCCAGAGATATTTTTTTATGGTAATAGTATATCCGGATCAGATATCTGTTATTTGCCTTAAAGGACATAGGCATACAGGGATTCACAATATCCGGCTGGACAAAAGGCCCGGGTCTGTCGTTTGGTTCCAGATATCTCCAGAACAGTCCTTTTTTCAGCGCTACCTTAAATGCAGGAAAACGGGGCAGTGCCAGATCCACAGCCTTCTGCAGCAGGGGGGGATCCACCTCTTCTTTCATGATCATGGTGATCCGGTAGACACTGGAAAAATTTTTTCGCTGCAGTGTGGGATATACATTTGCAGATAAATCTAATTTGTACCATGTAGCACGGTTTTTGTTTGTTTTTTTCTCCATAGGTTTATTATAAGATGATACGGGGAAATTATCAATAAAAACAGAAAAGAAACCGGAATGGACGTAACAGTTCAGCCATTCACTGTCCCGCGAGGTATTGCCTTGTATTTGCAAGGCAATACCGAGGCAGCCACGCGCCAGACTGCAGTTTTTGCAGTCTGTGTGCATGCTTTTGTTGCTATGAAACCGAAAGGCTGAATAGTAACGAATGGACGGATGGTCTGTACTGTGATAGAATGAAAATATGCTGGCAGGATACCAGGAGGAAAAGGAGAACTTTATGGAAATTAATCTGAAGACCAATCAGAGCTTAATGAAAGCCATCAAAAAGATGCATACACTGGTTGAAAGTCCCGATGTGGAGAAGCAGAGGGCATCTCAGGAAAATATAAGCGGGATTTTTTCAAAGAGTAAAGATATGAAATATGAAAATTTTGAGATAGACGGGATTCCTGCCGAGTGGGTCAGTGTGGACAGAAGGCATATGAAAAAATATGTGATCCTCTACTGTCATGGTGGCGGCTATAATACGGGAAGTTTCCGGTATGCCAGAAGTATCACCAATAAGCTGGCCAGCACCACCTCCATGGATGTTCTGAGTTTTGATTACCGCCTTGCGCCGGAGTGCCCCTTTCCCGCGGCGCTGGAGGATGCTGTAAAGGTTTGGGATCATCTCATGCATTTCGGATACGGTGCCAGGGACGTGATCGTGGCAGGTGACTCCGCCGGGGGGAATTTGGCACTCAATCTTGTGCAGGTATTAAAAGGACAGGGCCGTATCCTTCCGAGAGGGATTATCCTTTTCTCTCCTTGGACGGATCTCACAAAGAGCGGAAAATCCCATGAGCAGAAGGCGGAGATCGATCCCATCCTTTCCGAGGAATATATAGATAAGGCGATCCAGGACTATGCCCAGGGACGGGAGTTGAATAATCCCTATATCTCTCCTCTTTTTGCGGATTTCACGGGCTTTCCGCCCACCTATATCCAAGTGGGGGAGAATGAAATTCTTCTCTCCGACTCTCTCAATCTGCAGAAGCGGCTGAGAAAATACCATGTCCAGGTACAGCTTGATTTTTACAGCGGAATGTGGCATGTCTTTCAGATGTCACCCTTTAAGACTGCCTATGATGCCATGGACCAGATGGCGGAATTTATCTTTGACATCTGCAGATAGCAAGATCAGATATAGTCTAATATGTAAAATCCCATCATCAGATATAGCCGTGTCATAAAATCATCCAAATTTGCTCCTGTAAGCTGTGCGATGCGGTTCAGCCGGTGGGGAAGGGTGCTTCTGTTAATTTTGAGGAGCTGTGCAGTAAGTGTACTGTTCCTCTCATTCATCAGATAAGTTTTCAGGGTTTCGTACAGCTCAGTGCTGTGCTCTCTGTCATAATGACGGAGCTGATGCAGGGCATCCGGAGCAATACTCTCCTTGGTAAAATCACCGGTTCCCTCCAGCAGCCAGTATTTTAATACATAATCCCGGAATTCATTATACCAATGGGGCACCCGCTCCATTTGGCTGTAGCTGAGTGCGATCTGGGCCTGTTTCAGGTGGATGGCCAGTGTTGAAAAACCGTGAAAGGGATAGGATACACCCATTCTAAGAAGTCCTTCCCTTATAATGTAGGACATTTTCATGCGCAGATCCTGGGAGGTGATCCGGCTTTTGCTGATATTGATCAGCAGATAAATATGGCCTTTATAGTAGCAGGCATGGCAGGCCTCAATACGCTCCTCGATCTCATTGCAGATGCTGTACACCGAGAGCTTTGTCACATCTGTGCTCTCAAAAGAGATGATACCGCACAGATACTGGTCTGCTTCCTCCCATCCCAGAATCTCCAGTTTGCGGCTGATATCGAGACGGTCTGTCTCTGTGCCGCTTATGGTGTCTATGATCAGCTTTTCCAGAGGATGACGCTCGTCTTCCCCGGAGTCATTGCGCCTCAGAAGTGCCAGTTTTATGATCTCCGCAAAATAGGAAGCCACATAGAGCTGTCCACGTGTCACAGGTGTTTCCATTTCTGATATGATAAATCTTCCTCTGTAATTTCCATTCATCCACAAATTGACATAGATACAGCGGTCATTGTTAAAATCACTGTCCCAAAACTGTCCGCCTGAGGTGGTCAGTGTTTTTTTATACGCCGGGCTTGTCCGGAAAAAATTGATGGTGTTCAAATCCTGCATATACCGTTTGGTCTGTTCATTATAGGTAAAATTAAGCGCTCCCTCAAAATGGCGGGGACAGGCCAGAATATGAAAGTATTCATCGTGGATGAATACGGGATTGTGAAAATGTTCCAGTGCGGCTACCGTAATATCATAGAGGCTGCCGTCTCGGTTCAAAATATCATTGAGCTTCCGTTCAAGGAGAGAGTATCCGGTAAAAATCTGTTGCAGGGCATTGAATACTTCCGGCAGAGACATCGTTTCCGGGAATATGAGACAGGAACAGGAGTTCTGGACACTTCCCGCTGCAGGTACTCTGTTCACTGCCAGAAAGCCGTCCGATAATGGAAAAGGATGTGACGAGAGAGTTTCGGGATCGGCAAGATAGAGAAATGCCCTTGATAAGTCCTGCTGTCCGGTATAGAATTGTACGCCTGTCAGACAGGGTTCTTCACTTGGCGGCAGCAGAGAGACAGAAATTTCATGTTCTTTCAATTTTTCATATAAAATCTGCATACTCAGCAGAAGGCCTGCAGGTGCGGCGTGATTCTCAGTCATGGCATTTCCTCCAAAATCTTATTTACACGGCAAAATCCATCCATTTTCCGGCAAAGGCTGTTCAGCCCCGCCGGAAAACGGACGGATTCAAAAGATCTCCGTTTGATTCTTATTTTATCGTAACAGAGGGTTTTTTACCAGTGGTGATTTTATCTTTTACTGCTTCAAGCTGTTGTATCCTGGTCTAATCTATAGCCGAAGGCCAGAAGCACAGCACCCAGCAGGATCACAACAGCGGGAATGATCATAAATCCCATGCTGATCCCTCTCTGAAGCTGCGGAGTAGCCATAGATGGGTCTATCTCCGAGTTAAACTGGGCAAGTGCCAGACAGGCTGAAATCAGGATACCTCTTGAAACAATACCTAATTTAATCGGCACAGTTAAAAGACCCATGACAGTTCCGGTTACGTCGTAACCCAGTTTTTTTCCGCTGTAAGCCGCACAGTTAGAGAACAGCTCCGGGTCGCAGGCGTTGGTCAATACCAGTATGAACATGACTGCGCACATGGCAGCCATAACCACCCAGGTCTGACTGTAGGCAAAGAAGGCTCCGGTGGCGATGAGTGCCATCAAAAAGTAAGAGCAGACCACGGTTTTCTTTGCGGTAAATCTGGCGACAATAAATTTTGATACGTAGGAAGCCACAACGCCAAGCAGATTGGCTGCAAAGACAAAGGTAGTCAGCAGACCTGCATTTTGGCCGATGTAGGTAAAGTAATAGATAGCCAGTCCGTTTACTAGGAACAGCACAATATATTTTGTGATACAGGATAAAAACAGCCACAGCAGATGCGGGTTGCATCGGATCGCGTCCAGAGCATGGACTTTTGGGGCATCCTGTGCAGTCTGCGCAGATGCGGACTGTCCGGCCATCATCTGCAGTTCCTCCTCTTTGGTCATCTCATAACCCTTAAACATGGAAAAATGAGCGTAAAAACCGGCGGCCATTAATGCGGAAAAGGCAAATGCAGTGGCAGCATAGGCATTTTTCTCTCCAAGCCACGCAGCAAAGACAGAGACGGCGGCAGGTCCGGCGTAAGAATAAACCACAGACGCCAGGGAAGTCCACACCATCCTGGTTGAGGACAGCGTCATTCTCTCCTTAGGTGTCCTGCCGGCAATGTTGATCATGGAAATATTAGCAATGTATGGAATATTCCACGCAATACGGCTGGTTATCATGGCCAGGGTAACAAACACAGCGGCAGCCAGCCCATTGCCGATCTTTATAAACTGCATAGCATAGAGGAAAGGAACCATCCAGGGTGTCAGGATCAGCCAGGAGCGGTAGCGCCCCCACTTTTTCGGCTTTATCTTATTCAGAAAAGGACCATACAGGCAGGAGAGGACAGCGTCCACCACTGCGGAAATGGTGGTCATCACTGTGATGACACCCAGGGAAAACTTTGCAATATTTGTAAAAAAGTAGGTCGCATAAAAGGTATCAATGTTGGACATCAGCGTAAAGCCGAAATCACCTACACCGAAGAACCGTTTTAATGAGGTGCTCAAACCATTCCGTTCTTTTTTATCCGGCATAAATGTATCTCCTTCCAGGGGGTGTATTTATGTCAGAAGATTTTATCGCTGACTTTGGCGATCTCTTCGGTAATGGTCTCATACACACCCGGGAATATGGATTCCGGTCCGCCCATGGTGTTGCAGGGGATAAAGAATTTTGTGCCGTTTTCTTTACAGACACGTTCTACTTCCTGTGCAATATGTTCTCTGCTCCAGTCCTCCCTGTCCACTTCACCGCTGTCAATACCGCCCATAAATGTGATCTGACCGCCGTATTTTTCAATCAGCTCCGGAATATTGTTGGTACTCATGACACCCTGCCAGATGTCGATTCCCATTTCGATCATGGAAGGAACCAGATTGGCAGCGTAGGAGTCTGAGTGATGGATAATAACCTCAACACCGTGTTCTTTATAATATCCGTAAACTTTCTTATAAGCAGGTTCATAGAACTCTTTGAACATCTGTGGGGAGATAAAGGAGCTGTTTCTGGAACCCCAGTCATCGTGGTGGAAGAGGGCATCCGGTTTTAAATATTTACAGATTTCTTCTGCATAAGCCAGTTCCCAGTCTGTGATGTAGTCGATCAGTTCATGCATGTAGTCAGGTTCTTCATAGAACTGGATCAAACAGTTCTGGATTTCCAGAAGATAATGGCACTGTTCAAAGATACCAGGAGCCACAAAGGGGGCAACGAAATATTCATCCCTGTCGATTTTCTCGGCTTCTGCAACGAAGGGTGCCCACTCTTCAGCGGAGAATTTTACATTCGGTGCTTTTACATAATCTCTCCAATGGGTAATATCCTTGCAGACGATATGCTCTTCATCGTGTACCGGGAACGGGCCGGGCATTCCTTCCGGGAAGGAAATGGTAACACCCCATGCATTTTTTACATTAGGGCCGCCCTTGGTGGGCATGGCGTTTCTCATAGAATAAGGTGTGCCGTAGAGCATGGCGATTGCCTCATACTGATTTACGTATCTGTCCGGATGACCTCCGCGGATGGTTTCTAATAAATTTTGTCTTTTTGATAACATAGTTTAACACCTTTGTAAACTATTCAGCGGGGCAATTCAGTATAGATTTTGTCCATAACAGAGAGGGCGCTGAACAGTTATACTCCTTTCTATATTTTGTACGTTCTGCTGTTTATTCGTAACTATTCAGCGGGCGGGCAAAAAAACATGGCAAAAAGTGATTCTGCATAGATTTTCGCCCGCAGTTATGAGGGTACTGAACAGTTACGTTTATAATAATATTATAAGGGCATTTCCTTATGTGCACAATTAATCAAATATGGGAAATTAGAAGGATGATATTAGACATAATGATGGATTTGGGTGCTGCTGACAGCAGAAATAAAAAAAGCCCGGAAACATGAAGTTCCGGGCTTGAGAGGCGCCAACCAGATTTGAACTGGTGATAGAGGTGTTGCAGACCTTTGCCTTACCACTTGGCTATGGCGCCATATATGTTATTCTGTTTAAAGAGATATTACACTATATTATATTACCACATTTTCAAAAATATGCAAGTAAAAAATGACTCCAAGGGGATTTGAACCCCTGTTACCGCCGTGAAAGGGCGGTGTCTTAACCGCTTGACCATGGAGCCGTCATATGATACTTATGGCTCCGCATTATTACCGAACCGACCGTTAATAATATTATCATATGAAAAAAGAAAAAGCAAGTTTTTTTTGATAAAATTTGGAGAAATTCAAAATAGGCGATTATAATTTGCTGAACACCTGAAATTCTCTTCCAATCTGCAGAGCCGTAGCAGCAGAAGAGGTCAAACATTGATAAAGTCCTTCGCCTGAGTCTGAATCATTGAAGCCTCCAAAATCACCTATTCCATGACAAGGAATATCCATCTGTAGAGATAGATCCGTACTTCCAAGAAAAGCGCCTCGAGGACTTTTTACCACGGAATAAGACGAGAAGACTGGGAGTATGTGATGAGCCAGGAGGGTCTGGAATTCATGTGACATGCCTTTTCGGGGAATTTCATACCACAGCCCTACATTCCATAGTTTTTTTCCAATAGGGATAGCCCAAAAGTAATCCTTAGTGGTGGCACTCAGATACCAAAAATAAACACGGTCCGGAAGCAATAATGTTTCCCCGGTTATATGGGAAGATATGGCGAATGTTTGTCCTCTGTAGGATGGGAGGGGCAGAATACCTTCCATTCCCCTGGCACCGCAGGCCATGATCAATTTTCGGCCTTTTTCACCGTTTACAGTGTAGAGATTATTTTCAAAGGAAAATGTACGGACTTTTGTATTATAGCGGATATCAGCACCTTGTTCTAGGGCCTTTTCTGTGAAAAAATCATCCAGATATTTTCGTTCCGTTCCCATGCCCACATAAGGTGTATCAAAACGAGTTATATTACAATCACCATCTCTTTCCAAGGACCAGCTTTTTATGGGGACTGCGTGTTGGGCCAGGAGAGGGGAGAGGTCAATTCCTATTTTTTTTAGTTGTACAAGAAGGTAGGGGGGAAGGAAACCACCACATACCTTTTCTCCATGCTCGTGCAGTTTTTCCATAATCAGACATTTAAGGCCGATTTTTTGCATAATGTAAGCGCATAGAGAACCAGAAGGGCCGCTGCCTGCGATGATGCAGTCATAAATCATAATTATCATCCTCATTATTTGATTTAATAATATTTTGCAGTAACAATGAATCTGATGATAAAAATAGGGCCTGCAAAATGAAATATATTATTTGCAGTACCCTGTTTTTATATTTATATCATAATATGGAAATTACCAGCGTCTTCCGCCAAATGTTACGGCATTAGCAACTTTCTTTCCAAAGTTCTCTAAATCTCTTGCAGCAGATTCAAAAGAACCGCCAGCAACATTTTCTAAATCATCTTCATTTAATTCGCCGGAAGCAGATTTTGTAAGCATTTCATGTAATTTTGTTACTTCCTCTTCTGTAACAGTCATGCCATTCTCTGCGAATAAAGCCACAACTTCGGCGGGAGTTTCTTTTTCAATTAAAGCGTTTGCAAATTCTTCATTTCCTAATAAAGCACTTAATTTTACCTGATCCATAATAATGTATCCTCCATTTTTGTTGTGAAATTGTAATTACCAGCGTCTTAACTGCCTTCCAGCTTCTTTAAACCAGTCGTCAACTTTACCCATTGCATCTGTAAAAGCGCTTCCTCCAGCGACATTTTCCAGATCATCTTCGTTTAACTCACCGGAAGCAGATTTTGTTATGATATCTCTCATCTTCAATACTTCTTCCTCGGTAAGTGTAACACCATTATCAGCGAATAAAGCCATTACCTCAACTGGTGTCTCCTTAGTTGACAGTTCTTTCAGAAATGTTTCATTGCCTAGTAAGTTTAAAACTTTTTCGTTCATGCTAATACCTTCTTTCTTGGATTTTTGTTTGACATAGCTGTATACACGCATCAAACAAAAGTGTTACAAATTTTTTTAAAATAAAAGACTGTTGAAAGTTAGTATGAATTTCAGTAAAAGTGTAACTTTTTTGTATAATTTGTGTATGTATTGTTAATCAAATACAGGCATTATGCAGAAGGGAAAATATATGGCAATAGTAAATGATTATTTAAAATATCTGAAAAAAGGAAAAAATAATCTGTTGTTTCGGGAAGAATGCGGCAAGAATTTTGCAAATATTGCTCAGGAATTTGGACAGCTAAAAACCCCGGAAACTATACAGGAAATACGTCTTTCAGAGGAGACAAGGAAATGCGACTACTCTGTTAAGATAGAATATCCTCAAGGGAAATATGTAAAAAATTATTGGTATGAGCTGGATGATGCAGCCTGTGGAAAACAGCCTATTACACCCTGCTATTTTATTGATGCAGAGGGGGTGAGGCGGGGAGTTGACCATTCCTGGGTTTACCAGAAATTTCTTAGTCGTTTTATGGAAGAAGAAGTAATACGTAATCTAAAACCAGTTCTTGAACAAGTGATTGAATCAGGCAGAGGCGAGGAAAAATCGTTTTTTCAGTTCGGAGTTATGGCGGGAAGGGGGCAGAGTTCTGTTCGTGTGTTCAGTCTGGAATTGAAAAAAGAAGAAGTGTGTGCATGGCTTGAAAATCTTGCATGGGCAGGAAAGCAGAAAAATTTGCAAGAATGGCTTGAAGAGCTAGAGCCTTATGCAGAGAAAAAAGAGTTTATTATTGATTTTGATGTGACACCACAGGGTATATCATCAAAAATAGGAATTAATTTTGGGAGTCGTAATAAAGAAAAGAACACCATAGCCGGGTTTTTGGGATTTTTAAAAGAGAAAGGTCTGGCTCTGGACGAGAAAATTCAAGGTACAATGGAATGGATAGAACGAAGGCCGTCAGCAAGCCCTTTTATTATGAATGATATTTCTCACTTTAAACTTCCATTTGATGGAGAAAAAATCACAGAGGCAAAAGCATATTTGAGGCAGAGTCAGTATATGTTCACAGAACCGGATGCTTTTGAACACCCAGGGCTTATGAACTTGGAATTGACCACCAGATGTCCGCTGCGCTGTCCGCAGTGCTATTGCAATCTGGAAGGAGGAATAGATCTTTCACTTTCGGAAGCGGAAAGGTGGCTGAAGGATGCAGCGGCAAATGGTATATGTCAGGTAAACTTAAGCGGGGGAGAAACCATGTGCTATCCTCATATTTTTCAGGTGACCGAGATGGCAAGCCGATTGGGATTACGTCCGAATATTGCGGTTTCAGGGTATCATTTCGGCAGAGAGGAGGTTAGACGGTTTGTTCAGGCAGGTATAGAAAATATCTGTGTTTCTCTTAATGCTTCTTATGAGGCGTGCAACGCATTGACAAGAGATGGTTATGATCTGGCAATAGGTGCATTGCAGGCCCTGAAGGAGGAAAAGTTTCAAAGAACCTGTATCAACTGGGTGATGCACAGCAGCAATGCGGAAGACTTTGCGGATCTGATAAAACTAGCAGAAAAATATAATGTATCAGAAGTGGATGTTATGGTGTTCAAACCGGACGCAAAAAACCAGAGAAATACACTACCTACTCGGCAGCAGATGAGAGATACGGCATCATTTATCAAGCAGTACAAAGGACCGGTTATAATAGATGCAGAACCCTGCTTTTCACAAATGCGAGCCCTTTTGGGAGAAAGATTTTTTTTGAACAAGAACAGAGGTATACAAAAAGGCTGTGGTGCCGGAAGAGACGGAATATCCGTAAGTGTGGACGGAAAATTGACTCCTTGCAGACATTTGGATGTCAGAGAAGAATTTGACAGTATAGAAGAATATTGGAACAGATCTTCATTGCTGAAGAAATTAAGGAGTTTGGAAGACAATAGGAAAGAACCCTGTAGTACATGCAGATACAAATCATACTGCAGGCCTTGTGCAGCTGTAGGATATAAGTTACATGAAGAATGGTGCATACAGGATGAATTTTGTGAGCTTTGGAGGAAAGAAGATGGAAAATGAGAAAATTGTTTTAGTTGATATCTTTGACAGGCAGATTGGTGTAGGAGAAAAGCTTGAAGTACATCAAAAAAAGCTTCTTCACAGAGCTTTTTCTATATTTTTATATCAGGACAATAAAATGTTGATACAAAAACGTGCAGAGGGAAAGTATCATTCAGCAGGTTTATGGGCCAATACCTGCTGTTCCCATCCCAGGGATGGGGAAGTGCTTGAGATTGCTGTAAAACGGCGCCTTTTAGAGGAGGCAGGTATCCAATGTACAGTTACTGAGCTGTATACATTCATTTATATGGAGAATTTTACTGACGGATTATCCGAGTATGAGCTGGATCATGTGTTTGTGGGGGAGTATACGGGTGATTTTGTGCCTAATCCCGAAGAATGCAGTGAAATGAAGTGGGTAGATATGGATGAACTGGCAAAGGATCTGCAGGAAAATCCTTTACATTATGCAGCATGGTTTTTGACTGCTGCCCCGGAAGTTATCAAAAGTATTCGTAAAGGAAAAAAGTATAATGGACAAAATACCTGTTTTTAATATAGAGGAGCATCACGAGGCGTTTTATATCTGGCATTTAGCAAAAGATAGAGCATACATCAGGCCATCTGGTAATATTCTGCTCCATGTGGACCATCATGACGATATGGAATTCAACGGCTATACACAGAGATTTCTGGACAGTCTTTCTGGTATGACAGTCCAAGAGAGTAAAGTTTTTACATATCATGAACTGGGAATTGCTAATTTTATCATCCCTGCTTTGTATGAGGGGATTTTTGAAAAATTTTATTTGCATAAGGGACTTACGTGCCAAGAATTCCGAAAAGAAAATAAGTTCATACAGAGAAGAAATTCCATGGAGCTGATACATGGCAGGTATATCCCTTTTATCCATAGTCCTTTTAAGGAAAATCCTGAATATACCTTTTATACTTACTATGAAGGTGCACTATCAGAAATGGAGGATAAGCAGGATATCGTTCTTGATATAGACCTTGATTATTTCTGGTGGGATGATTCTCTTACGAGCGTAGGAGAAAAAAAAATAGAGATTACAAAAGAAGCCTATGAAGAGTACATGGAAAACGAATATCATCCGTTCCGTATCCTTCCCGTGCTTATGGTGAGAGCAGTGGAACAAAACGGAAGATATTATCTGGATTATAAAGAATACAGAGAACCTGACAGGGTGCCGGGAAAAGAACTTGTAAAAAAAAGAATTCAGCACTTTATAAAATGGCTTTCACAACAGAAAATTTATCCATCTGTCATAGATATTTGTCATTCTAGAAAATCCGGATATCTGCCTAGAGAGGCAGATCCTTTTGTGGAAGAGTATCTATTAGAAGGTTTAAATGAGATATATTCTTTGGAATTCGTCACACAATAGAATAATAGATGGATATTGAACAGTTACAAATCATTACAATATTACAGTTTAAACATATTTTAGACGGTTAGTGCAATGTGGTTTGAAAATAGAGAGTTTCAGAGGTAAAATCAAAAAAAGCGAAGATTGCTTTTTTATGGAGTATATTGTAAATGTTTGTTTGGATATTCATCACCATGATGGTGTTGGATATAATCTATTGTAAAGGAGGCGTTATTATGAAGCATGATGAGAAAGACTTAAAAAAAGGAAAAGCCGAAGAAGCTCAGGTTAACCGCGAAGTTTCTCAAAAGGAAATGGAAAAGGTTACCGGTGGATACCGGGCAGGAAATTTTACAGTACGTAAGCCCAGGTCATGAGTAATTGGTGGAGAGAGGGGCGTTAGCGTCCCTCTCGATTTTTTTTAATCTTGAATTACAGGATTCAGCAGAGCACCGGAAGGAGAAAAGAGATGATAAAACACCAAAAGAATTACAGGTGGAGGTGCAGATATGGCGGAAATTTTTAAAGAAAGTTTTTATTATGGTGCCATGTATGTGCAGATGGTAGTTTTTATTGCAGCCATGATGATGAATACGCCAGCAGTTCCCTCAAAGAAAAAAGGAAAAACGGTTGTTTATCAATGGGGATTGGTTGCTGTGGGAGCCTTTATGGTTGGATTTTTATTTAACATGGCAGCCAGTAGTTTTGTAGAATATGCAAATTTAAAGGCACAGACTTCAGGGATCATTGTCATACAGTTGCTATATTCCGCAATAACAGTATTTACAGTGCTGATCAATACATTGCCGTCAGTAATTGTTGTGGCAGGAACCCTGTGGATACATAAAGGAAAGAAAAATACCAGAATTTTTCTTCCAGTTTTATTTATGTTGGTAGTAGCTCTTTTGTGCAGGTTTGCGGCGGAGGTGGTATATAATTTCTTTTCACCCGGAGATGATGGATATGAAAGATTTATGCCGTCTTATTCGATCAGAAGTGTGGTTGATTTGTTCACTTTAGTTCTGGCGTGTCTGTTGTACTGGAAATTCTTCAAGAAAAAACTGACAGATCTTTTATCTTTTGCGGAGGAACAGATAGGTCATATTATTCTTGTTCCCTGTTTTTCCTATGTCATATATCAGATTGCAAAAGGTACACTTTCTACCTATTCAATTTCTTTTATGGCCATCGACCCGGGCACCTTTTTGATAGCAGTTATTATCCGTATGTCACTTTTGATCATGTATTGTCTTATGTATTGGGCTATATTTAAAGCTGTTGTTGTCGCGGCCGGGTCTGCACAGGTAAAGGCGGAGTTAGACGTAGCCAGCAAGATTCAGCTTTCTGCACTTCCATCTAAATTTCCAGCATTTCCCAAGAGGCGGGATGTGGATGTTTTTGCTGCTATGCATCCTGCAAAGGAAGTGGGGGGCGACTTTTATGATTTTTTCTTCATTGATGAAGAAAGACTGGCTGTATTGATTGCTGATGTATCAGGAAAAGGTGTTCCGGCAGCACTTTTTATGATGAGTGGCAGAGCAATCATTAGAAATCAGGCTCTTTTGGGGATGGATCCGGGAGAGATTTTTTGTAATGCTAATAACCAGCTGGCAGAGAATAACAAAGAAGGGATGTTTATCACAGCCTTTCTGGGAATTATTAATGTGAAAAGCGGAGAATTCTGTTATTGTAATGCAGGACATAATATGCCCTATATTGTACAGCCGAACGGAGATGTTAGGGAACTGCAAATGAAACCGGGATTTGTACTTGCGGGGCTAAAAAACATTAAATACAAAACGGAAACATCTAGGCTTGAATTAAAAGAGAAACTGGTGTTGTACACAGACGGTGTCACAGAAGCCATTAACAAACAGGTTGAGATGTATACAGAAGAAAGATTAAAGAAGGTTCTTGGTGATGACGCGTCTTCTACGGTTAGGGAGACTGTGGAACATATTGTGGATTCAGTCAATACTTTTGCAGATGGGGCAGAACAGTTCGATGATATTACTGTATTGACCGTAGTACGCATGTAGCATAAGCTATTTTTTATCTTTAGTTATGATGTCCTCTGTGGGGGAGCGGTACCCGCCGGCGGCTTTTATGAGATCATTTTCTTCCAGTTCTTCTTCAGGAGAAACGCAATGTTCCACCAGGGAGAGAAATTCTTCTTCAGTTCCGAACATTTCATCCATGGAAGCGCAATCTTTTATAATGTCAATGATATCCTGCATATCAGATGGTTTATTTAATTTATACATACTTAAGACCTCTTTAATAGAATGTAATATAATCGTATGATCGGTGACTGTGATACTACAGTACAGTTACCACGATTTTATTAAAGTATACACTTGTCAACGCGTATTGTTACATATATTTTAATATTAATTATGAAGGTAATGCTTATGGACACAAATGATTTTGAAAAGATATATAAAGAGTATTATACCAGAATTTATGCTTATATCAAAAAGAAAATTTCCCATACCCAGGATGCAGAGGAACTAGCAGGTGATATTTTTACTAGTTTCTATCAAAACCTGGACAAATATGATGCAGACTTATGCGGAATCAATACGTGGCTGTTTGTGATCACAAAAAACCGATTAAAGAATTATTACAGAGACAGGAAAGTACAAGTTTCCCTGGAAGAGGTTGATGAACAGTATGCAGTGGAGGAAAGTCTTCCGGAGTCGGTGCTTATTATGGAACAAAACAGAAGGGAATTGTTTGAAAGTTTAAAACTTTTGTCGGCCAGAGAGCGGAGCATTATTATAAAAAAATATTATGAAGACAAGAAGTCTTCAGAAATTGCAGAGGAACTAGGGATAACTCCGGGAAACGTGAGAGTTATTTTAAAACGTTCCATGGGAAAATTAAAAAAAATAATGGAGAATTAGAGGAGGTAAATTATGTCGGATTTATTTAGACAGTCAGCTTTGGATAAACTGTCTTCTCCAGAACAACTTGATAAGGCTGTAGTAATCACACCGCCTGCGTTCTGGATCGCATTGACAGGTGGTGTACTGATTGTACTGGGGGCTGTTATATGGGGGATTTTTGGTAGGCTTCCTATTAGTGTGGATGCCAATGGAATTTATGTAAGCGGTGACGGTACAGGTGGGATTTATTCTGAAGTAGAAGGCATGGTTACCCAGATTGATGTTAGGGAAGGGGAAACAGTAAAAGAGGGCGATGTCGTTGCCTATATTGGTGGTGGAGATATTACCAGTGAAATTAAAAATCTTGGTGAGAGAATTAAATCTGTGGAGTCTGTGACACTGAACAGTACGAGTGATACAGTAACATCAGATAATAAAGCTATTATAGATGTGAAATCGGAACTGTTAACTATGACAAGTACATACGAACAGTCAAAAAAAGCCTTGGATGATAAGAAAGCCCAGATGAAGGAAGAAGAAAGTAAGATGAATCAGCTTTTGGCAAAGGCTAATGCTCTTGAAAGTAGCTATTATGGTTCTCTTGGCAATACGGAAGATGCTTCTGCACAAGTGAATTATACGGAAGCCCAGACTGAACTTTCTCAGGCACAGCAACTGTATGAATCTGCATATTCATCTCTGCAGTCAGCTCAGTTGGAACTATCTGGTGCCCAGACAGATTATAATATGGCAGAATCTGATTATTCTAAAGCATCCTCTTCATTTGACCAGGCAGAAGCGGTAAGAGCAGACTGCCAGAACGCCTACAGTCAGAAATTGCAGGAAGTGTCGGCTGCCACAGATGCAGAGGAGAAAGCAAGCCTGCAGGAGGAAGCAGATCAGTTGGGAAAACAGCTTAGTGAGGCCGAAGCTGCAAAAAGTAGTGCCCAGACAGCCCTTGCCGGAGCACAGAGTAATTTGGAGAAGGCAGATGCAAATGTAAGCAATGCCCAGGATGCTTATGACGCAGCATCACAGAATCTGACAAATTATGAAGCACAGCTTTCTTCGGCGCAGGAATATTATGACAGTGCTAAAGCAGCTTATGTAGCAGCGGCAAACAGCAGTTCTCGAAGTGAACAGAATCAGACTATTGCGGGCAATGACTATTCCAATGCTATGACTCTCTATAATACCCAGGCATCAATATACGAAAGTGTAAAGCAGGAAGTGAATTCTTTAGAAACACAGACCAGCCAGGCAAAAGACCAGATGGAGTTGAAAAAGAAAGAGATTGAAGTTTCTTTTCAATCAGCGAAAGATTCGGTTATCAGCAGTCTGAAATTGGAACTGAATAAATACACAGAAAACCTTAAGAAGTATGAAGTTTTAGCAACCAGAAGTGGAAATGTCCAGGAAATTGTTGCTACAGAGGGGACTATTGTTAGCGCAGGAACAGAAATTGTCAAGATAAAACAAGGGGAAGAGGCTAAAAAAGAAGCAGTCTGCTATATATCCATGTCTACAGGAAAAAAAGTAGTTCCGGGCATGAAAGTTATGATTTATCCCACGACAGTTAATAAGCAGGAATATGGGCATATGGTAGGAACCGTGGAGTCTGTGGCCTCTTATGTTACTTCTACATCTGAAATTCAGAAACGGCTGGGTGATGATACTCTTGTACAATCATTTTTAAACAATGGGCCGGTAATAGAAGTAGTTTGCAGCTTGACAGAGGATAGTGATACAGCCAGTGGGTATTACTGGTCCAGTAAAAAGGGGGCAGATGTTATGCTGGCAGAAGGAACAATGCTCACAGCCAGTATTGTTACAGAGAAGAAAGCTCCTATTACTATGCTGATTCCTTATCTAAAAGAGAAACTTACCATGGACAATAATTCTGCCACGACCACAGAACAGAAGACAGCAGCTCAGTAAATCATCTGAAAAGGAGTAGTTTATGAAGAATAATTATGCAAAAACCCCTACCATTTATCAGATGGAAGCTACAGAGTGCGGGGCCGCTTCTTTAGCTATGATCCTTGGGTATTACGGAAAATATGTGCCTTTGGAACAGATGCGGATCGAGACCGGAGTTTCCAGAGATGGATGCAATGCAAAGAATATTTTGAGAGGGGCAAGGAAGCTCGGCCTGGATGCAAAGGGATACAGAAAGTCTTTGGATAAACTGATGGAGGTAAAGCCGCCTTGTATCATACATTGGAATTTCAATCATTTTGTAGTTTACGAGGGTTATAAGGGGGACAAGTTTTATATTAATGATCCTGCAGTGGGCAGAAGGAAACTGAGCAGAGAAGAAATTGATGCAGCTTTTACAGGAATTGTGCTTGTCTTTGAAAAAAAAGACGAGTTTCAGAAATCAAAGAAAGAGAGCAGCCTGACTACATTTGTAAAAGAAAGGCTTGCCGGCCAGTATTCTTCTGTAACGGCTTTGATCTCTATTGGCCTTCTTCTGGTTTTTCCAGGGATGATGATACCGGTATTTTCTCAGGTATTTATTGATGATATTTTGTTGGGTGGCAATAATAACTGGATGTTTGCTTTCCTTGTGATCATAGGCTTTACTATTTTGTTCCAAGGTGTTCTGACTTTTTACCGAGGGACTCTGTTGCAAAAATTACAGAATAAAATGTCAATGATTTCGGCACATAAATTTTTATCTCATATGTTCCGTCTGCCTATGAACTTTTTTGATCAGAGGTATGCAGGTGATTTGGCACAGCGTGTGGAGAATAATAACAATGTAAGTAATTTTCTGGCAGGTGAACTTGCAGAGACCGTGTTAAATATATTTGTAGCTGCATTTTACTTGATTTTACTTTTGTTGTATAGTCCTATGCTGACGCTGATTGGTTTGTTCAGTATTGCACTTAATCTGATTATGGTGAAATTCAGTTCTAAGGCGATTGAAAATTCCACAATGAAAATGCAGCAGGATGAGGGCAAGATGGTAGGTACTGTATTTGCCGGTTTGAATATTACAAGCACATTAAAGGCCTCAGGAGCTGAAAATGAGTATATCAGCCGTATCATGGGCTATTATGCCAAGACAATTTCCCTGGAACAGAAATTGGGTAAACTGCAGCAGGTACTCAATGCGGTACCGGAAGCATTTAACGGGATTTCTAGTATATTAGTACTGATGTTTGGTGGTATGCTGGTAATCGGCGGTGGTATGACTGCTGGTAACCTAGTGGCTTTTACGGCATTGTTGGAATCCTTTACTGCTCCTGTTGATAAACTGGTAGAATTCATTCAGAAAATCCAGAAGCTGAAAGCGGATATGAGTCGTGTAGAAGATATCATGAAATATGAAGAGGACAAAAAATTTGAGGAGAGTACAGAACTGGTTGAACGGACAACAAAGCTAGCAGGAGATGTCGTTTTGGAAAATATATCCTTTGGATATAGCAGGTTGGATCCTCCTCTTGTGGCAGATTTCCATTTTCATTTGAACTGCGGCAGTTCCATTGCTTTTGTAGGCTCTTCTGGTTGTGGAAAATCTACGGTTTCCAAGATTGTCAGTGGTCTATATTTACCATGGACGGGTGAGGTGCGCATGGATGGTATACCAGTAAAAAATATACCAAAGGAAATTTTGAGTTCAAGTGTATCTACAGTGAGTCAGAGTATTACACTTTTTTCTGGTACTATACGGGACAACCTAACCATGTGGAACAGCAGTATTTTGGAAGAAGATATTATCAGGGCTGCCAAAGATGCCTGTATACACGATGTCATTACTAGAAAACCGGGAGCGTATGAATATGAGCTGACAGAAGGCGGAAGCAACATGTCAGGCGGACAGCGCCAGAGGCTTGAAATTGCCAGAGCTTTAGTGACAAATCCTACAATACTGATTATGGATGAGGCTACTAGTGCCCTGGATCCTCTTGTCGAAAAGGAAATTATCGATAATATTAAACGAAGAGGATGCACCTGTGTCATTGTTGCCCACAGACTTTCTGCAATCCGTGACTGTGATGAGATTATTGTTATGGACAGAGGAAAAATTGTCCAGCGTGGAACCCATGGTGAATTAATGCAGCAGCCCGGACATTATCAAACTCTGATTCAGAATATATAGGAGGTAGTAACATGGAGCAGATTTCTATCAAGGGCGGCCAAACATATATAACAGAAGAAGCAGAGTATGCATATACAGTCACTTCGGGCCATGTCCTTGTTTATATTGTCCCATATGAAGAAGGTAAAGCAGGAAGAAAATACCTTCTGTATGAGGCTGAAGAGGGCGACAGAATTCCAGCACTTGTTTTTGTAAATCCACAGATTGGGGAATGGCGTTTTCTGTTGGTTGCATTAGATACTGCATCGTTTAACAAGGATATACCCAGAGATATGGAGGAAGTGAAGCGAGAATTTGCTAAGAGCGCGGGTGTCCGTATTTTTGATGTGGGTGAATTTGAGGAACAGATGGCGGAGCAGTTCAATATCAACATCATAAAAGAAGAAGGATATATCTATGCCACATCCCAGGAACAGAGCAGAACTTATGAAAAAGGGCTTCAGATTATATATGATATGTTTCGGAAGAAAAAGCATAAGCAGCAGACACCTGCCAGTGGAAACAGGACTTATGACGCAGCAGCCCGTATCTGTGATGCTATGGGAATCTATATAGCACCCTTTGACTTAATTAAGGAGAGCTGTAAGAGAAAATTTGATTTGTGGGATATTGGGCGTATATCGCATTTTACCTGCAGGGAAGTGGTACTGGAAGAGAAGTGGTATAAAAAAGATTCTGGAGCTATTGTGGCATATAAGCTTAAGGGACGGCATCCGGTGGCCTGTATACCAAAAGGACCCGGTAAATATCTTGCCTATGAACAGGGAAGTGATACACCTCAGGTAGTAGACGAGGAATACAGCAAGACGCTTGAGGTGAAAGCAGATATGGTGTACAGACCTTTTGAACCTAAAAAGATAGGATTCAAAGATTTGATGCTGTTTGGAGCAAAGAGTGTATATAAGAGAGATATTGTAAATTTTGCAATTCTGGCATTTCTTGGAACACTCATTGGATTGTTGCTGCCGATGATGAATCAGCAGTTATATGATAAGTTTATTCCTATGGCGGACAAGAGCGGATTGATACAAGTCTGCGTTGTGATACTGACTTGTACTATTGGCAATCTGTGTTTTACCATAGTAAAAAATCTGGCTACATTTCGGAGTATGAATGCAATGGAATATGCGGTTCAGAGTGCGACTTATGACAGACTTTTCAATCTGCCGGAATCTTTTTTTCGCAAATATGAATCAGCGGATTTAGCTCAAAGAGCTATGGGAGTGACAACAATATTTCAGGTCTTTGCAGATGTTGCGGTGAAGACTTTACTCAGTGCGGTCTTTTCGCTGATGTATCTTATAAACATGGCCAAGTACTCCAAGGATCTTATGAAAATTTCACTGGTCATGGTATTCATTTTTATGGTAGTTATATGTATCATCGGGTACCGACAGCTTAAATATGAAGGAGAGAAGATGGAGCTGGATGGCAAACTATCTTCTGTTATGTATCAGTTTCTCAACGGTATCTCAAAAATAAGAATTGCGGGTGTTGAAAACAGAGCTTTATACGAATATCTGAAACCCTATTCTCAATCCAGGAAAATTAATTTTCGTAAGGAAAAAATGGGAATATGGGTAGATACTCTTGTGGGAGGCGCTCAGGTACTTTTTTCCATGGTACTTTATTATAAGATGATACATAGCCAGGTGGATTTAACAATTGGTGCTTTTATGGGGTTTATGACTGCGTTTGGTTCTTTTTCAGGAGCCATGATGCAGGTTGTGTCTTCATTCCTGGATGTGAACAGCGTGATACCTGCCTATAAGCGCTGTAAGCCCATATTGGATGCACTTCCGGAGTGTGAAGAAGACACTATTCTTCCGGGAACCCTGTCAGGAAATATTGAGGTAAGTAATATTACATTCGGATATGATGTGGAAGCCGAACCGGTGTTGAACGACCTATCCTTTCAAATCGGTGAAGGGGAATATATTGGAATTGTAGGGGCTTCCGGATGTGGTAAATCCACGCTTTTAAAGTTGCTGCTGGGATTTGAAAAACCACAGCAAGGGAAAATTTTTTATGACGGTAAAGACATAGACAGTATGGATAAAAGAGAACTTCGGAAAAAATTTGGTGTAGTACTTCAGGATGGGAATCTAATTTCAGGTAGTATTTATGAAAATATTATCATCACATCGCCGTCCTCCAGTATGAAGCGTGTGGAACAGGTAATAGAGGAGGTAGGACTGAAAAAGGATCTGGAAGATATGCCTATGGGACTCCATACTGTATTATCTGAAAATAGCGGTACCATCTCAGGAGGTCAGCAGCAAAGGATTCTTATAGCCAGGGCAATTGTGGGAAAACCCAGGATACTGTTTTTTGATGAGGCGACCTCTGCCCTTGACAATGTAACGCAGTCAATGGTATGTGAAAGCCTTGGAAAATTAAACGCAACAAGAATTGTCATCGCCCATCGTTTAAGTACAGTAATTGATTGTGACAGAATCTTTGTTATGGATAAGGGAAAGATTGTGGAACAGGGAGATTATAAACAACTGATGGATAAAAAAGGACTTTTTTATCAGCTTGCGTGCCGTCAGATGGCTTAAAAGAGGAGAGAGAGATGAAAAGAAAACCGTTAGAGTTGTTGCTGTACCGTTATCCACAGTTGGGACTTCCCCCAAAAAAGGAAATGGCCATGGGTAAAGAATATATAGATATTGTCAGAAAGGGTAATTTGCCGGAAACTTTGGTGAACCCTTTTCAGATGTCGAAGGAGGATCAGTATGATCTGATGGAAACCCCGGCAGGGCCAGTAGAAGTTTTTTTTCTGAAATGCAGGAATGATTTTGAAAGGACAGTTAAAATTCTGGCGTATAGGGGAGAGAAGGAAGAAATCCCTTCCACTATGGGGGCTGTAACTATTTGGGGAATTAATGACTGGAGAAAAATTAATGCACACAAAAACCAATATTTTGAACAAGGAGGAAAAAACTGGACAAAAGAATTCTCAGAGTTTACGAAAGTGAAACAGAATTATCAGGATGTGCTGATTTTAGTTAGTGAAGGAGATTACAGTGCCCTTCCTGCAGAAAAGACAAAATTTGCAGACTGTGAATGGAAGCAGTTTTCCAGGATAATTCGTACTTATCATGAACTTACTCACATTGTCAGCAGAAAATTATTTCCGGAACACAAGAATGTGCTTCGGGATGAGATATTGGCAGATTGTATCGGTCTTACGAAGGCTTTAGGAGAATATGACAGGAAACTGGCTCTTGATTTTTTAGGGATAAAGGAAGATGGAAAGTATATAGGTGGAAGATTGGAGAATTATCTTCCAAAGGATGCTGAACCAGCAAAATTAGCGGTATTGGTGAGAGATAGGATAGTGGAGCTGGAACAGGCATTATCCCATGCACCTAAAGAACCATTTGAAAGGCTTATTTATTTGGAAGAAAACAATATAATTTATAAAAGATAATAGAAAGGCGGCTGCACATGAAAATTGATGTAAAGAAAAAAGAAAATGAAATTGTTATAAGTGCACAGGGCAGAATTGATACCTATACTGCAGAAGATTTTGAGAAAAGTCTTTTAGAGGCAATTGAACAAGAAGACTGCGTAAGACTGGATTTTGAAGAAGTAGAATTTATTTCTAGTGCTGGGCTACGAGCCTTGTTGAATGGGCAGAAAAAGGTGGATGAAGATGAAAAAGAAATGATTGTCTGCAATATTAATGAGGTAGTGGAATCTGTTTTTGTATCTACCGGTTTTATGAATGTTTTGACTGTAGAGTAAGGCAGGTGCTGCGCATGGAAGAGATGGTTGTGAAATCTACAAAAGATGGCATGAAAGATGTAATGGAAAGGCTGGATCAGGTTTTGGCTTCACGAAAATGTCGGTTAAAAGAGAATATGGAATTTGATATTGCCTTTGAAGAATTGTTTGTCAATATTGTACATTATGCCTATGGAGATGATGTAGGTGATGTACGTGTCTTATATGATTTTTCAGAGCAGATGGCGGAATATAGTCTGGAAGTATGGCTTATGGATAAAGGTATTCCTTATAATCCATTGAGTAAGAAAGACCCTGATATTACAAAACCTACAAGTGAGCGGGAAGTGGGAGGGCTGGGTATTTTTATGGCAAAAATTTATCTTGATTTTCTTACTTATGAAAGAAAAAATGGGGAGAATTGTCTTTTTTTAAAAAAGAGCTTTAAAGCTGCTTAAAATAGTCAGGCAGATTGTTGTATGAATAATATGATTAGAGTATTATAGAATTAGAAACAGAGTATATGAAAAGATATACTCTGTTTTTATATAAAAAAAGTCTCGAAACATTAGTTTCAAGACTTTTTTTAGAGGCGCCAACCAGATTTGAACTGGTGATAGAGGTGTTGCAGACCTTTGCCTTACCACTTGGCTATGGCGCCTGAGTGACTCCAAGGGGATTTGAACCCCTGTTACCGCCGTGAAAGGGCGGTGTCTTAACCGCTTGACCATGGAGCCGTGTTTTAACGGAGCGACCATGGATAATGATAGCATAAGAAAATACAAATTGCAAGCATTTTTTTCAAAAATTTACACTACTCACACAAAACAGGATTCCCCCGTTTGATCATAATATTCTCCTATAACTATTCTGTTTATGTTTTTGAAAAAAAAACGGGAGAACAAATTGTGTCAATGGAATATGTAGTGTATACTTAGTTTAAACTACAGCGCACTGCATGAGGAAAGTGTTTTGGGTACACATTGACGGGAATGCATGAGAGAGGTGATCGTATATGAAATTCAAAGGAAAAATAGCAGCATGGTTCTGGATCATATTTTTGGCCGGAAATGTTTTGATGGCTTATGAATTGGTGGAGTCAAGCGGGGTGTCTGCTGAGATCGGCGCTGCACTGGTGGTCTTCAACGCGATTTTTATTCCTATGGTTGTGAGGAATTATGTGGTGATCGATGGAACCAGGATGGCAGTCTATTTTGGGATCATGAAGGATTCCATGGAAATTTCCGAAATTCGGGAGATACGCAGGACCTGTAATCCCATTTCCGCCACGGCAGCATCACTGGACAGGATCGAGATAAAGGGCAGAAGACAGGAAATGATATGCGCGGTCCGGGACAGAGAACGGCTGATCGAAGAATTGTTGAGATGTAATCCAGAGATCAAGGTGTGAAGAGCGATAGAAAAATTTTTAGGATGTTGTTAAAAGGGAGCCGTGAAAAAATGAGCCAGGAAAAAGAGTTCTCATTTTTTTTACAGCTCCTTTTTTGTGTCCGTGTGACTTAGTACAGAATTGCATTAATTCCTAAGCTAACTGTCAGGATGGGGAACAGTCACATAAATTTATATTTTTTGGCCGGCAGGTGTAACTTTTGAATATCTGAATCGATTAATGATCAGAAAGTAAACTATTTGTGCACACTTAGTTCATACGCTTTCAAAAACAGAGAGGAAATCATATGCACAGGGAAGAACTCAGGGATATGACAGATGACCAGCTCATGGAAATGGTCAGGGATAAAAATTTAAGACAGGCCTATGACGTGCTGGTCCTCAGGCATTACCGGGAGGCTGTGCGCTTCTGCATGAAAATGCTGGGGGATGAACAGTCCGCTCTTGATATTGTACAGGACAGCTTTGCCGATATCTATGTACAGAGAGAACGGATCTCCGTATCCGGTGCATTCAGGACATATCTGTTTGCCGTAGTGAAGCACAAGGCACTGGATGAGCTGAGAAGGAATTCCAGGCATAGGACAGAGGAACTGGATGCGGAGAAAATGGAGATGCCGGGCTGTTCCCCGCCGTCGCCGGAGGAGATTTATGTGAAAAAAGAGGAATATGCGGAACTTCTGCAGTGGATAGAAGAGCTGCCAGAGGATTACAGGCAGGCGCTTATTTTATTCTGTGTAGATGGATTGTCCTATGAGGAGATCGCGGAGGCCATGGGGAAAAATCTTCCCCAGGTCAGGATACTGCTTCACAGGGCGAGGAAAAAATTACAGAGGCAGAGGAGGGAACAGAGATGATGCAGCCGGAGAATGAATTTTTAGAAGGTATGTGGGAAAAAGCCGGGCGGAAAGAAGAGAACCTGAAACTGGCAGAGGAACTGAGCCGGATTCCCAGGCAGGAGGGACTGGATTCTTTTCTGTGGGATATGTTCTGCGGAATCGGCATCCGCCAGTTATATGCTTATATGGCAGATATTCTTTTGCTGTCCTTCAGCCTTGCTGTGATCTTTTTCTATATTGGTCTGAAAGTTGTGGGGATTGGTTCTGTTACTGCTTACGGTGTCATCTTTGCCGGGGCGCCAGTTCTCTATGCGTCCATTTTTTACCTGTCCCTGGTGAAGGAAAAGCAGAATCAGACATATGAACAGCTTATGAGCTGCAAATACACATTTTTCCACCTGATGACCGCGCGCATGTTTTTCAACAGTCTGCTGGGACTTGTATTTAATATGCTGTATGCATTCATTCTGGCTATGAGATATCAGGCAGATGTTCCCAGACTTCTGGCGGCGGCGTTCGCGTCCCTGATGATCTTTTCGCTCCTTCTGGTGCTTGGGATCGAGAGGGGGAGGAAAATAGCATGGGGGGCAGCCGTCAGCGGTGTCTGGATGGTTGGCAACCTATTATTTATGGGGCTGGCTGCCAATTGGTATCCCGTATTGCTGGAACAGATCCCAGTGGTTTTGTTTGTGGCAGCAGGTGCCGCCGCCGCGTTTATCTATATCCGTCATCTGCTGGCATTGTGCGGGCAGACGTTCAGAAAGGAGTATACAAATGCTGCAAATTGATCATGTGACAAAGAAATATCAGAATTTTACCGCGTTAAAGGATATTGATCTGGAATTGGATTACGGACTATACGGTCTCCTTGCCCCCAACGGAGCGGGGAAAACTACACTTATGAAAATGATGGCAACGCTTCTCTATCCAACGGAGGGAAGTATCCTGTGGGAGGGCAGAGAGATTCAGAAGCTGGATGACCAATACAGGGAGAAACTGGGATTTCTCCCTCAGGATTTTGGCTATTATCGGGACTATACACCGGAGAGATACCTGCGCTATATTGGCATTTTAAAGGGGATTAGAAAGGAACAGCTAAAAAAAGAGATACCCCGTCTCCTGGAGCAGGTGGGACTTACAGAAGCGGCGAAAAAAAAGATGAAGAAATTTTCAGGGGGGATGATTCAGCGGGTGGGGATTGCCCAGGCCCTTTTAGGGAATCCGGAAATCCTGATCCTGGACGAACCAACCGCAGGTCTGGATCCCAAGGAGCGGGTGCGGTTTAGGAAAATCCTGACTTCCCTTTCCGGGGATAAGATCGTGATCATCTCCACACATATTGTTTCAGATGTGGAATTTATTGCAAATCATATTATCATGCTGAAGGATAAGCAGGTGTATGCCAATGACAGTGTGGAAAATCTTTGTATGACACTGGAGGGGAAGATCTTCAGCACCACAGTCAGAACAGAGGAGCTGGCGGATTTTGAGAGAAAATATCAGGTGGTATCCCAGCGACAGGAGGGAGGCAACTGCGAAATCCGTTTTATTGCGGAGAAGAAAGAAGAAGGGTGGAATTCCTGCACAGCCAGTCTGGAGGATGTATTTTTATACACCTATCGGGAATGAGGTGATAAGATGAGAGAAGAGTGGAAGCATCAGATGTGCAGTCCCCTGTTCTGGGGAATCCTCGTAGGAAGTGTTCTGGTCAATCTATGGATACTGGCCAATTTCGGAGGACAAAGGGAACTTGTCTTCAGAAGCCGGGAAGCCTGGGAACAACTGCGCCTTCCCCTGAGTGAGGATTCCGCGGAACTGTATCTGGATGCCCTGGAACCGATGGATGAAAAGGAAACAGGGGTACCTACCTTTCGCCAGATCATGGATGGAACGCTGTATATGCTGAAAGAGTTGGACAGTGAGAGCCTGGCGGAGGCATTTTCTTCATCGTTGATGCTTGAAGGAGAGGCAAAGGAGTATGTAAAAGAAGAGTATGGAAAACTGGAGAAAATTTTGGAAGAGAACAGACAGAATGGAACAGCGGCCAGCTTTTTTGTTCCCGGCAGCCGGAACTTTTTTGAACTGTTTTCTAGATGGATTCCGCTTTTTTGTACTTTGGAAGGCATACTGGCGGGGGTTCTGCTTATGATGAGAAGCGTCAGCGAGACCTTTTCCACCGGGACGGCAAATGTAGTATACGCTACGAAGGCAGGGAGGAAGATCCAGGATAGCCAAAGGAGAGCTGCCGCGTCTGTGGGGATACTGTTTGCGGTCTGCATATGGGGCGTGACATTACTGACAGCATGTGTTTTGTTCCCCTTGGGGAGTCTTTGGAAAACACCCATTGGAAGTATGATGGTGCTGGATTCCTTTTTCCCCATTATCAGCAGAATATCTTTGACTGCAGCGGGCTATATAGGGGTAGAGTTTGTGATCTCCTTATTTACGGTGCTGCTGTTTTCCTATATGAGTTTCAGTCTGGTGACCAGAAATAAGAATAGTTTTGTATCTTTTGTGCAGATGGGGTTGGGGTGTACGGTGATCTACACGGTGACTTCCCTGTTTCCAAAGAGCAGCAGATTTTATTTTGCCATGCAGTATAATCCTGTGGATCTGGCACGGAAGGCCGGTCACTGGATGGTGAGCGGAGGCACGTTTTTTTCCCCGCCCCATTATGAAGCGGCAGTGCTTCTTCTGTGGGGAGGAGTTGTGGGGGCAGCAGTGTATGCCGCCAGAAGAAGATTTATGGCGGAGGATCTATAGCAGAGGATTTTAGGGAGGTGAAACAATGTTATTGGAAGAAATGAGAAAAATCTGGAGCTGGAAAAAATGTCTGTGTCTGCTGGCGTTTGGAGTCCTGTATTTTCTCCTTTTTATAAGGCCGTACGTATCCATATATGAGGGCAGTTACCATCAGGCGGCGGATATTGCTGCCTCTATTGCCCATAAATACGGAGATTTTATATCCCCGGCTGAATATGAGAGGATGAAAGCGGACGCGCCCAAGAAGGGTGTCAGTGAAATTGACAGAATGATCGGGGAGAATGCCTTGTTCCAAAGTTATGGCTTTCATACATTTCAGGAATTTAATAATGCGGAGGAGAGCCTTACACGTGAGGAGGACACTGCCCTTTGGATGGAGATTTACGATGTCTTCAGCGATAAGGAGGTGTCCGAGGAATTTACCCGGTCTATTGAGCGAAATGTGTACGACATGTATCTGGATACGTATCAGTCCGAGGCGCAGAGCGGGGCGGATGCCACCTCCTATTATGAGAATTTGGATGAGGAGCAGAGAAAACGTGTTGTCAGCCGGAATGAGAGAGAAGTTTTCGGAGTCCTGCCTCCTCTGGTGATCGGCGATAACTTTGAGGTGCTGCAGTTTTGGGCCGCGTTTGTGATCATCAGTGTGGTTTTTTTGGTCCTGCCGTATATGGTCCAGGAGAACAGAAACAGAATGACAATGCTTCAGTACAGCAGCAGAAAGGGAAGAAACTATTATCTGTATCAACTGACAGCCTGTCTGCTGTCGGCGTTTATTTTGATCGCGGCAGAGTTTTTGTTTTACATGCTGACCGCAAAACTGAACCGCGTCATAGATTTCTGGAATGCTCCGGCGGCTTCTTTTGCCAGTGGATATATCGGATGGTTTCCATGGTCTCTGGGTACCATGTCAATGATGAATGTATTGTTCTGTGCCATGACTGCTGTGGGCGCAGGGCTGATACTCTTTGCTGTGACCCGTTACTGCAGAAATTATATCACAGCCATTGCCTGGGCCCTTCCCCTGGTTATTCTGGCAGGGTGCTATGGCGCATTTCTGGCCTATCATTTTATGGAGATCACGAGATGGAAGTATCTGGTGCCTGCAGCAGCAGTTCTTGTTCTGGGAACAGGGATTTTGACAGTAGGGCTGCAGTTCATCTCAGAGAGGAGGAGAAATATCGGCTGAGAAGCCGCTAAATGTATGAACTGAGGAAATTATGTTAAAAATGGTAACTGTTAAATACACACAGCTATGAGCAAAAATTACGCGGATCTCTCAGAACAGTAAATGAGCAGATCTGCGCAATAGTTACCTGAAAATGCACGGATAGAGCAAGGAGGAACAACAGTGCTGGAAGAAAACATGATGATACAGTTCTTAAAGAAATTTGATGAATATCCCTTTCTGGTGAAGACTTCAGAAAAGGAGTTCCTGATCGGGGAGGGGAAGCCCATGTTCACAGTGAACTGCCGTAAAATGATTCCCGTGAAGGAATTGGTTACAAGCACATCCCTGGCATTGGGAGAGGCATACATGAATGATGACCTGGAGATCGAAGGGGATCTATACGAGGCGCTGGACCATTTCCTGGGACAGATGGATAAGTTTGCTATGGACCAGAAGGTGCTGAAAAAGCTCATCTTCTCCTCCACAGCAAAAAAGAACCAGCAGAAGGAAGTCAGAAGCCACTATGACATCGGAAATGATTTCTATAAACTGTGGCTGGATGAGACCATGAGCTATTCCTGCGGATATTTTCTCCATGAGGACGATACACTGTACCAGGCACAGGTCAATAAAGTAGACTATATTCTGAAAAAGCTGTATCTGAAAGAGGGAATGCGTCTTTTGGATATTGGATGCGGCTGGGGATTTCTTCTCATAGAGGCAGCTAAAAAATATAAGATCAAAGGAACAGGGATCACTCTGAGTGAGGAACAGTACAGGGAATTCCAGAACAGGATCCGAAAGGAAGGGCTGGAAGAGCTGCTAACCGTGGAACTTATGGATTACAGAGAGCTTGAGAAAAGCCATTGGGAATTTGACCGGGTTGTGAGTGTGGGGATGGCTGAACATGTGGGACGTGAAAACTATCAGTTGTTCATAAACTGCATAAATAACGTTCTGAAGCCGGGAGGCCTGCTTCTTCTGCATTTTATTAGTGAGCTGAAAGAACATCCCGGGGACCCCTGGATCAAAAAATATATCTTTCCCGGAGGTGTGGTGCCAAGTCTCAGAGAGATGGTCTCCTGTCTGGCAGAGGACAGTTTTCATGTGATGGATGTGGAAAACCTTCGGAATCACTATAACAGGACTCTTCTGTGTTGGGAGAAGAATTTCAGGGAACATACAGATGAAGTGAGAGAAATGTTTGATGAAAAATTTGTCCGCATGTGGGAATTATATCTGGCGTCCTGTGCGGCTACATTCCACAACGGGGTCATAGATATCCATCAGATACTGGCGTCGAAAGGGATCAACAATGAACTGCCGCTGGTGAGATGGTATTGACCAGTTAAAAAATAAAGAACATTTTCCATTCCGCCCGAATATGTTATAGGAGGCAAAACTGAAACATACGCGGGAGGTATGAATATGGCGGAAAGTAAGGACGGTACTGGGCGGTCATCGGTGAGAGCGCCTTTTACCTGTGATTCTAAAATGATTTTGTTTTCCGGAAGGCCCACAAGCTGGTACGAGGTGGAGATGGTTACCGGCAGGGCTGATCTGCGGGGAAATCTGGTTCCTGACAGTGATGTAAATGCCATTGGTTATAATGTGCTGGACAATTATATCTATGGTTATGACCAGACAGCGAACCAGCTTGTACGGGTGGGAAATGACGGTTGGACAGATGTTCTGACACCCAGACCCCAGGGACTGCCTGCGGATTTTTATAATGCGGGAACACTGGATCTGAACGGATATTATTATCTGTATGTATCGGGGGAGCAAAGATTCTATACTGTGGATCTAAGGCCGGGTTCTCCCTCATACTTAAAGCTGGTGGATCCGGCAGCTGGCTATGTGGAACAGACGGACGATTATGGTACAGCCCTCACCGAACCGCTGAACATAGGCGACTGGGTGTGGAGTCCCCAGGAGAATGTTTTATATGGAGTGGCAAATGACGGAACCGTATACAGAATTTATCCGGATGGGCAGGTGACAGCCCTTGACACCGCAGGACCGAATCCTGGGACGGCTTTCGGGGCAGCCGTTATGGACCAGAATGGGGTTCTATATGCAGTTTCCGGCGGGGATGGAACCATTTACCGGTATCTGATTGACCAGAACCGCGCCCAGGCAGCCAGATTTTCTTCAACCATACAGAATTCATTCCAGGACGGAACTATGTGCCCTTATGCGGCTTTGGAAGTGGATTTTGGAGATGCGCCGGATATTGGCGGCACAGCGGGCAGCGGTAATTATAATACACTGCTTACAAGTGACGGACCGCGGCATAGGATCACTGACGGTCTGACGCTGGGGCTTCAGATCACAGGAGAGACGGAAGCGCATCAAAATGCCCGGGCAGACGGGGATGACCTGGAAAAACAGATACAGGATGATGGGCTGGCCGTGCCTCCTGTCCCCCTGACAGTGACAGATACCATGTACCATGTAAACGTGGCGGTCAGAAATATTACAGGCACCGGGGCAAATCTGTACGGCTGGATCGATTTTAACAACAATGGTCTGTTTGAGGAAGATGAGGCTGTGCATCAGACTGTCCCGTCCAGCTCACAGACCCAGATGATCACCCTGGATTTTACAGTTCCGCCGTCAGTGCAGCTCCGCCCGGGACATACATTTCTCAGACTCCGGCTCACCACGGATGATCTGTCGGAAGGGACGCAGCAGGGACAGGACATCAGGAGCGTAGGCCCTGCGTCTGACGGTGAGGTGGAGGACTATATCCTGCAGATCCAAGCTCTGGCGGATCTCTCAGTGGAAAAGACGGCCGTGCCGGATGTACTGAATGAAGGAGACCAGATCATTTACACGATCCTGATCAGAAACCAGGGGCCTGATCCCGCGCTGGAAGTGCAGCTCGCAGATGATGTCCCGGAGGAAATTACACTTCCGGAATACAGCACGGATAATGGAGGAACCTGGAACCCGTGGACGGGCAGCCTGGATATAGGGGAAATGCAGTCCGGTGAAGAGCGTACAGTTCTTATCCGGGGGATTTTCAGCAGCAGCACCGCTACACAGGTGGAGAATACCGCGCGTGTTGTCACCGTATCTCAGGATGATGACCCGTATAACAATACATCTACAGTGATAACACCAGTGAACCGTTCTGCTGATCTGTCTGTTGCTAAGAGCGCGGATCCGTCCCCAGCCACCGCAGGGGAACAGGTGGAATTTGCAATAGAAGTGAGTAATCAGGGTCCTGACAATGCGTTAAATGCCACTGTGGCAGACTATATTCCGGCAGAAATAGAAAATCCCGTGATATCCTACAACGGTGGAGCTACCTGGAGTGTGTTTGACGGGCGGACCGGTGTGTTCGATCTACCGTCAGGTGAACATGTATCTTTTCTTATCAGAGGAGATCTTCAGGCGCGTGCAGCAGGCAGTTTTACCAATACGGCGGAAGTTCAGTCTGAGACGCCGGACCCGGATTCTTCCAATAATACGGATACCATTGAGGTCCTTATCAACCAGTCAGCCGATCTGGCGGTGACTAAAACACCGCTGGAGCCTGCCGTATATGAGGGGCAGAGAATCCAGTACAGTATTGAGATTGAAAACAGAGGACCTTCCGATGCGGCAAATGTGACCCTGACAGATGCAGTTCCCGCAGAGATAGCCGATGCGGAATTTTCCCTGAATGGGGGAAGTGTGTGGAATATCTGGAGCGGCTCCTATACCTGGCCTGTTTTTTCGGCAGAAAGCAGTGTGACTGTACTGCTGCGGGGGACGGCAGTACCGGGATTTACAGGGACGGTGAAGAATACGGCATCTGTGAACTCCTCTGTACCGGACCCAGATCCTGACAATAATTCATCAGAGGCTGAGGTGACAGTGGAACCGGGGGCGGATCTGACGCTGACGAAAACGGCATCTCCTGACAGGATCATAGCAGGACAGAGGGTGATATACACGATAACAGCCCAAAATCAGGGGCCGGGAAGAGCTGAAAATGTTATTATAAAGGACACAGCGTCCCCTTATCTGATGGAGGCAGAGTATTCCGTAGACAACGGAACTACCTGGCTTCCCTGGGGAGGTTCCTATGCAGTCACGTCCCTGGATGCAGGAGAAAATGTGGAAATTTTCCTAAGAGGAAGGAGCGAGCCGTCCTTTACAGGTACTCTTCACAATACAGCCTCTGTAAGCTCTGACACCCCGGACCCGGATTCTGGCAACAATACAGATGACGCGGAGGTGACTGTGGATGTGTCAGCCGACCTGTCCGTGAGGAAAACGGCAGAACCGAATCCTGCCAGACCGGGAGCCTCTGTTACCTATGAGGTTGTCGTAAAAAATTTTGGCCCTTCGGATGCCGTCCAGGTGACACTGGAGGATACCATGCCTTCGGTTTTGGTGAATCTGGAGTATTCTGTTGATGACGGTGAGAACTGGAATCTGTGGAATGGTTCATGGACAACAGAATTTCTGGCGGCAGGTACTTTTGTGAACGTGCTGCTCAGGGGATTTGTGCCTCATAATGCATCAGGACAGCTTAGAAACACTGCGGCGGTGAGCAGCAATACACAGGATCCTTATCCGGATAATAATAGGATCGAGCTTGTGACACCCATTGCGCCTATGCCGGAGCTGTTTATCACTAAGACGGCCTATCCTGACTGTGCCATACCCTGCGAGTATTTGGTTTATACCATTTTGGTGGAAAACAGCGGTTCCGCGGACGCGGAAGACGTTATGCTCACGGACTATATTCCCCGGGAACTCTGGAATCTGCAGTTTTCTATGGACGGCGGAGGAACCTGGTCGGAGTGGAAGGGGTCAGAGCTGATCGGAACCATCCGGAGAGGGGAAACCGTCACTGTGCTCATTACAGGGATGGTCCACGCCAGAGCCTGTGGTGTTATAACCAACACAGCCTCCGTATCCGGCGCAGGTTCGGAGGAATATTACCCGGAGGACAGTGTGACCATAACCACGCCGGTTAAGTCGTGCCGCTGCTGTGAACCCGGCAGGCCTATGCCTCTTGGGAAGAGTAAAGTGTATCGGGATTTCTTCAATAACATGCCGTAAAATATGGCATAAAAAATACAGCCGGACTGTTCTGCTTGCAGGGCAGTCCGGTATATTGTTACAGAATGTTCACATGACAGGTTGGGAAATTCTGTTATAATAGACATATCATTTTATAAGTGTCTATTATTTTCAAGGTCTATTGACATAGCCGGAGAGGAGAAACATCATGAATTTTGTCATAGAACATCCTTCAAAAGCCTTCGAGAAGAAGCAGGTATTAAAGGACATTTCATTTACCTTTGAAAGCGGAAAAATCTACGGACTGCTGGGAAGGAACGGAGCAGGAAAGACAACGCTTTTCAACTGCCTGAATCGGGATTTAAAGACGGACGGAGGAGACTTTTTTCTTCTGGAGGACGGGGAACGCAGAGAGATTGGCGCAGAGGATATCGGATATGTTCTCTCAACGCCTACGGTTCCGGAATTTCTCACAGGAAGGGAATTTCTGAAGTTTTTTATTGATATCAATGAAAAGAGCATTGCAGATAAAAAATCTGAGGATGCGTATTTTTCTATCATGAATATTGAGGAAGATGACAGGGATAAGCTTCTTAAAGACTATTCCCATGGTATGAAAAATAAGATGCAGATGCTGATCAATATTATCGCCCAGCCTGAGCTTCTCCTTCTGGATGAACCTCTGACATCCCTGGACGTGGTGGTGGCAGAGGAGATGAAGCAGCTTCTTCGCTCATTGAAGCAGGACAGGATCATTATTTTTTCTACTCATATTATGGAACTGGCCCTTGATCTGTGTGATGAGATCGTGATTCTCAACCACGGGGAGCTGGAGGTAGTGGACAAGACTGATCTGGACAACGGGGAGTTTAAAGACAAAATCATACGGGCGCTGAAGGAGGAAGGGAATGATTAGAACTTTTCGGATTTCTTTTTCGCTGAAAAATACATATCGGGTGAATACGATCCTCTATTCCCTGAAGCAGATTCCCATTGTCAAAAAGATCCTCCCGGAGAGTTTGTATAAAAGCCGGGGACTGAAGATCTTTGCCAATATACTGGCCGTGCTGTGGGAGATCACAGGAACCTTTCTGGGAAAGGCGCTGTATCTTCTTCTATTGGTAATGGTAGCAGAAGCGCTTTATAAGAGCGAAGGGGACGGAAGAATGTTTGTGCACATTCTGTTCTTCCTGAGTATTATTGGTTCCTATTTGAACACGTATATGTTCAATCCAAGCAATGATAAGTATTATGCCATGATCCTGATGCGTATGGACGCCAGGTCTTATACACTGACTAATTATGTGTATGCCCTGGGCAAGTGTATCCTGGGATTTCTGCCCTTTACAATCCTGTTTGGAATGGGAAGGGGCGTTCCTCTGTGGTGCTGCCTGCTGTTCCCGTTTTTTATCGCTGCGGTGAAGATGCTGATCGCATGGAATTATCTGATTGATTTTAAAAAGAATGGGGAGAGCAGGGACGAGAACCTTCCGGGTAAGCTGGGATGGATCTTGACGGCAGTTCTGTTGGCAGCGGCCTACGGTCTTCCTTATCTGGGGATCCTTCTGCCCATGTGGTCTGCGGCTGTGTTAATGGTGCTTTCTGTGGCGGGGGCTTGTGCGGCAGCCGTTTATATGGTAAAATTTGATGATTACCGAACACTGTATCAACAGCTTTTATCAAAATTCAGAAACGGTATGGACTATAAAGCAACCGTAAAAGCAGCGGTTGAGGATCAGAACCGGAAGCTGATCAGCCAGGACACGGGGATTACAAGCAATAAAAAGGGATTTGAATATTTTAATGAGCTTTTTATTCGCAGGCATCAGAAAATACTTTGGAAATCGGTGAAGAGGCAGGCTGTGATCTGTCTGTTCCTGTTTGCGGGATTTCTGTTTATGTTTCAGGTCAATGAGGATTTCAGAAGACAGATAAACCGTCTGCTCATGGTGTTTTTGCCTTATTTTGTGTTTATTATGTATATGATAAACCGGGGGACGAGTTTTACACAGGCTTTATTTATGAACTGTGACCACAGTATGCTCACCTATTCTTTTTATAAGAGGCCGGAATTTATTCTCAAATTGTTCCGCATCAGGCTCAGGGAGATCGTGAAGGTGAACCTTCTGCCGGCATCTGTGATCGGGATCGGTCTGCCGGTGCTTCTGTATTTCTCCGGCGGGACAGATAATCCGCTGAATTATCTCCTGCTTTTTGTGTCCGTGATGGCTATGAGCGCGTTTTTCTCGGTGCACTATCTGACCTGCTACTACCTTCTGCAGCCGTACAATGCGGGGACAGAGATTGTGGGAGGAACGTATAAGATTGTTACCTGGGTGACTTATATTGTGTGTTTTATGTTCATGAAGCTTAGGATGAGTACCCTGGTGTTCGGGACAGTGGTGACTTGTTTCTGTCTGCTCTATTGTGTGGCAGCGTGTGTTGTGGTTTATCGTGTTGCAGACAGGACATTTCGGATCAGGAATTAATTGGAGGGGCTTGAGGTGCCTAAAAGTTATTCAGAGCAGGAGCGGGAATATATCAAGACGCGATTGAAAGAAGAAGCAGCAAAATGTCTTGCCCAATACGGCGTTCGTCGCACGACAGTCGATGAGATCGTGAAGCGGGTCAATATTCCAAAAGGAACTTTCTATCTCTTTTATAAATCAAAGGAATTGCTTTTGTTTGATGTTATTCTGGAACAGCATGAGATTGTCAGTCGTGAACTGTATCAGGCCATTTCTGATGCTGCCGGCGGGGCGTTTTCAGCAGAAAAACTAACGGATGTGATTTTTGAGTTCTATAAAAAGACAGAGAAAATGCTGATTTTGAAGCTGCTTGACGTCAATGAACTGGAACTGCTTGTTCGTAAGCTGCCGCGGGAAATAGTAGAGGAGCATTTAAAGGACGATACGGATACTATTGAAAAAATGTTTGCTCTGCTCCCTGTAAAAAAAGAAGCAGACATAAAGGTTATCAGCGCTGCATTCCACGCAATCTATTACGCAACGCTGCATAAAGCAGAGATCGGTGAAGAACAGTATGATGAGGCACTGCGTGCCTTGATTTATGGTATTGTAATACAGGTTATCTAAAAAGTCCGGCGGTCAGCCGGACTTAAAACAAATCACTAATTGACTATTAAGCTTAATTTAGTCATATAGTACAAGGAGGGACAAATCATATGATTCAAGTCAACAATCTTTCGTTCAGCTATACGAAGAAGCCTTTTATTTCGGACATGAGCTTTTCAGTTTCCGCGGGTGAGATCTTTGGATTTTTAGGACCGTCCGGGGCAGGTAAAAGTACACTTCAAAAAGTGTTAATAGGTATGCTGACCACTTATCAAGGTTCTGCTGTGGTAAACGGAACCCAGTGCAGGGAGCGCACAAAGGATTTTTATGAGGAGATAGGAGTGGACTTTGAGTTTTCAACCATGTATGAGAAGCTGACTGCCAGAGAAAACCTGCAGTTTTTCTCATCTCTGTATGAAAAAAAGCCGCGTCCCATCGACACGCTTTTGGAGATGGTAGGACTTCAGCACGATGCGGATAAGCGTGTATCTGAATATTCAAAGGGTATGAAAGCGCGTTTGAACTTTATAAAAGCATTGCTGCATGACCCTCTTTTGCTTTGCCTTGATGAGCCGACAAGCGGACTTGACCCCACAAACAGCCGGGTGATGAAAGATATGATTTTAGCGGAAAAGGCAAAGGGGAAAACGATTCTTTTGACCACACATAATATGCAGGACGCAGCCGAGCTTTGCGACAGAGTAGCGTTTATCGTGGGTGGTAAAATATGTGCTCTTGACAGTCCGCACAATTTGATCATGTCAAAAGGTGCGGCAGAGGTGACTTATACATGGGTTGAAAATGGGGAGCACAGCGCAAGCTGCCCTCTTGACCGTTTATCTGCTGATGAACGGCTGAAAAGACTGATGGCGGAAAACCGTCTGCAATCCATTCACAGCAGTGAGCCGACTTTAAATGACATTTTTATGGATATTACAGGGAGGACATTGTTATGAGATTAGGAAGTCTGCTCTTATGGGATATACGCTTTCAGGCAAAATATGGTTTTTACTTTTTATATGCTGTTTTATCGGTAATCTATGTTATTGTTCTATTTGCCGTTCCGGAGAATTGGAAAGAGAAAACATCAGCTGTTTTGATCTTCTCAGACCCGGCGTCAATGGGCTTGTTTTTCATGGGAGCAATTGTCCTTTTGGAAAAAAATCAGCATACACCATGTGCATTTGCGGTTTCTCCTGTCCGCCCTACGGAATACATCATTGCTAAAGTCAGTTCATTGTCTGCTGTTTCACTTGTTGTTGCCGCAATATTGGCGTTAGCCGCAAGTGTGGATCGTTTACATATTGTACTGCTTGGTACAGTTATATCCAGCATTATATTTACGCTTTTAGGTATTATTACTGCAACGAGTATAATCAGTCTTAATCAGTTTGTTTTATGGACTGTGCCTATAGAGCTTGTTTGCTTTGTTCCCGCAATACTGCACTTGTTTAAAATTACTCCGGCCTGGCTTCGGTATTATCCCATCAATGTTTGTATGGAAATGGTTTCAGGCTCTGCACCTTCTGTAACAGGGATTTTTATTGTAACAGTATTGGTGGTAGTTCTATTCGTTCTTTCAAAGTATTGTGTCTTGAAAATGTGGAGCAGTACGGGAGGTGCCAAGTTATGAGAGCTGTCCGGTTGAGTTTTTTTCAAATGCTGGCTTATATGCGGAGAGATATGATGTTATTTGCCGTCTGTCCTGCGCCAATTCTCGTAGGATTTCTGTTTCGGTTTGCCATACCTATTTTGGAAGCTGCTTTGACGGAACGGTTGCATATGCCGGCCATCATCTCACCCTACTATGCATTGATGGATATATTCTTTGCTATGCTGTCACCGGCTATGTTTTGCTTTGTTTCGGCCATGGTATCTTTGGAGGAGGCCGACGAAAAAACAGCGGCCTATCTATTCGTTACGCCTTTAGGGAGAAACGGCTATCTGGCAGCTAGGTTTTGCATTCCTTCTGCTGCCGCCTTTCTTATAACGCTGGCCTTGCTGCCTGTTTTTAAGCTAACTTCTCTTTCTCCGGCTGACATTTTATTGCTGGCGGCAGGAGGAGCATTGCAGGGCATTATCATCTCATTGTTGATTTTAACGTTTTCATCAAATAAACTGGAGGGCATGGCAGTTACAAAATTGTCTACACTTATGATTTTGGGTGCAGTTATCCCGTTTTTTGTCAAACACAACATACAATATGTGGTTTCTCCGTTGCCCTCCTTTTGGATTGGAAAGGCAATCCTTGAAAATATGTTGATTTATATGCTGCCTGCATTCGTTTTGTCAGCTGTCTGGATCTGCTTTTTGTTAAAGCGGTATCTGCGGAAAATATAGAGAGACCGGATTCTTTTTTGAATATGACATATAGATGTCGTGTTCGGATGCTATACTTGTAATGGAGACACGGCAGATAGAAAAGGCCGTAAGACAACTGTCAGGATAGAGACACAGTTCAGGAGGAAAAGCAATGAAATATGATTGGAGAAAACAGGAAAAGGGACTGTACAGTCCAGGGGAAAAGCCGGCCCCAGTCAATGTTCCGGCACAGAAATACATTATGATAAGCGGAAAAGGAAATCCAAACCATGAGGATTTTTCAAACCGTGTAGGTGCCCTTTATTCCCTGGCATACAGTATAAAAATGAGGTATAAGGCAGAGCATAAAGAGATGTGTCAGAAGGATACGGATATGGAGGAGTTTTCCGTGTATCCCCTGGAAGGAGTCTGGGATGTGGAGGAAGAGGCCGGGGCACAAGCCCATGTGCTGGAGGATAAGGAACATTTGATCTACACGATCATGATACGGCAGCCGGAATGTATCACAGAGGAGATGTATGAGTCGGCTCTTGCAGCGGTGAAAAAGAAAAAGCCTGATCCTCTTCTGGATGAAATCACCTACACTGCCTGGGAAGACGGCTTGTGCGTACAGATACTTCACACAGGTCTGTTTGATGATGAGCCGGAATCTTTTAGAAAGATGGATCTTTTTCTGAAAGAGAATCATTTGATACGAAAGGGACATACCCACAGGGAGATCTATTTAAAAGATATGAGCCGTACAGCACCGGAGAAAATGAAAACAATCCTGCGGTACATGGTGTCTGAAGGACAGAAGAAGTTATAAAAAATTAAAACCGTCTCATTGCATATTTGACTGTAAACAGGTATCCTTAGAGCATAAAGGAGGTGTCAGTAATGGCAAATGAGGACAAGAAGGATTTTAACGCCATGCTTCATAAAGACACGGATATGCCCAAGATACAGATCGTGACAGATGAAAAGACGATTCGGAAATACGGGGGCAGCAGGATGTACTTTGCCCCGCCCCTGTACTACGATGAGGTTATGAAACGAATACCGGAGGGGCGTCTGACCACAGTGGGGGAGATACGTAGTTATTTTGCACAGAGAAACCATGCTGATTTTACAGACCCTATTACGGCGGGCATTTTTGTATCCATAGCAGCCTGGGCCAGTTATCAGAGAACCAAAGACAACACACCCTATTGGCGTACACTGAAGGCAGGAGGGGAATTAAATCCAAAATACCCCGGCGGCGTGGAGGCACAGAAAGAAAAGCTGGAGGCGGAAGGACATATCATTGGGCAGAAGGGCAGAACAAATATAAAATATTATGTCAGGGATTTTGAAAAAATGTTGTTTCCTCTGGAATGAAAGCAGGAAAGCTTTTGTGACGAATCTCTCACTTAAAAGTCACCGGAATGTAAGCGGCAGGTTCTATTATATAGGTTAAGAACAAGAAAAGGAGGCTCATGGAATGGAGTTTTTAAAAGTTGATAATCTATGTAAGGTATATGGCAGGGGGGAGAACCAGGTGACAGCCCTTGACCATGTTTCCCTGACCATCGAGAAGGGAGAATTTGCCGCGATCATCGGTTCTTCCGGTTCCGGAAAATCCACTTTACTTCATGCTATTGCAGGGGTGGATGTGCCCACAGGCGGTAAGGTATATCTGAACGGGCAGGATGTCTATGCCCAAAGCAATGATAAGCTTGCCATTTTCCGCAGACGGCAGGTTGGTTTGATCTATCAGTTCCACAATCTCATTCCCACTCTGAACGTGGTGGAGAATATTACCCTGCCTATTCTGATGGACAGACGCAGGGTCAATAAGGAAAGGCTGAATGAACTGCTGGATCTGCTGGGGCTGCAGGAACGAAGGACACATCTGCCGAACCAGCTTTCCGGCGGCCAGCAGCAGCGTGTTGCCATCGGACGCGCCTTGATGAACGCGCCCCAGGTCATGCTTGCCGATGAACCTACAGGCAGCCTGGACAGCCGGAATGGGCATGAGATCATTAAACTGCTGAAAGAAAGCAATAAGAAATATGGACAGACCCTGCTCCTTGTCACCCACGATGAAAATATCGCTCTGCAGGCGAATCGTATTATCAGCATATCAGACGGCAGAGTGGTGCGGGATGAGAGGCAGGTGGCACGATAATGAATATTTTTCATAAAGTTGCCCTGCAGGGACTCATAAAGAACCGGACACGGACGCTTGTGACAATTATCGGGGTTGCCCTGTCCGCGGCTCTTATCACAGCGGTGTCCGTCTTTGCCGTATCACTGCAGAATTATATGATAAACGGAGCCATGAAAAAATATGGTGACTGGCACGTCCAGTTTACAGATGTAGACGATTCTTTCGTACAGGAACAGGCAGAGGACAGCAGAGTCTCGGAAGTGGTATCCACGGAAAATATAGGATTCGCAATGCTAAACGGCGGACAGAATCCCGATAAGCCGTATTTATTCATCGCAGGATTTAACAGGGAAACCTTTGATGCGCTTCCAATCACCCTTCTTTTGGGAAGGATGCCGGAGAACAGCAGCGAAATTCTCATTCCGGCGCACGTTGCGTCAAACGGCGGTGTTAAGATATCAGTGGGAGATACCCTTACCCTTGCAGTGGGAAGCCGCCGCGCAGGGGATGAAACACTCAGTCAGCACGATCCATACCGGCAGGGGGAGGAAAGCCTGTCCTTTTCAGAGGAGAGGACATACACCGTGGTCGGTGTCTGCCAAAGGCCCTCTTTTGAGGAATATGCAGCACCCGGGTACACGTTGATCACCATGGCGGATAACACAGAGGGAGCCGAACATCTCAGCGCATTTGTCACGTTGGAAAAACCAGGCCAGATCCGCTCCTATGTAAAAAGTGCCGCTCAGGGCCATGCCTATGTACTGAACGATGATGTCCTTCGCTTTATGGGAGTTTCAGGGGATAAGCTGTTTAATACACTGCTGTATTCTCTGGGGATCATTTTGGTGGCTCTGGTCATGCTGGGTTCTGTATTTTTAATCTACAATTCCTTTCATATTTCTTTGAATGAGCGGACCCATCAGTTTGGAATTTTTATGTCCGTAGGCGCGACGGAAAAACAACTGCGCAATTCTGTAGTATTTGAAGGTATCTGCATTGGCCTCATCGGTATTCCCGCCGGCATGCTGATCGGTATCCCGGGCATCAGGCTGGTGCTGTCCCTTGTGGCAAAAAACTTTGCAAATGTACTCTACAGTGATGTGCCCCTGACATTGAAAGTGTCTGTGCCTGCCCTTGCAGCTTCCGTGGTGATCAGTATGATAACCATTCTGATCTCTGCCTATATTCCGGCAAAAAAAGCTGCCCGGACACCGGTGATGGAGTGTATCCGCCAGACCAATGAGATCAAGGTGGAGGCAAAAGATATAAAGACGGCGGGATTTACAAAACGCTTCTTTGGTCTGGAGGGGACACTTGCCTCAAAAAATTTTAAGAGAAACAAGCGGCGTTACCGCAGCATTATCCTGTCCCTTTCTTTGAGTGTAGTGCTGTTTGTGTCATCCAGTTCTTTTGTGATGAATCTGAAGCAGACTTCCAAACAGGCGGATGTGGTTACAGATTATGACATTGGTTTTGACGCTCAAAACATGGATGACAGCGAAATGCTTGGGCTTTATGATAAAATGAAAACTGCTGAGGGTGTCACACACAGCTCTTATCAGGCCCTCATGGAGTTTACCTGCTCAGTCAGGACAGAACAGCTCTCAGACGCTTACCTGAAATCCAAGGGGGACACTTTACGGGGGGACACGGAAGAACTGCCCATGGAGATCCAATTTCTGGATGACACCTCCTATCTGCAGATCATAAAAAGCCTTGGATTGACAGCTAATGCGTATACACTGGATGATACCCGTACAAAGGAGTCCATGAAACTGATCGCTGTGGCGAAAATGGAGGATACCACCGGTAAGGCTGAGGAGGTAAGCCAGCTTGAGAATGTGTTCAGGGATTCTACTGTGGATGCAGATCTCATTCCCGAACAGAAGGGAGAACCGGTTACGGAATGGGGGAAAAATGTCAGTATCACCTGTGTGGATCTTGTTCCGCCGGATGCGCCCGCATTCTCAGGAAAATATGAACAGAAGCCGTACTTTTTCCAGATCATAGCTCCCTGGTCCCTGAAAGAAACACTTGCCCCTCAAAACCTTTCTGTTGATGTCAGGGGGAAGGGCATTACATTCCGATCAGACAGCCCCGGGAAGTCAACAGAGCAGATGCAGGCTATAATAGAAGGCACAGGCATTACCTCAGACTATGCGCTTCACAATGTCTATGCCATGCTGGAGCAAAACCGCAACATACTGTTTATTGTGAACCTGTTTGCCGTTGTCTTTATTGCAATGATCTCACTGATCGCGGTTGCCAATGTGTTTAACACCATTTCCACCAACATCAAACTGCGCAGGAGAGAATTTGCCATGCTTCGCTCTGTGGGAATGTCTGACCGGGAGTTTAATAAAATGATGCGGTATGAGTGTCTTCTGTATGGACTGCGGACGCTTTTGTTCGGTCTGCCCATATCGGGGATACTGTCCTGGCTGATCTATAAAGGAATGTTCATAGGCGGCTCGGAAATTGACTTTATTTTCCCGTGGGGCAGTCTGGCAGTCAGTATACTCGGTGTGTTTTTGGTGATTTTTATAACCATGATATATGCCGCGGAGAAGATAAGAAAAGAGAATATTATAGAAGCGCTCAGGGATGATATGGCCTGATTATATAATTTAATAAAGTAGGATCATAAAGAGGACTTCCGGTACAAGTATGTGTACCGGAAGTTTTTTACTATTTGGCCTTTCGGCTTCATAGCAACAAAAACATGCACACAGACTGCCAAAACCGCAGTCCGGCGCGTGGCTGCCTCGGGATTGCCTTGCAAATGCAAGGCAATCCCTCGTGGGACATTGGAAGGCTGAACTGTTACAAGTTTTTTAACATACACGCAAAATGTATTGACAAATCATTTAAAATATATTAGTATCAAAAATGAGAATAATATATAAAGTGAAAATAATAAGCCATAGAATTTTATAATGGGAGGGATGGCAGATGGAGAGTACGGATTTGGCAAAAATTGTTATGAATCCGGTGAGAATACGGATCGCCCAGTATTTCCTGGTCCATGAGCAGGGGACAACAGCTCAGATTGGAGAGGAGCTGAGTGATGTGCCGAAAGCCAGCCTGTACAGGCACATGAAGATCATGGAAGATGCAGGGCTGATACGGGTGGTCCAGGAGAACAAAAAACGGGGGACTGTGGAGAAGGTCTACAAGCTTGAGCAGGAGAACCCCATGGGCAGCAGGGAGCCGGGAAAAGAGGAGGTTGCTCAGCTCATACACAGCTCCCTTCTGGGGATCATGGGAGAGTTCCAGCGGTATCTGAAGAGGGAGGACGCAGACCCGCAGAAGGATATGATATCTCTGACATCTGCAGTTTTTCTTCTGACGGATGAGGAGTTTCAGGAGTTTTTTAGCAAGATGGGTGAGCTGTACAGCAGTATGATAAATAATCAGCCGGACGGAAAACGCCGGCCGAGAAAACTGACGCTGATCTCATCCCCTGTGACAGAGGAAAAGGAAAAGAAAAAGAAAGAAGGCTCAGGCCGGGAGGAAAGAACATGTTAGAAATCAGAAATTTTTCCAAAACGTATAAAGGCGGAAAACGTGCGGTCAGCAATCTGAACCTGCATGTGCAGGCAGGGGATATCTATGGCTTTATCGGACATAACGGAGCCGGTAAAAGTACAACCATAAAGGCAGCGGTAGGCGTTCTGGAATTTGAGGAGGGGGAAATTCTCATTGACGGCAAGGATATCAGAAAGTCACCGGTGGAGTGTAAACAAATACTGGCGTATATCCCGGATAATCCTGATCTGTATGAGCATCTGTCCGGCATTCAGTACCTGAATTTTATTGGCGATATCTATGGAGTTCCGGCAAAAGAGAGAAAGGAATTGATCCAGAAATACGGTGATCTGCTGGAGATTACCGGCAGTCTGGGAGATTTGATCTCATCTTATTCCCATGGTATGAAACAGAAGACCGCCCTTATCTCTGCACTGATCCACAGGCCGAAACTCATGGTACTGGATGAGCCTTTTGTAGGCCTTGATCCCAAGGCAACCCATACGCTAAAGGAAGTTATGCATGAGATGTGTGAGAACGGCAGTGCTATTTTTTTCTCTACTCATGTCCTGGATGTGGCGGAGAAACTTTGTAATAAGATAGCTATCATCAAAAACGGAACCCTGATGGTGGCAGGCAGCACCGCAGAGCTGACTCAGGATGAATCTTTGGAAAGCCTGTTCCTGGAGGTGATCGACCATGACAAAGAGTAAATGCTGGCTTCTGTTCCGGACACAGATGAAAAATGAGTTTGGCAGGAGTCTAAGATCCAGGGGGAGAAAGATGACTTCTTTTGCCATCGGTCTTGTCATACTGATGTTTGTTTTTTATGCGTTTATGCTTGCCTACGGACTGGGAAGTATGGGGATGGCTGAGGTAGTCCCAAGCTATGGCCTTGCCATTACAGGGCTTATCACCTTATTTTTCACAGCGCTCAAGACAAACGGGGTCCTGTTTGCCTATAAGGAGTATGATATGGTCATGTCCCTTCCGGTCAAAACCAGCTCTGTGATCGCCAGCAGATTTCTCACTATGTATGTGCTGAATCTGCTTCTGACGGCTGTTATCCTGATCCCTATGGGAATCGGATATGTGATTTGGGCAGGCCCTGGTTTTGGATTTTATCCGGCGTGGATACTGGGAATCCTGGCAGCGCCGCTGATCCCCACCACTCTTGCGGCCCTGCTCGGAACACTCATTATACTTTTTTCTTCGAGATTTAAATATGCAAATGCAGTTGTCACCGTAGTTTCCGTGGCTGCAACTCTGGCGGTCCTGGTGTTGTCTGTGGGAATGGGGCAGGTCGCGGAAAGCTTTGATATGCCTGAAATACATTCCATAAGCGAAATGATCCTGACACAGGTCCATAGAATATATCCCCCGGCTGTCCTGTTTTTCTATGGCATAACCAAAGGGAGCGCAGCAGCTGTGGCAGCTTTTTTGGCAGGGTCCCTTGTGTGGTTTTATCTTTTTATAAGGCTGATTTCGCCGGTTTATAAAAAACTGAACACCTCACTTGTGACATTTCATTCCCGTTCCAACTATAAGCTGACGGAACTGAAGGCCTCTTCCCAGATACACGCCCTCTACAGGAAGGAACTGAAACGCTTCTTTTCCTCCACGATTTACTGTTTAAATATGGGCATGGGGTGTTTGATGACTCTTGTTGTTGCCGCTGCATTTCTTTTCGTGGGCAGCGACAAGCTTGATCAGTTGACAGGAATCCCCAATATAGCGGAAATGGCTGGCAGGATCATGCCTTTTGCAGTCGGTGCCCTGATATCCATGAGCTGTACTACCTGCATTTCGCTGTCACTGGAGGGGAAGAATCTGTGGATACTAAAATCCATGCCCATTGATGATCTTACTATATACAAAAGCAAGATTTTAATGAATCTCACCCTGCAGATTCCCGCTGCCCTGCTGGCTGCTTTGGTCATCAATATCCGGTTCCCCCTGGCGCCTTCCATGAGGGTTCTGATGTTTGTCACGCCTGTGGTCTGCGCGCTCTTTAATTCCCTGTGGGGAATGTTCATCAATCTGAAGATGCCGGATTATAACTGGACATCCGAGACTGCCCTGGTGAAGCAGAGCCTGCCTGCTATGGCAGGAATGCTGGGCGGCCTTGTGGGTGGCATGATTCCCATTCTGGCAGTTTTGGTGCTGCGCCAGGTGGATGCTGGTATGCTCACCGGTGCCATCACTGTGGTTGTCCTGCTGGGTGCCTGGGTGCTCTGGGGACAGATCAAGAGATCAAAGATTGTAACTATTCAGTAGGTCTGCGCATTTACTGCGCTGACCGTATGAAAACGTCCGGCGGCCAGGCAAAAATCCCATCGCCACAGGCGATTCTGCATGGATTTTTGCTCGTAACTGTGAGGGTACTGAACAGTTACAAAAGATTTAGCAATTATGCTTTTACATCTTTCTTTTTCAATAAGAAAATGCTGATGCCGGAGAACGCCAGAAAAAAGAGAAGGACACTCAGAAAAAAGAACAGAGACTGTCCTGCCAGGGTATCCTCATTTTTATTGGAGTTCATACCCATGAGCATCAGGGCGTAAGGCCAGTACAGTCCAAGGCCTTTGTTGCTGATGATAAGACCGGCCACACCGCCTCCCAGAGCAATTCCGATAGGTACGGAAAAGCTTCGGATACACATGGATAACAATAGCTGCAGAGTGCCGATAGCCATAGCTGCCAGGGTTCCCCGCAGGATCCAGATGAGGATTTGGGAAGGAACCCATCCGGGAAGCCCGATAAGCTTTCCGCAGATGAGAAAGAGCGCAGCAAGCCATACCTGGGTGATGACAGTCACTTTAAGGATGACTGCCAGTTTGGAAAAAAAGATACCGGGAATGGAAACCGGCGCAGTCATAAGTACATTCCAGTTGTGATTCAGATGCTCCAGACGCCAGAGATAGGAACAGTACAGGGCGATCAGAGGCGCATAGAAGAAGCACGAATAAAACAGAGACAGTTGGGACCATAGGGAATACCATTTTCCTGTGAGGATACCCAGGTTCTGCTCATAATTGAAGGTTCCCATTATAGCCGGAATAATGGGAATCAGAATACAGGCTGCCCAGATAACAGAATGGCGCAGCTTTTTATTTTCAGCTTTGATACACAGACGAATCATATATTACACCTCCTTTTTTAGGAAGACAGTCCGGCAGATCACGAAAAAAAACAGGCCGAACAGTATAAACAGCACAAAGGTTTCCACAGGGAAAGGAATTTTATAAAATGACATTACGCGAGTCCGGCTGTCATAATCCATGCCGAACGGGGTAAACGCTGAAAAATATCCCCAGAGTACAAAACGCGCCGCTGCCGGCGGGAAAAACATGGAGAACAGCCCCAGAAACGACCCTATAAGACCGACCAGCAACGGTAAAATCTGGTTGGAGGACATCAGGGACAGAAAATGCTGAAGCGTCAGAAGTACGAGACTAACCAGTGTGGTGGTTCCTACATGCAGAAATACCAGCGGCAGAGGAAGTTTCTGGGTAAAATGGCAGAAAGCGCCCATTAAGGGGATCATGATTCCCTCACCGATGGTAAATGCCAGCAGATATTTTAGTTCGTGGATGAATTTCCAATCGTAAAAGCTGCTCCGTTTCTGAAGAGTATAAAGCAGCTTCAGCGTGTTTCCCTTGATTTCCATATCACACAGACGGCTGGCAATAACGGCTGTCATAACCGGTAACAGTACCACATTCAGCAGCGGAAGCTGATACAGAATATAGGAATATCCCATAGCCAGGTCCTCTGCGGTAAAGGAACGCCGATTCACAGATACCCATAAAAACAGGATGACCAGAAAACCCAGGGGGACCAGCCAGATTCTACGGCGGCGCTGTTTTTGTTGTTCGGCAGCAAGAGAACTACTGATGCCATTTCTGATCTTTTTCATAGGCTTATGCTCCTTCCCGTAAGATTGAGGAAAATATCCTCCAGGCTTTTCTGCTGTTCTTCCAGACGAAGAATCCCCAGCTTGTTTTCTACCAGGATACTTCCGGCACGGAGAATGTCTTCATCCCTATCGGATGACAGAAACAGATTTTCTTTTTCCATCATTACCGGAAGCCCCGAATGTTTTAAGAATAGGAAGGACTGCCGGTCATCTGTGGTGCGCAGCTTCATGCGGGCTTTGCTGTGTTCATGGAGATTCGCCAGTTTATCCTGAAAGACCAGGGAGCCTTTGCTGATGATCCCCACATGGGTTGCCATCTGATCCATCTCTGAGAGGAGATGGCTGGAAACAAGGACGGTCATGCCGTAACGTGACGGGAGTGTACAGATCAACTCACGCATCTCCTGAATACCGGCAGGGTCCAGACCGTTTGTGGGTTCGTCCAGAAGAAGGATCCGGGGATGTCCAAGCAGAGCAGCAGCCAGACCAAGGCGCTGTTTCATGCCCAGAGAGTATTGACCCACCTTCTTATACTGTTGTTTTTCCATGCGCACGGTTTGCAGAACCTCATCTATAGCATTTTCAGGGACCTGTTTCAGGGTACAGATGATCTGCAGATTTTCCCGGCCGCTCAGATGTCCGTAGTAAGAAGGAGATTCTATGAGGGAACCGGTATCTTTCAGAATAGATAGGCGGTTCCTGTTGTTTACAGTTTTTCCCAAGACTGTGACCGCGCCTGCAGTGGGCTTTGCCAGGCCCAGAATCATTTTCATGGTAGTTGATTTGCCGGCACCGTTGGGACCGAGAAACCCGTAGATACAGCCGCCCGGCACTTTTAAGTCCAAATCTTTTACGACCTGTTTTTTTCCATATTGCTTTGTAAGGGATGATGTTTCTATTACAATTCCCATAATGCTGCCTCCTTTTATTGTTTGGTGATTTCCTGATCCATGTTACATCAGGGAACTTAATATGGGCTAAAGTCTGCCTTATTTTTACCTTAAATTTTGCGCACTTTGTGGATATCAGCTTCGGAATGCTTTATCATAAAAACAGGATGAGGGGATAAAGGAGGGAATCAGATGAATTTATATGACTGCAAAATTTTATTGATAGATGACAATGAAGAGCTGGTATCTATGATCAGGGGAATTTTGAAAAAGAGCGGGTTTGAGAATATATATACGGCAGGAAACTGCGGCAGCGGGCTGGAAGTGTTTTTAAGGGAGGAACCGCAGCTTGTGATCCTGGATATTATGCTTCCCGATGGGGACGGATTTACTTTGTTCCGCAGACTCAGGGAAGAATCGCAGGTGCCGATTCTTTTTCTTTCCGCCAGGGACGAGGACAATGACCGTTTGTTTGGGCTGGGACTGGGGGCAGATGATTATATTACCAAACCGTTTCTTCCCCAAGAACTGATATTGAGAATACATGCCATACTGAAACGTGTCTACTTTTCATTTGTACAGCTTCCAAAAGAGGAGGACGTATTGATCCTGGGGAAACGCCGCGTCTCTTTTGAGAATGCTCAGGTGGCCACAGGCGGGGAAACCATTTCCCTGACTGCCAAGGAACTGCTTCTGCTTAAAAAACTGAACCAAAACAGAGGAAAGATAGTCACCTTTGACGCAATCTGTCAGGCTGTATGGGAGGATTCCTATTACGGATATGAAAATACACTGATGGTGCATATCCGCCATCTGCGGGAAAAGATAGAGGAGAATCCCTCCAATCCTGTCTGGATCCAGACGGTAAGGGGCCTTGGATACAGACTGAAAAAGGAGGAGAAACAGGGATGAAAAGTCTTTTAAAAATCAGCCGCAGGTATATCCTGACAGCTGTATTTATCACTGTTTTTGTGGTGTTTGTCAATCTGGCAGCGTTTCTCTATCTGGCATATACAAGTATGACAGATGAGGAGAGGCAGGAGGGAGGGCTGTCTATACGACAGAATATGGAGAGTATAAGCAGCCGGATATCCGGGCAGGGGGAGGATTATGTACTGTCGCAGGAAGGATATGACATTTTAAAAGAAACATCCTTTCAATGGGCAATGCTTCTTGACCGTGAAGGAAAGGCAGTGTGGGAATATGAGCTTCCCGGGGATATACCAAGGCAGTTTACCATAACAGATGTGGCGTCATTCAGCCGATGGTATCTGGAGGACTATCCGGTCTATGTGTGGCAGCATAAAGATGGACTTTTGGTCTTTGGGTGCGGTAAGGACAGCATTGTGAGGATCAGCACTATTTTAGACGGCACTTTGATGAAGAACGCCGGATGGAATGCGGGGTTATTCGGTGTCCTGAATCTGATGCTGCTTCTAAGTCTGGCTATGGGATTTGGATACCGATTTTATAAATCTTTAAAGCCTGTTGCAGGAGGGATAGAAGCGCTTTCCAAAAAAGAGAAAGTGGAGATACCTGAGAAGGGAATGATAGACGAACTGGCAGCAAAACTGAATCAGGCGTCAGAAATCCTCTGTCAGCAGAACAGAAAGCTGGAACAGAGGGATAATGCCAGGACAGACTGGATCGCAGGGGTTTCCCATGATATCAGAACACCCCTTGCATTGATCGTAGGCTATGCGGATGAACTGGAAAAGGACAAAGACCTGTCAGATGCACAGCGGGAGAAGGCAGCGGTCATACAGCGGCAGAGCCTTGTGATCAGACAGCTCATATCAGATTTGAATCTGACGTCTAAACTGGAATACCAGGCTCAGCCCCTTTCTATGATAGAATATTCTCCGGCAGAACTTTTGAGGGAATGCGCAGCCGATTATTATAACCAGGGCTTGGATGATAGATATGAGATTGAACTGCAAATCGGTCAGGAGGAGGAGCGTATACGTCTGACCGGAGACAGAGGGCTGTTGCTGCGGGCGTTCCGTAATCTGGTGGGAAACAGTATCCGGCATAATCCGGAGGGATGTACGGTTTACTTGAAGATGACTGAAGAAGAAGGAAATGTCAGAATTTTATTTTCAGACAGCGGCCCCGGGATTCCGGCTGCGGTACTCAAGGTGCTGAAACATACCAATACACAGGAAAATTCCCATGTACATGTGATGGGGCTGCGTATTGTCAAACAGATTACAGAGGCCCATGGGGGCAGAGTGGAGTTTGTGAAGAAAGAGCGGGGAGATGGGTTTGCGGTGGAGATCCATATGCAGGGGTTATCCCTTTAAAAAGAAAGGCGCCCTGGCTTATACAAAGCGGGGAGCCTTTTCTCCATAAATGTTTGTTCGCTGTATCACTGGATTTTAGCCATGACTCGGTTATATCCGTTTTTATATTGTTCCGGCTGATTATATTCGGCTTTTCCCACATAAGTGTCTATCAGGTCATAAACGAGTCCATAGTATTCTCTGCGTTCTTTTCGTTCGGGGCTGAGAAATGCGGTTTTGTCCATTTTATATCCATCCAGGAAACTGTCTGTAATGATCCAGCCGGAAGCCATTTCAAAGTCAGGGTCTCCCCATATGGCCCGGTCAGCATCAATGACCGCGGCCAGACACCAGGAATTCCGGTTCTTTTTCAGCAGCAGGTTGCCTTCCCAGAGATCTGTATGGATGAGGCAGGGGGTATGGACTTGATCAAAGAGGGATTTTCTCCGGATAAACAGAGAAAGGATGGCATCTGCTTCCTGCCTGGTAAACGCCCGATGCCGGACAGAACGTTCCAGAATATCTGAGACATAGTGATGCAGAAAAGCATACCAGGAATCAAAACCTCTGCCGTGCATACAGTCATAGATACATCCGAACTGCCGGGATGTGATACTGTGCATAAGGGCGGTAGTTCGGCCGGTTTCCCTGTGGAGATCCATCTTTTCCTCCGGGGAAAGGCCTGCTTTCAGCATAACTGTGCTGTCCAGGTATTCGGTAAGCATGAAATCCCTGTCCAGAAGGCTCCGTGTGGTGTCGGATGCCAGGACACGGGGACAGGGGATCTTGTGGCTTGAAAAAAGTTCGTAAACATATGTCTCAGCCTCCATCAGATGTTCCTCAAAACCGAGGAGCAGATACCGGTTTACCGGACCGAGGCGGAGAATGACCTGTCTGTTGTCACTGCCGCATATAAGTTGGTAGGTGGTGTTGAAAAGTCCGCCTTCCATAAGCCTGGCCTGGCTGATTTCCCTGGTACCCAGGTGTCTGTAAGTGATATTTTTAATATCTTCCAGGGATATTTCTCGGAAAAGACTGCTTTCTGTATTCATTTGATGTATTCCTCCTTTTATGACATATCCGGACTTCCTTTCCTTCTTTTATCCGAATGCATGATTTTTTCTATCATACAGGAGAGCGGCAGATTCTACCAGTGTAAAAATTCCAGATTTACCTTCAAAACTTAATGGTGTTAAACGAAACAGGATGCAGATCAGAAAATCCAGGGATATAGTGACCGCGTGGCAAGGCGAGGTGCGGGTTTCGGGCAGGCAGTGAAGACTCTGTTCCATGGGGAATATGAGGAAGTGAAGGCGCTGGCGGGAAGCATTATACCTATGGTGGTCATAGTCGATTCAAATGTCGCCCACAATTTCCTGCAGCGCCTCTAAAAAACGAAGAGCCAGTTTACTGATCATCATATGTTCATTGCGGATCTGTCCCACAGTGAGTTTTCCCTGTCCGTATATGGGGATATAGACCCAGCTTTCATCATGCAGGGTACCGGGATAAGATCCCGCTGTAATACAGTAGGCGTCGCTGTGGAGCATCAGGCTTGTGGCGCTGGACCGGTCGGAGACGATCAGATGTTTGTTAATATGAAAAGGCTCCAGTATGATTTCCGACATGGAGTACGTGTTACTGTGGCTTTGATTGTAGGAGAGAAAAGGATACGGCGCTAAATCAGATAAGGTGAGGCCGGCTTTTTGACCAAGTGGGTGATCTCTCCGCATACAGGCATAGGGCAGAGTCTCAAAGATAGGTTCAAAGATCAGATGGGATTCTTTTATGACACGCTTTATGACTGTGCTGTTTAACGGACTCAGATATAAAAGCCCCACTTCACTTTTCAAAGACTTGACATTGTCAATGATATCCTGAGTCTGGGTTTCAATGTACATAAATTCATATAATTCATCTTTTACGGAATCTACAACCTTTGAAAATGCTTCAGAGGCAAAGGGATAATGTTGGGAACTGACGGTAAAATAGTGCTTGCTCACACTTCCGATCTCATACCGTTTTTCCAACGTATCCATTTGCTGAAGTACCTGTCTGGCATAAGCCAGAAACTCCGTACCCTCATCTGTGAACAGAACTCCCCGGGGAGTACGGACAAATAATGATTTTTGGATTTCTTTCTCCAGTTCGGCAATGGATTTGGACAGGCTGGGCTGGGCAATATATAATTCCCGGGCAGCTTTGCTGAGTGAACCATATTCGGCTATGGAGGCCACATATCTTAATTGTTGTAATGTCATAGAATCCTTCCTTTAGCATATCGCTGATAAAATCACCGAAAATACATATTCTAATGAAACAAAATGACAGTGAATTGAATGAACTTGAAATAAGATTGTATCATTCTACCATAGAACACCTATAGTTTCAAGCTATGGCTGGTGAATTCTTTTAACTATTTGAATTTGTTGTTAGTTTCATTTTATAATGGGTTTAATCAAAAAAGCATAATACTATTTCAAAAAACAGAAAAATATTTCAAATCAATACCAAAAGTGAAACAAAATTTTTCTTTGGAGAGGAGTGTCCGGAAACTCTTCTTTTATGGGGCATGGAATGTTTATGTTTTTTTGCACAGGCAGTGTAAACGGAATCACAATTTTATATCAGCGCTGATGCAGCATAACGGTACATAAAAACGATTTGAAGGTTGGTCTTAACTGGAAGGTGTTTGACAAAAAGTGTGGAGGTAAAAAATGAAGAATGCAGAAACAAAAAAACATGAAAAGGGTTCGATTAACAAGCTGGCGTTTTGGCCGGCATTTATAGGACTGATATTATTACTGCTTATCGGAATCTTTTTCAAAGAACAGCTGGCTTCTGTTCTTAATACCATGTTGTACAGTATGGCAGATAAAATAGGGTGGGTTATCAATCTGTTCGCGCTGGTATGTTTTTTATTTGTAATGTATATTATGATAAGCAAATTTGGCGACATCAAGATCGGCGGAAAGGACGCTAAGCCGGAGTTTACAAAATTCCACTGGATCGCCATGACGATCTGCGGAAGTATTGGTACAGGGCTGCTGTTCTGGGCCATGGGGGAACCGTTATATAACTTTTTTGAGCCGCCTGCATATGCCGGCTGCCAGCCGGGATCTCGTGATGCTGCGATCTTCTCGATCTCACAGGTTATGTGGCAGTGGTCTTTTGTTGAATTTGCTCTTTATGGAGCCTGTTCTGTTGCATTTACGGTTGCTGTCTACAACCGACATAAAAAGCTTCAGTTCAACTCCGTATTAGACCCTGTATTCGGCCGGCGCCAATGGCTGGAAACCCTCATTCACGGAGTTATGATATTTGCCATGGTTGGAGGATGTGCCAACTCCATGGGTGTTGGTTTGATGCAGATCGGAGCGGGATTGGAATCTGCATTCGGAATCAGTCAGTCGAATCTGATCTACTTGTTAGTGGCGGTTTTCATCGGTGTGATGTTTGTCATCATGAGTGTATCGGGGATTCATAAAGGTTTGAAATATGTATCTACCATAACCTTTTTTATTTTCTGCGGCCTTCTGATCTATGTTTTTATCTGTGGTGATACCGCATTTATAGGCAAGCTCTCAACAGAATCCTTTGGAAAAATTTTGGATAACTGGGGCTCCAAAACATTAGTCAACAATACACTTTCAGATGATACATGGTATGCTAACTGGATCGTTCAATACTGGGCTTCCTTCATCCTGTATTGTCCGGTATTCGGAATGTTTTTCTGCAGGATGGCAAAAGGGCGTACGCTCAGAGAGTTCCTGGTTGTCAATGTTATTATTCCGGCGATTTTCTGCGTCACATGGATCGGCGTTTTCGGCGGACAGACCATCAGTCTGCAGACCAGCGGTACTATGGATGTGTGGGCAATGGTTCAGGACTATGGAATGCAGGCGACTGTCTTCCAGATAATCAAGTCGCTGCCTATTGGAAATATTGTGCAGATCGTATTTATCATTGCCATTATTGGCTCCTTTACAACTATGGCAGACCCCATTGCATCTGTTCTCGCCACAATGTCTGTGCATAATCTGACCGTGGATGATGAGGCACCGAAAAAATTTAAGATCATCATGGGTCTGTTGATCACAGCTACCGCTTATACAACGGTTGCAACCGATGGCGTCAATGCGGTAAAGGCCATGTATGTCATACTGGGCGCGCCCATTATGATCATAGTGGGAATTTGTATCGTATCCTTTTTTAAACAGGCAAAAGAGGTCAAGCAATATCCGAATGACCTGTTGCCGGATTCCGCAAATGACGATGAAGAATGAGAATATAAGAAAAAAGTGAGGTATCTCTATGAAATTAACACCATATGAACAGGAAATGCTGGATGGAAAATTCGGCCGCTTTAAACAGATCGCGTTGGAAAATGTTTTAAAATATGCCCGTGTGGTAGGTGCAGAAGAACTGGTGGAAGTCACAAAATCCACACTGTACTTTGGAGCACATTCCTATCTGGAAACCTGCAAAGCAGATACATACGATGAAATTTTCGCGAAAATGTATCTCTGCACAGATGAAAAAGTAGAATTAGGGGAATTCGAGAAGAACTGCTACTGTCAGACCTGTGTTGCACCCTGCGACCAGTATGATTATGAAGTGACCCATCTCCCAAAAGAGCTGTTTGACAAAAATACCGAATATCTGAGCCGTACGCTGAAGGCCGGCTGCTGTATTGCCGGTTCCTGCACCCCGTACCTGAACGGCTGGGTTCCGTTATTTGGAGAGCATGTAGTCACATCAGAGTCCAGCAACATTACTATGAGCAACTCGGCATTCGGAGCACGATGCAATGCAGACGGAGAGGAAGCGATTACATGGATCTCTATCTGCGGACGCGCTCCAAAATGGGGATTTTATCTCCCGGAAAACCGTTATGCGGATACCGTATATCATATTGAGTGCAGATCAGAGACAAGATTTGACTGGGATATCATCGGATATACGGTAGGGCGTATGCTGCCTTCCGCCGGAGTTCCTGTATTGACAGGCGATTTCCACAGACCAACATTGACCATGTTAAAGCAGTGTTTTACTGCCATGGCCACTACAAGTGCATGTGAGCTGTGCCACATAGTCGGAGTGACACCAGAGGCTCGTTCCCTGGAAGACGCCAGAGGAAACAAACCTCTCAGGGGCGAATTTACCATTACTCAAAAAGATTATGAGGAATCATACCGCCAGATCTGCAGTGCGGGGGAAGGAAAGATCAACTTTGTATTACTGGGATGTCCCCACTATAGTCTGGAGGATATTCAGCAGGTGGCCAATTATATCCATGGGAAAAAAGTGGCGGAAGGTGTAGAACTCCATGTCTGGACAGATATGTCCACCCTCGCAATGGCTAAGGCCAGTGGTTTTGTTAAAACCATAGAGGATGCCGGAGGCAATGTGTTGTCAAGCAGTTGTGCCATGGTCATGGATCCCGCAGCTTTCAGTCATGTGACAGCTATGGTGACGGATTCCGGTAAACAGGGACACTATATGCACTCCTGCTTCGGAACGGAGAAACATGTTCCGATCTATTATGGCGATGTCTGTAAATGTATTGATGCCGCTGCGGCAGGATATTGGAAAGGAGAAGCATAATGGAAAATAGGATCATCAAAGGACGCGGGGCCTATGAAGGAGTCATGGAAGGAGAAGCGCTCGTCCTTCCTGACAGTGTACAGGGATGGGCCGGATTAGACGAAAAAACGGGTATCATCATAGAAGAAGCCAACAGCAAATTCGGCGCGTATATCGGCGGAAAGATTCTGATCCTTCCCTGTGCTAAGGGGAGCAACGGATGGGCCAGCCATTTTTATTCCGCTTCTGTGGCCGGACATAAGCCCACTGCATGGGTCATCGAAAAACTGGACTCCCGCTGCGCTGCCTGTATTGTGGAACTGGGCATACCTACAGTTGTGGAGACTGAGGAAGAAGCCTGTAAGATCATTCATGATGGAGACTATATCCGTGTGGATGGCAATAAGGGAATCGTAGAAATACTGAAACGGGCGGAATGAAAAAACAACAGTAAAATTTTATACTTTCTGAATATTTAAAGAGAGACATCCATAACCTTATGATGAATGAAATAATAATGAAGTATTTCATGCATTGGAGGGATTATGGATGTTTTTTTATTATGACGCCACGTATCTTCTGGTCCTTGCAGGTGTGGTGCTCTGTGTGGCAGCATCGGCAAATGTAAACCAGACTTATAAAAAGTACAGTACAGTGGGAAATGCCAGACATATGACAGCGGAACAGGCAGCCAGGACTATACTGGAGCGGGCAGGGATCAGCCAGGTTAGGATCGAGAGAGTGGGAGGGAGCCTGACCGATCATTATGATCCCAGAAATAAAGTGCTGCGGCTGTCTGAGGCAGTTTACGGCTCTGAGTCGGTGGCAGCCATCGGTGTAGCGGCACATGAGTGCGGTCATGCCATACAGGATGAGGTGGGATATGTACCCATCAAGATCAGAGGAGCCATTGTTCCGGTGGTGAATCTTGGCTCTGCCTTATGCTGGCCCTTGTTCCTCATTGGACTTTTGATGGGGGCACCCGGCCTGGTGAACATAGGGATCATTTTGTTCTCCCTGGTGGTTGCTTTTCAGTTGGTTACGCTTCCGGTGGAGTTTAACGCATCCGGCAGAGCTATGCGTATACTGGACGGAACAGGAATCCTTTCGGGGAGTGAACTGCAGGGCGCCGGGAAAGTGCTGCGGGCCGCCGCGCTTACTTATGTGGCATCTGCGCTCTCCTCTATCCTGCAGCTCCTGCGCTTGGTACTGCTGTCGGGAAGACGGAGAAATTAAGTTTACTTTTTCTGCCGCCGGCGGTAGAATAAAGGCAAGAGTAAAAGGCCGGAGGAAGGATATGGCGGAGGGTTACGAACATTCAGAGGAAAAGGCTCATCTGGAAGAAAAAGATCATCTGGAAGAGATGCTGAATAATTTTGCAAAAGCAACAGAGCTGGGGATCATAGCGGTCAACACTTATGGAGAAGTCTTTCTCGCCAGCAAAGACTACTATGAGTGCACATACTGCCGTCAGGTACAGAATACGGAGGCGGGGAAGGCACACTGCAGGCGTACCTACAAAAAGGCGTGCAGACAGGCTTTTATGTGGAAGGAACCGTATTTTTTTGTCTGCCATGCAGGTCTTGTCATGTGGGCAGTTCCCATCTATGCCGATGGAACAGAGGTGGGAGCTGTCATGTGCGGACAAGTCCTTTTGTGGGAGCCGGACCACATCTTTCACCAGGATGCGGAAAAATTCTGCGGGAGCGTGGAAGAGAGAGAGGAAATGGAGCGGAATATAAAAAAGCTGCGGGTGATCTCAGCGGACCAGTGCCAGTCCTCTGCCAACCTGCTGCAGGTCATGATGCAGTATCTCTCCAAAACGCAAAATGCAATCTTTATGGACCAGAAGAATCTTCTGAGCTGGCGCGATGCCATGACGACCAGGATCGAGGAGAGGAAAAAGACACTGGAAAATGAAAAATTTGACTGGTCTGTCTATCTGAAAAGGGAGAAACGGTATCTGCAGTATGTGCGCATGGCAGACAAGGATAAAATTCAGAACATGCTGGAGATGCTGTTTACAGACATGGAGATACTGTGCTCCTATGACAAGACGCTTGTGAAGTCAGCACTGCATGATTTCATGGCTGTGACTGCCAGGGCCATCGTGGAGGCAGGGGCGGACAGCGAGGTTGTCATGAACGGCGTGAAACATTACAGGCAGGATATGAAACATGTGGAGAACATTGAGGAGATGATGGAGCTTACCTATCGGATGCTGAACCGCTGGTTTGACAGTATTTATCTTTTGGGAACAGATGATCATATCAGTGTCATGAAAACAGTCAGGGAATACATAGAAGAGAATTATAATAGAAAAATAACCCTGGATGACATCTGCGGCCATGTGTTTTTGAGCAGGTCTTATCTCTGTACCTTGTTCCGCCAGAAAACGGGCGGTACCATAAACGATTATATCCTGAGAGTCAGGATCGAAAAATCCATTGAGTTGATGAGAAACCGGGAACTGAGCATAAAGGAGATCATGAGACAGTGTGGATTTGAAAGCCAGAGTTACTATACAAAAACCTTCCGAAGACTGATAGGGGTCAATCCCGGACAGTACAGGAATAAATTTTTATAGGAGAGACAGAATGGATATATATGAAGAGATCAGGCGGAATCTTCTGGGTGGGAAAGCCGACGAGGTGGTTAATCTCATAAAGAAAGCAATCGCCGTCTGCTATCCTCCGGAATCGGTGCTGAAAGAGGGGCTGATCCTGGGAGTGGATACACTGGCGTACAAGTTCCGCAACAGTGAGGTCTGTGTGCCGGAGGCCCTGAGGGTGGCCCGGGCACTGAATGCGGGTCTCAGATGCCTGACCCCTTATCTGGACCAAGGCGGGGCAAGGCAGTGCACAGCGGTCATCGGCACTGTGGAGGGGGATGTCCATGATATCGGAAAGAATCTGGTCAAGATATACCTCTCCACCCTGAATATAGACATGGTGGATTTAGGTGTGGACGTGACAAAGGAGGAATTTGTGGAGGCGGCTGTGGAGAATGAGGCCAAGCTTGTCATGGCATCTGCGCTTCTTCCAACAACAGTCTGTGAGCTGAGGGGGATCATAGAGGAGCTGGAGAGAGCCGGAATAAGGGACAAGGTGATTGTCTTTGTGGGAGGCCTGTCCGTCAGCAGAGAATACGCGGAGGAGATTGGAGCGGACTATTACACCAGGGATGCCATTGAACTGCGAGATTTCCTGAACAAGAACCTATCCAAAATCCTGAAAGAAATATAGAGCAATAAATAGAAAAATAAAGCAAAAGTAAAGGGCCCTGTTCTGTGGTATCCTTGATGTATCAAAAGAAGATACGTATCGGGGATGCAGTAGAACAGGGTTTTAAGTTATGTATTATGGAGGAGGAAAAGACATGAGACCATCGATCAAGTATTTAAGTGAGGCGGAAGTAGTACGGGTACATGAAAAAGCATTGGAAATGCTGGAAAATCTGGGTATGAAATTCGAGGGCGCAGAGGCAAGAGACTATTTTGCGAAAGCAGGGGCAGAGGTGTCCGGCCAGATTGTAAAGATACCACGGAATATTATTGAGGAGGGGCTTAAGACGGTTCCCAAGAGGGAGGAATTCGTTTTATATGGAAGGACTCCTGACAAAGACGTACATGTGAAAGACAGGGTGCCGTCCCTGGCGGCCATGACCATGGCCACCCATGTGCTGGACCCGGAGACAGGATTGCGCAGGAAAGCTACGGACAGAGATCTTGCCCTGATCACAAGGATCATGGAAAAACTGGACACGGTGACAATTGCCAGTGCACTGGTCACCCCACAGGATGTACCCATGGCAGCATCAGACTGGTACACCTGGGCCACTTCCATCAAAAATACCACAAAACACATCACAGGCGGAGCTGTGGGGAAAGAGGGCGTGCGGGATGCTATAAAGATGGCAAGCCTGGCGGTGGGAAGCGAGGAAGAGTTCGTGAAACGGCCTTTTATATCTTTCTGGGTCCTGACCATGCCGCCGCTGCGTGTGGATGAGAATACATCCAATGTACTGATGGAGGCCGCTGTGCATAAGGTGCCTTCTGTCATCAGTTCCGGAGGTATTCTGGGCATGACATCGCCTATGTCAGTGGAGAGCGCGCTGGTGCATACCCATGCGGAGACTCTGGCCTGCATAGCCCTGTCACAGCTTGTGAATCCGGGGGCGCCTGTTATCTATTCCAGCTATGTGCGCAGTATGGATATGAAGACCATGTGCATCAACATGTCCTCACCGGAGAGTATCATCATGAAGGTGGGAATGTCACAGATGGGAGATTATGTGGGGCTGCCCACAAAGATGCCCGCCAACCTGCGCGACGGCAAGGTTCTGGATGCGCAGGCAGGATTTGAGACGGGTATGGGCGGACTGGCAGGAGCGCTGAGCTGCGATTTCATCGTTTCCATGCAGCTTGATATGGACCTTATGGTGGACTTCGCAGATATGATTTATTCGGATGAGTGTATGCAGATCCTGCAGAGGATGGCACGTCCGCTTAACTTTGACGATGAGACTCTGGCCTATGATAATATGGAGGAAGTGGGGCCCGGCAATACATTCCTGGAGACAGACCACACCTTTGAACACTTCAAGGATGAAATCTGGATGCCAAGATATATGGAAAGGGGTACCTGGGAGAACTGGGAAGCAAACGGCAGCCGTGATATCCGCAAGGTATGCGCGGAAAAAGTAAAGGATATGCTGGAAGAGCTGCGCGATCATGAAATCCTTCCAAAGGATGTGAGGGATGCCATCGACGCTGTTGCTGCCGGTTCCTCGGAGAAGGCGAAGAATATCAAGCGTTAGAGGGGGAGAATGCTTATGGATAAGACAAAAGGCAAGACCATAGGGCTGCTGGCCATGGTGGTAGTCGTCACGATATACGGTGTGTCTTATATTTCCAGAGCTGTGATCAGTGAATACCTTCCTACGGTAGTGATCCTGGTGATCCAGATGGCTATTATGACAATTTTGTTCACCGGGTATAATCTCATAACCAGAAAAAATATGAAAGTAAAGAAAAAGGACTGGGGTATCATCATCCTGTCCGGCTTGTTTGGAACTACATTTTTCCACGGGTTCACGATTCTGGGAGTCAACGCTGTGGGAGCTACGGTTTCGTCCCTTCTTTTTGGATTTGCCGCTGTTTTTGCACTGATCATGGAATTTGTGCTGTTTCACAGGAAGAAGACGAGAATGGGGATTTTGGGAATCCTGGTCTCCCTGGTGGGTGTGTATATTCTTATGGGAGTGAAGATCGGGGACCTGATGGCCACCAATTTCAAGGGATATGCGCTGTGCTTTCTGAATATTATTTCCTGGGTCATCTATTGTTTCCTGACAGACAGGATATCAGACGGTTATGAGAAGACGGTACTGCTGAATTACCAGGCCCTTGTAGGGGCAGTCACCACCCTGCCGTTTTTATTCTTCTATCAGATAGAGCCGTCAGTCCTGGCAAAACCGTCGGTGTTTATGAATCTGATCATATTGGGAGTATTTAATTCTACAATTGCTTATTTCTTAAATATCTTTGCGATCAAAAAGATCGGGGTACTGCTGTCAAATCTCATGATGGATTTTCTGCCTGTGGTAACCATTTTGACTTCACTTGTGCTGTACAGGACCATTCCTACAGCAAACCAGATCATTGGGGGTGTCATCATTTTGATTTCCGTGTTCATGCTGGACAGAGACCAGAGGAACCTGGACGCACAATCCCCTGTCGTTTGAAACAGAAGACTCCTTATCCGGTTTAATACGGATAAGGAGTTTTTATATTACCGCATGACGTATCCAAGGGTCGCGGACAGTCTCTTGACAGCAGCGGTAAGAGTTTGGCTTATTGTCTGTTCTTCCTCTTGGGTGAGCGTGGTCCCGCTGATGCTGATAGCTCCCAGAGGTGTATTGGTGTAATTCATTACGAGGGCACCCACACAGAATATGTTATATTCATTTTCTTCCCGATCCAGGGCGTAATGTCTCTGTTTGACTTCACTTATGTCTTGAAGTAAAGCGTGGATGTCTGTAATGGTATGTTCGGTTAGAGGCTTTACATCAAATTTTTCCCATTTATCTATGATCTCATTATTGGAATACGTGGACAAGATGGCTTTGCCGGCGCTTGTACAATAGAGTGGGGAACGCCGTCCAACGTTGGTATAGACGGAAAAGGACGGTGCCTTCTGCCCAATACTCTGCACACATAAAACCTGGTTGTTGTCCTCTACTGAGAATTGTGCAACCCGCCCTGTTTCTCTGCTTAAATCCGCAAGTGTGGAGTTGATCAGCGATATCTGATCCAGATTTTGTACAGCGTTGATACCTACTTCATATGTCTTTAATGTAAGACTGTATTCATTGTTTGGTCTCTTCTCAATATAACCGTTTTCCACTAGTGTATATACCAGACGGGAGAGAGAAGCCTTGCTGATATTAACCTTTTCATGTAATTCAGCTAATGTCATATTACCTGAACGGGATATAGTCTCGAGAATCTGAAAAGCACGGTCAATCGCCTGAATGGTTTCCATTTTTTGTATTGCTTTGCTCAAAATATATCCTCCTTAACTTTATTTCGAGAGATAAACTCTTTGTTTCATTATACATTTTTATGAATCTGTGCGCAAGAGAAATTTTGAATGGCAGCTTGAGATAGTGATTTATAATTTTGAAAAAAGAATCGTTATTGTTTTAAAATGAAATTAGAATATATGAAATGAAACGATACAATAATAAAAAAAAGATTTTTATGCTCTCTAGTTTACCTACTCTGGTTTAAATATTTCGCTTTAATCGCCGGGACAAGATGCATAAAAATGACAGGAAAATCTTATGCATAATTTAATGATATAATATTTGAAAGATGAATCAAAATATAGTAAAATGAAATAAATGATAAAAATAGAAACTTAAAGTAAAATAATGAAATAAAGGAGAGGAAAAATGGAAGAAATGAGAAGAGTATCACTGTCCATGTTCACCGATGAGGATTTGCAGAGAGTGCATGATTACTCAATGAAACTTTTGGCAGAGAACGGTGTCCATATTCCCAGTGACAGAGCACTTGGACTTTTTAAGAAACATGGTTTTCGTGTAGACGGCACACAGGTTTATATGACGGAGTTACAGGTCAGGGACGCACTTGAAAAAGCACCTTCGCAGTTTGTGATGAATGGTCTTGATGCTAAGAAGAGTATTAATCTGGGGGGCGGCGATTATGGTGTTCCGGGACCTATCGGACCGGTTAATATAACGGACCTCGATAAGGGGATCCGACGCGGTACTCTGCAGGATGTGATCAATCTGATCAAAATCTACCAGAGCAGCAAAGTTATGACTATGAATTCCAATAACGGTGTTGAGGCCAATGATGTGGACCCGGTCAACCGCCATCTTGAGATCATGCGTGCCCTGTTAAACCATACAGATAAACCATTCTATACCAAGCTGTTCTCTTATGAAGAGATGCATCAGGCCATTGATATGGTTGAGATCGCTGCAGGTGAAAAACTCAGGCCTGGAGGAAAAGTATATCTGGCACCGGGGTCTGCGCCGTCTATGAGTCCCATGTCGTACAGCCGTGAGGTGGCTGACAATATTATCGCACTGGCCGAACGGGGTCAGGCTGTTACTATGGGAACTGCCACAAGTACAGGGGTGACCGGTCCTATTCGCATCTTTGGTACTATTACCATGCAAAATGCAGAGGTTCTGGCAGGAATTGTTCTTGCGCAGCTTGTGAATCCGGGCAATCCTGTAGGCTACGGTGTGGGAGCCTGTCCCGGCAATATGAAAGGCGCAACCTACTGCTGCGGTTCACCGGGACGTGTGATGCTTCAGATCGGTTCCATGGAAATGGGGAAAAGATTCTATCATCTGCCCTCCAGAACAATTCCCTACAGCACAGATGCTCTTAACTGTGATATCCAATGCGGCATTGAATCTTATGAGGGCACTATGGCAAACATTCTCTCCAATGCAGATTACCAGTTGTCTGAGATCGGAACGCTGGATGGCCTTATGACTACATCTTATGAAAAAACCATTATTGATGAGGAGATCACCAGCCGTCTGCTCTATATCAGAAACGGTATTGATGTGTCTGAGGAGGCTGCTTCCTTAGAGTCTATTATGGAGGAGGGAAGCGGCGGCCAGTTTATTACCAGTGACGATACCCTTGATTATATGTATGATTCCTGGTACCCGGACTATACTGACTGGAACAGCAATTATAAGAAGAGACCAATGGAGGATTATACTTATGTTCTTCGTCGGGCCAATGAGGAATGGAAACGCCGCCTGGAGGAAGCACCGGAGACCCTGCTGGACAAGAGTACAGTCGAAGAGATTGATGCATATGTAGAAAAACATAAAAAATAAGAGAAGCAGAAAAAAGAATATTGAGGGTTTTGAATAGTTAAATATTATAAAAATCGGGGAATGTTTGATCTACATCATACATTCCCTATATTTTGAGCTTTTTTTGCTGTGACAGTATATTAAAAAAATTGTGAACGATTTCCAAAAGGGATTTTCCAATGGTTATTGCAGTAAATGTGAAAATCTTCCGTATTGTTATAAAAGAGTTTTCCTTCTTGAGATAGGCTAAGGGTATAACCGAAGGAGATAGGCTAGGAATATAACCAATAAATATAAAACAATGGTATAACCAATGGATATAAACAATTTAGACAAAATGATTGCCTGATATTTATGCAAGATTTAAAAATGTTATATTTGATAAATGAATGATATAATGTTAAAATGAAATTATAAAGTATAAAAATGAAATAAATAATTAAATAATGAAATGAACGGAAAGGAGATTGAATCATGGCAAAAGCAAAAGCAACCGCAGACACAAGCCTTTGCAAAGGCTGCCGCTTATGTGTGGATGTATGTCCAGTGAACGCCATTGAGCCTCTCACTGAGATTAACAAAAAGGGATATGAGATCATCAGGATCAAGGAAGAAATCTGTATTGGGTGCGGACAGTGTTATAAAATCTGTCCCGATTATGTATTTACCATTGAGTAGAAGGAGGCAGAGAAGATGAGTAAAGGATTTCAATTAATGAAAGGCAACGAGGCTATAGCTGAAGCCGCTCTTCGCGCGGGATGCCGCTTCTATGCAGGTTACCCCATTACTCCCCAGAGTGAGATACTGGAATATATGTCAGCGAATATGGCGGACCGCGGAGGCGTTTTTGTCCAGGGGGAAAGCGAGATCGCAAGTATAAGTATGATATGGGGAGCGGCGGCATGCGGTGAACGTGTCATGACAAGCTCTTCGGGACCAGGCTATGATTTGAAACAGGAAGGTATCTCTTATCTTTCTTCCTATAATCTTCCGGCGGTCATCATAGATGTTATGCGCTATGGTGTAGGTGATGGCGAGATCACAGAGGGACAGGATTCTTACTGGCTGGCAACCAGAGGCGGCGGGCACGGAGACTCCAGACAGCTTGTGCTCACTCCTGGTTCCGTGCAGGAATGTGCAGAGCTGACCTATGAAGCGTTTGATCTGGCTGAAAAATACCGTACTGTAGTCATTATCCTCAGTGACGGCGGAATCAGCCAAATGATAGAAAAGGTAGTCCTTCCGGAGGCAAAGGAACACGACAAAAGTAAATTTGACTGGGCGATCAAAGGGGAAAAGAAAAAAGAGGAACCAAAGGTAAAGGTCACCAACCTGGACCGTTCCATGGATTACAGCGCGTATGATGCCATGGTACGCAAAAAATTCTCTGACATGTATCACAATGAGCAGCGCTGGGAGAATTTCATGACAGATGATGCAGAGCTGATACTGACGGCATATGGCATTTCTTCAAGGATCTGCAGATCAGCAGTCAGAAGAGCCAGAGAAGCAGGTATGAAACTTGGACTGATCCGTCCTATCACAGTATGGCCTTATCCCAAAAAAGCTTTTGAAAATCTCCCGGAGGGTTTGAAAGGGCTGGTTACTGTTGAGATGAGCCTCTCCTCTCAGATGGGACTTGATATCCGTCTGGCTACGGAGTATAAGGTTCCTCTCTATGGCTATCTGACATCCAAATATGTTCCCACGACCCAGGGAATCGTAGACTTCTGCAGAGAGGTACTGGCAGGAGATGTTAAGGAACTGGAGGTATATTGATATGGCAGCAAAAATGAGAAAACCAGAGATGATCAATCAGCAGGTGGGATGGTGTCCCGGCTGCGGGCATGGGATCATACAGCGGCTGATTGCAGAGTGCTGTGAAGAGCTGGAGCTTTGCGAAAAAACCATTCAGGTAGTGGATATTGCCTGTGCTTACTGGTCCATTGACACCCTGAACTGTGACGGCATCGCAGGTCCTCACGGGCGTTGCGCGGCAGTGGCAACAGCGATCAAGAAGGTCTATCCCGATTCCAATGTGTACGTTCATGCAGGGGACGGATGTTCTTATGTGATCGGCCTTTCCGAAACGTGCTATGCGGCGCAGAGAAATGTGCCTATAACAATGATCGTGGTAAATAACGGAATCTTCGGTATGACCGGCGGCCAGATGTGCCCCGCTACCACACTGGTGGGGGATAAGACTGTCAGCAGTAAAAAGGGAAGAGATGACAAGGTGGCAGGAGAACCCTTTGATATGCTCAACATTCTTCGGAATTATAAGATCGCGTATGCGGCAAGAGGTTCCCTATGTGATCCGAAACACATCGATCAGACAAAGAAGATGTTAAAGAAAGGTTTTGAAAACCAGAGGGACAAGAAAGGTTTCTCCATCATTGAAATCCTTTCCCCATGTCCGACCAACTGGAAATTATCGCCGGCAGATGCCATGAAGAAGATGAAAGAAGAAAATGAAAAGGTATTCCCGGTGAAGGTATACGTAGACAATGGGGGTGACAAATAATGGCTGATATTATGTTTGCAGGTATCGGAGGTCAGGGTGTTTTGACAGCCGGTAAGATTTTGATCGAGATCGCAGCGGAACATGGAAAGAATGTAAGCTGGACCAGCGAGTATTCCGCAGAGATGCGCGGGGGAATTGCCCTTTGCCGTGTCGTGGTATCTGATGAGGAGATCGGCAGTCCCTATCCTGATTATCTGGATGTACTTTGCTGTATGAATGAGGATGCTTATGATAAGTATATACCTGATATGCGAAACGGGAGTAAAGTCATCATAAACCGTTCCGTTTTTGGCCAGAAGCAGTTTCCAAAAAATGTGGAAGTGTATGGGGTGGACGCAGTAGAAATCTCTTCAGAACTGGAGAATCCAAGAGGCTTGAACCTGGTTGTTCTCGGAGCCATGATCAGAGCTACCCATATGATGGATGTGCGGGAATTTGCCGGTACATTGGAGGCTTATTTTCATAAAAAGGGTAAGGCCGGTGACAAGAATGTGAAGTGCTTTATGATGGGATATGAGAGAGCGGAAAAGATGCAGTGAGGGATTAAATATGGATTTAAAAAAATTATTAAAACCGGAGACAGTAGCTATTGTGGGTGCCAGCGAAAAAGCGGGTTTTGGGGGAGACACCACCCGCAATTATCTGAAGTTCTCAAAGAACCTGGATAAGCTGTATCTGGTAAATCCGGGAAGGGACAGTATTTTCGGGCGGAAAGCTTACCATTCCCTGACAGATATCAAAGGGGATGTGGATTTAGTTATTTTATGTACGCCTCAGAAAACCATACTTCCCTTATTAAGAGAAGCGGCAGGGAAAAACTGTGGCGGGGCAGTAGTCTTTGCCAGCGGTTACGGTGAGACCGGTGCAGAGGGGAAAGCACTTCAAAAGGAGCTGACAGAGGAAGCAGACCGACTGGGAATCGCTGTCATGGGGCCAAATTGCGCAGGGTTCGCCAATTTTATTGATGGTATCTTCGCGTTTGCTTTTCTGGTGGAGGAACGGGACCGCTCAGGCAATATCGGCATGATATCCCAGAGCGGGCAGATCGTTCTGGGAGGACTGGACAGCCCGGGTATGGGATTTTCCCATGTGGTTTCTTCCGGCAATTCCTGTAATGTAAAGGTGGAAGATTATCTGGAATTTCTGGTGGAGGACGATGACACAAAAGTAGTTGCCGCGTACATAGAAGGAATCACAAAGCCGGGGAAACTGGTGGAAACCTTCCGAAAAGCTGCCTTAAAGAAGAAACCGGTGGTGATATTGAAAACCGGCCGTTCCGGCAAGGCACAGGAGCTTGCCGCTTCCCATACAGGCTCTCTATCAGGCGCTGACAAGGTTCTCAGGGCTGTATTCAGGCGTTATGGCGTGATTGAGGCCAGGGATCTGGAAGAACTGTGCGGATTGGCAGCGGCATTTTCCTGGCTGGAGGAACTTCCAAAGGGACAGAGGTGCGTATTTATGAATGTATCCGGCGGTGAGGCAGGGGTCATGGCTGATCTGGCAGATGAGTTTGGAATTCAGCTGGCAGAATATCACTCTGAGACCAAGGCATATCTTCAGACTTTAGTACCGGATTACGGTTCTGTAAATAATCCCTTTGATATGACAGCGGGAATTGGATACAACACACCTGTTATGGTACAGGCTATGAAAGCTATTGCAAAGGACAGTCACGTGGATGCTATCTGCATTGCCTACACGATCACACCGGAGATTTGGGATGACACGATTTCCCATATGGTGGAGGCAGCAGCCACTGCCAGAGATAATCCGGATATGAAGCCGGTCTTCTGGATCCCTTTCATTGAGCACACAAGACATCAGGCGAGTGCGGATATCCTGCACAGGGCAGGAGTTCCGCTGCTTCCGTCAGGGCGCTATGGATGCCGTATATTAAAGCAGATCCTGGATTTTGCGGCTTTTGATTTTCAGGATGCGGAAGCTGCAATTCCAGAAAAAGCACATGGAGTTTGCCGGGGACTCAGTGAATACGAAAGTCTGAATTATCTGAGGGAGCATGGCGTACCCATTCCGCCTCAGGCTGTGGCAGCTACAGCTCATGAAGCTGTACAGGCTGCCGGGAAGCTGGGATATCCTCTGTCGGTGAAAATACATTCAGCCGATATCCAGCATAAGTCTGATGTGGGCGGAGTGAAATTAAACATAAAAGATGAGGCGGAGCTGCGCGCAGCGTTTGAAACCGTAATGACAAACTGCAGGAATAACGCACCGGAAGCCAAACTGGAAGGTGTACTGTTAAAACCCATGCTCAAAGCAGGTGTTGAGATGATCATTGGAGTGAAGAATGACAAAGATTTCGGCCCTATGATCATGGTAGGAATGGGCGGTGTGTTTGTAGAACTCTTCAAAGATGTGCAGTTGGCGCCTGCACCCCTTACGAAGGAACAAGCTCACAGAATGCTGGAAAGCCTGAATTCCTATCCCCTGCTGAATGGTTACCGGGGGAATCCTGTATGTGATAGAGATGCCCTGGCAGATTTACTTGTGGGTATCAGTAAAATGGCCGCAGACGGCAGGGACAGCATCAAAGAACTGGATATCAATCCTGTATTTGTGACAGAGGATGGTGTGTCTATTGCAGATGCGCTGCTTGTACAGTACAGAGATTAAGGAACAGGAATATTGGAAGGAAAATGGAGGAAAGTTTATGGAACTGAAAGAATTGGTAAGTGAGGAGGCTTCTCCGGCATTGGGTCCCTATTGCCACGGAAGAAAATACGGCAATATGATCATCACATCAGGACAGATTCCCCTCACAAAGGACGGAGAGTATGTATATGAGGTCAAAGCAGCTACAACACTGGTGCTGAATAATCTGCTCAGTATTGTAAAAGCAGGCGGCGGATGTAAGGAAAGTGTAGCACGGGTTGATGTGTTCATCAACAGTTTGGATGATTTTGCTGCCATTAACGAAGGTTACGCGGAATTTTTCGGAGGCCATAAGCCCGCCAGAGTCTGTGTACAGGTGGAGGCACTCCCTTCGGATGTTCCTTTAGAAGCCTCAATGATCGCCTTTGCAGATGACTAAGGAGAGGATTGGATAAAACGCTGGACGGTGGATTGAATGAAGGCTAAACAGAAATCTGAGCTAAAAAGAAGAAGGAGGCTTTTAATGAATAAGGTTGCATTTAAGGGCGGTCTGCTGATTGACGGCACAGGGGCAGCACCGGTGAAAGACAGTCTGGTACTTGTGGATGGAAATAAGATTACTTATGCCGGTGTGGGGAAAGCGGTGGATGTACCGGAGGGATACTGCTGTATAGATATTTCCGGCAAAACCATCATGCCGGGACTCATTGACGCCCACCTGCATTTTTCCGGAAACCTCACAGACAATGACAGTGACTGGGTGCTGGAGGACAATATACAGAAGGCTGTAGTGGCGGTACAACAGTCTCATGAATGTCTGGAGACAGGTTTGACAACGGTTGGAGAGATATCCAGGTTCGGCATCCATATCCGGAATATGATAGAGGCAGGGGTGATGAAAGGGCCGAGAGTAGTGGCTTCAGGGCTGGGTTTTTGCGCTACATGCAGCCATGGAGACTCCCATAAGCTGTCTATAGAGATGAATAAAGCGGCTCAGCCCTGGGCTGAGTGTGTGGATGGCCCGTGGGATCTCCGCAAAGCCGTGCGCAGACGTCTCAGGGAAAATCCCGATGCCATAAAAATCTGGGCAACAGGCGGCGGCATCTGGCGCTGGGAGACAGCCATGGACCAGCATTATACCATGGAGGAGGTACAGGCAGTAGCGGACGAGTGCAGTATGCGCCATATTCCTGTGTGGTCCCATTGCTTTGGAAGCGCCTATAATTCTGCCAAGGCAGGAGTTGATTTGATCATACACGGGCAGTCCCTGGATGATGAGACACTGGATCTCATGGCGGAAAAGGAGATTGCTTTTTGTCCAACCATTAATTTTATGCCGGCCTGGTTTGATACGTTCCCTCCCAAGTATGACCCAAAGCTCCACGACAAATATCCGGGTGATTCCGTAAAGGAAAAAGAGCTGAACCGAATCTATGACAATCTGAGAAAAGCCAATGCCAAAGGTATTATCCTTACCATTGGTTCAGACTCCTTTAATTCTCAGATGACGCCGTATGGGGAGACCACGGTGGGGGAATTATACGCGTTTGTAGAAAAGGCGGGGATCAGCCAGATGGATGCCATAGCTGCCGCAACGATCAATGGAGCCAAAGCCCTTCGGGTAGGTGATATCACCGGATCTCTGGAGGCGGGAAAAAGCGCTGATTTACTTGTGATAGATGGCAATCCGCTGGAAAATATCAGGACTATAGCCGTGGAGAATATGGATGTGATCATGAAAGAAGGCGATTTTGTTAAAAATCGGCTGGATAGATAAAATTTTTCATAAGGAAGCTTCTTGGCAGGAGAACCGGCAGCCGGATTGAAATGATCCGCTGCCGGTTGTCTATGAATAATAGATAAGCCGCATTTATTCGCTGCTGTATTTTGTTTTTATAGATTACCAATGAGTACAGTGACCGTAAAACGATCCTCTGTATAAGAGATATCCATATCTCCTTCATATTTGGATACCATATCACGGACATTCTGCACCCCGAATCCGTGAGTGGTTTTGTCGGCCTTTTCTGTGAGAAAATGGTCTTTTTTTACGGTGACGGTATTTTTTTTTGAATTGGAAATCTCATAGCTGAAATATCCTTTGTCAAATCTGGCTTTCAGGGATATTTGTCGCTTGGAAACCTCCTGTATTTTTTCACAGGCTTCTATGGCATTATCCAGGGTATTAGAAAAAAGGGAACACAGGCTGATGTCGTCAATACCTAAAAGCCCATCTATGGAAATATTGAAAAAACAGTCAATCTGTTTTTCAAGGGCAGTATTATACTTGCTGTTCAGCACAGCGTTGACAATACTGTTTTTGCAGAAAATACGGTTATTTACAGTCAGTTCCCCTGATAGCTCACGGAAGTATTTAGTTGCTCCTTCAAAATCCCGGTTCTGGATAAAGGAATAAATCACGCTCAGATGGTTTTTCATGTCATGTCGGATTTTTCTCACCGTCTTCTGGTTTTCTTCCAATTCCTCATAGTAGGACTGCTGGTATTTCAGGTTCTGCATTTCCATCTCGCTTTTAATTGTTTTGGCTGCGTAGGAAGTCAGATAGAGGCCGCCCATACCGGTCAGGAAACATGCGATGCAGGCAGGGTAGGTGGTATAGGCCCTTTCCATAGGCGAATAATAGATAAAGGTGATCAATCCCACTGCGGAGGCCAGACAGATAATATCAATGACCAGCCACATGCGCGTGGTCAGCTCTCTGACATGAGGAATCCATTGGCGGCTCATTCTCCATATGAGATACCATACAGGAATGCGCAGATAAATAGTAACAGTATGCAGAAACGTCTGGAGAGACAGCGACATATCCTGGTTCATATGCCATAGCTGATAACCTATGTTCTCGGTCATAAAGTTCAGCGATATGATCATGGGATAAATGACAATGCAGACGGACAGGCGTTCCAGGAGCGTTCCTTTAAAAACTATCAGCAGATAGAAGATAAATAACAACAGGACGGCTATAGTTCCTGTCAGCTCTTCAGGATATATATATGGCTGCGACAGAGAAGGCAGGATAAGGAAAGACAGCAGTGTAAATATTTTTTTGTCGCTCCGAGGCGTAAGAAATCTGCGCAGGAGCACAAAAAGGAAGGCTACATATGCGCAGGTGCCAACAAAATTGAATAGATACTCCAGGCGATACAATAATAAAGTGTTCATTTCTTCCACCTATTCCAGCATATATTTTGCGAATGCGATTGCCAAGTCCTGTTTGCAGGAACGGCTGACAGGCAGTTCTTCTTCATCGATCAGAACGGAATTTCCCTGTATGGACTGCACGTATTTCAGATTCACAAGATAGCGGTTATGTATTCTTACAAAATTATCAGGCATTTCTGTTTCCAACTCAGAAAGTTTTCCGTAAAAGGTGTAAAAATCTTCCGGGGTAACGGCATTTACAGAACGTCTGTCACTGGAAAAATACCTTATCTGATTGAGGGGAAGGCGCAGTGTCTGGCCTTTTGACTCCACAAGATAATATTTTTCCGTATCTCTCCCCAGCCGTTCCAGGGCAGTGTGCAGAACAGAGACGATCTTTTCCCTTCGATAGGGCTTCAGTATATAATTGAGAGCCTGTACCTCATATCCTTGGAATACAAAGTCAGGGTAGGAGGTGACAAAGATGATCTCAGGCGCAGATGTCTTTTTCCTTATCTCCCGGGCTGTTGCCACACCATCCAAATCCTTCATCTCAATATCCAGAAAAATAACATCAAACACAGCTTCGTTCAGTGCCCGTACCAGGGCTTCTCCGCAGTCGAATTCTGTGATCTTAAAAGTCTCTCCGGACAGCTCCAGCTCTGTCTCCAGAACTTTTCTCAAATCATTTCGCAGTGATTTCTCATCATCACAAATTACCAGATTTAGCATAAGTCAGTAATCCTTTCAGTTTTGCCGATAGGCAGGATCTGTTTTATAAGATTATAACTTATAGGTGGTTGATGTTACAACTATATTTTAGAGGGATATAGGAGATTGATGTGAAGGATGATTGCTTTGGTATTTTAAACTTATCTGCCTCATTAATAACTTATCTCCGTCATTTACACTGAAAATGACGGAAATGTTTTTTTATACTCCAGTGTCATTTCATATTATGTGTAAGGGTATCGACGAATAAACATACTATACTGTAGACGATCGAGCTCCTTTTAGAGGCGGTTGTCTATTTTTATTTTATTTGCATTTTCCAGATGGTATAATAGGATCATCAGGAAAGGCAGGTTTAATTAAGATGAGAAAAAAGAGCTGGACATAGCAATATTTTGGGAATTCCCTCAATAAGTAGAAGAATCCGTGAGATTGAAGAAAAATTCGTTTACAGCAGAGCAATTATTAAAAGTCCATAGTATCTGAATGTATTAAACTACGATACGAAAAATGTAAGAAAGGAAAGTGTGATAATTAACATATTATAATTATCATAAAAGAGGGCGTATGAACAAAAAAGTGATTCTTAAGATATTATCAGTCAGTATATTAGTATTAGCGATCACAGGATGTACAGAAAAACAAAAAAATAAGAAGGAAGTTCATGATAAAGTTGTCGGGAACGAGTCTGAAATTGTAAAAAGTGAAAATGAGGAAGATATTGTATTTTATGTGGATGACTTAGACAATCTGCATTTAGAGGAAGAATTTAAAATCAGTAACTATTATATAAGAAATAAGGTAACACTACTAAATCATTACTATATTGATGCGGATCATGTGCTTTGGGGGACGGGAAGAAATAATTGTTTACAGATGGGATTGATAAATGAAGATGATATTGATAATCTTGAACCGGTATATTATGATGTGAAAATTGCAGAAAATGTTGTACATGTGGACTGCTCTGTAAATGGATATTTTATGATTTATTTAACTGAAGAGGGAGAATTATACGGAGTGGGAGCCAATTTAAATGGAGTACTCTGCGAACCAGTAAACGCAGACGATCTGTTGAATCCCTGGATGAATCTGATCAGCCAGCCTAAGCTTCTAATGGAGGATGTTACTTACGCAAGAAGCGGAAGAGAGAGCATTACTGCATTAAAAGATGATGGAAGTGTATGGTGGTGGGGACAGTTCCTTAGTACATCTTTGACGAAACAAACACAGACCTACATGGAAAATCAGAATCCTCAGTTAATGTTGGAAGGTGCAATATACGCTACCTGTGGTGATATTGGAGCTGCAGCAATTACTAAAGATGGAGAATTGTTCACCTGGGGATGTAATACTTGGGGACAATGTGGTGTAGCGTGTGGTCCGGATGATTATGTGCGAAATGCAGTGAAGGCAGCAGACAATGTTAAAATGGTTTGGCTGGAAAATCTTGCTAATGTTTGTCAACCATTTTTTGAATTTTTTTCAGATGAAAAAAGGG
>ENA-ORUW01000120-ORUW01000120.1-human-gut-metagenome-genome-assembly--contig:-NODE-120-length-89366-cov-6.207656_pt1 | contig 89366 bp, 87 predicted proteins | sample MGYA00242088_ERZ509227 | MGnify/ENA primary metagenome ERZ509227 (study PRJEB26280, sample SAMEA2338816) | human gut metagenome | biome: human gut; feature: human-associated habitat; material: faeces... | reverse complement strand
CTTTTTAATTTTCATATAATATATATAAATAAAAAACAGGAAGCATAAAGTCAGCTTCCTGTCTGTTAAAATTTATTATTTTTTTACTATAATCATGGGATTACAAATGTGTGTTTTTCAACTTCCTCTGGAACGTATACATTACTATCATCATAACTTTCATTTGTTAATTTAATATCAATAGAATTTACCATAATATCTGGACTTGCATTATTGCTTACCTCAAAAGCATCTTCTGCTGATGTAAAATGAATTTGAATAAGCTTTTTTGTATCAATATCAAAATACATGGAACAATTTAATATTATATTTCTGTTATACTTTGAAAAATATGAAGCAAGCGCATCATATTTTATATAAAGTGCCTGATAATTATTTCCGAGCATTTGAAGCATTATATATCCGTTTACTTTAGAAGTAACAAGATATGTATTTTCTATATCAGATTTTTCACTCATTGACAATTCTTCAAAAACTGATAAACTGATTGCACTGTCTAAAGAAACTTCTATATATTCCGTTCTTGGGTCATCGACAGCCGATTGCTTTGGCTTTAATTCAAATCCCCAATTTGTTTCGTCTTTTTTTAAATAAATACCGACCTGTTGGTCTATTTTATCGACATACATTTCTGTTGTCGTTTCATTTTGCGATACATAATTAATCATTAAATGGTCTGTATCTGCATCACGTCTGTTTTCAAGGTTAAACTTGATATTTCCATCGCTTGTACTAATTTTAGCATCCATTTTTTGAATTGACACAATTTCTGCTGATGTGGTTCCTATTGACGAATTTCTGGAATCAGCATTAACACCGGAAATATATTTTTCCATTAATTTATTTGCCGATACCTTTTCATTTCTCACTTTTCCCATTATAAAAAATGCACCTAAAAAAATAATTATAATTAAAAATATTGCCCCGATTATTTTTGAGCGTTTATCGGGAAACGCTGTTTTAAAAAAATTATTTATTTTCCTCATATTTTCTCCTTTCGTAATGTCTTAATAAATTATTTATGCAACATTGTTTATTTTCTTGTTTTTTTATAATTACCACAAATGCATATCCCTATTATGATGATTAAAAATATGCCTGTTAACACACTAAGAGTAAATATATTATCCACAATCATTATCAATGGAAATACTGAAGCAAAATTAATAATAATATGATAAAATATTGCAGTTTTAAGTCCATATTGATTATATAATTTTCCTAATACATATCCGCCAAATATATAAATTGGAAATCCTATAAGGTTTAAATGCATCAATGCAAATAAAATAGCCTGTATAATGTTGGCAAATAATACCTTTCCTGTCGCACGTTTTGCATATTCAAATGTAAAATGTCTAAACATTATTTCTTCATATACAGGAACAATAAATACAGTAATAAGCGCAGTAATAACTGTTTTGTATGTCAGAGTCTGATTTGGTTCCATATTAGCTTCTGAAAATAAATTTACAAAAACAGCAGAACAGGTTTGCAGTAATAACGCTATTGACGCAAAAAGAATAATACATTTCAAATTAATATATGCTCTTCGATTTAATTGAATTTCTTTTTTATAATGCAGAAAGGAAACTCTGTTAAATATAAAAATAACTGCAAAAATACAAATACTTGACAAAATAACTGATATAAGAGAATATTCTTCATAATTTAAAACATTATTTCCTTCATAAACACCTTTTAAAACGCACAACACCATTGACAAAAACATTGTTATATATATAACTAAAGAAACAGTTATTGTCGGAAATAATATCTGTATATATTGTTTAGCCTTTGTTATATAGTGATTAGACGCTCTTACCTTTTCCTTTATATATTTATTAATGTTTTGTCTACTACTGTCTTTATTTTTCATAAATAACTCTCCTTAACGCAAATATTTTTCTATTTATATATGACAGTCAAGAAGATATTTTTCAAGACATAAAAAAATACCGCTGCATTAACAACGGTATTTTTAAACAAATTAATAAATCTTTTGCAAAACATCATTTGTGTAAATGTCCGGCTTAACAAATTTATTTATCTTATGAGCAAGTCCTGTCGTTGAGTCAATCCAAAACAATAAGTCACCTTCATCTGACAAAACATCTTCTAATGCGTTAAGATTGCTTTTTAAATCAGATATATCGCATATTATACGATACGAGACTTTATTCTTTTTTAACGGAACTGCTTTTTCAACATTAATTTGATACACGATTTCATCATCCGTTGACCTGAAAGCATCTTCCGACACTTTTCCTGACACACATACTTTTGCATTTTCAAAAAGATTCTGCTTATTTTCTATATAAGATTTAGAAAAACATATAGCATTTAAATCACCTGTTTTATCCTCAAGTTTAAATGTTGAAAAATCATTTCCATTTCTGTCTTTACGCACTTTAAAATCCTTAATAATCCCCGACACATATGCTTCTCCCGGTTGGACATCCATAATAGGGTCTGTTGTAATAACATACCCATCTGTTGGATGCCCGGTAATGTAAATTCCAAGCACTTCCTTTTCTTCTTCAAGAATTTTTACTAAATCATCTTCAATATAATCTATTTCTATTTCTGACAATTCCTTTTCAAGCTCTTCAATCGCTGTCTTTGCATTATTAACACGCTTTAATATAGATGTTTTTGTCGGCACTTTTTTTGTGTTTATCTGATAAGAGAATCCCTCATCAGATATACGTTCCTTTAATTTATCAAGACTTGTATAGTTTTCAACAAATTCTGCAACTCTAAGTCCGGAAGCTATTGCTTTTTCTTTATCTGTGATTTTCTTAAGCAGACTAAGAATATCTTTCATCACTATTGTGTCTAAAGATATCTGGCTTCTTGTATAATTAAGGGAATCAAATGCTCCTGCTTTAATAAGTGCTGAAAGTGAACCTGTGTCAATATTAGTTCTGCGTATAAACTCAATTATGTTTGTATATGTTCCATTAGCTTCTCTTTCTTCTATAATCGCCCTTGCTGTTACCGTTCCCACATTCAAAATATTTGAAAGTCCGTACACAATTATATTACCATTTTTTACATCACAATTAAAATTTGAATTGTTTATATCTGGTGCCTGTACTGATATACCAAAATCTTTTGCGTCGTCTATATCATCTGCTATCTCGGAAACCTTATCTGTAAAATTTATTACGTTAGCAAGATAATAAGCTGTATAATAGTATTTAAGATATGCTGTCCAAAACGATGTTACAGAATATGCAGTTGCATGACTTTTATTAAATGCATACTTGGCAAAATCTATCATATCATCCCAAATCTTATGCGCTACCGACTCACAAATTCCATTCGCAATACATCCTGGAACCAAATCCTCTTCTTCTTTTTTCGTATCTGCATTTCCATATACAAACGTATGGCGTTCAGCATCAATTTCTTCTTGATGTTTTTTTGACATAGCACGTCGAATTAAATCTGACCTACCCCATGTATACCCAGCTAAATCTCTTACAATCTGCATAACTTGTTCTTGATAAACAATCTGACCGTATGTAGGTTCAAGAATAGGCTTTAATTGAGGACACAGATATTTAATTTTTGCCACATTTTTACGTCCTTCTATAAAATCCGGAATAAACTTTTCAGGGCCGGGACGGTACAAAGAGTTCATTGCTATAATATCTTCTATACTGCCTTTTTTTGCCTTTATAACTTTCTCTGACATAACTGCCTCCTTTTAAAATTTGATATATAAAACATGTCAGAAATTATAAAAAAAAACACAGGGAAGATTGTCTTCCCTGTATCAATTAAGAAACTTTTTAAACAGTAAAATTATCAGCAATATACGCTTTCATGTATATTATAAGATTTTTAGCATATGTAACATTGTCAATAAATTTGTCAATATCCTGCAAAAAAACAGTATTAAGTTCATCAATAGAAATATAAAATTCATCCCCAAAAGGGTTTACGATACTCACAGGATTGAGCAGGCTTTTAGCTGTAAAAAATATTTTTGCTAATTTACCTGTATCGCTTTCTATTCTCATAAGTATTTTGTATCGTTCATTATCATATTCCCTTATTTCCCAATGAGAATTTACCCTGCTTGATTTTAACTGTATTATTTCTAACTCCTTCATTATACTATTATTTACTCCTTAACATCAGCATCCGTCACATCTACTATTTTAACATTTATTCCGTTTTTTGCCATTGCTTTGATAACATTATCTATAGTATCTACTGATTTACCAATTCCGTCAAGGAAAAATTCTACACTTACCTGTGCACAAAAATCCGCGACAATATATCTGTCATCTGTTTCCGGACAAAACCTCGGCACATTAAGACGGTCACATTCTCTGTTAATCTGACTGCAGGCAGCGATTGCAGCTTCATGTTTAATCCGTCTGCTCTTATCCATGTTTTCTATAGCTTCCCGTAAATCTTCTCCCTCATACATTGCATATTTTATAGGCATTGAATAATTTTGATAATATACCGTTTTTACATATTCCCCAAATGAAGCCATATTATAATTTAACATTTCGAGGTCTTCATATTTGTAATCATCATCCTGCTTTTTCATTGCTTCAACTAATTGTTTAAACTCCTTTATCATAACATTTTTCTCCTTTATATATTTTAATTATGTTTAATATATGTCTGAATTTTAAAAAAAACTGTTATGCGTTAACATAACAGTTTATAACTTAATAATTTTTAATTTAACAGTCTTTGTATCAAAGCCTTACAATGCCACCTTTTTCAAGAATATTAATTATACTTTCAAGCTCATAAATTTCTAATATCCGCCTGCTTATATTATTAAGCATATCGTCGGGAACTCTTCCATCATATTCACCAAGCTGCACATCCTGTTTAATCTCTATTAAAGTTCTTGAAAGAATAACATCCTTCCAACCATTTATAAGTTTAGCCATAACTCTTTTATTTGATATATCCTTTATTGAAATATAAATTCCCATAAGCGAGCCATACTGCGCTATAAGCTTGCATGCAGTTTTTTCGCCTATTCCTAAAATTCCCGGAATATTATCTGATTTATCTCCCATCAACGCTTTTACATCCGTAAACTGCTTTGGAGTAACGCCATATACATTAAAAACTTCTTTTTCTGTCCAAATGGTCTGTGTGTTGTTTGCGGGAACATACAAAAATACATTTTGATTTATAAGTTGCAGCATATCATGGTCCGCCGATACAATATAAACTTTATTTCCCTTTTCACTCTCTTTCTTTGCTATCGTGCCTATTATATCGTCAGCTTCATATCCCTCTTTTTTAACAACGCTAATTCCCATTATTCCAAGAATTTCAGAAACAACATTGTATTGTTTTATAAAATCCTCTGGTGCAGCTTCTCTCGTAGATTTATATTCGTTATACATCATATGCCTAAATGTAGGCTTATTTGAGTCATACGCCACAATCATTTTTTCTGGCTTGTATGTATTTTTAATATATAAAATCTGATTAAGCGTACCCTTTATTGCGTTTATAGGAAATCCCGACGCTGTTTTTAATTCAGGAACTCCATAAAATGAACGTCTGAGTATATAATTTCCATCAAATAAAAATACTGTTTCCATACCAATCTCCTTTAAATATGCTTTATTTTTATTAAAATATGACCGAAAAAACACGGTCACAGACATTATGTCCATAACCGCGTTTTGTTTTAAGCAAAAAGCTTTTTTAGATTTTGCCTCATTCCTGCCGATTCAAACTGAAATACATTGCGTGTTCTACCTTTTGCATAGACTTCTCTATACACAGCATCCGCTCTTTCGCCTTCAAGTGGAATATCTTCCATATTAATTACTTCTCCTGTATCTCTTTCAATCATACGAATTGTCTCCGTAATTACACTTAAAGTTTTAAGTCCTAAAAAATCCATCTTGAGTAACTTATTATCCTCGCACTGTATCATATCCATTTCAGTTGTTCTAATTCCAAGTTTACCATCTCTTACAGGAATGTAATCCGTTATATCTTCTCCATCATAAATAATAACACCGGCGGCATGCTGTCCATACGCAGTTAACATTCCCTCACAATGAGAAGCAATTTCAAGTATAGCGATAGCATCCTTGTTATCTTTGTATTCATCTTTTAACATGCTGATTAAAGAAACCTCTTCTTCAATAGGAATGTATAACTCATCAAATCTGCCTGTTTCTTTCATTCCAACAATATCTTTAAAATTTGTTGCCCCGACCGGAACTTTCTTGCGAATTTCATTACTGAGATTTAAAAATTTCTTATCATCATTATACATTTTCTTTGCATAATATCTTGCAGCATCTCTTATAGCTCCTTTAGCCTGTTGTCTTGACTCTGTGATAATACCTACTACAGCATCACTACCATATTTATTACGCACATATTCTATTGTTTTTTCTCTTACGCCATACGCAAAATCCGAGTCAATATCGGGCATGCTAATTCTTTCAGGATTTAAAAAACGCTCGAAAATAAGACCATATTTGAATGGGTCTATATCTGTTATTCCAAGCAGATATGTAACAAGTGAACCGGCGCCCGAACCTCTGCCTGCACCAACTCCTATGCCTGTATTATATCCATGTTCTTTAACATACCTTTTAACTCCTTCGATATTTAAAGGTGCTTCATCAAGTTTATCAATAGGAATCTTGCCGCATATTCTTGCGTATTCAAGAAAATCTTTCACTATTAAATGGTAATCCGCAAAACCCATTTGAATTATTATGCTTAATTCATATTCCATACGCTCCTGATGCGTTTTATCCCATCCTTTATAATCAGGATATCTCCACAAAATACCTTTTTCAGCTTCCTGCCTTAACAGTTCATTCGAATTTTTATTCTTGTCAAATACAGGATAATGTGTAGTTTTACAAGGAACATACGCACATCTTTCTCCGACTATATTTAAATTATTAAGACTCTCTGCAACTAAATTATCCGGCAATATCACAGACAACGCTTGCGCAAGTTCATAAGGAGTTTTAACATACAATTCCTTATCAGCATCTGTTTCTGAGACGTTTGTAAACCTTAAAAATTTTGCCACATTTCGCATATCAATACTTTTAACTGAATTATCAGCCATATGTGCGTCATTTGCAGCCAATATAGGAATATTATTCTTTTTTGCAAGTTTTGCAAGCGTAGGATATACTCTTTTTTCATCTTCAAGTCCATGATACTGAACTTCAATATAATAATTTCCTGCTCCAAAAAGATTTTGATAAAAAAGCATACTTTTTTCTGCAGCTTTTATAAGCTCACCATTTGATTTTTTCATTTGAAGATATTCATTAGCTTTATTTTCATGTGCAATCCACTTATCAACTTTCTCCTGTATTTCTTTAAGAGCACTTTTATTACTGTTATATATTTTTCTAAGTTTAGGGACATCTTCTTTTGCATTCATCATTATATTGTTTATTTTTTCATATTCTTTTACAAGCTCATCAATTTTTAAAGCTGTATTTCCCATTTCATTTTTCTTCTTTAAATCCCTTATATTTTGCGCAATAATTTTACACCTTTCTTTTAATTCAGAGTTATCTCTTGTTGCTATAGTTTCATTAAGTTTTTTTAAAGATTGCTCTGTCTTTATTTTAAGCCCAATATATTCTTTATTATCGGGCGATATACAGACTGCTTCTGTTTTATCGTCTTTTTCGGTAATACGTTTTTGAGTCCTTCGCTCTTTTTCAGCCATTTTATCAAATAAATCATTTGCAAGTAACTGCAAGGCCGCTGCTCCTGAAATACACGCTGATGTAGCAATCACATCACTGTTAAAATTCACTTTTTTAAGGTCAGCTACTGTCATAACAGGTTTTCCGTTTCTTGATGCCGAAGCATGCGAATTAAGCTTATCTATAAGATGTTTTCCACGTTCATTCACAGCCATAAGAATCATATGTCCGACTCTATCTTCTATGCGGAATGGCGGAACTTCAATATACGCTTCAACTCCATATATAATATTTATTCCGTTCTTTCTTTTTCCTTCTTTAACTTCTTTGTTTATAATCTGCGCTGTATCAATAGCTGTCTGCATAGCTGAAAATGAAGCATGGTCTGTAACTGCAAAATTTTTATATCCTGCATTTAATGCAGCTTCAATATATTTTTTCACTTCATCTACCGCATCAAATAATGAACCTCCCGGATGATTATGTGTACAGGTTGTTACCCCTGACTTAAGTATCGCTTTTGTTATAGGACCTATTTCTACATTATCAAATTCACTCATAACAATCCTCCTTTTAAATTCTGATATATAAGACATGTCAGAATTTTTAAAAGTTATACAAACAGACGCAATTAAAAAAGCCGCCGGATTTATCCGACGACTTCATTAAAATTAATTATTCAACAGTGATAATATCACCTCTGTCTGGCGTTGCTATAACCGTAAGAGTCTTTACTTCTAAATCTGCATTAGCAAACGTAAATTTTGTTGCTGGCCTTGATGCTGTAAACAGCTCTGTCACATCAACAAGGTTATCGTATCCTTCCAGCGCCGCAATTTCTTTCTTACCGGTAATTGTTTTGTCATCATAATAACGGAAAGGAAATACTGATATTGATGTTGGTGTTTTAATGGTAACTCCTGCAAATCCTTTATTAATGACAACAGGTATGTCATCTACCATAAGACCGTTCAAGCATTTTATTCCATAACAATTATCTGTTTTCATTTCAAAAAGTCTGACAGCAATTACATCATCCGGCACTATACTTCCATCATCTTTAAATGTCATTTCTGATAAAACAGCATATTCATTCTCTTTAATTTTAATTACTTCTTTTATCGGGTACGCAAGTTCATATGCAGATGTCTCAATTACAACTTTCCCATTCCTAATAGGTCCTACATTACAATTTATCAGACATGCTTCTTCAAAAAAAGTTTTTTCCTCCTTACTTCCATCTTCCAATTCAACTTCTTTAGTAAAGGTTCCTGAACTAAACATAATAACATTTTCCAGATTCGCCTCTACAACAGAAATATTTAAACGTGGTCTATGAAGAAGCTTTACAAACTCATCCTTGTAAATATTATATGACATCAAATCAATATACCCCTCTTTTTCGGACTTAACCGTTAAAATCAAAGTGTCCGGAAGAACAGCAAGAATTTCTTCTACTGCTATTACTCCCTGCTCACATACAAATTTGTCATCATACATAATGACGCCATCCTTAACATAATAGCCTGTAGGAATAACCGGTTTTCTGTTATCTTTCACAAACCTGAATGCAATACAGTTCTTCTCATTGATTTTTACTGTTTTTTCAGTATTAATATTACAGTTACCGGCTTCATCAAACTCTTTTAATGCAGCCACAGCTTCACCATTCTTTACTTCGCTAATGGAATATATTTTTCCATCAACCTTATTTAATACATCAACATTTTCCTTAACCATATTCATTCTCATGGCAAGTCCTCCTTTAATATAAATTTTAATACATAATATAAATGTCAGAAAAATAAAAACAAACGCAAGCCTAAAAAGTTAAGCCTGCGTTTGCCTATTTAATGCATATGATAATTCACATAATTGTAATTTAAGAAGATTTTTTGCTACTAACCACTATAAGCTTTTAAAATTTTATCTGTATCAGATATAGTGCTTTTTTTAACACTTAAATCTTTTGGAGTATTACTTTTGCGTTTTGTAGGTGCAGACGCACGGGCATTTTTCTTACTCTTGGCTTTATCAAGCTTGCTTATCTGCTCTTTAAATTTAGCTGCCTTCTTCGCAACAGCATCCGGGTCAACAGGTATATATTTTGTACCTGTTACATCAAATACTTCCTTAAGAAAAGTATTATAAATATTGCCTTCTGCCTGTGTTGAGTAACATGTATACTGCCCTGTTATATACAAAACATCTTTTGCTCTTGTAAGCGATACGAATAAAAGTCTTCTCATTTCTTCCGTTTCTTTTTGCTTTTTTGTACGGTTTCTTAAATTATGCAAATATTTACTGTCATATTTTGAAATACTGTTTATAACTACTGGCCATTCAAGTCCTTTTGAACTATGCGCAGTTGTAAGAACAACACCTTCATAAGCCTGCTCCATTTTCTTACAACATTTAGCACCAAAGATTTTAAAATCACGGATATATTCAAGTTCTGACTGCAAATCTTCATTAGCATATACAAGGTCTAAAAAGTATTGATATATTTCATCCCCTGATTCACCTTTTATTGCATCAAGCATTTGATGAAATAACTGACGCTGATACGAAATTGCCAACTTGTCCATATTCATAAAACTATTTTTCATGTCTGCTACTTCGCTGTTAATTTCATCAAATGTAAGCTGTTCAAGAATTTCCCCATCGTACTTCGCTGCTAAATAATCAAGATAAAGTTTGTCTGCTTCCGGTTGATAAAACGCATCTGCTAATGATAATGCAGCCCTAACTCTGCTGTTTTCAGCAAGCGGCATCGGATTCATCATTACCCATGGGATATTTGCTTTTGAAAATGCTGCCCCTATAGAAATAAGTTCAGCTTTTGTATAAGTCAAAATTGCAATGTCCTCAGGTATATTTTTTCCTGATTCAATAAGTTCTTTAACTTTCCGTGTTATAAACTCAATTTCTTCATCTTTAGAATAAAAACCTTTTACTGTTACAGGCGCGCCATGTCCTTTTACAGATTGCATGGCTTTATCAAGTCTTTCTTTATTTAATTTCTCAATTTCTGTAGCTACTTTAAGAATTTCAGGCGTTGACCTTCTGTTTGCTGATAAATTAATATCTATACCATTCATACCAAGCTTTTGATAAAAATTTATCATATTTTCCGGCGAAGTATGTCTAAATCCATATATGGACTGAGAATCATCTCCTACAACCATTAAAGACTCAAAACATGAACATTTTGTAAGTTCTTTAATCGTGTCCATTTGAATGTCATTAGAATCCTGAAATTCATCAACAATAATATGTTTAAATCCAAGTTTTTCAAGATATCCTTGATGCGTGTTAATGATTTTAAACATCATCGGCTCCTGGTCGCTAAACGTAATTAATGAGTCTTCTAAAAGTCTTTTTTGATAATCTTCAAACATATCTATTAACATTAATACTGCGCCGGACTGCATAAATCTTAATATATTAGCATCTTTTAATAATTCTGTCAGTTGCACTTCTGCGTCCGCTGCCTTTAAGTCAATATGCTCTGATTTAATAATTTCAAATGTCTTTTCTGCACACGCTAACGCTCCTTTCAAATTAGGCATATCTGAAAGAAAATTAATATAATCAAGCCCTGTAACATGTTTTTCCGAAAGCATCTGTGTAAGAATCTTACGATTTCTTACGTCATCAATTACAACGGGCTCTTTGGGAAATCCCAACTCTTTATGTTCATATTTTACAATATTGTATGCAAATGAATTAAATGTCATAGCCTGAATATCTTCCATATTTACAGAGACACCATATGCAAGACATTTCCCCGCTATTCTTGTTTTCATTTCTGCAGCACCGGCATCTGTAAAGGTTATAAAAAGAACTTCTTCCGGTTTAACACCTTTGGCAAACATTCTTGCACCTCTTTCCGTAACACATTCCGTTTTACCTGCGCCCGCTGTTGCAATAACTCGCGCAATCCCTTTATCAAAATCAACAATTCTTTTTTGTTCATCTGAAAAGATAATTTCTTTCTTATTTTTAATAGTTTTCTTTTCAAACAGTGTTGGGGTCTTTACATAATGACATATCATATTATATGAACAGACTTTACAATCTTCTTCCGCGCAGCTGATAAGTCCTTTATCATGCGCACTTATCTGTTTAATATAACTCTTTTCCTCTTCACTAAGAATATCTGCGCCCCATGTCACCTTTTTTTCAAACGAAACTACATTGTTTCCATAACCTGAAAAGAAGTCTGTATCTACCATCCCCTTAGCGGTATCTGTGCTTTTACGCATATAATAATAAGAACCTTTAATTATTTTTGTTTCTCCAGGCTTAAGCTGTGATTTTGCATACAGATACAGTGCATAGATTTCAGGACATTTAAGTACTGATAAATCCTGTTTTTTTCCTGAAACAGTAACCCTTGGTTTTGACATAAAAAATTTAACAGCTTCTATAGTAGTTGTTGTATTAAATACAGCATCCGGTTTAATATGGATGCTGTATTCCTGATTAACAGGAATATCCATAGCTTTAATATCCACATCAGCTTTTCTTATCTCAGATTTAGCATATCTTGCAAGTATCTCGGAAAGACGTTTAATGCGTCCTGCATTGGTTTCGTTAGGAAGGTCGTTTTCTTCAACCCCTTCTGAAACAAGTTCCGTGAATTCTGCAACTTTAAAATCTCCTTTTAAATACCCTGTCAAAATCTGTTTTCCTATAATTGCATTATCATAAGCTTCTTCTTTTTTAGTCGATACTTCAATTTCTTTTTGAAGCTCTTTCATAAAGCGACAGTGATATTTTCCTTGTAATTCTTCTGATTTCAAAATTTTCATAACATATTCTCCTTTAAAATAAATTTAAAAATAATATGTCTGAAAATAAAAAAAAGGCGGTACAAAAAGTACCGCCTCACGTATGTAATATAAATATAAATCAAATTCCTTTTAATATTTTACTTTTTACTAAAGTTTTACGCTTAAATGTTTTTACAATTACCGTATTATTATCATCCATCAGCCTTAAATAAAGTGCGTCACACGTATATGCATATTCATAAACAATTTCCTCTAAGCATTGATACTTCAAAAACCCTTCACTTATTTCACCTATATATGCTTTATATGCTGCAGATATTTCTTCATCGCCAAAAACTTCTTTTATAGTTCTTAATAAAATTAAAACATCCTTTGGTTTAAGCTGTATTGCATCTTTTTCTTGAAATATTCTGCTCTTATAAATTAGTTGATTATCAAGATACTCTAAATAACTTTTCGTATTTGCTTCAAACTTCTTTTCTGCTAACATTTGTCGCAATTCATCTGATGATAATGGAAGATGGATATAATTATAAATTGCTTTTTGTTTAGAACAAAATTCTTCTAACAATCCTATTATTACAATTACAAACGCGATTATAACAAGTAAAGCTATAATGCCTATACACGCTATAAACATTCCGCCAAACATATTTTCCCATAATCCATCATCTTTTGAGCCCACTAAACATCCTACAATGTAAGATAAAATAAAGAAAGCAATTATTCCTAAAACAACACCAACGCCAATAAGCACGGGTTTGTTTTCCGATAGATATGTTTTTAACGTGTTTCTTTTTTTAGATATTTTATTCATGTTTTACCTCTTTGAATTCTTTAATCTTCATTCATTTTTTTCTTTGATTTTCTTTTATTATCTGCTATCTCTTTCATAAGTTCATCATTAAAAGGTTTGTTTTTCTTAAAAAATGATTTTACTGTTCCTGTCGGTTTTACTGTAATTCCCATATTTTTACACCTCTGTTTTTATATTTTTGTAAGATTTGTAATGCTCTCACAGTTAATATATGACAGAAAAAATCTTAAAAATTTCGGCATAAAATAAAAAGGGCGCTAATGCACCCTTTTGTTATGATTAATAAACACTATTACAAACATTACAATCGTAATAATATGTTGTATTCCTTGTAAAAATAAATATAGTATTATTAATCTTTAAGAAATTCTGGACTGCTGATGTTTTAGCCATTTCATAATTTTCTTTTACTAAGACTACCGGATTACCAATAAATACATTGTCTGTAAGAATACCTCTGCATGGAATTCTATACGTTTCCTCATTACTGTATACAGTGTTAAGAGTATATATGTAAATTTCTCCATTTCTGCCAGCCTTTATATCCTGCACAGCGGACACTCTTACAATCTGTCCATCTTCCAAAACAAGAACTGCCGGGAAACTTATATTTACTTCTCCTAAAATCATTTTAAATTTTCTGTTTTTCATATCAATATCTCCTGAATTTATTCAAGCGTAATAATAAAAGCTTTATCAACAAGTTGCTCGGTTAAGTCTACTTCTGTGCTGTTTATTTCTCGTACCATATCAGAACAAATATTAATATCCATTCCTTCTACATATGGCGTTAAAAGCATTTCGTGAATTGATGATAGAAGAACAACTATTTTGTCTGTATGATATTTTTCGCCAAACTGTGCAAGCATTCCCTTGTTCAAAATTGCAGACGCACCCTTAATTCTCGATTTATTAGAAATGATAAAAAGTGGCAATTCTGTATCCATTTCTTCAAAATACTCTGTGCCTGCCATTTCGCACATAACTTTATTCAGACTTTCAAGAACCGTTTCCGCTTTAGTATTATTTAATGCATATTCCCAAGCTTCTGTACTTAAAATTCCTGCACGGTTTAAAATTGACTTTGATACTTTAATAGAATAATTCTCTCCGTTTACTTCTTCTCCTCTGATATATAAATATTTCTCAATTCCTTTAATACCTTCATAAGGTTTCTTTTCTATATCATCAAAATTTTCATTTCCTGCTTTCTGCAGCCCTATGTAGATATTATCTAAAATAAAATTTCTGTCCATTAATTTGTTTGTGTCAAATTTAAATACCTTACATTCTTTAATAGCATCTATAATTTCAGACACTACAATTTCAAGCGACTTCCCGTTATTTTCTGCATTTTTAATAATTGTTTCCGTATAGAAAATTGGAGCAATATTATTACTTGTTAAAACTGTGATACCTTTCAACAACACACCATTTTTGATAATGTCTTTTGCTTCTGCTTCATATCCTCTTCTTTTTAATTCCATAATAATCATTTCTCTTGTCATAGTTCTAATCTCCTTTAAATATATTTTGATGATTAATATATGTCTGAAAAATAGAAATAAAGGGAGCGATGTATTATCGCTCCCTTATCCTTATTTCTTTATATTAAAATATGTATCTATATATGTTACTCCTACTGCATAAGCCGCCCAAATATCTTTTTTAAAACCATAAAACCATCCGGGATTTTTCTTAGTTCCAATCTCTCCGAAACGGTCTATAAGAGCCTGTCTTATATTACAATCTTTTGCTTTTTGCGAATGGCATATACACATCTTTTCTTCCATTCTGTATATCTGATAATATGGTATTTTGCGACAGACACATGACTCTATAAAACGCCCTATCCATACACATGTATCAAAAACAGTTTTTCCTACTGCCATACCGTAACTGGCAATCATTTCAATTATTAATTCATCATACTTTTCCGTCTTAAGAATTTTTAATAACTCTTCATTGGGAAGCAATCCTTTATCATATATTCTATATTCACAATCCATTATCACATATGCTGAATTAATATTTCCAGGGTCTATAGCTATTATTTTCACACTACACCTCTTTCTTTTAAAAAAATGTGCTGCACATACATTTGTACATGCAGCACAAAAATGATAAAATGATATTAACGCTCAAAACCGTCGTCACTTTTAAATTTTATTGATTTATCATATTCATTAATCATATCAACTCCAACAACATCTTTTCTTACATTTTTCTCTTCCATATTTTTATATTTATCTTCTTTGACTGTATTTTCTAACCAGTTCTTTGCCTGCTCAGTAGTACCAAATACCTTTATATTCATTCCAGTCACCCTGTTAACAGCGTCAGCATACTTAACAGCCTCTGTAGGCTTTGTAAATACCCTATGACTTACTTCCGAATTATTAAATGCTGCATATGCAGGTGCGTTCCCCGGCATTGTGCGCTCGATGAAATCTTTATCGCGTTCATCCTCCGGAAGCATATTTTGAGCAAGCGTATTTCTTAACAACTCTACATTTTGTTCAGGCGTCATCTCAACAACGTAAAGATTAACCTCTTTTTCATTTCTATCCACAAACACATCTTCTTTAATTATTTCCGTCATCTTCCTGTTTTCTTTATCTGACACATCTTTTGCTATCGCATCCATAGCTTTATCCGGATACATTTTGATGTTATCAATATACTGCTCTGCTTCTTTTATAAAATTTTGCTGTTCTTTTGTTTTATCATTAATCACTGAATCAACACTATCAAGCATTTCATTCGCATCCATGTCTTCTATATTTTCAGACTCTCTTATATCAACACCTGCCTTATGCAAAAGAGTCATCGCCATTGATTTATCAAGGTCAAGTTTATCATCTGCAGTGCATTTTTCTATAATAAATTCTTTTATATCCTGCTCTGGAACCATTTTTTCAATATTATAAATCATCTGTTCCATAGAATTCATCTTCTTTAAAGAGGCATTCTGTTCCCTTGCTATATTCATTGCCTCTATAGAAATTTCCTTTTCCATTCTCGTTAATTCATTATTTATGAGCACATATTTAGCAGCTTCCTTAAAAGCTTCAACACGTTCCTGTTCAAGCTTATTTATTTTACCGTCAAGCAATTTAGCTTTGCTTGCATCCGGATTACTCATCTCCTTGACTGCATATCCTAAAGTTTCCCTTACTTTATTTGCAGTCTGATTTCCAAAATGTGCAGCTTTATTAATTGCGTCAATAACTTTTTCTCTTCGGTGTATCAATCTTTCAATTTTTTCACTGCATCGGTCAACTTTTCGATTTTCAATTAACATTAATCGTGTATTCATCTGACGCTCTGCTTCAAGTTGCTTAATTGTGTGATAATCCCTAAATTCCCCAACCGCACTACGAATATCATTAATCTTCTGATTAAACTCATCTTTAATCTTATCCCAATGTTTAGCAAATTTTTCTTTATATTCATCTCTGTCTGCCTTAAGTGTCTCGCTGATATCATTAACAGTAAATCCTTTCTCTTTTCTCCATTCAGTAAATCTGTTAAACGATTCTTTAACCGGGTCTGTTAGCTTCTTTGTTGTCGCCATAAATTTAAGTTTAACACGGTTAGCTTCCAGTTTTAAATCAATGCCTGCCAAAAACTCCTTAAGTTCATTCCCTTTCTTGGTAACATTTTGCTTTATTTCCTCAATAATTTCTTTAGAAGCATTTTTTACTTCATTCCCTTTACTTATAGCTGACTCAATAGAAGCTCTGACAGGCGAAAGACTTTTGTTTCTATATTCATTTAAAGCTTTAAAAATATCTTCGTTAGTCATTGTTTTTACTTTTTCTTCATTTGATACTATGCCAATACTCTGCAACGTTTCTAAAGCAAATGAACCTGCTAAATAATCCGTACTCGCAATACTTATCCCCGCTCTTTCAAAATTATTAATCTGTTTTAAAGTGTCTTTCATCATTTGTCTTTCAAGCTTCCGCTTTTCTTTTTCGCAGCCCTTTATTGCCGCATCATGTAAATGAAGCATTGTATCAGCCGCTTCTTTGTTTTCAAGCAAAACTTTAAGCAAAGACTCGCAAGCAGTGTGCTGTCCTTTAGCTTGACTAAGCCTGCTTTGCAAATCTACATTATACGTTTTAAATTTCGCCATAAAATTATCCTCACTTTCCTTTTATTTAAATTTCATACTTAGTTACAATAATTTATATGACGGAAAAAACGCAGTAAAGCAGACTTAAAAAAAGTCTGCTTTACATCTAAATTTATGAATTGTTTTCTACGAATTCCAAATACTCTGTTGTAAACTCAAATGGGTCTACGATTACGTTCTTTTCTTCATCTATATCCTTAAAATTTTCTATAAAAGCGTGTACTGCTTTTGCTAAATACTTTAATGCATAAACTCTTTCATCTCTGTGTTCCGGGTCTGTATCATAAATACTTGAATTGCAATAATCCTGCCATTTTTTTACCATAAATCTTGCCTGAGGACATAAATCTTTTTCTATCTCTGCAGTCATATTCATAGGATATTCAGTCGGATTTGCATCATATTCTTCTTCATATTTTTTCAACTCGCTTTCGTAATTAATCCATGACTTTGCATTAAATCTCTCTTCTATGTAACTCCTTTTATAATCAATATCATTAATCGGAAATTTTAAAGTTCTGTAAACAGCAAGCAGCGCATGCTGATATTCATCCATTGATACACGACCACACAGATACGCATAATTTTGGTACATATCCATGGAAAATTGTAAAAGCCCTGCTCCTGAACCCCTCCATGATGTTTCGTTAACACTTCTTGCCATTGCACTTTCTTTTTGCTTCCATTCATTATACCATGCTAATGATAAAGGAATAAATTTCTTTTGTGTTTCTTCATCTTTATCAAGTCTGTGTTCCCAAAAATAATTCGCCCACTTTGTATACAAAGGATTTGCGTCAATAAGTGCTTTTATCCTTTCATCCTCTTCTTTAAATTTTTTGCTTCTCCTTTTTCGCTCTTTCTTTTCCCCTTCCGTTAATCCGGCTTCTTCAAGCTCTGTACCTAAATCTATAGCTTTCCCAAGAATTCCCGCATATTCTCCTATAGCTTCAAGTTTAGTTCTTCCGGATAATTTATCCATAGTCTTGTATAATGAAGGTAGAATTTTCTCTAAATTCTGTATATCCTTATTATCAATATACTCGTTTGCCTTTCCTAATAAATTGTTAAATTTCTTCTTTTTTAAACCAAACATCTTATTCACCTGTTTAACCTTTCTTGAATTTAAAATAAATAAAAACATACCATTTTTAATATAGTATTTGATACCATTCATTGTTAAATGTTTACACTTAATATATAACAGAAAAACCCGGACTTTTTTCGACATAAAAAAGTCCGGGAAAATTTATGATTTTATAGATGGGATTTATTTTTCTTTACCTTCTGCGAAGGTATTTACCATACCTGTAATTGAAGTATCAAAAACATTTTTGACAATATATTTAAGAATAGCAATCAATTCAACCACAACAGACGTAATATATGCACATATAAAAGTAAAAATCAACTGAATTGTTGAGTCAGAAAAAGGATTCTGACTAAGATGCGAATTAACAATCCAATGTCCGCTATAAACAACTATTATTGCCACAAGCATAAATTGGAACAAAAGAAAAATCCCCATACCAATCATCAGCCAGTCTTTATGTTTTCTCTTTTTCTTTTCATTTTCTTTTATTTCCGGAGAAAGAACTTCTAATAAAAACTTATTATTTGCAGTTTTTATAATTGAAGCTGTTGTTAGTTCTTTAGGTTTCTCTTCAAAATCAACTTCCGCTGTTGAATGTATTTTATCTTTTAAAGCATTTACAGCAATAGCATCTTGATAATCCAAATTTATTTTTGCTTCTTCCACTGCAATCTCCTTATATATGTAACTTTATGCGTCTTTAAAATATGGCATTGATAAATAATCTAACCGTGCAGCCATAACATTTGTAGATACCATAAAAATTTTTGCTAAAGATTTTAAAGACGGTACATAAAATTCATCATATACTTTAACCAAAGATTGTTCTGGTATTAACAACTCTCCTGCAAATATATCTGCCTCGGTCTCTTTAGTGTCTTTTACAGTTTCGTTTTCTCTTAATTCAATATGATTTTGTTGTAAATTATCTGTATGTAAACAACAATGCGCTAATTCATGCGCAATAGTAAATCTTTGACGATTTTTAGAATCTTGTTTTCTATAAAAAATGGTCAGATTATCTCCTTTAGAAATTGCCGCACCTAATATTCTTCCATATTCGTATCCTGCATCTTTTTCAATTTGCGTAAAATCAATACCTAATGTAGAAACTCCAATCCGTTGAAGAAGTTGAGATATTTGAATTGGCGGTTCTAATGGAATGTCATATATTTCAAGAAGCTCAAATGCAGTTTTCCCATTTATGTTTTTTAATATCTTGCACACAACAACATCCCGTTCCTCTCTTTTGCGTCTATCAAATGTAATTATTTTATTTTGCATATAATTCACCTTTTATAAAAACACATTTATTAAAACACATTTATTGTAAGATAAAACACATGCACTTTTTGTCTAAAAATAACTGTTTATTTGAAATTTTATATCATATTATATCTTTTTATATAGTATTATACATTTTTATAACTATATAATACTATATTGATTTTGAAATCGCAAGTTTTTCTCTAAACATAAAAAAAATAAAACCGCTTAAGATGTATAATCTAAACGGTTTTACTTTTTTATGGATTACAGGATTTGCAAGGCAAATACCCTTCATTTATAATTTCCTGTCTGCTTTTATTTACTTTCTGTTTGTTCTTATCAGACATTGTATTAACACTTTCACAATCCGGCTTATGGAATTTTTTAGATGATATATTAAGTACATAATCTGCCTTTTCTGCTGAATTCATAACAGAAGTTGTAATTTCACCCGATGTTGTTGTTTCGGTATTACCGGTAAATTCAGAACCTTTGCTTTCACCTGTTGCATAATCTATTTCAATCCCCGGCTGCACGTTGTAACAATAAACACAAAATTGTAAAACACCATTATCCTCAACTGAATACGCTTCCAAAAGCTCACCCGAACACAGCAAATTATTATCTTCAAATATCGGGGTTACACGATACAATACATGATTCCCTGTCTGTTCTATATACTCAACAATTTTCTTTTCAAATGGCAGATTCCCTTCGATATTTAAATATCTTGTACCTGTTATAAGATTTCTTTCTTCTGCATTAAGTCCGGTTAAAGCAAACATAAGTAAATGACAACGATTATATAAATAATTTCCATCAATACCATCATATTTTACAGTATGCCAACCAGAAGGTTTAACACCTCCGATATTGCCACGTTCTTCTGTCGGCATTGTATCAGTGCTTACGGACGCATATGCAGTACCACACCGCCCTAATAAATCAAGTTCGCTTAAATTTATAAAACTCTTAAAACCTGACTCAATTTCTTCATTTGTAAAATACGGGATATTATTATTTATAGGCACATATGGCTTACCGCAAAACTCAGGTACAGAGTTCAAATCAAATAACTTTAATACATTAGACGCTTTTTCGGCATTTTCCAATAAATTTTCTGTACCAAATACAGAATTCGCAGTATTATTTATTTTCGCATTTGTGAACTTATCAGCGGTTTTGCCGCATCCGATAAAAACACTGGCACACACACATATTAAAACAACAATACTGGTTATCTTTTTAATTTTTCGTTTCATAATTCTTTTCTCCTATTAGTTATTTTCTGCAACAATTAAGCTATATACTGTAACTTCTTTCCTGCCCATGCAGACATTATTTTATTATATAGCTTCTTTGCACGTTTTACCTCTTTTTTTGAAAGATAAACAACATTCTGAGCAATTATTGTTTTAATCCCTGGAAGATTATTTATAAAACTTTCTCTGTCCTTTATAATAAATAACAGTTTTGTAAGCAGAAATAAAGCTGCGCCTTCCGGGTCATCTTCTACAAACTCATTAAACGTATATTTAATAGTATTATCTTTTATGTACCAAACATCGTCTAACTGTTCTTTATCTTTATCCCATTCATACGCTTTTTGCGCTATAAAACCTGCAGGAACAGCATCGCTGCCCGGTTCGACATTATGACATCCTATAATAGCTCCTGTCTGTTTTAACGCAGAAACCGGATAATTAACAACACCGATAAAATTTAAATCATCTGTAGTAAGCAGACCTTTTAAAAAATTCTTTTTCTTAAAATTTATATCTTCACCCTCCGACGCTGACACAACTCTCCATTTACTGTCCGAATATTTATATGCTTCCCTGCCACCAGTACAACAGTCTGCAAGAAATTCTAAACTTTCAGTATAATTCAAGTTAGCGCACTCTCTTACCAAATCTACAACATTCCAACCACGTCCACACGCAAAACAGTAAATTCCTTTAAAATTTTTTCTGTAATTTATATACACGCTTGCAGAACCGAAGTGCATATCATTATGAAACGGACAAAGTATAAGTCTTTTATTACCTGTCTGCATGTCCGTACGCGCTGTGCAGGGTGATACCGTAATATTTAATCTGTTTAACACATCAAGCATATTAACGTCTTCAATTATTGCTTCCGCATTATATTTTCTCATACAGCAGCCTCCAGTACAAGTTTATCATTTTCCATATACGCATTTAAGCATCTTCCGCCATACACCTTAAGAGTTGCTATAACTGTCTGCTTTGGTGCATAACAATAATTTCCTGACGGAATATAAGTTACCATTTCATCCTCTGAAATTATTTCAATCCCTGTCTTTGAAGTATTGCAAAGTTTATATCCCAGCTCTGTTTTTGCTCCGATATATAAAGCATCCTTCCATTCCAAAACATTTCCAAACATATTTTTGTCCTCCTTTAATAATTTGATATTAAGAATATGTCAGAAAATATAAAAACAGCTCCCAATTTGAGAGCTGTTTAAAGATTATAGATATTTAATTTCTTGTTATACCAAGCGCTGCGGCAATCCTTTCTGCAATTTCATCGTAATCCTCTCCAAATATAATAGCTTCTTCCGGATTTCCTTCCCTTTCCTCATTTGCTATGTCACATACTGTAATACCTTTCTCACAAAGCCAGTCCTCAAAAATATCAATAATCGAGCCTATAAGTTCTGGCCTTTCAGATTTAGGAATAATATTTTCCAAATCCGGCATTTGTACGTCTTTCTTAATGAATTCTGATTTTATCATACCTGTATGCCTCCTCAAATTATGTTTTTCATTAATTATCCTATCCGAAACATCAAACCTCAGAGTCCAACTTTCCATAAAAAGCGGAGCGGAAGCCGAGGATGCTGTCCGAGTAAGAACGAGCATAGTTGAGGTTCAAGTTGAACACACCCGCACGGGCACCATCGTCCCAGAGACCCCCGGCAATCGACAAACGCTCTCCCTCCGTATCTGCATACAAGTAGGTATCAGGTTCGCCGGGATACAAGGCAAGTTCTTTCATCTGTTCAGTGACATCAAATTCAAACTCTGCATCTCCCCACTCGCATCCATCGTAGTCCATACCCGACTCCTCTGTTGTAAACTTGAGTCCGCCATCCTCTGCGTTGATGCGGATAGACTTGCCATCTTTCATCAGTGCCACCCACTTGTCGCTATCTTTGCTCATGTCGATGTCTGCCGCAGCATTGTTGTCCGGTATCACTTCGATGACACCATCCATCAGTCTCATTCCTGCAAGCCATTCCCAAATGTTGCCGCATAAATCAGAAACCCCAAACGGTGTGTGGTCGTGATTCCATGTCGCAGGTCCGGAGCCTGTCAGTGTCTTATATCCGCCATCGTAGGTCTTTCCCTTTTCAGAGTCATCTCTGTGCCAGTTTCCGCAGTTCGTGTTTCCATGTGGAAATACTTTGTTCTTATGACATATATTGGCAATCAATCCTCTCTCTGCCGCAGTCCACAGATGCCATCCCTCACCCTTCGCTCTGCAAAGATTGACTGCTTCATCGTAAGTCACATTCACTTCCGGCTTCATCATCGGAAGCGAGTATGCTCTTCCATTAATTACCGTGTTCGGATACTTGCTAATGTAAATTTCATCATACGCTTTTCCGTCTACTATAAATGCAGGATGCGGCCTGTGTGAACCTCCAATAAACAGGCCATTATCTGTTACTCTTGAGAAACGGACCATCACCGACGGAATACCCGCCTTATCATAGATAACAACATTGTCCGCTCTGAACGGTTCAAATTCCGGAACTCTGATAAATGCTCCACAGCCAGTCTCTTCGATTGAGACTGCCTCCGCAAGGCATCTGCCCTGCTTGTCCTTTTTCTTACAGTTTCTTACGCATCTTACTTCCATCGTAATTCCTCCTAAAATTCAAATCCCATGTTCTCCTCAATATCGGAAATTTCATCCTCAATGTACTTTCTGTAAATCTCCTCGTTATCTCTGAACCAAATCGATGTGTCAAGACAGTTACAGAACCACTCAACATCTTCCTCCGGGTCACAGCATTCCAGTTCATCAATCTGTTCCTGCAAGTCCTCATATTCTTCTGAGTCCTCTTCACACTCATCTCTTTCATCCTCGAGTTCCGAAATCTTATTCTCGAGAGCGTCCTTAAGTTCGTCCTGTCCTTTGTGAAAAATTGCGTCTGTGATGTTATTCAAAGTGATTTTTACGCCCTCCGCCTGTAATTCAACAGCAATCTCTCCGAGGTCATATCCGACATCATCCAGTATGGAGATGTCAAGGCTTCCACAATCAAGTAGTGCAGATAACAATCCATCTAATGCTGACATCACAACACCTCCTCAACAAATTCATCTGCCTTGAACCAATATTCCTTGTTGCCAAGTTTCTTTTTCTTGCAGCCATTCATCCTCATTCGATACTCCTGCTCCGCTTTAGGGTCGTGCCACTGCAAGCCTCTCTTTTTGTACAGTGGTATCCAATGCTCGTCATAGAATGAGTATCCGCATCCGTCTATTCCGAAGAAATATCCCCATTCATCATGCTCGTAAATTCGAAAGCCACACTCAGACATCTGTTTGATACCATCCAATTCTTCCATAAAGTAATCATCCGCTGAGTCTGAGAAACTCCACAGCCATCCCCACATTGGAAGAACGCTGTTACGCTCAACCTCAAAATCATCTTCCTTGAGTTCTACCGTCTCGCCATCATCCAACTTAACAATGTAAATATCTCCTACAATATCCTCAATCTTGCCATATTCATCATATTTTTCACCAGTGTTTGGCATATTAAATATCCTTACCTTATCACGTCTGCAAGGCTTTGTTACCTCGTGCCAATCATCCGGCTTTGCTTGCATGAGAGTTTCTATCATCTCCTGCGGATAGGCATTCATTTCTCTGACCCACTCGTGAGCCGCATCGCTTATTGTCATTCCATTTTTAATCATCGTTCTTTCCTCCTTATCTTGAAGTGTTTTGTTTCAAGACTCTACTCTCTGTTCGACTACTCACGCCCCAGAACACAACATACCACATTCTCAAGAGTATCGTTCATTGCTACATTACAATCCTCATCATGTCGGTACATCGCAATCATTTTCTGCATCTGTTCATCACTGATTTCTATGTTGCTGCCTTTCAAGTTCTGAGCGGTCGCATTTAAATCCTCTTCGAGATATGCATCATCCTTTCTGCGGTAGATAATATCTTCAACCCAATGAGGAAATTCAAGCCCTACAATGTTGCCACATTCATCAAACTGAATTTTCATAGCATCACAATATTCTTCTACTGCATCTTCCGGACATTCTTCGTTATCTAAATCCGGCCCACCTAAATCCATCAAAAGACATCTCACCTGATGTCTCGCTTCATCTTTCGCTTTAAGAACGCTGTCTCCGCATGCTGCCCCAACTGCTGCTTCATAAATTTCATCCCAAGTCATAATCATTCTCCTTTAAATATTTTTTACATATATAGATATGAAAGAAAAAAAAAAGAGACTGCGCATACACAGCCCCTTTTAAATTAATTAATATTCCATATCTTCAATTAAAATCTGTGGATACGAAACCCCGTTCCAGATGTTTGTTCCTAATTTGCCATACAATGTAAGAATTGCCGGCTCTCCCATAGCAACATATTTATCTATCATGCCTCTGAAACTAATTGCGTTTGCATGATTGTTAAGGAGTTTAAGCACATTCTTTTCGCTTCCAAGGATTTGATAATAGCAGCCTTTTTTTAAATCTGCAGTAAAATTTACTTTATACACAGGCTCCTCAATTCCACATCCCAACGGAAAATACTTTTCAATTTTTTCAAGTTCATATTTTGCTTGTTCGGGAGTTATTTCATAATCGTAATATTTATAAAACAATTCCTTTGGTTTTTCTCCTGCACTTTTCTGAATTGCTTTTATAAAACTTTCAAATTTTTCTTGTTTAACAGACAACCCTGCTGCCAGCGCATGTCCTCCATATCCTAAAATCAGTTCTTTATTTACATCAAGAAGTTCTTTAATATTTGTTCCTTCCTGTGCTCTTGCCGAACCTTTAAGAACCCCATTATCTACAGGAGTAAACACAATAACTGCTGTATGATATTCTTCTGCAAGCCTTCCTGCAACAAGCCCTAAGACTCCTGGATGAATTTCTCCCGGTTTTCCGCATATAACAAGAGGATAATTATCCTCAAGATGCTCTGACTGTATTCTTAATATAAGCTCCGGTATAAGTTTATCTGTATATTCTTTTCTGAATGTATTTATATCCACAAGTTCTTTTGCTTTTGTAGCAGCTGTTACAAAATCATTATCATCCTGCAAAAATAAATCTACAACCTTATCTGAACCATACGTAACCAGTCTTGAAACAGCATTCATAACAGGACTTATTAAATAACCTACATCGTCAGGCGTAATAACCGTTTCAAAAGCCTGATTTATTCCTGCAAACAGGCAGTACATACCTGTTGTACGCCCACTGTTTTGAGTCAGTTCAAACAAACCTCTTTTTACAATAAGGTAATTATCATACCCATATACACTTTTATATTCTTCAACCAGTTTTACATTATCTCCAATTGTTGCAATCGCAGCCATACCGCACATCTTTGCAATGGCGTTATCAGATATTTTTTCTACATTATCGTTTATATAACAAGCAAACTTATAAGAAAGTCCTGCTCCACAATAATCAATAAAATCTGCTCCACAATCAACCGCATGAGGGTCTATAATTACATCTGCATCCGGATAAATTATTTTCCCTTCATTGTTAACAGGAGGAAGATGATGGTCAAGGATAAGCACCTGCCAGCCTAAATTTCTCGCTCTCCTTACAGCTTCTACAGCTGCAATTCCATTATCAACCGTAATAAGAAGTCCCTGTTTTTCAGGCTTTGTAAATTTTTTTCCATTAAGTTCTTTCCCGTTACATAGACAATCTACAATCGCAGGAGACGCCCCATATCCATCAAGCTGTCTGTCAGGAATAAAGTGCTCAACATCTTTAAATTTAAGCTCTTTAAACAGGATTCTTAAAATAATGACTGAACTTATTCCGTCAGTATCGTAATCCCCTATAATACGCACAGGCGCATCCTTACAACCAAACAGCAAATCTGATGCAGCACAAAAACTTCTGATTGTATAATTTTCCGATACTTCTCTGCCATCCTTAAAATCCTTAAAAATAGCCTTCATTTTTTCTTCAAAAGAAGTATAACCTTCTCTTCGTTTCCACGTAATACACATAATTTAACACTCTCCTTTTAATTTTTAATATATAAGACATGTCAGAAAATAAGAATATTAAAAAAAGCACCCTTAAAAGGATGCTTTTAATAAAGATATTATTTAAATACTCTTCTTTTTATCCGATTGCATGAAATTTTATTATATCTTCTGAAATTTCCATATCTTTTAAATCAAACAAAAGATTTTGGGCTAAAGTATTCTTTTCATATATCCTATTTCTTTCTGTAATAAAATCAATAGGATTTAAAGCCTTCTCCTTACAATTTTTTCTTTCAGATAACCCTATCTGCGTATTAGTTAACTTTTCAGATAACTTTTCCGTGCGGACAAGCAGCTTCTTCGTATAAATGCTGTTGTCACTGTCCTGTAAAGCTTCAATATTAACCAGCCCTTCTTTTGCAAGATATGCAATCAGCTCTGCTCTTTGTTTCGTAATCCTATCCTGCGCATTTTTCCATGTGTCCTTGACTATTCCTTCTTTTACAAGTCCATCCCAATGATTTTTTGAACAGGCTCTTCCTGTAGATGATGACATACAGTCATTTCCAAAATAGCATTTGTCAAACCATGCAACAAAGAAATTGTAATTATCGCCTGAGTTATCACCTAAGTCATCGCCTGAAAATAAATTCTTTGCAATATCAATAATCATATTGTATGTAAGTTCATCTGATATAACACGTTTTGCTGTAACTGCAGAGGTATTCGTAGTAAAAGTATTGGCAACATTCTTTAAATGTTCAAATACTTTATCCTGATTTTTCTTTTTTCTAAATTTCGGACCATTTCCATTAAAAGGTGAATACGCTTCCCACACAGTATATGCCATGTTCAATGTACATACTGTGTACTCTTCTCTTCCTGCTTTTTCCGCATTATTCTTATAAGCATTAGTAATATGCTCTGCGATATCTTCAATACAATACCCGGCAATATGATGTTCATATCCTGCCGATTTGTGGAAAAGATTTAAAAGTTCAGTTGTGTAAATTGTAGCAAGCGGATATCTCTCCTGTCCTATAGGGAGCAAAACCTTTCGTATAATAAATCCTTTAAATGATTTAAGCAAAAATGAACGTATCACCATCCTCTCCGTTGTATTAGGCAGTTTACGTTCCTTTGCACTTACTACATCAAAATGATTTATGAGAATATCATAAATAAAGTTAATAATCCTTTCATTTTTAACCACTTCCAAATCTTCTTTGTAATCGTGAAGAAAGAACCTAAATTCAGGCTGACCGTAAAACTGGGTATATCTCGCGTCCTGCGTTCTAAACTCTCTGTACAACACCGAATTACTGATTATATCAAACGCTTCCGGTTTTGATATTCTTCTTTCTTTAACTTCTCGTTGAAAAGCTTCGATTGATGCAAAGTCTGTAAGTGCGTATTGCATATCACCTTCGTTTGTCCTGCATACCTTTAAACATGTTGCTAAGTCTGTCAATCCTATTAAATTTTCATTACTCATATGTGAGCCTCCTTTAAAATAAAAAGGGAGACCACATACACTCATGCATCTCCCTTAAAAAATTTGATAAATATAATATGATAGAAAAATTAAATATAAGATGAAGTTGCAATCATCCTCTCTACGTAATGCATATAAATCTATAGAGCTTTAGTAAAATAATCTTATATTAACAGATACCTATACCGCACAGACTATCATCTATATGGGTTAATCTTTTATCATTTGTACAGATTAGCTTATGACTTATGTGGATTAAACTTATCATTTGTACAGACGAATATATCATTTATATGAATTAACTTATAACTTATATGGATTAGCTTTTTATTATTTACATGAATTAACTTATCATTTGTACGGATGAATATATAACTTATACAGATGAACCTATAACTTGTATAGACAGACAAATAAGTTAAGGTCAGCTTCGCACCTCTTGTAATACACTTATCTATATAAATTAATTGCTACGCCTTAAATTCACTATGAATCTCCTCTTTAAATATACCGACCAAACATATAATATTAGAAGCCTCCAATATATTCTTTTATACCCTTCATCTTATTTGCTGCCTCTTCCGCTGTGCCGGCCTCTGCGCGCGCGTGCCCTTTGCCTGCAGCACTTCCTCTGCCTCTATCTCTCCCCTGCCTTGTCTCATACAATGTTTGGACAAGCACCATCTATAATTATCTTAGCGTAAAAAAATGGACACTTAATTTCACCGTTTTCCTGATTTTTTAAGTAAAAGCATAAAAAATAAGAAGATTGTATTATTTTTACAACCTTCCTGTGCTTGATACATGTATTCTTTTTATAATTTTCTATCTCTTTTTACCCTTTTCGTAATACAAAGGCATGACAAACAGAGGTATCTATATACCAAGATACCTCAAATTAGGATTAAGTGCTATATGAATTTCGTGTATATCAATTCCTGTAATTTTATTAAGCATTCTTGCTATAAAATCACAGTCATCACTCCACATTCCTTTTTGCTTTATGTAATTATTATAATATCTGTTTAAATCATTATCTGTATTAATCACACGATGCAGCTTTCGTTTCAAGCGTTTAAAATATTGTATTTTCTCTCTTGCTGTTTCTTCCGACACACCATATCTTTTACCTATCTCTTTAAAGTCCTTAAGATTGTGATTTCTGTTTCTTAAATAAGCCGCAAACATTTTTCTTTGAAGCATTAATTCTTTTGCCTTTAAACGCTGCTCTACCAGCTTCTTATTTTCTTCTAAAACTTTGTATACAGTAGTCCTGCTCACATTACATTTTTTTGCTGTTTCTGCCTTATTTTCAGTATCTGTATATACTTCGATTATTTTATCGTCACGTCTTTTTTTTGCTTTCACAACTTTCTTTTTCTGCGTTTTTGCAGCTCTGCTTTCCTTGTTTTTACGTCCGTATCCGTAAATAAGCGCCGCACTTTCAAGTGTCTCACCCATATACATTACAAACATACGCTGTGTAAACCATATCCAGTCTGCACCATGTCTCCCTTTATAAGTTCTTAAAACGCACTTTCTTATTTCTTTTTCAGACAATGGTTTTCTAAATCTTTTATTTAAAAGCATAACCTTTCTTTCTGCTTCTTCTCTTCCATATATAGGCACAAAAGTGTTGTACGCCGCAAAGCAAAATATTTCTCTCTCACCTTCGTTTACATAAGGAGCTTTCTCTATTATAAAAGCCACTCTTTTTTTAAGAAGATTTTCATAGTACATAGCTTTTGAGTTAATTGTAAAATTATTTGAAAAATTGCGATATTTTCTTTTTTTATTAAAAATTACAGGCTTTATTGTTTCTTTTTCTTCTTCAACAGCTCTACAAATATCATTGATGTTATATTTCTTTTCGCTTAAAACTTTTATGTATGTATTTAAATGAGCGCACGTATTAACAGTACCAGGCATTCTTATAAGCGCGGCACTGTTAAATGTAACCGAACTGTCCAGTTCGGGAAAATTAAGTTCAATTTTGTATGTATTTAATCTGTCTTTAAGTTTATCAAATAAAGACTTACAGGTCTTATCATATAGCCATTTGAGTTGCTTTGATAATATCTCAATAGCGTAAATAAGCTGCAGACCTCTTCCTGTAAAGTTAATAACATTAGGAAGCGGAAGTCCGTTCATTATCTCTTCAAGGTTGTCTCTGAAAAAAGAAAAACTTTCTGAAATAACGTCCGGTTCTTCTCCGTGCCAGTCTATATCAAGCACAATAGCTTTATATGCAAATATATTCTCCTGACTTCTTGAAACGGGTTTCAAACCTTTATGGTTCTTCTTTCCTGTACAGTATCCGCTTACAGAAAGCTTTCGCTCAAGTCTGTCATTATATTCTCTGTCAGATAATACCGTCCCCTTAATGGGATTAGGGCATACATACCTATCATACTCATCAAGAGCTGTTAAATTCCTAACTTCCTGTATAAAATTATCGGGATTAAGATTATAAATTCTCGGTTTATGCGTCTCCTCACCTTCAAGCTGGTGCTTATTGAGCGCAACAAGCTGATAATGATAACTATAATTGTCATCATTATCTCTGCCTGTTAAAAGTCTTATTGCTTTTTTTACCTCACTATTTAAATCTTGTATAAACTTTTGTATCACACCAGCGCACCCTTTCTTATGTTTTTTAGGTCATACATTTCTTTGCGTTAAATATGACTGAATTTATATGCGAATGTTTCACATATAAATTTCCATTCTTTTTACCTGTATATATGACAGACAAATAGATTAATTTTTAGACATAAAAAAACAGCATCAAGAAAATGATGCTGTTTGTGCCAGTGTTAATATTTACTTTTTAATTATTTTACGAACGCTTATCTGTGTATTACCAATGTTTTGTTTTTAATACACACTTTAATTCTTTATTTGTTTTATTTTCAAATGGATTATTCATTTAATATTTTCTCAGCGCTTCGTTTTTCGTATTCCGACCATCGAATATCATTTGTATATCCATCAGATTCAACATAATTATCATACAAATTTATATCTAATTCCGAAATAGCTTTTATTATAGCACTTTTGTCCAACATAAACTCAAATTTTTCTGGATTATCTCTTATATAATTTCTTATTCTTCGTTCATCTTCATCAGATATTGTGCAAGTGCATACTTGTATATATTCGGTTTCTATTACAAACACTTTTTTCTCCTTTTTTTCTTTTATTTATCTAAGGTTAAAATATCAAAGACGTTTTCAATTTCCATCACTAATTGGATTTTCTAATGCTAACAATTCCTCTTTATGCTCAACTAAAGTTGCAGTAGCAATAGAGTTTACTTTATTCTGCATAAATGCTTCGATTTCGCCTTTTGCTTCCATTACAGTCTTATCCATCTGCTCATTGAATTGGTCTGCAATAAAGTCCATATTACATCCAATATCCATATTAAGATGATGTAATTTATTAAGAATTACGTCCTTATCTACTTTTGTTAAAGCCTTTTTCTGACTAAATAATTCCATTACATCTTTGATAAGCTGTTGAGCGTCTTCTGTCGCTTTCTTACGTTTCTCTTTAAACTCATCTGTAAACTGTTCTCTTTTGCTAACAAAGTCGCAAGGTGGAATCTCGCCATCTTTTTCTGTCCAACGAATCGTTACAGGAACACCACTTCCCATATTCATAGAAGTAATTGCTTCTGCAAACTGAGAATAAGACATTTCCACTTCTGCAATAACTTTACCTCCATATATACTGTCTTGATGCAAACCTCTTGTAATATCTGCATGATATAATGTCATAACAATTGTATCTCTGTGTTCAATACTGCTTCCAAACAAAGGTGTTGCTCCACCTGTTCTTCTACTAAAAGCCAATGTTCCGTAACTCGGATGGCTTGTTTTTGCTCCAAAACATGTTTCTCCTACTTTATATTCGCTCATATAAATTTTCCTAACAAGTAATCTTCAAGATTCCAAATCCATCATCAATAATTTCAACTGCTTCTTCTAAAGAATCAGCTTCGTAACAGTCCCAATTAGACAATCCATCTTCATCATCAAGAATAATAACTGCTTTAATAATATCAATAGTTTTATATCTGTCGATGTAGTTGTGTATTTTACTTCTCTGTACATAAGACGATTCCATCTTCTCGTATTCAGGAAGTTTCTTTCCATGTAATTCATGTAATTTATCCATCACATCATAAATACTGATTTTGTTTCTTTCTATAAGGTATTTATCCTCGTCTCTTTCGTATTCTTCGTTGTATCCCTTATTGATTCTGCTAATCCAAAAGTCGTTGCTGTCCATGCAAACATAAACACCTTCAAACTTATCTTCACCTGTTGTGTAACAATCAACTTCTTTCTTTTCTATCATTTCATTTACTATATTTGATACATCATAATACTTTGCAAATTCCATATTTACCTCACTTTCTGCCACTCAAAACGTCAATAAAATTTATTCAGAATAAATTTAATCATTTTGTATGATAAAATAACCAAAGTACATCTTCTGGCTCTACCTTCGTATTCAATTTTTCTTGAATATATCTTCTACATGATTCTGTGTTCATTGGTGAAATAACACCACCACTTTTAACATATTCAAGGTAAACAGGCTTCCAATATTCTCTTCTATCCATTTAATTCACAATCCTTTCAAAAAAAATGAATCATTTTATTAATCTTTCTGTCGCAACATTTACTCTTGGTTTCTTCTATAAAATTTACATTGTTACGACAAGAAAAACATTCAAAACATTCGTTCTTCAACGTGCATCTGTAGCACTCACAATCTTTACATTTTTCCTTGCTATTTTTCTCCATAAGCATTTGGCCTCTCTATTCTTTCAATAAATTTGCGTATTAATTCTTTAATTACTTTCCACATTAACATTTTTTTCTGAAAGTAATTTTATTGTGTACCATCTTGATGTTCTCTTATCTCATTTGTAGTCTCAAAATTCCGAATCTAAAGCTAAAATTCTGTCTGTGTGGTTATTCTCAATATATCACCATCCAATTTCCATGACAGTAAGGAAAAATAACCATATTTGCTCATAACTTCTGATGTGTAATGATATAATTTTCTTGTATAAGTTGATTTATCATACACAGAAATAGAGCAATAATCACTTTCGCATAATTCCAAAAAACCTTTAATCTTCATATGTTTTCACCTCAAAATCCTGATTCCATTACTATTTTTCTTCTAATACATTACATAAGATAGAATAATTTTTCTTTCTTACTCTATATTTCTTTGCATTTGTCCAAAGGTGTTGCAATCTGTTATATCTCTTATGTGAAATTCTTTTTGCCTTTTTATATTCAAAACCTTTACTCAATTTTATTTCCTCCATTATGTTGATGAAATTGTGTTTCTATTGCCTATCTGATAACTTCTTCCTTGTTCTGCTTTACTACTTCAAAGTATCTGTAAAGTTCATCTTCCCATGCTACTACTGCAAAATCATCTTCGTGATACGAATTATCTGCATCAAAATTTTCATCTTCTAATGCAAAGTTATATGATTGTTCCCATAATCTATTTAATGCTCCCTTTGCATCCTCATAGGTGTCGTATAACCATAATTCTGTATCTCCTGCTTCTCCTACCCAATAACTAACTACTGCATATTTCATAATTTTTTCCATCCTTTCTACTATTAAAATCATTAATTCATTTGATTTAGTTTTCTTCCACATTTAGGACAGTGAACTGCCTGTGTTCTTAATACTGTTCCTGCATCATCTGCAAATTCCATTACAATTTCCCAATATGGCGTATTTCTATATTCTCTTAAATACATATGAGGGTAGCTTTCACTATTACCTATAACTTTTCCATTAAAGTCATCTTGTAATCGGAAGGACTTGTGAATAAAATAATCATCACAAGCATGCTCTATGTTTACTTCTGTCATATCACAATATTTACACATATAGATTCCTCCATTCTTAAAATCACTCATTTATTGCCGTTTAGAGTAGCAATTAAGCTACTCTATCCTTTGCAATATGTTCTCTCATGTTTTCAATAGCAACGTCATTATTCGTAATGTTTATTGGCAATACTAAAAAACTATATTCGTTTCCATCAATAAACATTGGTGATTTATTATTTCTTCCTCTGCATACTGGTTTATCTGTATCAACAATACTAAAAGCATCTGCAAGAAAGTAAGGATTAAATCCAATAAATAATCCATTGTCCATTGTATTATCACTTGTTTCTAATTCATCAAAAGTTTCATATCTGGAAGTCATCATATAGGAATAAAGTTTTCCGTTTTCACTATGAAATATAACTGGTTTCTTTTCATGCTTTACCATGTCACAATTATATTTCATTACAGATAACATATTTTCTTTATCTGCATTGAACATATAATCTGTATCATCTGCGAGCATCTGATTTACTTTGAAATACTCTCCGTCAATTCTTCTGATAATATATGTGAAGTCTTTCCCTTCTACTCTGATATACTTCTTATCCTGATATATTTTAACTTCTGCATCTGATTTCTTATCCATAATCTTTTTGAATACAGGCATACACTTTTTATGAAGTTTAACACTATCAAACGGATTTTCAATTTCCATTTCTATCTTCTGATTTTCAAGTGTTCTCATTCCAATTCTATGTCCATCTAATGCTTCTACACGTTTATGTGTAGTATTAAAATTAAATACTTGCATCATCTTGTAAGAATAATTGTCACTTGTGTATGTATGTAAGTTTGTGATTGTTTCCAATAGCCAAGATTCCTGCATGGTTAAAATGTGAGTTTCTATATCATCCATAATAGGAAGAAATACATCTGTATTCTCATATTTTGGAATGGTAACAACCTTTTTTCCACACTTCACATTGATTTTGTTTTCCTTTTCCGTACTAATATCTTCTAAAGTGATTTCACCATTCATTTTGGCAATAACCTTCATATCCTCTGTATCAATTCCAAGCACACCTGCACTTGTGTTATATGCATTATTGCTTCTGATTTCTGCATAGTGTTCAATATCCGTTCCAAGTGTTTTAACAGTTCCGTCTGCTTCTACTTGCAAATATAATCTTGTTAAACTGGCAAGTGCTGATTTCTTATCAATTGCAGCAGTTCCCTTTTCCATCATTGTCTTTAATTCCTTTGCATCCATTGTAAATTTCATCATCTTAATTTCCTCCTTAAAATCGTCATTCTTTTAGTATTTTTAATCTTCTAACTCAAATCCCATATGACAAAATCCAGTTTCATCCGATATATAATCAGAAATTTCTTCCTCGTCTATCATTCCGTCTGGAAGCTCTATTTCAGTCGGTAGAATAATTTCGTCATACCCTTTATAATCCCATTGAATGTTTGTTACTAACATAAATAACAGTTCCTATCTTAAACTTGTATATTTAATATAATTGTATATTGGACTAATTTGCTAACTTTTATGCCACTGTGCCAAACTCAATTTCATCACCATTTTTATCATAATCAATATATATGATATTTAAATATTCCTCACTGGATAATAGTTCTCTATAACTTTCTTTAAACTTAACAGCTTCTTCGTATGTATTAAATACATCAAGTTGCTTTACAAAGCCCTTTTCATTATTAATTTCAACAGCATACATAGTGTTTGTATTCTTCATATCCATCATTAATTTTGTCTCCTTTTTTATTCTATAATTTATTTCTTCATTTTTCTGGCGAAATCATTATTCAGTGATTTTTTATGCCCTTACTTTTATTTCTTCCATACTGTTTCATCTGTCCACGTTGTCAAGGTTTATGCGTCCGTTAATAAAATCTTTTTTCTGTTAATGTTGTCATAATAATTAGTTCTCCTTTATTTTTATTTATATAAAATATGTCAGAAATAAACACTGATTATTAATAAGAAAATAAGAGGCGGGTTACCCCCCTCTTATTTTTTAATCAGCATATTCTATTTTGTACAAGCTTTGTTTAATATTTCTTAAAAATTGTGTAAGTGAAGTTATTCTCCCACGATAAGTTTCCGGCACACACAGATACATCCCTGTTTTTGCTCGCGTAATAACTACATAAAACACCCTTAAAACTTCATCTATCTCTTCTTTATCCATATTGAAAGCGTTAAATCCCGGATACACTCCTTCCACACAATCCATCACAAAAACGTATTCCCATTCAAGTCCTTTGGCTGAATGTACTGTAGAAATTGTAATTTCATCTTCTGCACTTGTTGTATCTACACCCAGTGTCAGCTTATCAAGAAAACCATTTAATGATTTACCCTTCCCGATGTTTTTTGCGATTTCCATTAACTGCTTTGCACTTTTTTTGTCTTTATACAAAATTGTTTCTTCGTTTAATTTTTGCTCTTCATTAAAATCTCCGGTTTCTATAAGTTTTTTCCGTTGTTTGAAATAAAATTCTTCTACTTTTTTAAGAAGCTCATTAAGTGTTAACTTCCCGGAATAATGTTCCTCTCTCAAATCTTTTATTGCATGGTGGAAAACTGTCATGTCGGAATGGAATTTTCTTTTTGGGTACGTATTAAGTAAAAATTCTGCATCATTTACGTTTTGCACTATATTACGTGCAAATGTATCTCCTATTCCATATATCAAATGAAGCACTCTAAACCACGCAATAGTGTCTATTGGGTTTGCAATTACTCTCAAAAATCCAAGTATGTCCTGTATGCATCCTTGTTCCATAAACTTAGGTCCTCCAACCTTTTTAAACGGAATACCCAAATTCATTAAAATAATTTCAAGATTAGATGAATCTGCCGACTTTTTTTGCAATACCGCAATGTCTTTGTAAGCAACACCCTGTTCATGTAATTTTATTATGTGCCCGGCCACATCTGCAGCTTCTTTTTCCTGACTTTCAGATTTAAGCATATACGGAACTGCACCTGCTTTGTTGTTACTTAACATGTCCTTAGGATATCCAAAATCAGCGTTCATGTTCATAACAGCATTTGCAACATTAAGAATTTCCGTCGTTGACCTGTAATTCTTAACAAGCTTTACAACATGACACCCTTTGAATTTATTAGGGAAGTCTATAAAATTATTAATGTTACTGCCCCTGAAAGCGTAAATGCTTTGATAGTCGTCTCCGACTACAGCTATGTTTTTATATTTCTTTGAAAGCTTAACAATGATTTCTTCCTGCAGGTTATTTGTATCCTGATATTCGTCAACCATAATGTATTTAAAAGTGTCAGAAATCTGCTCTCTTACCGCATCAATATTCAAGAGCCTGCTAAACATTAAAAGTAAGTCGTCGTAATCAATTAGATTATTTTCACGTTTATATGTGTTATATTCACGAAAAAGCATTTCATAAATATATTCCATGTATTCGTCTACACATCCGCTTTTTAGAGCGTAGGCTTCTGCAATTGATATTCCTTTATTTATAGACATACTAAATATTTTGGCAATTTCTTTTGAAGGCAACATTCCTTTCACATTATAAAAATCCGGTCGTGCAGCTCTGATTAAGGAAATTGTGCATGATATATCAGATTCTGTTATTATCGTAAAATCACGAGGTAATCCTGCTATTTTTGAATAAAGTCTCAACATTCTTGCACAAAACGAGTGATATGTGCAGGCTGTAATTTTAGAACATCTTTCATCAAGCATTTTTGATGCTCTTTCTTTCATTTCATCTGCTGCCTTGTTTGTGAAAGTAAGCAGAAGTATTGTTTCTGGCCTGATGCCATTTTCTATCATATATGCAACTCTGTGTATAAGTGTAGCAGTCTTTCCTGTTCCCGCTCCGGCAATAATCAGAAGCGGGCCCTCTGTATGTGTTGCAGCATCGTATTGTTGTTCGTTTAAAACTTTTTTGTAATCAATCATCATATTAATGTTCTCCTTGCTAACTCAAATTATTGGGGGTTCAAATTGTTTTATGTTGACATAAAGTTAATGTCAACATGAAATTTTAAGATAATATTTCTTTATTTAAATATGACAGCAGAATAGATATATTTTTAGACATAAAAAAATAACCCTAAGAAAAGATATAATCTTAGAGTTATTTTATATTTTTTAGAATTATTTTTAATTAATGGCAGGCTCTTGAATATATATATTATCTTTCAATATTTTCTTCCCGGATTTGCTTTATAACAACTTTATCTTTAGCTGCCTCTATTGAATTTATAATCTTTTGACGTTCAGCCGGTGATATACTATATGTAAGCTCTTCTAATTTTTTGAATGAACAATATTTTTGTCCGTTAATTATAATAAAATCATTGTTTATATCCGTTATGCTATCTTCTTTAAGTCCACTGAATATATTTTCTGCTGCATTGGCGTTTAGCAAAGGATTATAAACATTTTCTAATTTTTCCTGTTCTGAATTTTCATTTTTTCTGTTCCATTCTGCTGAAATTTTTATTCCGTTGTCTGTTTTTGCATATATAATCTGTCCTTCATCGTCCATAAATATTACTTTTTCCCAAATAAGTCCCAATTCAAAGTTATCAACAATTTCTTTCATTGTATCGTGAAGACACCGGGTATCGCTTTCGTAAGCTTCACAGATATTTCCAAGAATTTCTGCATCTGAGACTTCAAAATCATCACTGCTGCTTTCTTTAACATCTCCAAGTTTTATCATATACGTTTGCGCATCATTTGTGTAAATTTCCATATACTCAGGTATATCTATATATTCATGTACGTAACATTTAATTTTCATAATTTTTCTCCTATTTAAAACATTTGTGATAATTTATTAAGTATGTTGTTCGTTTCCATCAACAGTTCATCTCTTGATTTATCAAAAATATATGTCTTATAAAACGCTTTAAGATTTTCATACGAAATATCGTAATCAAGAACAGACCTGTCATTAATAATAGGTGCAAATTCTGACTCTATGCAAAGTTTCAGTTTTTCAAATGTTGCGCATTTAGCTTTTATTGCCTCGGAAATTTCTGACAGCCATAAAACACCTGAATTTCTATCAGTTCTCATTGCTGTATATTCTATTTGGAATAATGATTTCTGACATTCAGGACTAATCGGTTCGCTTTTATGTTCATTTAAATACATAATATTATTTATGTTTGTTTCTATATAATTTGCTATATCATGTATAATTCCACTGCCTGTAATTGTTGTTATATTTTCTATTTCCGAAGCTAATATTATATGTTCTTTGAATTTACCTTCCGGAAAATCAATAAGTATATTATTAACTATACTGTTTATTTCTTTTAAAAGTGTCTTTTTTATCTGCTTTATAAATTTAAATTCTAAAGCGGTAGCATATTTAATAGAAAGTTCTGATAACCTGTGTCTGTTATAATTTTCCGTTCCGACAATTTTTCTTAAATTATCTTTTGCCTCAATATCGGGTGAGATTATTTCTCCTTCTTTATTTACACGTACATATAATATACATCTGAATATTGAAAACGGTATACTTTTGATATTATCGTATTTCTTAAGAGTGTTTATCATTTCTGTTGCAAAATTATTAATTTTCATAAGGTCTGTTTCAACAAGAACACTTTTTTTTTCTTTTTTTATAGAATGTGTTAAAAAGTCTCTTATAGTGCTTCCTCCATATGTTTTAATTCCGTTATGATTTTTCATTACATTTCCGCTGTTTACAATCTTGTTTGCGCTCATAAAACAGTTAAGGTCAAGATTATCAAGTTTAGTTTCTATGCCTTTATAAATCATGTTAAATGCAAAATCTGCAAGTTGGTTTATTGACCTATATGAAAGTGCCTCGATATTTAGTTTTGCTGCATCCTCCAATTTATAAAAGCTTGTTAAAGCTTTTTTCTTTGTTTTTATATTACCGTTTTGTAAATCATAAATATTAAGTGGAGAGAGTTTAAGAACATGTCTCCCATGCATAAGTTCATACATTCTTTTGCAAAATATTTCACATTTATCATAATCATATTTGAAAGCAGTAAGAATAACTCGTGGGTATTTTCTTTGTGAAAAATTTTTGCTTTTATTTGTTATGTGTATATTTTTATTTATTACAGTTGTAATCATAATTTTCCTCCTCGAATAAATACTTTTTATCTTCTCTTTTAATATGACGGAGAAATCTCAATTTTTAAAACATAACTTTAATTCACTTTTTTAACAAAAAGAACTGCCACATAATAATATGCGACAGTTCTTTTAATAAATTTTAAAAATATAAGACTATATGGATATATTAGCATATTTTTCCTGTTCTTCGTCTACAAGTTCAAGAATTTCTGATGAAACAAGGTCTGTATGCGTATACTTATCTGAGTATTTGTGAGCTGTTATTTCGTGACGCAGATGGTCCATAGGAATTCTCATGTTCCACATACTTACAGCTTCTTCTTTTGTTTTTCCCATTCCACCTGAAGCTCCGCATCCGCCTTTTGCATAATCACATGTAATTTTAAAACCATTTTGTTTAATTGAAATAATTGACATTGTATCCCATTTTCGACAATGCGGGCATCTTCTTAAACCTTTCATTTTTTTTATTTTTAATATATTTGTTTTTTCTTTATCCTGTGCTTTTTTATCTTTTATTATAGAATCCTTAGCATTATAGTAAGTTATCATTTATTATGTTTCCTCCTTGCGCGTTTTAGTTCAAAAATAAACAACAGGTTTGTTTACATCAATTCCTGTACACTCTTTAAAAATTTCAGCGTTAAAGTTCGGCAACGCTTTGATTATATTCTTCTGGTTGTCTGATAAAGTGTCCCACCATAACTGCCCACAATCAGATTCATCAAATACTTTGAGATACCCCCCTGTTGTTTCATGCGTCGGATGTTCTGCCTTTTCTTCATCCGTCATATTTTCTGAACAAATCCACCCAACAACATTCTTTGGTATTCTGTTCAATAGGTATCTTGCATCACTGCGGAACCAATCGTTATAAGTCCAATCAGAAGGTTTGTTGAAGAACATAATCTTCTGTTCTTCTGTCATAAAACATCCTGTATTGAAAGAAGATTTATTCCAATCCCCTGTGTTCCAGGCCCCGGTATTCCTGTCCCCGGTGTTCCTGTCCCCGGTATTGCAGCAACCTGTGTTCCAGTTCCCGGTGTTCCAGTTCCCGGTGTTCCTGTCCCCGGTGTTCCAGTTCCCGGTATTGCAGCGACCTGTGCAATTCTTTCCCGTATTCACAATACGCAACACTTCATCCCAAGGAATTTCACGCACGATTTCCAATTTATCAGTACAGGATTTGTCATCTTCCTTCAAAACTGTACCGTACGCAATGACTTCTGCAACCTTGTTGTTGCTATCAAAATCGTAATAATTGAAGCAGTCAGCGGCATTTTCACAAAAGTGCATACCATGACCGCAAATGTCAAGTTCCCCTTCTTCTTCAAATTTACCGGGGCAAGTGTACTGTTTGGTGTTACCATTTGGCGAACAGGTCCAATCAGGGTTAAACACTTTGAATCCATGAATAGCTTTTGAAATATTTTTATTTTTCATAATCTAACTCTCCTTTTAAAATTTGATACATAAGATATGTCAGAATTTTAAACAGAAAGGGTTGAGTTAGTATCTAATATTTTTTCAATCATAGTTTTGTCTTTATCTGCAACAAGTGCATATTTATTTGCAATTACAGGAGTCATACGGTATAAATCATCAAGTGAAAATTCACCATAAAACCTTATGAAAGTTTCCTTATCCATTTTATGATTATTCCCAACTTTTTTGTAAAAATTGTTAATATCTGTTTTGATATTTTCAATAAGATTTTCAGGCAAATTTTTAAGTTTTGTATTTCTGTTTACTATTCCTGCATCAGCAAGATTGCAGTTTAAAATATCTTTTTCTGTGAGTGGATTTCTCAATAACACATACCCACATGTATTTGCGTACACAGTTTCGTTAGTAATCTCTTTTCTTTCATTAAATTGTTCAAAGGCAATTAATTCATAATTTTGAAAATACCTGCCTGCATCGGCCCATTCGTCTAAAAGATAATACTTGTACATAAAAACATCTCCTTTTTATTTTTCTTTATCAAAAATATGTCTGAAAAATAATAGAGTTTACATGGGATTATATTGAGGCTTTTTTAAATAAAAAATCCCTAAACAGACTATAATTGTTTGCCTCTGTCTGTTTAGGGATTTGTGTTGATATGACAACGCTTAAATTATTTTATATGTGTTTTTCATGCGGAAATTCTATAAAAAACTCCCATTTTGGATTTTCAAGCCTTAAATCAAATGGATTTTCAATTTTTGAAACATAATATGTATATCTTTCATTTAATCTGTTATTTTCATTAAGTTTTTCACAGCGCGCTCTTGTAACGACTTTATGAAACTGATTACCTGATAAATCTACCGTTAAAGTGGATTTATTGTCAATATAATTAATTTTTCTTCTATCCAAAATCTTTTTAACATATGGATGTATTTCTTTGCTAATATTAAACGTACGCATAATTTTTTCTCCTTTTTTAATGATTTCATATAAAGCATGACGGAAAAAATAAAACTATTTATTTAAGTGTTTTATATTTTTAACAACAAGCGGCATTTTTCGCTTGATAGTTTTTCTGAGTTTATAAGCTCTAACATATTTTTAGCTATATATGGGTCAAATTGAGTGTTGCTTCCTCGTATTATTTCGTTTTTTGCGGTTTCTAAATCAACTTTCTTTTTATACACCCTGTCATTTGTCATAGCGTCAAACGCATCTGCAACAGCTATAATCCTTGCCTCGATAGGTATTTCTCCACCCTTAAGCCCGTCAGGATATCCTTTTCCGTTAAAATATTCGTGATGATACCTTGCTCCAGCCGCAGCGTTTTGTATATAAGGTATACTTTTTATAATATTTTCGCCTATAATGGTATGCTTTTGTATAATTTTCAATTCTTCTTCTGTAAGTTTTCCTGATTTCTTAAGTATGTTATCTGAAATTTTTATTTTTCCTACATCATGCAAAAGAGCCATTACATATATATCGTTAATCTCTTCTTTTGACATACCAAGTTTTTCTGCAAGCAGTAAAGCGTAATCTGCAACTCTTATTGAATGTTCTTTAGTATATATATCCTTTATTTCAAGCGTTTTTATAATAGTCATTATTATAGCAATTGTATTTGTTGTTAAAATTATTTTATTTTTTTTCATTATATAATCCTTTCTACTAAATTTTAAGTCAAATTCACAAGTTAAAATATGACAGCTAAAAAAATCAAAAAAAAGAGCTCTCCGTAACTGGGCAGGAACAATGCCTGCTTTTACCGAAAAGCCCTCCTTTAATAATAAATAAAACACAACAATATAATTTAAAAATTATGCTTTGTTATCTAAAAACGCAATGCCCTCTGGTGGGAGAGGGTTGATTTCTACAGTTATATCGCTTATGTTTTCTTGATATGCCCCTGTTCTTGCAAGTTGGAATACATCTTCACTGCCAGGTGTTATTCCGGCTCTTTCAAGTTCAAAATAGTCAATTTTCTTCATGATTTTTTACCTTTCTTTTTATCTGTTTTCTCCAAATTCAACAAAATATTCTATTGTAGACTGTCTATCCTGATATACTATTATTTCATCATTACGGAGTGATTGTCCTGCATGTGCCCATGTACAATGCGCTCCCGGGCATCTGCTTTGAAGTTTTGTCCATGTAAGGTCCGTTTCTGCATTATAAACATCATAATGTTTACCTGTAGCAACTTTAAATATTCCAAGATACCCGACTGCTTCTTGTCCCGATACCCAGTACGAACCACTTTTTGACGTATAGCCCATGCTTTTCTTAGCTTTATTAGCAAAATATGTGCCAAGTCCGAACATTTTACCATTGGTAATTACACCTGAGGGATTGATTGTAAGGCCATTTGTTATAATAGACCAGAAATTTTCTGAACGTGAACCGTGAAATAGATGATTTATACCACTTTTTTCGGACAGCTTTTCTTTTTCACAATATTCGTTAAATGCTTTTTCGGTATTTCTGTTTGTTATTTTCCATGCCTTTCTATACTGACCTGCGTTCTCTCCCATAAGCTTTTTTATTTCTATTTCTTCTTTATCGGTGACCGGACGCCATTCAAGATTAAATGCCTCAGGAACTGTTAACATTATATTAGTTTTTGTTAAAGCTGCATTTTGCCGCACGCGGGATTTTACAATATCGTAAAGTTCCTGTTCTTTATCTATTATTTCAGCAAATTCAGCTTTTCTTTTTGCAAGATGTCTTGACAAATTATCCATTCGTCGTGGAATTGCCGCATACAGAGTTTTTAATTTATTATTAAATTCTGCAATAGACATATTTTTATAATCTTTTGAAAGTGTAGCAAGAATTGTCGCCCCATAATCCAACATTTCGTCTGAAATATCTTCGATGGATGCTGAGTAATTATTTTCAATGACAGCTGTTACGTAAGATAAAAGTTTTGTGATTATCGCATCAACTGAAAAATTTCCTGTTTGACGATACATTCCACCATTAAAACTTATACCTGACTGGCTGATTTTCTTCTTTTCCATTTTTTGAGTTTTAGTAAGCAGCCATCCTCTTTTTATTTTTTCTAAGTAAAAATTATCCCATTCTGATATTGGCAAAGAAAAGGTTCTCGGTCTGTTTCGCCCAACACGAATTCCTATACGCCCTTCGGTAATATCCATAATTGAAGGGTTATTTGAATTAACCTGCATTATAATTTGTTGATTATTGCCTTTTCCGGTTGCTGTTTCGTGAACATAAGTCAACTCCAAATACGTCTTGTTGGGTGCTGCACCACTTGTTTGTTGCATTCTATTCATATGTGAATCTCCTTTAAATATTTTTAAAAAATATGACGGAAAATAAAAATCCTGCAACGTAATGTTGCAGGATTAAGAGTAATTACAAAAACTTAAAGTTCATTTACGCCTCCTCAAAAATCAATTTTGATGAAGCGTTCTGGAGTTCTTAGCGTTTCATAATGATAGCCACCGTCATACAAATTGGCAACCCTTTGTTTTTTGCTTTCTATGTGTATTTGTGATGGTTTCGCTTGAACCAACATATCAAAAATGAAGTTTGCGGCTTTAACCACATCGACAAAATTACAATCACATCTAAAGAAGCAATCAAATAACCATTCTTTTTTATCTTCTATTGAATAAGTATCACGAGAATAACGACCATTTTTTACAGGAGTTTTGTGATAGTAAAAATCAAAAAATGGGTTGTTGTTTACTTGATAGCAATAATAAAAACCATCGTAAACAAAATTTATATAATCAGTGTGTGTTACCATTACAGGGTCATTATTTACCTTTTCAAGAGCTTCGAGCTTTTTGCTGTATTCCTTAATTGCGCTGACTCTTGATTCGTTGTGGCTGGTTTTCTCTAATTCTGTAAAACGTTCAATTTTTTCTTTGTATTCTCTTCTCGCACTGTCTGCGGTTCTGTTGCTAATAATCGCATTTTTAAGTGGTTTAACTCTGCCACCATGATTAATAACAATTCTTGCAAGTTCTGTTAAAATACGAGCAGCGTTGTATTCCCATGTTGCCAGGTACAATCTTTCGTTTTCTTTACTAATATACATATTGCTTACCTCCTTAAATTGAAAACAATCTTATTTGTTTTCGCTGTATTCAGCAGTTGCTTTGATAGATTTTATTGCATAAATAAAACATAAATCTTTATATAAAAAGCTTAGGTGATAAAATGCAAACCGGATGAATATCATAACGGAAATCATGTAAAGCATTATTAATTTCTCCGCGAACATTAATAGCAGCTATCCAATATGTTACATCGATATCTTTATTCCCAATAGGTGTAAGAGTCCACCATGGTTTTTTGAAATTTGGAATTATGCTACTATACTTTCTGTATTCATCAAAGGAAATTAATGATACTTTATCTTTACAGGTTCCATAATTTCTCCTTCCTTCAAGTGACAGCTGACTTCGGTTGAACTCAATCACATTTTCAGAACCAATTTCTTTACAGATTTGTTTATAAATCAATTTAAGATAATGTCTTAAATCACTTGTTTCCCATTCATTGTAATTATAATTTTTTCGTTTGATATAACTATAAGTTGTGTCACGCTCTACAAAGCTTTTACATCCAACACTATTAAGACATAGACAAAAGAAACCTTTTTCATTTATATCAAGAATTTTCCATCTTTTTCCTATTAATTCAAATGTATCTTCTGTTTTAAGCCCAGCATACGTTTGCGTCTTATTTGGTTTTGTTGTTTTTCTTTTTAATACGTAGTATTTTTTCATATTAATATCTCCTTTAAAAATTTTAGATATATTAAACATGACTGAAAAAATACGGAAGCGTTGATTGTTTTGCGTAAGGGATTACAGGAAACAGAATGTAGATATTTTTGTAGTAAATTATATAGTTTTGTTTAAAGAGCAAATTATAAACATATTTATATGTTTGCATAAAAAAAAGAACGTGAAATATCACGTTCCAATCAAGTTTATATTTAGTTTATATCAAGGCTCTTTATGAAATTTGTACTACACCATTTTCAAAAATTTACTACACCATTTTTTACACCATTTACACCATTTTTTACACCATTTTGCCATGAAAATACGTGAATTTTTAACGATTTTTATAAAATACTTACTTTTTATTGAAATCGCGAAACCCTTGATTTTACTGGGTTTCTACTGTATTTCCTCCAAAATATACGGCGTCACCTGATAAACGTAATAATTAAGCCAGTTAGTATATAAATTATTTGCATGACTTCGCCATGAAAGAACCGGCTTTCTGTTACAGTCATCATCAGGATAATAATTTATAGGCAAATCCGGTTCCATTCCCTTATCAATATCCCTTTTATATTCTTCGTCAAGCGTATATCTGTCATACTCAGGATGTCCCATTATAAACACCTGCTTTCCCTGCTTTGCCATCACAATATATATGCCTGCCTCATCTGAATCTGCAAGTACCGTAAGCTCATGATTATTTAATATATCCTCTCTGCACGCTTCGGTAAATCTTGAGTGAGGAGCCATAAAATAATCATCAAAACCTCTTACCAAAGGTTCCTTTCTATTCATTACCTTATGTCTGTATACACCTGAAAGCTTTTTTTCAAACATAACCTTTTTAACACCATAATGGTAATACAGACCGGCCTGAGCCCCCCAGCATATATGAAAGGTCGATGTTATGTTAGTCTTTGACCACTCCATAATCTGTGTAAGCTCGTCCCAGTAATTCACCTCTTCAAAATGCATTTTTTCTACAGGTGCACCTGTTATAATCATTCCGTCAAATTTTTTCTTTTTAATCTCTGAGAATGTTACATAAAACTTTTTAAGATGAGAAGGCGGTGTGTTTTTTGAAACATGACTTGCCATCTGTAAAAACGTTACGTCTATCTGCAGAGGTGTATTAGAAAGTGCCCGAAGAAGCTGCAGTTCAGTATCCTGCTTTATAGGCATAAGATTTAATATCACAATCCTAAGCTCTCTGAAATCCTGAGTCAATGCTCTGTTTTCGTCCATCACAAATATATTTTCTTCTTCCAGCTCTGCTTTTGCCGGAAGATCGCTCTGTATTCTTATCGGCATGATTATTCCGCCTTTCCATTGATTTATACCATTCACGCTTAAAAAAGCAACATAAAAGCCTTTACTTTCAAACTTTGGTTTTCTAAAACCTTATATTACATCAAATCTGCTCTGTTAGCAATAGAAAGAAACTCTTCCTCCGTTATAACAGGAACACCGAGCTTAGCGGCTGTTTTATTTTTTGATGAAGAAGAAGCTGCATCGTTATTTATAAGAAAATCTGTCTTTCCTGTAACCGAGCCTGTAACCTTGCCTCCCATACTTTCTATCAGCTCTTTTAATGCGTTACGGTTATCAAAATAGTTTAGAGAGCCTGTTATTACAAATATCTTTCCACCAAGAGTCTGTTCTGTCTGAACTTCATCATGCTGAATATCAAGCTCATCAATTAATTTTTCAAAAAGCTGCACGTTTTCCTCATTTTCAAAATAAGATACAAAAGCATCTGCAATCACGCTTCCTATTCCGTCTATTGCTTCTAATGACTCACGGTCTGCTGAAATTAAAGCATCTTTATTATCTCCTATCGCTTTCACTATCATCTTTGCATTTGAAAGTCCGATATTTGCAATTCCAAGTGAGTATATAAGCCTTGGCATCGTTGTATTTCTTGAATTTTCCACTGCTGCTATAATATTGTCATAAGATTTTTCCCCGAAACCGTCCAGTGAAACAATACCATCCTTATATCTGTCAAGGTGATACAAATCAGTAAAGCTTTTTAAATATCCGTGACTAATAAACTTCTCAATCGTTGCTTCAGACAAACCATCTATATTCATTGCATTCCTTGAAACAAAATGTGCAAAGCTTTTTATGTGCTTGGCCTGACATGCAGGATTAGTACAATACAGTGATTTCACATCATTTATCTGCTCTATTTTTGTAGTACCTCCGCATACAGGACACACTTTGGGTATTTCAACATTATTGCTCTTTGTCTTGTTAAGAGCAATCTGAGGTATAATCATATTCGCTTTAAATACAGAAATAGTGTCACCTATTCCAAGCTCAAGGCTTTCCATAACACTTATATTATGCACACTAGCCCTGCTTACCTGAGTTCCCTCAAGCTCAACAGCATCAAAGACGGCAATAGGATTTATAAGTCCCGTTCTTGACGCACTCCATTCAATTTCTCTAAGCGTTGTATCTGCTGTTTCATCCGTCCACTTAAATGCCATTGCATTTCTTGGAAATTTTGCTGTCGTTCCGAGTGATTCTCCGTATTCTATATCATCATAAGTAATAACAAGTCCGTCTGACGGAAAATCATTATTCTTTATATTATTTTCAAATAAAATGATTGTATCTTTTAAATTACCTGCATTAACCATCTTATAATCGACCACTTCAAAACCTTGCGTTTTTAACCACTCAAACTGTTCTCTTCTTGAATTTTTAAAGTCAACCCCATCAGCCTTTACAAGTGTAAATGCGTAAAAATTAACATTTCTTTGCGCCGTGATTTTATTGTTAAGCTGTCTTACGGAACCACTGCACAGATTTCTTGGATTTTTGTACTTTGCATCTGTTTCAGGTATAAGCTGATTAATTCTCTCAAAATCAGAGTATGTTATAATTGCTTCTCCCCTAAGTATAAGTCTGCCTTTGTATGGAATTGATACGGGAAGATTTTTGAAAACTCTGGCATTGTTCGTTATAATCTCTCCGACATCACCGTTACCTCTTGTAACTGCCTTTAAAAGCATACCATCCTCATAAGTCAGCACTATTGTAAGTCCGTCAAGCTTCCACGACAATACGCCTTCCTTATCTTTAAGCCAGCTTACAAGGTCATCGGGATTTTTTGTCTTATCAAGACTTAACATTGGACTTTCATGTCTTTCTTTAGGAAGCTCGCTCAACGATTCATATCCTACATTGACCGTCGGACTGTTTGACAAAACACAGCCAGTCTGTTTTTCCAGCTCTACAAGCTCATCATAGAGTTTATCATACTCGTAATTAGTCATTATCTCCAACCCCTGTGAATAATAACTTTTTCCTGCCTCATTTAAAATTTCGACCAACTCTTTAATTCTTGATAACGCTTCCATAAAACACCTCATTAATAAATTAAAACTAATTTTTATTTACTATTTTCTTTTATCATCCTGATTTATCATTTTAATTAAATCTTTATACTCTTTATCTGTTATTTTTCTGTATGAACCAAGCTTTAAATCGCCAAGCAAAATATTCATAATTCGTATTCTTTTAAGTGATACGACATTTTTGCCTAACTCATGACACATACGCCTTATCTGCCTGTTTAGCCCCTGCGTAAGTATTATTCTGAATTTCCGCTTTCCTTCTTTATGAACAAAACAGGGTTTTGTTGTTCTGTCAAGCTCACTTAAATAAACGCCTCCCGACATTTTTCGTATAAACTCATCATCAATATCTTTATCAACCTCAACAATATATTCTTTCTCATGTCCATTCGCAGCTCTTAAGATTTTATCCATTATATCTCCGTTGTTTGTCATAAGAATAAGTCCCTGTGAATCCTTGTCAAGTCTTCCTACCGGATAAATCCTTTTTGAATAACCTACAAAATCCACTATATTATTTTTTCCATATTTGTCCGTTGTAGTACATACAATTCCCACAGGTTTATTAACACATAAAATAATCGTATCATTATCAAGCTCTATTTTTTTGCCGGAAACACATACAGTCTGCCCTTCTCCTACCTTACTTCCCATTAAAGCGATATGTCCGTCTATTGTAACTTGTCCGGCCTCAACAAGCCTGTCTGCCTCTCTTCTTGAACAATATCCAGAACCGCTCAAAAATTTATTAATACGCATCTGTTCCAAAACTGTTTCCTCACTTCCAACCTAATATCCAACAGGGCCATTACAAAGTAATCCTGCCACTAATACGTTATGTAAACTCACATGTCACACCTGTCAGTTTAACAGATATCATATCAAAATTATCTTCAAAACACAATTGTATTGATATTTAAATACTAATGTTGTAAAATAAAACAATCCGTACATGTAGCTCAGTGGATAGAGCGTTCGCCTCCGGAGCGAAAGGCCGTGGGTTCGACCCCCATCATGTACATAGAGGACTGTCGTTTTACTTATTAAAGCTAAACCGACAGTCCGTTTTTAATATAACAAGAAGTTTCTATATCGAAATCAAACCATCTTTTCTGTTATATTCATATACGTTATCCGATAATATTTCATCTGAAGGAACTCCCTCCATATTAACCTCTCTTACCATCTGCGCAAGAATATCTTTATTGTATGTGTCATTTTTCGGCAGAAGAATGACCTCATGTACAGACGATGGAAGAATATATAGATCTGTGCCAAGTACATTCGCGAATCTTTCAAGCACGCTATCATAAAGCATACATGCCGCACCGTTCATTTTTGAAGAATTTGTAAGCACATACATATCTCCGTTTTGCGCACTAAAAACCAAATCTTCATCACTGCTTTTACCCTCCTCATCAAGCATTTCCTTTAAAATCTTGCTCATAGGCCTTATCGTGCTTTTTAAAAGCAGCGGTGTATTTTTTATGGCATCATTATATAAATCATCCTCCGTTATCCCCCAGCTCTTAAGGTGTGAATTATGTATCATAGCTGTTGCATTGACATCCTCCCTCTGTTCAATGAGACAGTAAAAAACAACAGCAAGGTCAAGTATTCTTTTATGTGGAACATCCTTAAGAAGATCCTTATTTTTATCGTAATTAATTACCTTGTACACTATTTTTTCTTTCATATATTCATAATTACTGAATATATCAGGACTGAATGTAAATACGTCCTTATTCTTTTCATATACCTGTATAAGACAATCTATTATTTCCTCGAATTGACGCCCTTCACAATACTGCTCATAATAATCATTAAGGTATATTGTTGGCGCAACATTACTGTTATCTTCCATAATAACCAAACCATCAAGATGTGTGTCATTATTTTTTATGACGTGATTTATCGTCACTTTTCCTCCTTCCGTAAATTTTAATTTGACAGCCTCGCACACTGCTGTCAGAAAATCTTCGTAATTCATATTGCTTCCCCTTTTTAGATTATTTAAATAAACCCTCTATGTGGTTATTTACGAAATAAAATTGACAAAATTTTTCCAATACAAATTATTTTACAGAATCTTAAACATATCTTTCACAAATCATATCTGCATTTTGACAATGTCTTATTAAAAAGCACCGAACAGCTATAAATATCAGACGTAACCACAATATTACCTTAAATATAGGAATATATGACGCTTTCAACCATAAGCAGATTAAATATATTCAATTCATAAACTTGGAAAAATTTTTAAAAAATGATAGTAAGGAAAACCTTACATAAAATAGATATGAACAGGTGACTGTTCAATTAAGACAGGGAAGTTCATAACTCCTGCCGAATTAACTGTATGATTAATTTACTTTTAGTATACTAACTTTATCCTTTATTGTCAACATAAAATTTCAAAATATTTACTTTTCTTAATATTAATTATATAATTCTGTATACAAATATATAATTGCACCAATTGCTTCGTACAATAACATGTGACACCCCCTGACTATGATTGCACGGATTGTTTTTGTGCAATCACAAGCAGGTTAATGACCTTTTGACACTGTAATATTATAAAATAAAGGAGAATCATGCTTACTTACACCTTTGAAAATATAGGAAAAGAGAGCCTGTATGAACATTTATATAAATCAATTAAATCTGACATTCTAAACCAAACTCTAAAAGCTGATTTTAAGCTGCCTTCAAAAAGGAACTTTGCCAAAAATCTCGGAATCAGCACAATAACTGTAGAAAATGCTTATGCACAGCTTATGGCTGAGGGTTACATTTATTCAATTCCCAAAAAAGGATATTATGTATCAGATATATCAAATTATCCTTTTCATAAGTTTACTGATAATATAACCGATTCAGATAATCAGAATTTAAAGCAGCAGCTTTCAAATGATTATGCAAACGATTATTTTAAACAAAACAAGAACAGCCGACAACAAAATCAGACATCCGAATATATAGCCGACTTTACCTCAAATAAAACAAACACAAGCAAATTTCCTTTTTATACGTGGGCAAAGCTTGTAAAAGAAGTAATTGCCGATAAAAGCGATGAGCTGTTAATCACATCTCCGTCAGAAGGTGTCTATGAACTCAGACTTGCAATAAGCAGACATCTTAAAGATTTTCGCGGAATGAACGTAGCTCCTGAACAAATTATCGTAGGTGCCGGAACTGAATATCTTTACAGTCTTCTTATACAGCTTTTAGGACGAGATAAGGTGTTTGCTGTTGAAGATCCCGGATATCACAAAATAAGACAGATTTATGAAAGCAATAATGTAGAATGTATAAGTATTCCTATGGATAACTTAGGGATTAATCCTGATATTTTAAATTCAAGTAAAGCAGACATTGTTCATCTGTCTTTGTCGCACCATTATCCAACCGGAATAGTTACACCTGTAAGCAGACGCTACGAACTTCTTAAATGGGCATCAGATAATTCTGACAAATATATTATAGAAGATGATTATGACTGCGAATTCAGACTTTTAGGAAAACCTATCCCATCTTTACAAAGCATCGATGAGGACGAAAAAGTTATTTACATGAACACATTCACCAAAACACTTACGTCAACCATCAGAATAAGCTATATGATTCTTCCGACAAAGCTTCTTAAAAAATTTAATGAAAGGCTGGGATTTTATTCATGCACCGTATCAAACTTTGAGCAGTATACGCTTGCAAAATTTATTAATGACGGACTTTTTGAAAAACATATAAACAGAATGCGTATTTTTTACAGAAACCAACGCGATATTTTAATAGATGCCATAAATAACAGTCCTCTGGCAAAGCTCGTTGACATTGAGGAACAAAATTCAGGACTCCACTTTCTTTTAAAGGTAAATACGCAGCTAAGTGATGAAGAACTCATTGAAAAAGCAAGAAAAAACGGTCTTAAAATAACCTGTCTTTCTGAATATTACTACAACAGACAAAACAAAATTTCACACAAACTTGTAATAAATTATTCATCAATAAATAAACAGGCAATAGACGAAGCCATTGCCTGTTTATACAAATGTCTCACCTGATTAAGATTTTGACGCAAAAATCATCAAACCTCAAATCAACGATTAATTTATTGTTTTTAATACTTCAAGGATTAGCTCCCATGTTCTCTTTGCTGATGATATGCTGAGCTTTTCCTTTGTTGTATGAATATCAATAATATCAGGACCAAATGATATACAATCCAAATCATCTATTTTTTCTGAAATAATTCCACATTCAAGTCCCGCATGTATTGTCTCAACTACAGGCTCACTTCCCTTTAACTTCTTATAAGCGCCTACCATGCAGTCTCTTAATTTGGAATTTTTTCTGTACTCCCAGCCAGGGTATGCTCCAAATATTGTACAGCGTCCGCCTAAGACATTTGTAAGATTCTGAAGCATATTTATAAGATGTACTTTCTCTGTAGCAACTGAGCTTCTCACTGAATATGATAAACTTATACTATCATCTTTATCTGTCAGCTTACCGAGATTTAATGATGTCTGAACAAGTCCTTTGATATCGTTGCTCATTTTCATAATACCATTTGGATTGTTAATAAGCGCTGTTATAACATTTTTTCCGCTTGATTTCTTAATAACCTCAGCAGTCTCCTTCTCGTTCACCTTAATATCCACTGTCAAATCAGGATCAGTAACGCTAAATTCTGATTTAACTGCCTTTTTAAACTGCTCAATAACAGATATCGCATCGTTTACATCATCTTCATCTGCAAGTATTTTTACAACTGCATCCTTTGCTATTGCATTATCCTTTTCTCCGCCTGACACAGTTACAATATTCATATTAATTTCTGTAGAAAGATTATAAAGAAGTCTTCCCGCAAGCACATTCGCATTTGCTCTCTGGCATATTATCTCGACACCTGAATGTCCTCCGCAAAGATTACATATTGAAACTTCAATAAGTGTACCGCTCTTTTTCTTGCGTTCCACAGGTATAACACACTCAACCGTAGCACCTCCGGCACAGCCTACTACAAATTTATCCTCCTCCTCAGAGTCTATATTAAGCATAATTTTGCCCTCAATATCAGATAAATCCATAGCTGATGCTCCCAAAAGACCTATCTCTTCATCAACTGTAAAAACTGCTTCAATTGCTGGATGCTCAATATTATCCGATGCAAGTATTGCAAGCGCATAGGCTACTGCGATACCATCATCAGCTCCGAGTGAAGTACCTTTTGCATACAGATAATCTCCGTCAACCTCCAAATCAAGCCCATCTTCAGCCATATTCTTATTACAATCATTTTCCTTTACTGCAACCATATCAAGATGTCCCTGAATTATAACGCCCGGTCTGTCCTCATATCCTTTTGATGCAGCTTTTTTAATGATGACATTGCCATATTCATCCTGTTTTACCCATAAATTATTCTTTTTTGCAAATTCCACACAGTAATCGCTTATCTTTTTTACATTGCCTGAACCATGAGGAATGCTGCATATTTCGCCAAAATATTTAAAAACTTCTGTTGGCTGCAAATCTTTTACAATCTGATTATTATCCAAAATAAAACTTCCTTCCTGCTGTCATTTTTGCTTTAATAAGCTGACGCATTTATTATATACGCCTGCGCTTATTAAATCAATATGCTTTCTCGCCTTTAAATACTTTATTAAGAATATCCGCAAGCGGCTCCATCGCGTTTTTTACTTCCTCAAACGTATTCGTCTGAGCACCTGCCTCCACGAGTATTGACTTACCTCTTAAATGCAGGCAATACCTGTACGCATTAATATAATTATTTCTGAAATATTCCGGATAATAAGCTTCACCGAGCAGCTTCATCTGTAAACTCATAGCAAGATTTTCCTCTCTGTTGGGATTATTAAGATAAGTTATATTTCCATTCATTTTGCTGTAGCTTATTCCGTTAAAAAGCATAACCTTCGCAACCTTTTTTCCGTCTATATCAGTAATAAGCTTTGTATTTTCATTAACACCGTCCCTGTGAAGATCAATGACTACTTCTATCGACGGATTTTCATTAAGAATTTTTCTTATTCCCTCCTCCGCGTATGTGTATGCCTTACTTCTGTCCAGCTTTCCGTCGATATAATCATATACGCTTTTATCATGTATCACATTGTAACCATATTTTTCTTCCAATAACTTTTCGAGATAACTTCCAACACCGACTATCGACATATTTTCGCTGCTGTCTTTCGAATCAATAAAAGTTTCCTGAGAGTGTGTGTGAAATATCAATATCTGCGGCTTTGAATTATCCTGCACCATAGACAGATTTTTATCAAGCAGAACCTGCGGATTAAAAATATCTGCCGTAAGTGATGTTATGCTTGTAACCGTATAAAAACGTTTTATGAAATCAAAATTGCTAAGCTGTGCCTTTGTATACACATTTCCGTTGACAACATCTCTTGAAATAACATCCGTCGTCTCCTCAGTTTCCACGCTCTGTTCTTCGTTTTCTGCTGTACTTTCACCCTCCTGCGCTTTTTTTTCTTCCTCACTGCTTTGTGTCTCATTTTCTTTATAATCAAAGGTCTCGCTTGTTACGTTAATCCCGGACGTCTCAGCCGCCATAAGATACTCATTCAGCGGATATATTGAATTTACTATTCCACCGATAACACCGGTTTCAACATTGTTGTCAATATTACTTATATAACTGTAAACAGGCATACTTTTTTCTATCATTGTTCCCGTGAAAATATTACTTATCACCGCAATAACATCCGTCTGTTTGACAAAAAGAACTAAAATATACATAAAAAGAAATATCAACAACGAAATAATTAATCTGTATCTTCCTTTATTTTCCATATATCATACCTCATATAAAAAATATATGAGAACAGGTATGCAAAAATACCATTTACAGGTTAAGCATATTTATCGCATACGCCACCGTTCTTCCTATAAGATTTATATTGGCATCTATATCCTTAGGCGTGACATACATATCTTTCATATTAGAACCGACAGCATCACGAACTATGGAACGCTTTCTTTCTTCTGACATGTCTTTTATCATATCAAGTCTTGAAACCGCATCACATACTATTGTGGACGCATCTATAACTGTAGGCACCCCTACAGCTATTACTGGAACACCTATATTTTCCTTTGTTATACCGACTCTGTGATTTCCCACTCCTGAACCGGGATTTATTCCAGTATCCGAAAGCTGAATTGTTGTATTTAATCTTTCGGTATTTCGTGCCGCGAGTGCATCAATAGCTATAACTATATCAGGTTTTACATTTTCAGCTATCCCCTTAATTATCTGCGCTGTCTCCATACCTGTCTGAGCCATTACTCCGGGACAGACTGCGCATATTTTTATATTATCATCATCATCCATAAGATAATGTCTGTTAATAATCAGATTATCCACAACCTTTGGTCCTAGTGAATCAGCTGTCACTTCACGATTTCCCAAACCTGCAACCAGTATTGTAAAATTGTTCTTTTCTTTATTTTTAAACGTGCGTCCCATAAGCTGCTTTACAAGGTCATGTAACTGAAGCGATAACTCTGCGGTTACTGCATCTGTATACTCATCATCATATCCGTCAAGTTCAGACGCCTCTATAGTAATATAATTTCCCTTTTGTTTTCCGATAATCCTTTCGCCGTCACTATTGATAATTCTTAATGAAGTAACTTTTATCCCTGTGTTTTCGTCTTCATTTTCACGTACAATAACTCCGCTGTATCTGCTGTCTTTTTCACACACATCTTCATTTATCTCAAGTGCCAGGTCAGTTCTTATTTTGTAATTCTGCATTTTCAACTCCATTTCTGAGCAACTTAGCTGCCCGTTTTCTAATCGGCATATCCACAATATATAGTGTTTACTTTTTTTCATTTTTTATAATTTCCTGTTGACATATTTTAGGTGTTATTATAGAATACAGTAGTATGTTTACATTAGAACGTCCGTGTCCGGATTTAATGCAAAACAGATAAAGAAAAATTGTAATTAATAGGAGGTGTACGGATTTGGCTAACATTAAATCTGCTAAGAAGAGAATTTTAACAACTCAGGCAAGAACTGAGCGTAATAAGGCATTAAAGTCAAGAGTTAAGACTTTTATAAAGAAAGTTGACACTGCTGTTGCTGCAGGTGATAAGGCTGCTGCTGAAGCTGCTCTTCCAGCTGCTATCGCAGAAATTTCTAAAGCTGCTTCAAAGGGTATCTACCACAAGAACACAGCTGCAAGAAAAGTTTCTCGTATCACAAAAGCTGTTAACACAATGGCTTAATATATAAAATTAATACGTATATTAAAAAAGGAACCGATGTTTACACCCACTCACATCAGTTCCTTTTTACTTTATAAAATTACAGTGTCCCAAAATTGGAGCATAATCCGTGTAATCGTAATTAGGGTATCAAAACGCCCTAATCTTTAGCGCTGTACTTTATAATCATAAGCTCAACACCGGTCTTATCATTTATGCGTCCGTTTTTCACACGCTCTTCAATATCTGCAAAGTCTTCCAGTGCACCTTTTATAGTATCAGATGAAAAATATTTTGACTGTGTCATATATTTTCCTGCAATAAATGGAGCAACTCCCATGATCTTTGCTATCTCACTGCTGTTCATCCCCTTTGACATTTCCTCTTTCACCTGTAACATTCCGTTAAACTGCCTTGTAATAAGATACAAAATTCTCATAGGAGGTTCCTTTAACGTAAGAAGATCATAATACAGCTTAAGAGCCTGCTGCTGCTTTTTTAATGCAATAGCAGTTATCATATCAAATATCCTGCTTACAGTCTGAGTCGAACATACTGCCTCAACATCCTTTACTGTTATAACATCAGTATCTATACAATAGCTTACCATCTTTTCGATTTCAGACTTTATAAGGTCCATTCCGGCTCCTGTCTTTGAAAGCAGCAGCTCAATCGCATCCTTGTTAATTACTTTTTTCTCTGCCCTTAAAAGACCTGCTATCCATTTTTCCAAAACTGACTGTGACTGAGGCTTCATTTCACTGACATAACCGTTGGCATTTATCACCTTATAAACTTTATTTCTCTTGTCAACTTCATTTTCAACAAAAACCATTATAAGATAATCAGGAATTGAACTTATATAGTCTGCCAGCTTTTCATTTGAACTTTTCAAAAAACCGCTGTTTTCTATTATAATAAGCCTGCGCTGTGCAAAAAAAGGCATTGTATCTGCGACATCAAGCACATCTTTTATCTGTACCTTATCTCCTTCAAAATAAGAATAATTCATCGTATCGTCGCCTGTGACCGCATTTCTTAACTTATCTCTGTACTGTTTTTTTAAATATGGTTCGTCCCCATACAGAAGATATAAATTCTTAAATTCGTTTGTTTTTATATGTTCATTAATAATTTTCATAGCCTCATTATATCATCTTAAAAATCTTTTTACTATAAAATTTAACATTGGCTGTACATTTTATATAAATATGTTAAAATTGTTCTTATGTTGCCTTTTTGGCATGTACAAACTAAACTAAAATGACTTATATTGTCATATAAAATGTAGGGAAATGAGGATTAGTGTAAAAAATAATGTTGATACGATAATTTTTCACACAGCTATTTGTTTCTGAGCGAAAGCAAATAGCCTTAATGGCAGACGCAAATTTGCGTCGCCTCTTCGCAACAAAGTTGCTCAGAAATGAGGATTAAGATTATGATTAGTGGAATTGGAACATCTGGAGGAATTGGAATAGGAAATGCTTTAATAATACCGGATAAAAATGCAAATATTAATATTACGTCTATTGATAATCCAAAAGAAGAAAAAGACAGATACGATAAGGTAAAGGCGCATTTTATAATCGAAACCGAGAAGCTGATTTTAAAGCTGAAAAATAAATTAAAAGATAATGATAAAGTTGCTCTTGTTTTAAAAAACCAGATATATCTGGTAAATGATGAGGAACTTAATAAAAGTATATATGATATTATTGAAAATGAGCATTTGTGCGCTGAGGCAGCTGTGCTTAAGGCCTGTGATATGTATATAAATATATTAAATTCGATTGACAGTGATGTTATTAATCAGAGAATTGTTGATATTAAAGATTTGAGCAGTCGGATAATCAATATGCTTCAAGGTCAAGAAGAGTTGAATTTAAGTGAGCTGCCAAACGATACGGTTATAGTGGCAAATGAACTGCATCCGTCCATAACAGCAGCGATGGACACAGAGCACGTTGCAGGTATTGTTGCAAGGAGGGGCGGTGAAAATTCCCATGCTGCAATTTTATCGCGCGCATTGGAAATACCGGCTGTCTTAAGTGTTAAAAATGCCATGACGGATATTAAGAATAACGATTTGGTTATTATTGACGGTTCATCGGGGAAAATTTATATAAATCCTGATAAGAATATAATCGAGGAGTATAGAGAAAAACGCGAGGAATACAAATTAAAACTCAAGGAATTGAAGGAGTTTAACGGAAAGCCGACAGTAACAAGAGATAATAAAATTCTTAAGCTGTTTGCAAATATAGGTACAGATTATGATGCACATAAGGCTGTAGGAAAAAGTGCTGAGGGAATCGGTCTTTTCAGAACAGAATTTCTGTTTATGAACAGAATTTCAATACCGGATGAGGACGAGCAGACAGAAGCTTATAAGAGAGCAGTTATAATGTGTGATGGAAAACCTGTTACGATAAGAACTCTTGATATAGGTGGAGATAAAGATATTGCATATATGGGGCTTGAGCATGAAGAAAACCCTTATCTGGGATACAGGGCAATACGTTATTGTCTTGATCATAAAGACTTGTTTGAGACACAGCTTCGCTCAATATTAAAGGCAAGTGCTTACGGGAATGTGAGGATAATGCTGCCTATGATAACATGTATTGAGGAAATACGTGAAGTAAAAAATATTATTGCGTATATTAAGAATGAATTTGATAAAAATGGGATTGAATATGATAAAAATATTAAAATCGGAATTATGATAGAGACGCCTGCTGCGGCAGTTATGGCAGATGTATTTGCAAAGGAAGTAGATTTCTTTTCTATCGGAACAAACGACCTTACGCAGTATACAATGGCGGCTGACCGTGGTAACGAGAATGTGGCGTATTTGTATTCTGTGTTCAATCCTGCTGTATTAAGGACTATAGAAAATGTTATAAATGCGGCAAAGAATAATAATATAGGTATATGTATGTGCGGAGAGTCTGCTGGAAATCCATTGATGATACCGCTGCTTATAGCATTTGGACTTGAGGAGTTCAGCGTTTCACCGTCTATGATACTTGAGACGAGGAAGAATATTTCCAAGTGGACGTATGAGGAGGCATGTAATGTAAAAAATGCTGTTATGAATATGGTTACAAAGTCAGAAATAACAGCTTATCTTAAAGAATGTGGAGGACGATATGGCACAGATATTTGAAACTGATGAGCAGCAAGAACGTGTATTGCTTATTGGTGTTTCGCTTGAAGATGAGCAGGAAACAGCCAATTCTTTAGAGGAATTGAAAGAACTTGCAAAGACAGCCGGCGCTGAGACTTTGGGAAAAGTTATACAGCCAAGAGAATATTTTCATCCGGCTACCTATATAGGTAAGGGTAAAATTGATGAAGTAAGAGAATTAATAGATAAATTAGGGGCAACGGGAATAATTTGTGATGACGAGCTTACTCCGGCACAGCTTAGAAATCTTGAAGATGTGTTAGGTACCAAGGTTATGGACAGAACCATGGTTATACTTGATATATTTGCATCAAGAGCCAATACGCGGGAGGGAAAAATACAGGTTGAAATGGCACAGCTCAAATATGCCATGACAAGGCTTGCAGGACTTGGAAAAAGTCTTTCAAGACTTGGTGGAGGAATCGGTACAAGGGGGCCGGGTGAGAAGAAAATTGAGACTGACAGAAGAATAATAAGAGAAAGAATAGCAAAGCTTTCAAAGGAATTAGAAGAGGTAAAGTCACACAGAGACATTATTAGAAAAAACAGAGCAAATAACGGAATGCCGATAGCTGCTATTGTTGGATATACTAATGCGGGAAAATCAACGCTTCTTAATACTCTCACAAACGCAGGTGTGCTTTCTGAGGATAAGCTGTTTGCCACGCTTGATCCTACAACGAGGGTTCTTATTCTTCCTAATAAAGAAAAGGTTTTATTGACAGATACAGTAGGTTTTATAAGAAAGCTTCCGCATAATCTTATTGAGGCTTTTAAGAGTACATTGGAGGAAGCAAAGTTTGCAGATATAATAATACATGTTGTTGACAGTTCAAATCCTGATATGGACAGTCAGATGGAGACTGTCTACAGCACATTAAATCAGCTTGAAATAACAGATAAGCCGATTGTTACATTGTTTAACAAGTGTGATAAGCTTGATGAGGTTGTTGCAAAGGATTTGAAAGCTGATTATACGACTGTTATTTCTGCAAAAACAGGAAAGGGTCTGGTTGAATTTCAGGAAATTCTTCAAAAAATTATTCTTGAGAGCAGAGTGTATGTTGACAGGGTTTTTGCGTATAATGAGGCAGGAAAAATACAGCTTATAAGAGATAAGGGCCAGCTTATAGAAGAAAATTACACGGAAAACGGAATAGAAGTAAAAGCGTATGTGCCTAAAAGCATAAGCGCTAGATTGTAATATTTTGAAAGGTCATTTCAGAAGACAATAGCTGTAAAAAGTCGGATAAAAGTAAAAATACCAATAAGGAGGAATATGTGCCATGAAAATAATTGCGGCAGTTGATAATAAATGGGCTATAGGAAAATCAGGAAAACTTCTTGTGAGTATACCGGAGGATATGAAATTCTTCAGGGAAGAGACCGCCGGAAAGGTTGTTATAATGGGAAGAAAAACATTGGAAAGTCTTAAAGACAGGACCGGACTTTCAGGAAGAACTAATATAGTAATAACTTCAAATAAGAATTATTCGGTAAAGAATGCAATAGTCTGTCACAGTATAGAGGAGGCATTAAAAGAGGCTTCAAAGTATGATACAAATGATGTGTATGTCATAGGCGGTGGTATGATATATGAGCAGATGCTTGATTTATGTGATGAAGCTCATATTACAAAAATTGATTACACATATGATGCTGACACATATTTTCCTAATCTTGATAATAATGATAAGTGGAAAATAGCGGCTACAAGTGATGAAAAAACTTATTTTAATATATGTTATGAATTTATAAAATATGTTAAAATATAATTAAAGCTACAGCTTTAAATAAAAATAAAAAATAAGAGAGGTAATGATTATGTTTTGTACAAAATGTGGATTTAACTTAACTGAGGGTGCAAAATTCTGCCCTAAGTGCGGAAACTCAATTAAATCAGCAGCAGACAATGCACAGGCGGCGGAACAGCCGCAAGCTCCACAGCAGTCGCAGCCTACAGGGCAGGAGTTACAGCAGGAACCAGTAAATTCCAATAAGCCGCCCAAGAAAAAGATATGGCCTGTTGTTACTGCAATAGTTGCAGTTCTTGTATTGCTTGCAGGTATTGGTACATATTTTGCATATCCTTATATTTCAGAGATGATTTCTCCCAAAAAGGGCGCAGTCAGTGCATTAAAAAATGCAACAGCTGATTTGGAGACTTTACTGGTCAATGCAATAGATAAAGGCATGCAGGTGAATTCATCAGAAAAGCAGAATGCAAAAGGTTCTTTGAAGCTTGAGGAACTAAACATCGCAGGTATAGATTATAAATCATATGTTAAGGCAGATACAATAAATTATGATATTGATGCCGATGTTAAGACTGGCAATATTGGAGGAACATTATCGCTTTCATCAGGGAAAGCACAGTCTGTTATTGACTTAAAATATTATTTTGATGGAAGCAGTAATTTATATTTCAGTCTTCCGAAGTTATTTTCAAATTCTTTTAAAACTTCTATGAGTGTCACCGGCTCAGGAGTGCTGTCGGGAGCTGATACAAGTCAGATTATGAAGAGTTTAAGCGGCAGTGATATAGAAAAATATAAGCCTGCAATGCAAGCTTTGGTTAAAAAAATGACAGATGTTCTTGATAATATGATAGACAATGGCGTTTATACAAAAAATAAAAATAAAGAAAGTGTTATTCTTAAGGATTCAACAGTTGAAGCAAATACATATGATATCGTGTTTACAAAGGCAGTAATGGAGGAAGCAATGATGACAGCTGTGGATCAGATATATACAGACAGCAGCATATCACCATATCTTACGATGCTAGCCATAGCTGATGAGACAGATAAGGAATCACTTAAAACTGATATAAAAAATCATATTGAAATGATTGGAGATGTCAGAATTAAGGTTTATATAGCTGATAAAAAATTTGTAAAAGCTGATTTTGATGCAGCAGTTATCGATGGTGTTGATTCGGGAAATATTTCTGTAACATTACCTGCTGATAAATGTATGGATTTTGTATATAACTCAGATGGAAACATTGCTGAATTAAAGCTTGATGCTTCAAAAGACAATACAGTTTTTGATGTCAAAGCAGATACAGAGGAAGGCAGTTTTGCAATGCGTTTTGATACACAGATTTCTCAAAACGCGGCGAAGATAAACGAAATTAGTTTTGACTATAATGCAAGTGGTTTACAGGCTAAGGTAAAGATATCCGGCGAGAGTGCTTCTTCAGAGTTTACAGAGATGTCTGTTAAAGAGAGTGATTTTGAGAATGCAATAGATTTAAACAGTGCTACAGATGAACAAATGACACAGGTGGGAATTGATTTAGTAACAAACTTTGCTGTGTTAAATGAAATTTTGTCTGATGAGATTTATACAATGCTTCAGAATAGTCTGTTTGGCGGTGCGTATTAGAAATTTTTAATTATAAAAATATTAATAATAAAAAAACTGAGGCTTTACGTTTTTTATTAATCGTTAAAGTCTCAGTTATTTTTATTTTATAGCAAAATTCTTTAGTACTCGTATTCTGCAATATTGTCAAATGTCGCAGGAACTATAATTTCACCTTTTTTATTGATGATACCGCATTTTCCGTCCTGTTCAAATACAGCAAAACCATCATCGTAAACAGTTGAAAGATTGTTGAAGGACGCCTCTGAAATAATCTGTCCGTTTGTATTTATAAGACCATATTTGTATTCACTGTCCCTATATGAGAGAATGCCTGCTTTAGAAAGACCATATAAGCCTTCATATTCAGGTGGTATAACATAATTTCCTTTTTTGTCAATAAGGCCGTATTTACCATCAATACGCACCCTTGCATATCCGTTAACGAAAGTGTAGGCAGATGTGAACTGGGCAGGAATTACTAATTCACCTTTATCGTTTATGTAACCCCATTTCTCATCAATACATACAGCAGCAAGTTTATCTGTGCTGGAAAATGCTCTTGCTTCGTCATATTGAGGATTAATAACGTAATTGCCTTTTAGATTTATGTATCCATATGAGCTGCCTGTGCTGACACATAAAAGTTTGTTGGTGTTATTCGGCGTCCATAGAATGTCTGTGAAGCCGCAAGGCAAAAGCATTTTTCCGTCAAGCCCTACAAGTCCCTGTTCATAACTGTTGTTTGTAACTGCCATGAATTTGTCATTAATAGGTGCGCTGATAGCAGTATATTGCGGAGATATTACATATTCGCCCTTTTTGTTGATGGCACCGATTGATTCATTTAGTGAAACAATGGCAACGCCGCTTTTAAAAATACCTGCTGTAGTATAAGTTGGTGTAATTGCTATCTCACCTTTGTTATTAATATAACCATATTTACCATTAAGCTTAATTGGTGCAAGACCGCCTGAAAATGAATGTGCATCTTCAAACTGTGCAGGAATTACAAGCTTGCCCTTTGTATTGATATATCCGCATTTTCCATCAAGCTTGACTACTGCAAGACCTTCACTGAATGGTCCGACTTCCTGAAATTGAGGTTCAATTGCTATTTCACCTTTTTTATTTATAAAACCCCATTTATCATCGGTCTTAGCGGAAACAAGACTATCATTAAAAAGGTTTGTATCTTCTTTCCTGACTGATTTGCCACAAGAATTTAAAGAAAATGCAACTACTATAATTATAGCTGCAATTAATACAATGGCAGAAATACCTCCGATTATCGCAATCTTTTTCTTTTTTGAAGAAAGATTGTCGGATAAATCAGAAGATTTGTTATTTTGTTCATCCATTTGATATCCTCCTATGTAAAAAATTCATGGTAAAACTCATAAAAATTTTACCATGAATAGATTTTTTTTTCAACTGGATATAATGGGGAATGGGCGGACTGATTATTTAGTCATATACGATATAAGTGTTATATCTGAAATGGCGCAGTCTGCGTTCCATTTTAATTGCGTTTATTAAATATCTGAATGCACCGACCTGAACCTTATAGTATCCGTTATCGTACACTATAAAGGCAGGAAAGCCTTCAATCATTAAAGCATCAAGCTGTCGATCAGCATTATCTCTGTTTTTGTATGCTCCTACTTGAACCCGGTATAATTTTTCATTTTCCATATCTTGTTCAGGAGTATTTTTTATACGCATATCGGTCTGGTTTACGACTGTTTCGGGCATGACAGGTTCGTTAACGGAAGATTCGTGCATAAAATTGTCATTATATGAAGCAGATGATACACTTGCTGTACTGCTTTGTGATGTCTGAATGTTTAGAGTGTCCATTATGCCGTCTGCTATGGCCTGCGCTATGCCATTGAAATTAGTATCAAAAAGCTCGTTGTCTTCGCCTGTGTTTATAAAGCCTGCTTCTACGAGAGCAGCCGGCATCTTAGTTCTTTTTAAAACGACAAGGTTAGGACGTTCAGATGTTCCAAGATTGTTAAAACCGGCTTCGGCAAGTCTGTTGTTGATATTTTGGGCCAGTTTTGCGCGTTCGCCACTGTCGCTGTATACAAGTGTTTCTGCACCGCTGTACTGGTTAGGGTATTCAGAAGAATTTCGGTGGATTGAGACAAAAAGATCGGCGTTTGCATTATTTGCATCTGTTGCCTTTTTGAAAGGAGTCTCATATTCATCACCTGTACGAACATAGAAAACATTTATGCCGTTATCTTCAAGAATTTGCCCAACAGCGTTGGTAAGTCTTAGTGTATCATCTTTTTCTCTTCTGTCATCGAATACTGCACCCGGATCGCTGCCACCGTGTCCTGCGTCAAGTGCAACTGTAATGTCAGCCATACAGCCTCCAAAATTTGTCATCACATTATTATATTCATACGACTAAAAAAGTTGACGTAAAAAACATATAAATCATAGTTGCGGCATATTGTGGAAGTAAAACAGATAAGCGGAAATAAGTTATGAATGTTAATTATGTACATACATTAGAGACGCCGCCTGATGCGGTGGACAGAGGAAGACTCAGAGTAAATGTCACAGATATAAACAGCGGAATGCCTGTAAGAAATGCGAGAGTGAGTGTTGCGTATACGGGCGAGCCGAACAGGGTGATTCAGCAGCTTACAACAGATAACAGCGGTCAGACTGATACTGTAACATTGCCGGCACCACCGATAGAATACAGTATGGAGCCAAGTGTAAACCAGCCGTTTTCAGAATATACGATTACTGTTAATGCAGATGGTTTTGCTGAGTTTTCTGTATCGGGTACAGATGTGTTTTCGGGTGAAGTAAGCGTTCAGAATATAAGTTTGGAAAGGGTAGATTCAGGTGTTGTTCCTGATAATATTGTTATACCTGTTAATACTTTGTTCGGCAATTTTCCGTCCAAAATACCAGAAAGTGAGATTAAACCAGTAAATCAGCCGGGAGAGATAGTTTTAAGCCGTGTTGTTGTGCCGGAGACAGTCGTGGTGCATGATGGGGTTCCTACAGATTCAACTGCAAAAAATTATTATGTTCCTTATAGGGATTATATTAAAAATGTAGCGAGCAGTGAGATTTATTCAACGTGGCCGGCACAGACAATCGAAGCAAATATTCTTGCGATAATGTCATTTACGATGAATAGGGTTTATACGGAATTTTACCGAAACAGGGGATATGATTTTACGATAACCTCATCAACTGCGTTTGATCATAAATGGGTGTATGGAAGAAATATTTTTTCTAATATTTCCAATCTTGTTGATGACATATTTAACAGATACCTTTCAAGACCGAATGTTAAGCAGCCGATTCTTACGCAGTATTGTGACGGACAGAAAGTTACATGTCCTAACTGGCTTAGTCAATGGGGAAGTAAATATCTTGGAGACCAGAATTATAATTCACTTGAGATAATAAGATATTATTATGGAGATGATATGTATGTAAATGAGGCTGAACAGATAAGCGGCATACCATCATCATGGCCCGGAGCAAATCTTGATATCGGCTCGTCGGGACAAAAGGTGAGACAAATGCAGGAACAGCTGAATCTTATAGGTGATTTTTATAATTCAATACCACCCCTTGTTACTGACGGAATATATGGGGAGAGGACAGCTGAAGCGGTTAGACAGTTCCAGCGGATATTTGATTTGCCTGCGACAGGAATTGTGGATTTTGCTACCTGGTACAAAATTTCGGATATGTATGTAAGATTGTCAGGTATAGCAGAGCTTATGTGAATATACGTAGAATGTGCCAAAAAACCTTGATAATAATTACACGGATTGTTTCGTGCGCTGCACTTTCACAATCCGTGTAATTATTATATCAGCGGTGTTCACCCATGAAAAAGAGTGCAAGTGTTCCGGGACCGGAATGTGTTCCGATAGTAGGGCATATATAATTAATAATTACTTCTTTGCCGAAACGTTCTTTTATTTTGTCTGCTAAAAATTGTGCATCTTCAAGGCAGTCGCCATGTGAGATAAAGACTTTGTCGGTTTCATCTTTGTAGCTTCCGATAAGGGTTTCCATTCTGTCAAGAAGTTCTAAAATGGATTTTTTGCGTCCGCGTGTTTTACCTATTGCTATAAGATGTCCTTCGTCATCGACGTGCAGAATTGGCTTAATTCCTGCAAGTGTTCCGACGATAGCTGTGGCTTTTGAAACACGTCCTCCGCGGTGCAGGTGATTTAAATCATCTACGGTAAAAAGATGTACAAAATTTTTGGTATGTTCATTTAAATAAGAAGCTGTTTCGTCTATAGAAAGCCCTGCTTCCTTTAACTGATATGCCCGGTATACCATAAGGCCTTCACCAAGGGAGGCAGCTAATGAATCTATAACTATAATACGTGAATCAGGATTTTCGTCCATTATCTCTTTTGCAGCAATGCAGGCATTATTGTAAGTGCTTGATAATCCCGAAGAGAAACATATATATAGAATGTCTAATCCTTTTTGGATATAACCATTGAAAAAATCTTTTGCGTCATCAGGGTTAAGTGCCATTGTTGTAGGCATTTCTCCGCCGCGCATTTTGTTATAAAAATCCTGCATGGACAGCGAATTATCCGAGTTATATATTTTATCGCCGAAAGAATATGGCAGATAAGCCGGCTTAATATTATGTGCTGCCAAAAATGAATCAGGTAAGTCTGCGGTGTTGTCAGTTGTGATAATAAAGTCACGCATAGCGATACCTCCGTAAAAACATTTGTAAAAATGATAAATATAGTATATAATAGCACATATGTATACAATTTTAAAGAAACTTTTTTGTGTTTCAAATTAATTTTTAAAATAAATATAAATATGTTGACAAATAAAAATGTAAGTGGTATCATACAATAGTTGTAAAAACAAAGCAGAGTATCCGCTCTCACCTTAGCGCAGAGGCGACTTGGGTTAATACATTTTAAAGTTCCGGGAATTATTTTATATTTAATTTTTTTATATTTTACCGGATTATGTTTGAGTGTATGTGGATAGTCTGACTATCCACTTTTTTTACATTAATAGAAAGATGCGTCAAGGACGCATTGTAATCACAGGTTTGCAAAGCAAATCCTGTAATCGCTGATTGCAGCGATTTTTATGCTGATTATGGAGGTGCACTACTATTAGCGAATTAATGATTAACGAGCAGATAAGAGACAAGGAAGTACGTGTTATTGGAGGAAATGGTGAACAGCTTGGTGTTATGCCGCCAAAGGAAGCTATGAAGCTGGCAAGAGAAGCCGAAGTAGATTTGGTTAAGATTGCACCATCGGCAACACCGCCTGTATGTAAGCTGATTGACTATGGTAAATACAAGTATGAGCTTGTAAGAAGAGAAAAAGAAGCTAAGAAAAAGCAAAAAACAGTAGAGGTTAAGGAAGTAAGATTATCACCGAATATTGATGTTAATGACCTTAATACAAAAAGTAACTCAGCAAGAAAATTCCTTGAAAAGGGCAATAAAGTTAAGGTTACTCTCCGTTTCAGAGGACGTGAGATGGCTCATGTTGAAAGCAGTAAACATATTTTAACAGATTTTGCCGAGAAACTCAGCGATATAGCTGTTGTTGAGAAGGCTCCTAAGATGGAAGGCAGGAGCATGATGATGTTTTTAACTGAAAAACGTTAAAATAAATTACTATAATTAATATGATAAGTAAACTTAGGAGGTTTATTATGCCAAAGGTAAAGACAAAAAAAGCAGCTGCAAAGCGTTTTAAAGTAACTGGTACAGGTAAGTTAAAGAGAATGAAAGCTTATAAGAGTCATATTCTTACAAAGAAGTCTGCAAAGAGAAAGAGAAATTTAAGACATGCAGCTATGACAGATGCAACTAATGTTAGTACAATGAAGAAGATTATGCCTTATATCTAATTGAGATATGTTTGGTATAGAAGGAGGAATATAAAAGATGGCAAGAATTAAAGGCGGTATGAACGCAAAGAAAAAGCACAATAGAGTATTAAAACTCGCTAAGGGATATAGAGGCGCAAGATCTAAACAGTACAGAGTTGCTAAGCAGTCTGTTATGAGAGCTCTTACAGAGTCATACAAGGGCAGAAAGCAGAAGAAGAGACAGTTCAGACAGTTATGGATTGCAAGAATCAATGCTGCTGCAAGACTTAACGGTTTATCATACAGCAAATTTATGTATGGTTTAAAGCTTGCAAACATTGATCTTAACAGAAAAGTATTGTCAGAAATGGCAATCAATGATGCAGAAAGTTTTGCAAAGCTTGCTGAATTAGCAAAGTCAAAGGTTGCTTAATTTAATATAGAACATATTTGAATATAATATTTATCGGCGATGCTGATTTTACTGCCCTCGTATTTTGCGAGGGCAGTTTTGTTGAAAAAATAAATATTAAATTTGAAAATAATGTGAATTTATTGCGATAATACTATGAAATTCATGATGAATATGTTATAAAGATTAAGGTATATTCAGTTATGAAAAGAGAGGCATAAGGTATTTATGAAAAAAAGTATTTTAAAGAAAATCGGAGTCTGTGCGGTTTTGACTGCTATGATGACAGGAACGCTGGCTTGTGATAAAAAGCTTGATGTTACATTCAATTATGATGCCGGTCAGTATTTGGAACTTGGTCAGTACAAGGGCATTGAGGTTGAATTAGATATTGATTCAATTGGGGACAAGCTTGTTGAAAGCAAGATACAAAGTGATGCTAAGGCAAATACAACGTATACTTCTGTTAACAGGGAAGCTAAAGACACTGATCGTGTTAATCTTGATTTTTACGGAAGTGTAGAGGGAACTGTAAGAAATGAATTCAGCGATGAAGATTATGAGCTTGTGCTTGGAACAGACAGTTTTATAATTGATGGCTTTATTGATGAATTGTATGGCATGAAAGCAGGAGATACTAAGATTGTAACACTTCAGATTCCTGAGGATTTCAGTCAGGATGCAGATTATGCAGGCAAGAGAATAGTATATGAAATTACTATGAATAAGGTTGAGCAGGGTACTGTTCCTATGATTACAGATGCTTATGTTAAACAGGCTTATGGCTGTGAAACTGTTGCTGAATACAAAGAAAAGGTACAGCAGGAGATTAACGAAGGCATTGCGTCAGAGGTGCTTGATGCTAAAAAGAAAGTTGTATTTAAGGCACTTCTTGATAACTGTGAGATGAAATCTTATCCTGAAGAGGAGTTAAACACTAAAAAAGAAGAATATGAGAAATCCATAAAGTATTATTCTTTGATGAGAGATATGACTGTTGACCAGTATTGCATGCAAATGTACGGGGTAAGCTTTGACGATTATGTTAAAAATTCGATAAAGCAGGATGCAATAATGCAGCTGATAATAAAGCAGGAAGATCTTTCAATAACTGAGAGTGAGTATAAGAAAAATCTTGAGTCCTTTGCAACTCAGATGGGATATTCAAATAAAGATTCATTTGTTGAAAAATACGGCAAAGACAGAATAGTGTTTGCCATGCTTATCCAGAAAGCAGAAAATGTTGTCTTAGACAGTGCGGTTTATAATAAGCCTGCAAATTAAAAGACTTTATATTATGCAGATTAAAAGAAGTAACTGTGGAAGTCGGATTTAAAACGACTGCTGCGGTTACTTCTTTATGATTACACGGAGTGTTGCGTGTCTGACACTCCTAATGTAATCGCATTATGTTATTTTCTGCCGGTTGAACCAAAACCGCCATTTCCGCGTACTGATTCGCTTAACTCATCGGCTTCTTCAAAATTTGCTGTGATGTAAGGCGTCAGTACAAACTGGGCAATTCTGTCACCGTAAGAGATTGTGAGAGGATTTTCTGAGTGGTTATAAAGTGCTACGATTATTTCGCCTCTGTAATCGGAATCTATAACGCCGACTTTGTTTGCCGGTGCAACGCCTTTCTTGCATGCTAATCCGCTTCTAGCATAAATAAGCCCTACAAGTCCATCTGGTATTTCTAAAGCAATTCCTGTGTTTATGAATTTTGTCTCTTTTGGATTTATTATGATATCCTCTTTGATTGATGAATAAAGATCGGCACCTGCGGCAAATTCAGTTCCATATGTAGGTATAATTGCATCCGGTGTTAATTTCTTTAATTTAACTGTCTGTTTCATTTTTTTCCTCGTTTCTGCGCTGACTTTTGCGCACTTTTTTATTATTTTATTGAAGTAAAACTACGTCTCCGCTTTTTAATGATTCCTGTACGAGAATTGTGCGCTGGTTTTCAGAGCCTTTAAATTTTAGCATAAGATTTTTTAAGTCCTCCATAAATTCTCCGTCAACAAGTACATCTATATATGAAAGCATTTCCTTTGTTTCAGGCCATTTTAAACACATGTTGTCTCTTATGTCTTTATCAAAAAGATATCCTGTAAAGCACCATATACTTATATCGGGGTATTTTTGCCTGACAGCTCTAAGCAATGGCAGAAGGCCGAGCTGGTTGCTGTGTTCAAATGGTTCGCCGCCAAGCAGAGTAAGCCCTGTAACGTAATCAGGTTCAAGTGAGTTGAGGATGTCATCTATGGTATCCTGTGTGAAAGGCCTGCCATATTTAAAATCCCATGCTATTTCATTAAAACAGCCTTTACATCTGTGCGTGCATCCGCTCACAAATAAAGATGTACGCACACCGGGACCATTTGAAATGTCATTATATTTGATTTCAGCATAATTCATAATGGTTATTTTCCTTTCATAATAGTATAGATTACAGTGTCAAAATCATTAAAGCTATTATATCAGATAGTTAATGATAAAGATAGCGATAATTTAGAGTGATTTTTCAGTAATATGCATGTCCATATATTATGTTTCAGTAGAAAAGTACTTAAAAAGTGTTATAATATGCAGTATGACAGGTTTGTGAAAAATATCACGTATATATTAATTTGAGGCTTTTGCAAACATGTTTTAAACGTCTGTGTCTGAGTGCGGAGACGCACAGCGTATTAATTAAAGGACCGCGCAGAAATGGAGATTAAATGGAAATGATAAACATTTATTTTGACAAACTGTACAGATATGAAAGAAAGAATGAGGCTTGCAGTGTGGCAATTCCGGTAAAGAAAGGCGAGTTATATTCAATCGATAAGCTTGCTGTTTTGCAGGAGGGAAAACCTGTTCCTGTACAGGCTAAAGTTACTTCACGTCATGAAGATGGTTCAGTAAGATATGCTTTTGTAAGATTTATGGCGGATTTACCTGCAAACAGAGGAACAGTTTTGCAGTGTGATTTAGATTCAGAATTGAAGAATGAAGATACTGGAGTCGTTGTTGAACAGACAGATGACGGATTATTTGTAAATACGGGTTGTATGCAGTTTGCTGTTAAAAATAACAGCAATAACATGTTTGACATGGTTGATGACGGACATAAAATTTATGAGGCAAAGAATTTTGCGGGTCCTTTCCTTAAGGAAGCAAATGGAAATGTATATGACTGCATGTTTAAAGAATGGAAAGTAGTTGAGTCAGGCGCAGTATGTGCGATAATCTCAGCAGAAGGTTCTAATATCTGTAAGTCAGGAAGCGTAGATAAAAAGATAAACTTTGAGGTAAGAATTACTGCGTATGCAGGAAAGCCATGGGTGGATGTGGCTTACAGAATAATAAATACAAGCAATACGGAATTAAATATAGGCTCGCTTATAATGTATATAAAGGCGCAGAAAGACGGATTTGTAAGTTCAATGATGTCTGATATGAATTTTGAGGAGGAGACAGATTCTACAGGCTGCGGAGACGGTCTTACGGATAATTCAATGGCAGAGGGTCCGGTATTCCATACAAGAGGAATAAACGAGCTTGACATGCTTGAGAAAAAAGCACCTGTAACAGGTGTGCGCACACTTGTAGGAAGTTCTAATTATAAGACTGATTTTTACATAGGCAAGAACGGAACAGAGGTTAATAAACATATAGATGCGAAAATGCTTTTAAAGGAAGCAAATGAGCATTTTGCTGAAGTTTTGTACGGAACATTTATGGCTGACAGAACAGATGCTGACGGAGGCTTATGTGTTACTGTATTTCAGGCACAGCAAAATTATCCTAAAGCGATAAAGGCTGATAATGATGGTATAGCAGTTATGCTTGTACCTGAGGATTGTGGTGAAGTTATAATGCAGCCGGGTATGGCAAGAGAGCAGAGAATGCTCATGCATTTCCATGCGGCAGAGGAGCCTGTTTTGGAGCTTGATAACAGAAGTCTTATATATCAGATGCCTGACAGACCTGCTATTTCACCGGAGGTGTTTAAAAATTCAGGTGTTATGCTTGACGTATTTCCTGAAAAGTTAAATGATGATGTGGAAATAGCACTTATGGGAAAGGCTGACGGACATGCAAGATGTTATGGAATGCTTAACTGGGGTGATTCATGGGATTTAGGATATACAAGACAGGGACGCGGCAACGGAAAGCCGGTATGGACTAACAATGAATACGATTTTCCTCATTCATGCGCACTGCAGTATGCAAGAACTGGTGTAAGAAGATTTTTGGATTACCTTTTTGTGTCTGCACAGCACTGGATGGATGTCGATGTATGCCATTATAGTGACAATCCGTTAAGAATAGGAGGACAGTGGGAGCATACGGCAGGACACTGTAAGAACGGAATCATGGTCTGCTCACATGAATGGGTTGAAGGACTTTTGGATTATTATCATTTTTCAGGTGATGAGAGAGCTTATGAGACAGCCATTGGTATAGGTGATAATGTGCTTCGTCTGTTAGATACTCCGATGTATGCTAAAGCAGGAGAGGCGAATGCGCGAGAAACAGGATGGGCATTAAGAACTCTTACTGCACTTTACATTGAGACACATGATGAAAAATGGACAAAGAAATGTGAATGGATTATAGACAGCTTTAAGGTATGGGAGGAGGAGTATGGAAACTGGCTTGCTCCATATACTGATAATACAACTATAAGAGTAGGATTTATGATATCTGTTGCCGTAGGAAGCGTGATGCGTTATTACAGAGTGTTCCCAAGAGAGGATATAAAACAGATGATTATAAGAGCTGTCGATGATTTAATAGATAATTGTATGCTTGATAACGGACTGTTCTATTATAAAGAGCTTCCGAGTCTGCAAAGACTTGGAAATAATACATTACTTTTAGAGTCATTAGCTATTGCATATGAGCTGACAGGTGATGTAAAATATTTAAAACCGGGTCTTAAGACATTTAACCGGGCAATAAGGGAGGCAGCACCATCAACAAACGGTGCGAAGCAGATTATAGATGATGCGGTTATTTGTGCCGGAGGTGGTACAAAATCATTTGCACAAAGCTTCATTCCTCTGATAACATATTATAATGCCATATCAAAAAACGATATGATTTAAATCAGATCACAGGTTTGCGGATTTAGCGCTGCACTATGGCAAACCTGTTATGCGAAATGAGCAGCGCAGAAATGAGGTATTTATGAGAATAGGCATAAGAGCACATGATGTAAAGTATGCACCACTTGAGGAGTTGATTCCTAATATTCACAATCAGGGATTTCACTGTATGCACATTGCACTAAGCAAGTCAATTAAGGAGTTTAAGCCGGAGATAAGTACTATGACACCGGGACTTGCGATGTATATAAAGCAGTTATGTGCAGAAAATAAAGTAGATGTTGCTGTTCTTGGCTGTTATCTTAATTTATGCAATCCTAATAAGGAGCAGCATGAAAAAATAGTTGAGAAGTACAAGGCTCATATAAGATTTGCGAGTGTGCTTGGATGCGGAGTGGTTGGAACAGAGACGGGAGCAGTAAATGAGGAATATAAGTATGAGCCTGCTAACCATACAGATGAGGCACTTGACATATTTATCGAGAATTTAAGACCGATTGTTAAATATGCAGAACAGTTCGGCGTGATTTTTGCGATAGAGCCTGTCTGGAAGCACATTGTGTGTACTGTGGAGCGTGCAAGAAAAGTTCTTGATGCGATTGATTCTCCTAATCTTCAGATAATATTTGACCCTGTAAATCTGCTTTGTGTTGATAATATAGATAAACAGGATGAAATAATATGTAAAGCTTTTGAGTTACTTGGGGATAATATAGCTGTAGTTCATTGTAAGGATTATGTTGTCGAGGGCAATGAACTTAAGTCTATAGCAGCAGGTACGGGCAGCTTAAATTATCCGCTGCTGCTTAAAAAAATCAAGGAATTTAAGCCATATGTACATTGTACCCTTGAAAACACCGTTCCTGAAAATGCAGTTGCAACAAGAGAATTTATGGAACGTACATATGCAGAGGTTTAAAATAAGCATATGTTTAAAAAGTCTTACAGAGTACACAGGCATAGCAAAAAATGTACTATGTAATAAATGACTTGAAATTTCTTATTGAAGTAAGTATAATATAGTGATTACAGTGTCAAAAGGTCTGATACCGCTTGTTTTCGTACAATGTCGGAATCAGACCTTGAGTTGCACAGACACATTTGCACATTTTACACGGAGGTGGCGTATGCCTGAAAAGATTATTCTTGAAAATGAATCCAACTTAAAAACTGAAAAGTTCGAAAAGCTTGAGAAAACAGTGGATACGCCTGCAGATTTTACAAGTCCGGACGTGCTTTACGATAAGCTTATAGCAGAAATCAGAAAATATCATCCATCCACTGATTTGTCAGATATCGAAAAAGCTTATAGGATTGCGTATAAGGCACATGAAGGACAGCTTAGAAAATCAGGCGAACCGTATATTATTCATCCTTTATGCGTAGCAATTATTCTTGCGGAGTTGGAGCTTGATAAGGAAACTATAATAGCGGGGCTTCTTCATGACGTGGTTGAGGATACCGTCATGACAAGTGAAGATGTGACAAAGGAGTTTGGAGCTGAGGTTGCTCTGCTTGTGGATGGTGTTACAAAGCTTACACAATTAAATTATCAGCATGACAAGATAGAGGTTCAGGCCGAAAATTTAAGAAAAATGTTCCTTGCAATGGCAAAAGACATAAGAGTTATTATGATAAAGCTTGCCGACAGACTGCATAATATGAGAACAATGCAGTATCAGTCTCCGGTTAAGCAGGTGGAAAAATCGAGAGAAACTATGGAAATTTATGCTCCGATAGCGCACAGACTCGGTATTTCCAAGATAAAGGTAGAGTTAGACGATCTTTCCATGAAATATCTCATGCCGGATGTATATGAGGATTTAGTGAATCAGGTAAATATTAATCGTCCGGGAAGAGAAGCTTTTATTGAAAGTATTATAAAAGAAGTTGGGATGCACATAAGCAATGCCGGCATAGAGGCTAAAATTGACGGACGTGTAAAACATTTCTTTTCAATATACAGAAAAATGGTAAACCAGAATAAGACTCTGGACCAGATTTATGATATTTTTGCAGTAAGAATAATAGTCGATACGGTTAAAGACTGTTATGCTGCACTTGGTGTAATCCATGAGATGTATAAACCGATTCCGGGACGTTTCAAGGATTATATTGCCATGCCTAAGCCTAATATGTACCAGTCACTGCACACTACACTTATAGCCTCAAACGGTCAGCCTTTTGAGATACAGATAAGAACATATGAGATGCATAGAACTGCTGAGTATGGTATTGCAGCGCATTGGAAGTACAAAGAGGGAAAAGGCAGTTCAGGTTCGAATGAGGAGGCTAAATTAAGCTGGCTTCGTCAGATGCTTGAATGGCAGAAGGAGATGTCAGATAACAAGGAATTTCTGTCATCAATTAAAAACGATCTTAATCTTTTTTCAGATAATATATATTGCTTTACACCTACAGGAGATGTTAAAAATCTTCCGGGAGGTTCATGTCCGGTAGATTTTGCGTATAGTATTCACAGTGCTGTCGGAAACAAGATGGTGGGTGCAAGAGTAAATGGAAAGCTTGTAAATATTGATTACAAGCTTAAAAGCGGTGATAGAGTTGAAATTATCACATCACAGAATTCAAAGGGACCGAGCCGTGACTGGCTGAGCATTGTAAAGAGTACTCAGGCCCGCAATAAGATTAACCAGTGGTTTAAACAGGAATTAAAAGAAGATAACATAATAAGAGGAAAAGAACTTATTTCCAATTACTGTAAGGCAAAGGGAATTGTATTTTCAGATATCGCAAAGCCTGAATATATGGAAAAGGCTATGGCAAAATACGGTTTTAAGGATTGGGATTCGCTTCTTGCATCTGTAGGTCATGGCGGATTAAAAGAAGGTCAGGTAGTAAACAGGCTTTCTGAGGAGTATGATAAGCATAAAAAATCCGAAATTACCGATAAACAGGTGCTTGACGGTATAGCACAGAATGAAAACAAAGATAAGGCTAAAGCCAAGAATGCCAAGGGTGGTATTACTGTAAAGGGAATACATGATGTGGCAGTGCGTTTTTCAAGATGCTGTAATCCGGTTCCGGGTGATGAAATTATAGGTTTTGTTACGAGAGGAAGAGGTGTTACAATACACAGGACAGACTGTGTAAATGTGCTTAATTTTCCTGAAAGTGAGAGAGAGCGTCTTATTGATGCCGAATGGGAAAAGACAGATACCGGAAGTGAAAAATACAGTGCTGAGATTAATATTTACGCACAGAACAGAACCGGATTAATAGTGGATATATCAAGGGTATTTACTGAGGCTAATATAGATTTAAGATTTATGAACAGCCGTGTTAACAAAAAGGATCATGCTACAATTACTCTTGGATTTGATGTGCATGGAAAGGACGAGCTTTCAAGACTTATTGAAAAGTTCAGGAATATTCCGGGCGTTACTGATATATCAAGAACAACAGGCTGATTTTAGGAGGGAAAAGTCAGAATATGTGTATAAAAACGGAGCAGGTTGTTTTAGGAAGTGTCGCGACAAACTGTTATCTTATTATCAATGATGATGAAAAGAAATGTGTATTGGTAGACCCGGCAGATAATGCCGCGTTTATCAGAGATATGATAAAAAGAAGCGGATGCACGCTTAAAGCTGTATTGCTGACGCACGGACATGCAGATCATATGTCTGCGGCAGATGAGTTAAGGCGTATGTTTGGCGTTAAGCTGTATGCAGGAGACAAAGAGAAGCAGGTTCTTAAAGTTTCTGATATGAATTTATCAACAATGCTTTTGGATAAGGATATAAGTCTTTTTGCGGATGAATGGCTTTCGGATGGCCAGGAGCTGAAGATAGGTAAAATGACCATAAAGTGCCTGCATACGCCGGGACATACTGAGGGAGGTGTCTGCTATTATATTAAGCAAGCAGGTATTTTGTTTAGCGGAGATACGCTTTTTTGCGCTTCAATAGGAAGAACTGATTTTCCGACGGGAAGCATGAGTGAGCTTGTACATAGCATTAAAGAAAAGCTTTTTACATTGCCGGATGATACAAAGATATATCCGGGACATGGGGAAAGTTCTACAATAGCTTACGAAAAACAGCATAACCCTTATTGTCAGTAAATTTAATCAGGAATTACAACAAGTTGCTTAAGAAATGGGGATTAATATGATATATATAGAAATAAGTGATCTGAATTTTTATGATGATGCTGTTGTTCTTGTCCGTTCATTTTATCCAAGAACGGACGTTGCATTAAAAAAAGCAGATACAGAAATTTTGCCGCAGGATATGGTTATTGCTGTTGAAACTCCTGATAAGGAGAACGTGAGCAAGAAAGTTTTGCATGATGAATTTAAGAGAGAGCTGTATCTTAAATTGAGCAGCGAAACTAAAAAACAGCTGCCATGGGGATATCTTACAGGAGTAAGACCAAGCAAGATTGCATACACAATGCTTGAACAGGATGCTGATAAAAAGCAGATATATGATGAGTTTGTCAGCAAACATTTTGTCAGCAATGAAAAGGCAGAGCTTGCGATAAAGGTGGCAGAAACGGAAAAGCAGATTCTTGAAGATTTGGATTACAAAAACGGATACAGCTTATATATAGGGATTCCGTTTTGTCCTACAACATGTCTTTATTGTTCATTTACATCGTATTCGCTTGCAGCGTATGCATCGAAAGTGGACAGATATCTTGATGCCCTTATAAAAGAAATGGAATATGTATCAAAGGCTATGGAAGGCTGCAGACTTGATACAGTATATTTCGGGGGCGGAACACCTACAACACTTGAACCTGAACAGCTTGACAGGCTTCTTACAAATCTTGAAACTCATTTTGATATGAAAAATGTAAAAGAACTGACTGTAGAAGCGGGAAGACCTGACAGTATAACTTATGAGAAGCTTAAAGTATTAAAAAAACATAATGTTGACAGAATTTCTATAAATCCTCAGACGATGAATGATGAGACGCTTAAAATTATAGGAAGAAGACACAGCGTAAGTGAAGTTGTAAAGGCTTTTGAAATGGCAAGGCAGGCAGGCTTTGACAATATAAATATGGATATTATTTTAGGGCTTCCTGGTGAGGATGCCGCTAAGGTTGAAAATACATTAGAGCAGATTAAGAAGCTCTCTCCTGAGAGCCTTACAGTTCATTCGCTGGCGATAAAACGCGCAGCTGCTCTAAATATATGGCGTGAAAAATATGCAGATTTAGAAATTGATAATAATAATGAAATTGTTTCGATGGCAGCAGACTATGCCAAAGCAATGGGGCACGAGCCATATTATATGTACAGACAGAAAAATATTGCCGGAAATCTTGAAAACGTCGGATATTCAAAACCGGGAAAAGAATGTATTTACAATATTCTTATCATGGAAGAGAAGCAGACTATAATTGCTATTGGTGCCGGAGCATCTTCAAAATTTGTATTTAATCAGGATGAAAATGAAGGTACAAGAATAGAGCGCGTCGAAAATGTCAAGAATGTAGATAATTATATAGACAGAATAGATGAGATGATTGAGCGCAAAGCAAAGTTTATGGAAGAAAACCATGTTGGAAATGCAGGACAGTATGAACTTATCGATAATATGATAAATGATTTTAAGAGCGGAATTTCGCATGGTATTCTTGTTGCTAATCTGTCTTACCGGCTGGCACTTGAACTTGGCATTACACCAGAGGAGGCTTATGATATAAAGCTTGCGGGAATGATTCATGACGTGGGGAAGCTTAAGCTGTCTCAGTATCTGTATGGAAGGGCAGCAAATGCTTTTTCTATAGAAGAATTGAAATATATGAGAATGCATTCTAAAATCGGTCATGATTTTCTCTGCGGATATGATTTTAATGAAAATGTTTTGGAAACAGTGCTAAGGCATCATGAGTGTTTTGACGGAAGCGGTTATCCTGACAATATCGTGGGTGAAAATATACCGATTTCTGCAAGAATTATCAGAGTTGTTGACGCATTTGCCGCGCTTATATCAGACAGACCTTACAGAAAAGCATTTGATGTTGATACAGCTGTAGAAATTATGATAGATGAAGTGAAAAACTTTGATATGAGGGTATTTATAGAATTTCAGCGTATGATACATGAAAAATCAGTTCTTGAACTTATTGAAAATAGTAAGATAACACTTGATGATTTAGATATACATGATATACTTAATATTTAGAATGGATAAATATTGATACAGATTTGCTATAATAGACAAAGAGACGATTGAATGGAGGAAAAAAATAAGATGGCTGAAGCAATGGTAGGCTTAAAGAGAACTCACAGATGTACAGAGGTTTCTTCTGATAATGTGGGACAGAAAGTAACGGTAATGGGATGGGTGCAGACAAGAAGAAATCTTGGCTCATTGATTTTTGTTGATTTGCGTGACAGAAGCGGAATTATACAGATTGTTTTTGATGAAAACAGTATTGGCAAGGATGGTTTTGATAAAGCATATACACTCAGAAATGAATACGTTATCGCGGTGTCAGGTGATGTAAATAAGCGTTCAGGTGCAGTTAATTCTAATCTTAAGACAGGCGATATAGAAGTGATTGCGACAGAACTTAGAATTTTGTCAGAGGCAGAGACTCCTCCATTTCCAATCGAGGAAAATATTAATACAAAAGAAGAATTAAGACTTAAGTACAGATGTCTTGATCTTAGGAGACCTGATATACAGTCAAATATTATTATGAGAAGCAAGGTTGCAACACTTACAAGAGCTTTTCTTGCAAATGAGGGATTTCTTGAGATAGAGACACCTATGCTTACAAAGAGTACACCTGAGGGAGCAAGAGATTATCTTGTACCAAGCCGTGTACATCCTGGCAAATTTTATGCGCTTCCGCAGTCACCTCAGTTGTTTAAGCAGATGCTTATGTGTTCAGGTTATGACAGATATATGCAGATTGCAAGATGTTTCAGGGATGAGGATTTGCGTGCAGACCGCCAGCCTGAATTTACACAGATAGATATGGAACTGTCATTTGTTGACGTTGATGATGTGATTGATGTAAACGAAAGACTTTTGGCATATCTTTTTAAGGAAATCCTTGATGTTGAAGTTAAGCTTCCTATTCAGAGAATGACATGGCAGGAGGCTATGGACAGATTTGGTTCAGATAAGCCTGATTTGCGTTTTGGAATGGAATTAAAGAATATAACTGAACTTGTTAAAGACTGTGGTTTCGGCGTATTTACTACAGCTATTGAAAATGGTGGTTCAGTGCGCGGTATAAATGCAAAGGGACAGGGTATGATGCCTCGTAAAAAAATCGATGCACTTGTTGATTTTGCAAAGGGATACGGTGCAAAGGGACTTGCGTATATTGCTATTCAGGAGGACGGAACAGTTAAGTCTTCATTTGCAAAATTTATGACAGATGAGCAGATGAGCGCTATTATAGAAGCTCTTGATGGTCAGAACGGAGATTTACTTCTTTTTGCTGCTGACAGAAATAAGATTGTATGGAATGTTCTTGGTGCTTTAAGAGTTGAGCTTGCACAGCAGATGGATTTGCTTGATAAGAATGAATATAAATTTGTGTGGATAACAGAATTTCCGCAGTTTGAATGGTCAGATGAGGAAGAAAGATTTGTTGCAATGCATCATCCATTTACAATGCCTATGGATGAGGATCTTGAGAAGCTTGAAAGCGATCCGGGTTCAGTGCGGGCTAAGGCGTACGATATAGTCCTTAACGGTACTGAGATTGGCGGAGGAAGTGTTAGAATACATCAGGCTGACGTTCAGTCAAGAATGTTTAAGGCACTCGGACTTACGGACGAGACTGCCAATGAGAAGTTTGGCTTCTTACTTGATGCATTTAAGTATGGTGTACCTCCTCATGCAGGACTTGCATATGGTCTTGACAGACTTGTTATGCTTATGGCAAAACGTGACAGTATCAGAGATGTAATAGCTTTCCCTAAGGTAAAGGATGCATCATGTCTTCTTACAAATGCACCTGATGTGGTTGATGAAAAGCAGCTTGATGAGCTTTCGATAGATATTAAAAATACAGAGAGATAAAGATACGACAGTACTGATATGCGGCTTTATTACTGGGGGATAAATATTATATTATTATAAATTTATTAAACAGATAAAAGGAGTATGGTTATGGGCGAAAATGAAGAAAATTTAATTAATCCGAACAACACCCAGCTTATGCATGATGAAGGGGCCGCAGTTGAAAGTAAAGCTGATAATACAGATGCTGCATGTGAAGTTTCTGAAAACAGAGCAGAGCAGACAGAAATTATACAAATTACAGAAGATAATAAAGTTGAGATAGAGGCAGAGAAAGTAAATGAGGCTGCAAAAGAAAATGTTGAAAATGACGGGGAACAGCCGGTTTTAGAAAATGAAGAAGCTGATGATACCCTGGATAAACATAAGTCGAAAAAGAAAAAATTGGCTAATAATAAGAAGAGCAATAAGTTGGTTGTGGCTGTAAAGAACTTTTTCGGATCAGGTCTTTCAATAAAAATGAAACTGATAGGTGCGTTTATAATTCCTGTTATTTTAATACTTATTTTAGGTATTGTGTCATATACAACAGCTTCAAGTGCGATTACAAAAAGCTTTGTGGAAACGTCGGAATCTACAATGCAGATGACAGCCGATTACTGTGATCTTGTTTTGTCAGATGTTCAGATGGAGGCAGAAAATCTTGCTAATAATAAAGTAATACAGGATTATTATTCAGGTGCATATGCCGATAATCCGATAAATGAAAACCAGCAGCATAATTCAATGTATAATACACTTTCATCTACAGCACTTGATAATGAGGCTATTTCAAGAATAACTGTTGTAGGTTCATATGGGAAGCCTATATATTCAACAAAGCTTCAGACTGCAGAGCCTGATATGTATGAAAAAATCAAGGCGTCTGCTGAGGGTAAGCTTATAGATGAGGAACGTGCAGCATGGATATCGTCAAGAGAATTTGTAGATACTATAATTAAAGATGAATATGCAGTATCATTTGGAAGACAGCTTTTGAATAATTCAAAAAAGCCTGTAGGATACATATTTTATGATATAGATTACAATTTTGTGTCAGATACACTTAAAAAAGTTGATTTAGGTTCTAAGAGCATTGCTGCGCTTATAGCACCTGACGGGGGAGAAATAATTTATCGTGCAGACGGAAGTTCTGAGCAGGATACAGGAGCTATTATAGGACAGCAGGAGTTTTATAAAAATGCTGTTGAAAGCGGTGAAGGCAAAGGAAGCTCATATGTAAAATTTGACGGTAAAAAGCATTTATTTATATATAATCAGACATCAACAGGATTTACTATATGTGCATTGATACCTGAAAGTGAAATAATTGCTCAGGCAGAGTCAATAAAAATGATTTCTGCTGTAATGATAATACTTACAATTATTATTGCGGCATTAATAGGCTGGCTTTTATCAGCCAATATTGACCATGCAATTAAGCATATTATGAGTAAGCTTGAACTTGCAGCATCAGGTGATTTGACGATAAGTGTTGATGTAAAGGGTAAGGATGAATTCAGTGTACTTGCAAGAAGTACAAATGATATGATTAACAATGTAAAAGGTCTTATTAAAAAGACAAAGACAGTTTCTGATAAGGTGGAAGATTCTGTTCAGGTTGTTACTGAAAGTGCAAAGGATTTGCTTGGTGGTACAAGAGAAATTACTTCTGCAATAGAAGAGATTGAAAAGGGAGTTGTACAGCAGGCAGAGGATTCAGAAGAATGTTTAAGATTAATGGATAATCTTTCTGATAAGATAAATCTTGTTTCTGAAAATTCAGTTAAAATAGCCCGTATAGCAGAAGATACAACAAATATAGTCGGAGAAGGTATTGAGTCAATTAATGAATTAAAGACTAATGCAAAGACAAATGTTGATATAACATATAATGTTATTGATGAGATACTTAAGCTTAAGGAATCATCGAAATCAATCGAAAACATACTTGGTGCTATTAATGAAATTGCTGAACAGACAACGCTTCTTTCTTTAAATGCTTCTATTGAGGCAGCAAGGGCTGGTGAGGCTGGAAGAGGATTTGCGGTAGTGGCCGGTGAGATAAGAAAGCTTGCGGAGCAGTCAGTTAAATCGGCTGATGAAATCAGAAAAATAGTTGCAGATATCAATGATAAAACAAATGATACGGTTAATATCGCAAGAAAGGCAGAAGATATAGTAGATGTACAGGACAAGTCGCTGAAACGTGCTGAAGAGGTGTTTGGACATATACAGTCACAGTTTGGTGAACTTATATCAAATCTTGATGAGATAACAAACGGTGTAGATACAATAGCGGAGGCAAAAGTACATACTATAGATTCAATACAGAGTATTTCAGCAGTATCACAGCAGACAGCAGCTGCTTCAGAAGAAGTTACGGAGACAGCATCTAAGCAGTTGGAAAGAGTTGAGCAGCTTAATATGGCAGCAGAAAACTTAAATAATAATTCGAGCGATTTGAATAATGCCATTGACTTATTTAAAATATAATAATATATTTGATGTAAGTCTTTAAATAAAATCAGGCATAAAAACGGAGGTTAAAAATGTATTCATTTGATGAAGTTTCAGGATTTGATCCTGAATTGGCTAAGGCCATGGATGATGAGCTTGCAAGACAGAGAAGCCATATTGAACTTATTGCTTCAGAAAACCTTGTAAGTAAAGCTGTTATGGCTGCTATGGGCAGTCCATTGACAAACAAATATGCAGAGGGATATCCGGGAAAAAGATATTATGGCGGATGTGAGTATGTTGATGTAGTTGAGACACTTGCTATCGAGAGAGCTAAAAAGCTTTTTGGATGTGAATATGCAAACGTTCAGCCACATTCAGGAGCGCAGGCTAACCTTGCAGCTTTCTTTGCGATGGTAGAACCAGGAGATACTGTTATGGGCATGAGTCTTGATTGCGGAGGACATCTGTCACATGGTTCACCTGTTAATATTTCAGGTAAATATTTCAACATAGTTCCTTATGGCGTAACAGCCGATGGCTTTATCGATTATGAAGAAGTTTTAAAAATAGCTAAGGAATGTAAACCAAAGATGATTATTGCAGGTGCAAGCGCATATGCAAGAACTATTGATTTTAAGAAATTCAGAGAAATCTGTGATGAGGTTGGAGCATACCTTATGGTAGATATGGCTCATATTGCAGGTCTTGTAGCAGGCGGACAGCATCCAAGTCCTATTCCTTATGCAGATGTTGTTACAACAACAACACATAAGACTCTTCGCGGACCAAGAGGCGGTATGATTTTAAGTTCTGCTGAAAATGCTGACAAATTTAAGTTTAATAAGAGCGTATTCCCTGGAACTCAGGGTGGTCCTTTAATGCATGTTATTGCTGCTAAGGCAGTATGCTTTAAGGAAGCACTCGACCCAAGTTTTAAGGTATATGCAGAAAATATCGTAAAGAATGCAGATGCACTTTGCAAGGGACTTATGAACAGAGGTTTTGATATAGTTTCAGGCGGTACAGATAACCACCTTATGCTTGTTAACCTTTTAAGCAAGGGAGTTACCGGTAAGGAAGTTGAAAAGCTTCTTGATGCTGCAAATATTACATGTAACAAGAATACAATTCCAAACGACCCGGCATCTCCATTTGTGACAAGTGGTATCAGACTTGGTACAGCGGCTGTTACAACAAGAGGATTTAACACAGAAGATATGGACGTTGTTGCACAGGCAATTGCACTTCTTGTTGATGATGTTGATAAGAACCAGGCTGAGGCTATGGCATTGGTTAAGGGACTTACAGATAAGTATCCTCTTTATGAATAATACATAATGAGTGATACATAATTAATGATAAATAATTTTTAATACTTACGCAGTGTGGCAGAACTTTTGTCTGTCCGCTGCGTTTTTTGTATAACAGGATTGCAGTGTCAAAAGGTCTTGGCATATTTGTGATTGCACAGTCTTTGACGATTTTAGTGATTTAAAGTGAAAAAGAGTTGACAAAGTGAATATAATGTCGTATTCTTTTTAAAAGAGAGGAATATAAATGGTAAATAGATTGACAGGTGGGAGATAAATAAGACAGTCTGTTTATTTGAGGGGCAAACTTATAGAAATATAAGGACGCAAAACTTGGAGTCTAAAGCATATAAAAGATATGTTATGATAGTTCGGTCGCAATGAGTTTCATTGCGGCCTTTTTGTATTTTAATTGGAAAAAATGAAAAATAAATTGCATAGGATTATGACGTTGCTGCATATGACATAAAATATTATTATAAGTGTTACTATGCTTTATGTATTTATATTATTGTATAAGAAATAAAAACGTACCAAATAGCACGACATAGCTACCGAATAGCACATGGGTATTGATTTAAAAGTGATAAGATGTTAGTTTGGGGTAAGAAGATAAGAGCAGAAAAATGAAGAAGAATTATGTATAAATAAATTACAGCCGATTACGGTGGGATATAATTCGGTGTTGATTATTCAATGCTGATTTATATAAAAAGGGTTTTGGTGAAATTTAAAGAAAAGAGATTAAAACAATGGAAATTACTTTAAACAATGAGTTTTGTGAGATGACGCAGAATGAGATGGAAGAAATTGATGGAGGAGGTTTTTTGCAACTGTCGGCGCAGGTATAGTTAAGGGATTATCTGTCGTATCGTATTGGTTAACAAGAGTTATAATAGAATGAAGAAAATAAATAATGTATTGAAAGCATTGTTATGTATAATATGTTTGTATAATAGCATTATAACAATGCATTATTATGTGTTAACAAACTTGGCTATATCATTTATGTTAATTATAGTTAGCAATAAAAAATACAGGAATAAATATTTTGTTTATGATAATTGTGTACAGATATTTACATTAGTATGGTTTCTATTATGGAATATTGTATCTGTAATTTATATGAAGTTTTTTGAAATATGTATTTTTGAGCGGACTTAAGGTAGTACAGGAATATTAACCTGTTCTG
>ENA-ORUW01000119-ORUW01000119.1-human-gut-metagenome-genome-assembly--contig:-NODE-119-length-89526-cov-101.454650_pt1 | contig 89526 bp, 76 predicted proteins | sample MGYA00242088_ERZ509227 | MGnify/ENA primary metagenome ERZ509227 (study PRJEB26280, sample SAMEA2338816) | human gut metagenome | biome: human gut; feature: human-associated habitat; material: faeces... | reverse complement strand
GGACATCTGATTTCCAGATTTCCGGAAGTGCGATTTCACCGCACAAGAATATTCAATTTCTACCATTGTATACACAATGGCGCTGGCCTGGGCTCCGTTTGGTGTGTCGCAGAACAGCCAATTTTTACGGCCAACTGTAAACGGACGGACCGCATTTTCACTGAGATTATTAGAAAAACTGCAGCGTCCATCTTCCAGATAGGTGGAAAGATAAGAACGGCGGTTCTTCATACCCTCTGGTCAGACACTTCCAGTATATTTTTAATCACGCTGGAATAAATCTCTCGTATATACTTTCTCTTTTACATCATCCAATTTACTATCATATCTGTTAGCAATAATACTGTCGCTTATCTTTTTGAATTTTCCCAAATCATTGATTACTTTAGATCCAAAGAAGGTTGTTCCACTTTCCAAAGTGGGTTCATAGATAACGACAGTTGCGCCCTTGGCTTTGATTCTTTTCATGACTCCCTGGATACTGCTCTGGCGGAAATTATCACTGTTGCTTTTCATGGTCAAACGATATACACCAACCACAACTTCTTTTTCCTTAGATACATCCCAAGAACTGTTTGCTTCATATGCACCCGCAAGTTCCAGCACACGATCCGCAATAAAATCCTTCCTCGTACGATTACTCTCCACAATAGCACTCATCATATTCTGCGGCACTTCATCGTAATTTGCCAGTAACTGTTTCGTATCTTTCGGCAGGCAATATCCGCCATATCCAAAACTGGGGTTATTATAATGTGTTCCAATACGCGGATCCAGACAAACACCGTCAATAATAGCTTTTGTATCCAATCCTTTCATTTCTGCATATGTATCTAATTCATTGAAGTAAGATACTCGCAGGGCTAGGTAAGTATTGGCAAATAACTTTACAGCTTCTGCTTCAGTAAATCCCATAAACAATGTATCAATATTTTCCTTTATGGCACCCTCCTGAAGAAGTGCTGCAAATGTATGGGAAGCTTTCACCAGTTTCTCATCAGACTTATCAGTGGATACAACAATACGGCTCGGATACAGATTGTCATATAATGCCTTTGATTCCCTTAAAAATTCCGGACTGAAGATAATGTTGCTGGTATTATATTTTTTCCGGACACTGGAAGTATATCCAACCGGAATGGTAGATTTGATCACCATGACCGCATTTGGATTAACTTTTAATACTAATTCAATGACAGCTTCAACGGCAGAGGTATCAAAATAATTTTTTTTGCTGTCATAATTGGTAGGCGCTGCAATCACTACGAAATCAGCGTCTTTATATGCTGACTCCCCATCCAAAGTGGCTGTCAGGTCTAAATCCATTTCCGATAAATATTTTTCTATATAATCGTCCTGAATAGGAGATTTTCTATTGTTTATCAAATCGATCTTTTCCGGAATAATGTCAACAGCTGTTACGTGATTATGCTGTGCCAGTAAAACTGCAATGGATAATCCTACATATCCAGTTCCTGCAACTGCTATGTTTAACGGAGAGCATGCTTCTGCTGCATCCCCTGAACTTTCATTTACAAATAGGGAAATTGGTTCAAAATCAAGAACTTCCCCTAATTTTTCTAACTGGGGAATGGATGGAGTATAATCCTGGGATTCCAGTCTGCTGAGCATGGCACGGTTTATGCCGGTAAGATCAGATAATTGCTGCTGCGTAATTTTTTTTTCTTTTCTGGAGTCTGTAACCTGCTTAGCCAGAAGAGACAAAGATAATTTTTTCATGTAATTAAGCCTTTCTTTTTAAATTTTATGAATGTTATTTAAAACGACATATGCTGCCGCGTTTAATATTATTTAAAACATATAAATAATAACAAATACGAAAAGATAAAGCAATAGATAAAGCTGAAATATTTTTTTGATTTATTTTACAATAGAAATACAATCACAAAATGTTATTTAAAACAACATACAGTAAAGGTGATTATGAGAAAAACTTTTAATTTGGGTAACATGTAGTGTTATGATCAATTTTGGATACTGCAAGGCAGTAATAAAAAGTAAAAAGATTTAGCCGTCCAATATTTCCTTGCCTACATATGATTTAAATGGTAACCTGTTAATAATGAAGAATCAATCAAAGAAAGAGAGCATAAATACATTGGACTTATATCAGATTTTTATCACTCACAACAGAGCATGGACAGTCCGCGAAACCATTGGTTTTTCTATATTATTTACCATTGCATTATTAGCAGCGATTTATTTACTGCGCAGTAAGAAAATCATACTGTCACAGGCAATATCAGGATTAATCCTTATGATGTTCCTTGGCATTGTGTTTGGTTCCACTGTTTTTACCCGCATGCCAATGAAACGGCAATACAATCTGGAATTATTCTGGTCCTGGAAAGAAGTTTTTTTGAACCATAGTCGGGAGATGTTGAAAGAAAACCTGTTAAACTGCATCCTATTATTTCCTATGGGTTTATTGCTTCCATTGATATTTAATCACGGATTGAGTTGGTGGAAAGGGCTACTTGCCGGTCTCCTTGTTTCAGTTATGATTGAAACCTTTCAATTGATATTCTGTAGAGGATTGTTTGAATGGGATGATATGGTCCATAATAGTCTCGGTTGTATGATTGGATGTATATTGATGAGTGCGGCCATAAAATGGAAAAAACGGTCAGTATGATCGGTAAATAACGGTAACAGATAAAAAGTATTAGATCAAAATGATAGCAGTTTTGTGCAGAAGACATATCGGTTAGAGAAAAATATAGAGTATCAGTTCGATGTCAACGGATGGTTTGAAGATTATCGAAGAATATTTTTTACAGCATATATGAAAATTTGGGAGGTGTCGGCTCGATATGGAGTAGATGCTATGGAGTAGAGGCCCAATATCTGTTATTTCGGGCAGCGTGCCACCAGAAATGGATAAACAGTACCATCTTCTTCGGTTTCCAATGCGTATATTCATGAAATAAGAGGACATAGAATGAATATTAAAAACTCAAAAAAAGACTGTAAATTAAGTATACAGGAAGTCCAGACAGCCGCAGAACGACTGGCACAGGACTACACAGAGTTCATAAATTATATGAGCAGCAATGTAATAAAGTTAGCTGTGAGAACCACACGTTTGGGAAAGAAGGATTGTTTTGAAATAAACAGTCTGCTGCACTGCGCGCCGGAGATATGGCAGGATTCGGGGCGCACGCAGGAATACTATGTAGAAATTGATTATTTCTATTATTTTTCAATACGTTATGGAATTATCCGCCCTTTAAAAAAGGGAAGCAGTTTATCGGCGGAGGTGACCGGAAAAAAAGAACAATTCTTAAAGCTGAGCAGTACGCAGCGCTATGTGATCATGCTGACATACATGTTTACCGAATATCTATGGGATGAAGGTAATAATTGGGGTATAAATAATCTTTTTCGTGCGTTGACAGATGATAAGTGCAATCCTGTGGATTCCTCAGAATTTATAGATATAAGAAAATATAACATCCTATACTTGACACTCCCCAGGCTGTTTGGAGCTTTTGGATTATTAGAAATAAAATAGGCGGAAGTTTTAGATAAGAATGATAAAAATGGAATAGAGCAGATACGCATGACTAAACTGGGAACGGAAATTTTTCGGTTTATTCATTTCGGGGAATTAGCCTTTCTCAGGAAGGAGGAAATAGAGGAGTATCTGTCGAGAATGTTTGCTGTACTTGACTTCAGCATGGAAGATATAAAAACCTTTATGCAGCCTGAAAACATATCTGGAAATGTGACATATATACTGAAAGTTAAATTTGGCAGATGTATGAGAAAAATAAGGATAAGCGGTAAGGCAACATTGGAAGAGCTGCATGAAGCTATACAGAGAGCGGTTGATTTTGATAATGACCATATGTATTGTTTCACAATAGGATTGGGACGAGTAAAAAGAAGTTATTACCATCCCTATTGTGAAGGCGAGGAATATCTGTCGGATGAGGTACTTTTGCAGGAGGTACTGTCGTATGAAAAGATGAAGTTTGAATATCTTTTTGATTTTGGTGACTGCTGGAAATTTGATATTACAGTGGAAAAAATCCTTCCGGAGTATACAGAAAATGCGGAGGTAATTGAGCAAAAAGGAAGCAGTCCCAAGCAATATTGACGCAGTCCACCCCCTACTCCAGTCCGCTGCGCCGCCTTCCTTCAGAGAAAAGAAACAAGTGCACAAGGTACAAATGGCAGATGAGGAAAGCCGACACTCCCACGATCATTCAACAGCATCTTTAGGAATATGACATCCGCTCTGTCTCCTGCATCTTGCAGAAAGTATAATGTAACATACACCTGGCACTATAGCGAACATAATAAAATACGGCCTCCATTACGAATAAATAATTTCCACCGCGGTGCCAAAACAGCAAGACACTGAAAACAGCCGTCTTAATACTGATCCGTCAAAAAAGGATTGCCGCACATCCTGTTTACACCGGTACAAACAAGTGCAGCCAGTCCGTGCGACAACCCCATACGTCCTAATATTTCCACTTCCCAAGCAATTCATCCCGAAGTTCCAGGTCATCGATCCCCGTCATATCCGCATATTTAATATCTTCCGGATAATTCTTCATTCTGCTTTCCTGTCCCTCCAATATCTTCCCCGGATTATAATGGTCTTTATCATAAACAAGATAATCATTTACCAGATAAGTAAACACATCTTGAACATCCTGCTTCTCATCCTTTCCTTTCACAATACTAACCCCATCCAACGAATACGGCGACCCGGATTCCGGATAGATCATTTTCAAAGGATTCCCGTTATTAATCTCCGTCACCACCTGATACGTGAGGGCAGTACCAACAGCACACTCCCCCTGGATCAACAATTTCACCGGCCCGGACCCTGATTCAGAGTATTGCTTTACATTCTCATTCAGTTTATCAAAATATTCTAACGCCTTTTCCTCCCCCCACACATTTCTCAGATTCAGATAAAAATTATATCCTGTAGAACTGGATTTAGGATTCTGGATAGAAATTCTATTCTTAAATTCCGGTTTCAATAAATCTTCATATGTCTTTGGTTCATCAATCCCATACTTTTCCAGGATTTCCGTATTCACCGCAAAGCCTCCGCCGTAACTCTCCCATATTAAATATTTCCCATGCTCCGGGAGCATCCCATCTATATAATCCAAATGTGAATATCCTGCCACATCAGCCAAAGCATCCTTCATCTTTTCCATATATCCGGTCTCAATCCCCAGCACAATATCCGCGTCGGAGCTTTCTTTTTCTGTCTGCACCTTGGCGGCTACTTTTGCAGTGGGCATGTACATGATCTGCACATTTAACCCCGGGAATTTTTCTCCCAAATGCGCCTTCAGATCATCATTTCTATATTGTTCCAGTGCGGAATAGATCACCAGAGTATTGCTGTCCTGTTTATTTATGGCAAAATACAATGCAGCGATAACTACCAATAATCCCACTAAAATTTTCTTCATCTTTTAACTCTCCTTCCTTACAAAATACATTTTCAGGAAATAGATCACACCCTTCGCCGCAACATTGATCAGCAGAATCAAAATAGAAATAAATGCAATCGGCTCGATCAGAGATTGAGAATCAAACTGGGGAATCAGAAGGGCCAGCGGCATATTCCTGAAATTTGCCAGGAAGGAAATTGCTGAAATCGTTACCATACAGTTCACGAAAATATAGCTGAACATCTCTAAAATCGTCCCTCTTGTACAGGGCATATACACATCCATCAGCATCCGCATTTTTGAAATTCCCAGAGAATATGCAACATCCTCCAGGTTGCCGTTGAATTTGGATAGCGAGTTATAGGCCAGCAAATAAGGTGATGCAAAAAAGTGAGTGATATTTACAGTTATCAATATGGCAATTGTCCCATAAACAAAGCTTCCCTGGAAAAACAACACATAAGACAAACCCAAAACAATACCTGGAAAAGACAGAGAAACCAGGGAAATCAAATGGATCGCCATGGAAGAAAAGTTCTTCCCCGAACGGGCGGTAACGTACGCTGCATAATAGGTAACCAATGTGCCGATCAAAGCGGCTGTCAGCCCGATAAACAGAGAGTTCAGCAGATACCCTCCGATTCCAAGATTCAGTGACTCCGTTATATTATTAAGCGTAAAACTAAAATCAATAGGATACTGTTTCACAAAACTCAGAACAATAAACGTTATAATGGGCAGACTGATCAGGACAAGTGTCACTGCGCATACGATTCTGGCAAAAATGTCCCGTTTCCTGTTTTTCCTGATCACGTAAGGTTTTGTAATCGTACTGTTTGCGCCGGTGTCTTTGTTCAGCAAGTCAATGATAAATGCAATGACTGCAGGAATCAGCAGTATGACTCCTATAATTCCGCCCTTTGAATAATCGAGCAGTCCGATGACTTCCCGGTACATGTAAACGGGCAGAGTCATCATTTTACCGCCCACGATCAGCGGCACCCCATAATCTGTAAATACCACGGTAAACACAGCAAAAAATGCGGAGATCAGCGGCTTTTTGAGATTGGATAAGGTGATGGCTTTTAATTGCTGTTTTTTTGATAATCCCAGCACATCCGCAATTTCATATACCGTGAAATCCTCATACTGAAAGATATCAGTCAGCATCAAAAACGCCATGGGACAGGAGTACAGCGTTGCCCCGATGACGATACCTGTCAACCCATACAGGTGAATGTTTATCCCTGTCAAATTGGTGAAAAATCCATTATCTCCAAACAATAATGTCAATCCCATTCCGTGGGAAATAGAGGGGATCAGCATGGGCAGTGTAAAGATTACCGACCACACTCCTTTGTGCCGGATCCTTGTTCTGTTTACACACCAGGCCAGTAATAAAGCCAGGCTTACAGATACGATGGTTGTCACAAGGGATGAAATAAATGAATTCCACAGCATTGGCCCAAACTGCGCGCTGGATATCACTTCACTGATATCACCAATAGAAATATGAGCTGCCAGGGCAATGATGGGGCAAATAACATGTAAAATTAAAAATATGGCCACAACAAGTTTCAGGCCGTGAAAGGTTCTGTTCTTCATACTTCCTCCGTCCTATAATCTTCCGATACATTTTGACAGTGATTCATATTTTTGATTTAAATGGCTCACTACAAAATTTTGAATGTATTCATTTGCAGGATGATTGTACATTTCCAGAGGGGTGTCCAGTTGTTCAATGGTTCCGCTGCTCATTACCATGATCCTGTCAGACAGAAAAAAGGCTTCCTCCTGGTCATGGGTTATGTATATCATGGTAGAATGGAATTTTTTCTGTATGTCCTTTAGTTCCCGCTTCATGATTTCTTTATTTTCAACGTCCAGTGCACTGATGGGTTCGTCCAGTAAAACAATGGATGGGTTTAAGGCCAGGGTCCGGGCAATTGCAACTCTTTGCTGTTGGCCTCCGGAGAGGTGGTGAGGCCTTTTCTTTAACTGGTCGCTCATGCCTATCATTTCCAAAGTCCTTTTGGCCCGCTGTGTGGCGTCTGCTTTTGTTTCCGGCCTGATCTTAAGGGCATATTCTACATTTTCCAATACGGTCATATTGGGGAATAATGCGTAATTCTGAAAGATGATGCCCATTCCTCTCTGGGAAGCGGGTAGCCGGCTTATATCTTTTCCGTCCAGCAGTATTTCACCTGCTGTCTGTGACTCCAGACCAATGAGGATTCTTAATAACGTTGTTTTTCCGCAGCCACTGGGGCCAAGGACACTGAGAAACTCGCCTTCTTTCACTTCAAATGATAGGGATTTTAAAACTTGTTCTCCATCATATTCTTTTACAAGATTTTTAACTATCAATTTTTCTGCCATTTAGTTTTCTCCTTGGTATGATAAGCCGTAAAATTTTTTAAGGGTCTACGGCTGCGATGCATTTTTGTGAGGTAAGGGAACAATTCCCTGCAATTAACTGTTTATATTTAACTATATTTAGCGGGAGGAGGCCAATGGTCATTAAGAGAATATTGCTGTTGAATTTGATGTATGTATTTCAAAATAAGGGGGGTTTTATGGGTTGTCATAGATACGTTTCCTTTTATTTTTTGTTTCAGTATACCATTTATAACTGTTTTACGCTACTGTTATTACAAATTAGAGATGTAAAGTAAAACGCAAAAGGGAAGATTGCTATACCAGACGACACCGAAGCGTCATATGCTTTTATGAAAAGTTGACAGTGTGAAGCTCAGACGTTAAAATGAAATAGATTTTTTGAATATCAGGCGGGGTTAAAATCCATATAAATGGAAATGGTACTGAAAATAAAAATAGAGGAAGCGACAGCCGCAGACATTTTTCTGTCCGGGCGGAGAACTTCATCATGATGATTTTGACGGTTTGATTATAATATAGAGATCAGGAGTAAAATAAAGAATAAGTCTGCCGCAAATATTATACATATGCGTCAGTTAAAAGCCTGCTTATAAACAGCAGAAGAAAGGCAGTTATCAGATAAATGGACTTAATAGAAATTTTCTACAATCACTTTCCGAAAATATCATCGCAGCAGATAGTTTTATTCCTTTTTCTCAGTATTATACTGACTGCTGTCCTCGTTTTCACGGTGCGTAAGAAAATAATAAAATCAGGACAGGCAGTTTGTGCGGCAGGAGTATTTGTCTGGCTGTTTATTGTTTTTTTATCCACGGTTTTCTCACGAAATCCTTATCCGGAAATGAAATATGAACTAATGCCCTTTTGGTCTTATGCTTATACGCTGCAGTATCACAGTGTATCTATGGCGGAGGAAATATTTTTGAATGTGCTTCTGCTGATGCCCATGGGAGTGCTGCTGTACGCGGCATTTGGCAGACGTATTGGGATTATAAGAATCGTGGCAGCGGGGTTTGCAGTGTCGTTTTGTATCGAGTTTTTACAATTAGTGCTGAAACGCGGACTTTTTGAGTGGGATGACATGATCCATAACACGTTAGGTGTATATCTGGGCTGCTGGATGTGTAAAAAGGTAATGGATATCTGTAAAAAAAGGTGAATCTGCTGTATTGCATGCAGACAGGGTTTTCTGCTTTTTTTGTTTTTTAGTATTCGTTTTTTAGCACTTGTTTTTTGTCTTAAAGTTCCATAGTTATGCAGCATGGCTAAAACAGGATGATAGAACAGCATCCTGGGGCCTGTATATTTTATCGCTTTATTTGCGTATCATTTCATATCTCCAAAATAGTATTTAACTTTATAGGCACTACAGAATGTTTTTGTATAAAAAAATATTTCTCTGATCGTTTCAGGTGTACTTCTCAAACTTTTCTATAATCCAGAATGGGTCTCCTTTTTGTATAGTGTTTTTCGTGGCAGGGAATTTTTATCGTCTGGTTCATGCCAGCCGTTTTCAAATCTTTGCGGGGGCGGTTCAGACCGCAGAGTATTCAGGGTCTTTCTTATGTTTATTTCCATTATTATGATTAAGTTTTCTCCGTTTTTAAAGGTTAGATGTAGTACAAAAAGGTTAAAGTGCATAAACAGTGTTTGTTTTAACTACTACAATATGATATCAAAATATACATTAAAGAATTAAGAAAAAAAATTGATTTAAAGTGTTGCTGGCATATATTTAATATATTTATTTACCGTTTCTTAAGGATTTCATCTGTTCAATGGCTGCAAAAGCTGTCTGGTATTCAACCCAAGAAGTATATAATGAATATAGTGAATATGATGCGATATTGCGTATGTACATAATAAATATTGTGCAATATGCATACATGGTGTATAATGGAAACGTAGCCGAATGATAAAATCGAGGAAAAAAATGTATTTAGCCCATATAAGTGAAGATAAATTAAGAGAACAATCCATTATAGAACATGCGGAAGGCGTTGCAGAGCTGAGCGGTATGTTTGCTGCTTGTTTTGGCTGTAAGGAATGGGGTTATGGATGCGGATTGATGCATGATATCGGGAAATATTCCGTGGAATTTCAGCAGCGTCTGCACGGAGGCCCTAAAATAGACCATGCCACTGCAGGTGCAAAGGAATTGAAATTAAAAGGAAATGTCATGCAGGCATATTGTGTGGCAGGACATCATTCAGGTCTGCCTGACGGTGGTTCGCCTGCGGAACCCGATACATTTTACGGAAGAATGAAAAAGGAGCTGAAAGATTATCAGGCCTTTAAAGAGGAAATCAAGATTCCGAAATTTCCGGCTGCACCGCTGAAGCCCATAGGAAAAGGTGGGTTTAGTGCGGCCTTTTTTATTAGAATGCTCTTTTCCTGCCTGGTAGATGCGGATTATCTGGATACTGAGCGTTTCATGAAGCAGGGGCAGACTGCCAGAGGGAATTACGATTCGATAGAACAGTTGTTTGACAGGCTATATAAGCATATAGCCTCCTGGTTGACAAATTATGATGAGAATACAGTAAACGGAAGACGTTCCTCTATACTGCGTGCATGTCTGGAAAAGGGGAGAGGACCACAGGGACTTTATCAGCTCACCGTGCCCACCGGCGGGGGAAAGACCGTTTCAAGTTTGGCATTTGCCCTGCGTCATGCCAAAGAACACCATTTAGAGCGTATTATTTATGTGATTCCGTTTACATCTATTATTGAGCAGAATGCACAGGTATTTAAAGACATTCTGGGGAAGAATAATGTATTGGAGAATCACTGCAATGTAGTTTGTGACAATGATAAGGAACTGGAGGATATGCAGCTTGCAGCAGAAAACTGGGACAAACCCATAATCGTAACCACGAACGTCCAGTTTTTTGAATCCTTGTTTGCAAATAAGACATCCAAATGCCGTAAAATACATAACATTTCCAAAAGTGTGATCATCTTTGATGAAGCACAGATGCTGCCGGTGAATTATCTCAAGCCATGTATTCAGGCCGTCAGTGAATTGATATATAACTATCATTGTTCCGCGGTCTTATGTACCGCAACACAGCCCGCGCTGAAACTGTTTTTTCCGGAATTCATAAAGGCAGAAGAGATATGTCCGGATGTGAAGGGACAATATGAGTTCTTTAAGAGGACGAATGTTAAGAACATGGGAGAGATTTCGGAGGGAAACCTGATCTCAGAACTTAAAGAGAAGCAGCAGGTACTGTGTATTTTAAACAGCAGAAAACGTGTTCAGAGAGTGTATGAAGCTTTGAAGGGGGAAAATGTATATCACCTGTCTACTTACATGTATCCAAAGCACCGAAGAACAATTTTAGACGAGATCACAAAGGCACTGAAGGACGGCAGACCGTGTAAACTGATCGCCACAAGTCTTGTGGAGGCAGGTGTCGATTTTGATTTTGCCTCAGTGTTTCGGGAGCTGGCCGGAATTGATTCTGTCATTCAGGCAGCAGGGAGGTGCAATCGAGAAGGAAATAGGGGAAAAGATGAGAGTAAAACTATAATTTTTAGTTTGGAACAGAGCGATGATATTCATATCCCGGGGCAATTGAAGCTGCCTATATCTGTTGCAAAACAGATCACAGAAAAGTATGAGGATATCACATCACCGGAGGCGATCTATGAATATTTTCAAAGGCTTTATCACTTTCGGGGAGAAAGCCTGGATATAAAAAATATTGTAGAGAATTTTGAGAAGGGGATTCCTTCTTTTAACTTCCCTTTTGCAGCAGCAGCAAAGGAATTTCACATAATTGAGTCACAGACAAAAACAATTCTTATTGATAAAGAACCGGAAGCAATGGAGATTGTGGAGCGCCTGAGACGGGGAGAACATTCCAGAGAGTTATTCAGAGCAGCGGGACAGTATTGTGTAAGCATATATGAAAATGATTTTGATAATCTGGACGGGGCGGGGATGCTGGATGCCTTGTGCACAGGTATTGATACGGATTTTTATATATTGCGCGATAAAGGGCTTTATACAGATGACAGAGGCTTGACGGTCAGGGCAGAGAGGGGAGATGCATTATTGTGGTGAGATATATTATTGTGGTAAGAGTTTTATATGGAAAGCAGCGAGAGTGAAAGGAGGAGAGAAATGAGCCATGGTGTACGCGTAAGGGTTTGGGGAGACAGGGCACTGTTTTCCCGGCCCGAGATGAAAGTGGAGCGCTGCAGTTATGATGTCATCCCCCCGTCGGCAGCACGGGGAATTCTGGAAGCAATCTATTGGCATCCGGGAATGCGCTGGGTCATCGACAGGATTTATGTCAGGAAACCAATACAGTTTACCAGTATCAGGCGCAACGAGGTTAAAAGTAAAGTGCAGGCCGGAAATGTATTGAGTGTTATAAATGGCGGAAACAAACCGCTATATCTGAGCGCCAGGGAGGAGATCGTGCAGAGGGCAGCCATATTGCTGCAGGATGTGGAGTATGTTATAGATGCGCATTTTGAAATCACAGACAAGGCTAATCAGACGGACAACTGCGGCAAATTTAAGGACATTATTGTGCGGCGCCTGCGCAGAGGACAGTGTTTTCACATGCCGTATTTTGGATGCAGGGAGTTTCCGGTGAATTTTGAGATGTTTGAGCAGGAGGAGATAGAGACTGCCTATCCCAACAGCGTAAGAGATTTGGGATATATGCTGTATGATTTTGATTATTCCGACCCGGAAAATATCACACCCATGTTTTTTCGGGCGGTTATGGAAAATGGGGTACTTGATGTACGGGATTGTGAGGTGGTCAGATGATCCTGCAGTCTTTGGTTGAATATTATGAAGCCTTGGAAAAGAAAGGCGAGATAACCAGGCCCGGATGGTGTAAGGCAAAAATTTCGTTTGCCCTGGACATCTCTGAAACAGGCGTACTTTTGAGAGTGCTCCCCCTTAAGATTGAAAAACAAAGGGGAAAGAAAACTGTGATGGAACCTCAGCAGATGGAAGTTCCGGAAATGGTAACCCGCTCTTCCGGTGTATCAGCAAATTTTTTATGTGACAACTCAGGTTATTTTCTGGGGATAGATAATAAAGGAAAACCTAAACGTTCAGAGGAATGTTTTGCCGCGGCTAAAAAGAAGCACTTGGAGATATTGGAAAATGCAAAGGGGACAGCCGCCAGGGCAGTGTGTGGTTTCTTTGAAGCCTGGGATCCGGCCTGTGCTTCAGAGCATCCTGCTGTGAAGGACAGTATAGAAGAGATAATTTCCGGGGGAAACCTGATCTTCTGTGTGAACGGTGACTGGGCGCAGGAGGATCAGGAGATAAGAGCGGCCTGGGAAAACAGCAGGGAGAATGCGGAAAAGGAAAATGAAGGAATATGTCTTGTCACAGGGCTAAGAACAGAAATTTCCAGAATCCATGGACTGATCAAGGGAGTGCCGGGGGCACAGTCGAGCGGGGCGGCTCTTGTGTCTTTTAACGCGCCGGCCTTTGAGTCATACGGAAAAGAACAGAGCTATAATGCACCGGTAGGAACTTATGCGGCTTATGCCTATACCACAGCATTGAATCATCTGCTGGCAGACAGGTCACATACCAGCCAGATTGGTGATACGACAGTTGTGTACTGGTCTGAAGATGGGGATGAGCGATATCAGGATATATTTGGCGGGACTGTGGATCCGTCTGCAGATAATCAGGATATCATTGACGGTGTGTTTAAAAGCCTGGAGGCAGGGAAGCCCATCGCAGTCGGCGAGGTGGAAGAAAGTCTGTCTTTGGAACAGAAATTCTACATATTGGGCCTGGCACCTAATGCCGCCAGGATCGCAGTGCGTTTTTTCTATCAGGACAGTTTCGGAAATATTCTCAGGCATTTAAAGGAGCATTATGACAGGATGGAAATTGTGAGACCGGCTGCTGACGAGATGCGGTATATAGGAATCTGGCGTATGCTTCAGGAGACGGTGAATAAAAAGTCCAGGGACAAAAAGCCGGTATCGAATATGGCAGGAAGTGTGTACCGGGCAGTTATTTCCGGAGGAAGGTATCCGGCATCCTTATTCCTTGGGGTAATGGAGAGGATCAGGGCAGAGCAGGATGATAAAGACAGCCACATCCGCAAAATAACAAAGGGACGGGCAGCTATTATCAAGGCGTATCTGCTTCGTAATGGTTATGATAAAAAGGAGGAGATAACAGTGAGTCTGAACGAGGACAGCAGAAATGTAGCGTATACTTTGGGACGGGAATTTGCAGTATTGGAGGCTATCCAGGAGGAGGCAAATCCGGGAATTAATACAACGATAAAGGATAAATACTTTAATTCAGCCTGTGCAACTCCTGCGGCCATTTTCCCGGTGTTGTTTAAGCTGAAAAACAGTCATATCCGTAAAATTTCAAACCGGGGCAAGGTAGTTTATTTTGAAAAGCTTTTGGGTGAACTTCAGAACAGAATACCGGTAACTGAAGAACAAATGGTTCCCTGTCCGAGAAGACTTTCACTGGAAGAACAGGGGATGTTCATACTGGGATATTATCACCAGAACCAAAAACGATACGAGAAAAAGGTTAAGGAGGAAGAGCAGGATGTCAGAGGTAATTAAGAACAGGTATGAGTTTGTGATCTTATTTGATGTGGAAAATGGTAATCCAAACGGAGATCCGGATGCCGGGAATCTGCCCCGTATAGACCCGGAAAGCGGATACGGGCTTGTTACAGATGTATGTATTAAAAGAAAAATAAGAAATTATGTGGAAGCGGTAAAGGAGGATCAGGAGGGATACAAGATTTATATTAAAGAAGATGTTCCTCTGAACCGGAGCGATAATACGGCATATGAATATTTAAAAACCAATGAAAAGGAAATCAAAGAGTTAAAGAAAAAGGACCCGGATGTAGATAGAAAAATTCGTGATTTCATGTGCGAAAACTTCTTTGATATTCGTACATTCGGCGCAGTCATGACTACATTTGTGAAAGCGGCTCTTAACTGCGGACAGGTCAGAGGGCCGGTTCAGTTGGGATTTGCCAGGAGTATTGATCCGGTGGTAAGCCAGGAGGTGACAATAACCCGTGTTGCCATTACCACGGAAAAGGATGCGGAAAACAAAAGTACAGAGATGGGAAGAAAGAATATCGTTCCCTATGCACTTTATAGAATGGAAGGATATATTTCAGCAAATCTGGCAAGGAAAGTCACTGGGTTTACAGAGGATGACTTGGAGCTTTTATGGGAGGCCATCATCAATATGTTTGAGATCGATCATTCCGCTGCCAGGGGAAAAATGGCTGTCAGAGAGCTGATCGTTTTTAAACACAGCAAAGAATTCGGCGATTGTCCGGCCTATAGGCTGTTTGATGCGGTTGAGGTAAAGAAGCATGAAGAGGTGATCTATCCCAGAAAATATCAGGATTATCAGGTGGAAATCCATGCGGACATGATTCCGGAAACGGTGGAAATTTCAAGGAAAATATGATGGAATATAAGGAAGAGGATTTTCTGATGCTTTCGGGCATCCAGCATTTTGCCTTCTGCAGGAGACAGTGGGCTTTGATACATATTGAGCAGCAATGGCAGGAAAATGTTCGTACTGTGGAAGGGGAACTGCTTCATAAAAGGGCACATGACGCATATTCTTCGGAGAAAAGAAATGATGTGATGATCAGCAGAGGACTGCCCGTACATTCAAGGGAGATGGGAGTCAGCGGTGTATGCGATATCGTGGAGTTCAGGAGAGCCGAAGATGGAATTTCCCTGCATGGCCACCGCGGGACTTTTCAGGTTTATCCTGTTGAGTACAAGAGAGGCAGACCTAAAGATACCCAGATTGATATTCTGCAGCTGACAGCACAGGCTATGTGTCTGGAAGAGATGTTATCATGTACCATCGCGGAGGGAGCTATTTTTTACGGAGAGGTGAAGAGGCGGGAACGTGTTGCGTTTACGGAAGACTTAAAGACCCAGGTGAAGGAGATGTTTGCAGAGATGCATCAGCTTTTTAACAAAAAGTATACACCCCATGTTAAATGGTCAAAGGGATGTAATGCATGTTCCCTCAAAGAAATATGTCTGCCGAAACTGGGAAAAACGCCATCAGTAAAGGCATACATAGAGAAGGCAATCGGGGAGGAGGACGGCAAGTGAAGAAATTATTGAACACCTTATACGTCACATCCCCCGACGGATATTTATCTCTGGATGGTGAAAATGTGGTGGTTTTGGATAAGGACAAGGAGTTAGGAAGGGTACCGCTGCATAATTTAGAAGCAATCGTTTCCTTTGGATACAGAGGGGTAAGTCCTGCACTCATGGGAGGCTGCGCAGACAGGGATATTTCACTGTGTTTTATGACACCTCAGGGCAGATTTCTGGCAAGGGTGACAGGGAATGTACGGGGAAATGTTATTTTAAGGAAGAGGCAGTATAAAGTATCCGAAGAGGATGAAACGAGTCTTATGATCGCGCGCAATTGTATACTGGGAAAAATTTATAATTCCCGTTGGGTTCTGGAGAGGGCCGTAAGAGACCATGGTCTTCAGATTGATGTGGAGGAGGTAAAGCGCGCATCCGGATATCTGCAGCAGTCTTTAAACCAGGTTAAAAACTGTTCAAATATGGAGCAGCTAAGAGGATATGAGGGGGAAGCGGCGAGTGTTTATTTTGGCGTATTTGACCAGCTTATCCTGCAGCAGAAAAAGGATTTTAAATTTGAAGGAAGGAACAGAAGACCGCCGTTAGATAATGTAAATGCAATGCTTTCGTTTTTTTATACCCTGCTTACAAATATGTGTGCCTCAGCATTGGAGAGTGTGGGGTTGGATCCATATGTAGGTTTTATGCATACAGACAGACCTGGCAGAGTTTCCCTGGCACTGGATATGATGGAAGAACTTCGGCCTGTTTTGGTGGACCGGTTTGTTCTGACAATGATCAATAAAAGAATGGTCAGTAAGAAGGATTTTTCTGTGAAAGAGGACGGGGCGGTATTAATCAGTGGCAAATGCAGAAAGCAGCTGCTTACAGAATGGCAGAATAAAAAGAAGGATGTCATTACACATCCGTATCTGGGAGATAAGGTAGAGTGGGGAATGATACCATTTGCTCAGTCAATGCTTCTGGCCCGTTATTTAAGAGGTGATTTGGATGAATATCCGCCATTTTTCTGGAAGTAGGTGAAGGTAATGTTAGTATTGATAACCTATGATGTAAATACAGAAACAGATGCCGGGAAAAGACGCCTTAGAAAAGTTGCAAAGCAATGTGTTAATTATGGCAGACGGGTACAGAATTCTGTTTTTGAATGCATCCTTGATAATACCCAGTGTGTTTCGCTGAAGGCTGTGTTGGGAGATATTATTGATAAAGAAGTTGACAGCCTGAGGTTCTATTACCTGGGAAATAATTATAAGACGAAGGTTGAACACATGGGGGTTGATAGGGGAACTGCGGCTGATTCCACTTTGATTTTTTAGTGTTTTTCTGAGAATTGTTTTTGAAAGACTGTACGTCACAATTTGTGGGAGATTTGGTTTCCATGAGGAAAAGGAGATGGAGCGGCTAGGGCTGCATTGACTGAAGTGGGGGCAAATCTTCCGGAAAATGTGGCGTGCAGATTGTCGGAATAAGTTTTAAGACAAACAATTACAAATCTATAATGAATATAGAGAGTCTTAATCCCTATTACGAATAAAAGTTAATCTATAATGAACATATTTTATGGATTTGAAGTATCCTGTCTATTGATACTGGGTTTGTTGTAACTTGTATTATTTAGATTGTTTTCTGTAAGGCTGGAGTGTGTTTAAAAATTCATTCCAACAAGCTGCACGCCCCACTTTGCGGTATATTTGGCTCCAATGCGGTCAACGTAGCCCGCTACCGCTTCCTCATCCGAAGCAAATCTCCCACAAAGTGAGACGCACAGCTTGCCGAAAGCAATTTTCAAACAAACTCTAGTGCGAATAGGAAGTGAACAGAAAAACATTGGGGGATTCGCACCGGAATTTAGAGAGGGTATGGTTGGATATGAGGGTGAAATATGAGAGTGGTTTGGCATAGATGGTAAAAAAATAATGGATGTTTGGGGATGTTGTATAAAAAGTTATGGTTAAATTTGTGGGTTTTTGCTGTCACCACCTTCGCGGTGGTGTGGATTGAAATTGTTCCCCTGTCTGCTCTGCAGTACGTTTCTCTGTCACCACCTTCGCGGTGGTGTGGATTGAAATAATCCACGTCCGAAGACGATAGCTAATTTATTAGCGTCACCACCTTCGCGGTGGTGTGGATTGAAATTCTATATTTTCAGGGGAAAATGCAAAACAGTGCAGTCACCACCTTCGCGGTGGTGTGGATTGAAATATGGCATTGCGTGCTCGCTCTACCTCATCTTGATAGTCACCACCTTCGCGGTGGTGTGGATTGAAATATAATTACAAATATCCCTCTCAATGAGCAGTACGTCACCACCTTCGCGGTGGTGTGGATTGAAATAAGCTTCTGTTTCCGTTTTGTATCCCGTTTGATTGTCACCACCTTCGCGGTGGTGTGGATTGAAATGCATCCCAACGGTCCTGAAAGTCTTTCGCATATTGTCACCACCTTCGCGGTGGTGTGGATTGAAATAAAATCTTTCATATCAATATGAATCGTATAGTCAAGTCACCACCTTCGCGGTGGTGTGGATTGAAATTGAGAATACCAGTCGGACTACCGGAGATACCACGTCACCACCTTCGCGGTGGTGTGGATTGAAATTGATTGAACGGAAGGCGTGTGGAATCGCAATCAAGTCACCACCTTCGCGGTGGTGTGGATTGAAATGATATTGGTAATAAAGAAAATAGAACAAATATGAAGTCACCACCTTCGCGGTGGTGTGGATTGAAATATCATCATAAACAGGTATATTCGTACTAAAAGCGTCACCACCTTCGCGGTGGTGTGGATTGAAATATGTGCATACGACGGAAATAAAATCATATACCAGAGTCACCACCTTCGCGGTGGTGTGGATTGAAATTGGAATTAGCACATCTGACTATACAGCACAGCTAGGTCACCACCTTCGCGGTGGTGTGGATTGAAATTTGTAAAGCACGATATCAGCTATTTCATTCAGTCGTCACCACCTTCGCGGTGGTGTGGATTGAAATTTCCAGAGAATTGTCTTGACTTGCTGAAACCAGATGTCACCACCTTCGCGGTGGTGTGGATTGAAATTGAAAATTACCGGTACTGTGGTTGGTAGTATTAGTCACCACCTTCGCGGTGGTGTGGATTGAAATCATGTAACCATCTGAATGAGGAGCATTTGGGGGAAGTCACCACCTTCGCGGTGGTGTGGATTGAAATATTGGCCGAAGGAGATACCGTCATTGAGCAAACCGTCACCACCTTCGCGGTGGTGTGGATTGAAATTGCTGAGATGTACCTTTAGCAACCTCAAAATGGGTCACCACCTTCGCGGTGGTGTGGATTGAAATATTTGGGTCATCATTGTCAGGGTCAAAGTCATCAGGTCACCACCTTCGCGGTGGTGTGGATTGAAATAGGAACGCATTAGGAAAGCCGTGTGCGCTCAGAGTCACCACCTTCGCGGTGGTGTGGATTGAAATCTTTCCGTCCACGTATCCCTTTCCTATTGGCTTTGTCACCACCTTCGCGGTGGTGTGGATTGAAATTCCCCGGCCGTAACCGGGGGAATCATGGCTTACAAGTCACCACCTTCGCGGTGGTGTGGATTGAAATCGTGGAAATGCCATGCCCCGTCTTTGTGCTGTTCGTCACCACCTTCGCGGTGGTGTGGATTGAAATCCGTCAAGCACGGGATCAGCCTGTAAGTCCCATACGTCACCACCTTCGCGGTGGTGTGGATTGAAATCGGTTATCAATTGCCCAGGTTGTAGCATTATTTGTCACCACCTTCGCGGTGGTGTGGATTGAAATAAATTTTGGTATAATCTTATCCCTATCACCATAGTGTCACCACCTTCGCGGTGGTGTGGATTGAAATAATCATGCCAATGCAATTTATGTGTATGGCTGGAAGTCACCACCTTCGCGGTGGTGTGGATTGAAATATGGTGGAAAGGGGAGAGACAACTTCTGCCTCTTGTCACCACCTTCGCGGTGGTGTGGATTGAAATTTGATACTCGTCCTTAAATTCGGCTGCCACGAAAGGTCACCACCTTCGCGGTGGTGTGGATTGAAATTCGTTAATGGGAGTGTAGATCCGACAGGTTCTTGTCACCACCTTCGCGGTGGTGTGGATTGAAATACCCACTTCGTCTTGCGTCATCCCATCAAGGAAAGGTCACCACCTTCGCGGTGGTGTGGATTGAAATTATATCGGGCAGATTTAGTAACTGCGCCCCTGTCGGTCACCACCTTCGCGGTGGTGTGGATTGAAATAACGATAGTATTCTCCCCTAATATTCCCATAAGTGTCACCACCTTCGCGGTGGTGTGGATTGAAATTGGATAGCAGCGGTGCCCGGTACATAGCGAATGCGTCACCACCTTCGCGGTGGTATGGATTGAAATAAAGTACGCCGTCTGGACAAGAACGACTTCGGCTGTCACCACCTTCGTGGTGGTGTGGATTGAAATGCAAAACTATAACCTTTTTCTGTATTTGCCAAGTTCTTACTTTCACAATAGTGTAGAATGAGATGCGTAATGAAGCCATCGAAATTTAAGATTGAAGTGTCACCACCCTCACAGAGGTGTGAATAGAAATTAAACTCAATCAAGTGTTCTCGGGCCGCATCAGTGAGTAGTAAAGTGAACCATAAGAAATATGACTAAGTGAATATAGTTTTTCAGAAAGGGGTGTGCAGAAGAAATGAATGAAAATATTAAAAAGAAACTTCCCATTGGAATAGAGAGTTTTGATAAAATCCGAACAGAAGATTTTTATTATATTGATAAAACTGGGCTCATTAAAGAACTTCTATACAATTGGGGTGAAGTTAATCTTTTTACGCGCCCAAGACGTTTTGGAAAATCTCTTAACATGAGCATGCTGAAAAGTTTTTTTGAAATAAGCACCGATAAAGAGTATAAAAAAATCTGTTTGAAGGGTTGGATATTTCAGATGAAAGAGATTTATGTAAGGCATATATGGGAGAATTTCCGGTTATTTCAATCAGTTTAAAAGGGGTAAACGGTACTGATTTTTCGGCTGCACGCTCTATGATGAGTTCAATCATTGGAAATGAAGCTTTGAGATTCTACTTTTTGTCAGGAAGTCCTAAACTAAACGAAAAGGAAAAGAAACAATTTGATCAGCTGACAGAGATAGATGAAAGTAACTGCCAAGGTTTTATTATGTCTGATACAGTGCTGATAAGCAGTTTAAAGGTTTTATCTATGCTGCCTCAAAAGCATTATGAGAAAAAGGTTATCATACTGATTAATGAGTATGATGTCCCTTTAGCGAAGGCATTTGAAATTGCTATTATGACGAGATGGTGTTATTGATACGAAACCTGTTTGAACAGGCCCTGAAAACGAATGACAGCCTGCAGTTTGCTGTATTAACCGGATGTCTTCGTTTATCAAAGGAAAGCATTTTTACGGGGCTGAATAATTTAAAGGTACTTTCTATTGCGGATGTGAGGTTTGACGAGTATTTTGGATTTACAGACAAGGAAGTGCAGGAGCTTTTAAAATACTACGAATCTACAGTATAGTGAAAGAGTGGTATGATGGGTACTGCTTTGGAAACGTGCATATTTACTGTCCGTGGGATGTGATATGTTATTGTGATGAACTCAGGTTTGATCCCAAAGCGCTGCCAAAGGATTACTGGTCGAATACCAGCAGTAGTGAGGTTGTCAGGCATTTTATAGAAAATGCAGAAACAAACACAACGAAGCGTGAAATCGAGCGTCTTATAGCAGGTGATATAATTAAAAAAGAAATCCGCCAGGAACTGACTTATCGGGGGCTATATAATAACACGGAAAATATCTGGAGTGTTTTGTATACAACGGGCTATCTGACTCAGCAGGGAGAACCGGATGGAGATATATTTAGTCTGGTAATTCCAAATCAGGAGGTCAGAAAGATATTCATCAAGCAGATTACAGATTGGTTTCGGGATACAGCAAAGAAGGATGGAGAAGCATTAAACGCATTTTGTGAGGCGTTTGAAAACGGTGATGCAGATGAGGTGGAGAAGCAGTTTAATTCCTATCTCAGGAAGACGATCAGTATCAGGGACACCTTTGTTAAAAAGGATAGAAAAGAAAACTTTTATCATGGGATTCTGCTGGGATTGCTTGGATTTAAAGGGATTTGGAATGTATGGCCTAATCGTGAATCCGGTGAAGGCTATAGTGATATCCTTGTAGAAATTGAAGATAAGGATATGGGGATTGTAGTTGAAGTGAAGTATTCTGATGATGAAAATCTTGAGGCCGGGTGTAAACAGGCGTTGAAGCAGATAGAGGACAAAAATTATGTTCAAGAACTTCAGGAACTTGGTTTAAATCATATATTGAAATTTGGGATAGCGTGTTATAAAAAACGATGTAAAGTGATTAGTTTAATGGAAAAATAATTATTATCAAAAAGTATTATTATTTTAGCCTAAAATAAGAGGCAAGAGAGGGAGGTGCGGAGAGTCGGGGATGCGGACATTTTAATAGACCCTCATAGACTAGCTAAGCTGATGATTCGAGACTGCGTCCGCACCCCCACTATGCTCCATAGGACTCAAACGCAATTACCCCCTTACATTACCTTTTCAACCTTTTCCCATTTCCTTCTCCACCTTCCCGTCAAATACCACCCAAACGATATCACATAATTAGCAGCCCATCCCATAGGTACAGCCATCCACGCCACCTGTATTCCATACACAGGTGCGAACACATTGGTCACGATCACCCGGATAGACAGATTGACAAGATTAGCCACTGTAAAAGCCTTCACATCTCCGGCCCCGCGCAGCAGACCGTCTGTGGAGGCCTTCAGCCCGATAAAAGCGTAGAAGAAGGAAAGAAATTTCACATAGTCAAGCCCCGTCTGAAAAGCAGCGCTTCCATTCCCGGCATCTAAAAATGCAGAGACAAACACATTCCCAAACAACTGATAAAGGACACACAAAAACGCCCCGGCACTCAGGACTGCCGCATAGCACATCCGATATCCCTTCTTTACCCGTTCCAGTTGTCCGGCTCCCACATTTTGGGCTGTAAACGTGGACATGGCATTTCCCATTGCCAGCATAGGCACAATACTGATGGACTCAATCCGCATCCCCGCGGAGTAACCGGCCAGTACAGAGGCACCGAAGCTGTTCACCACTGACTGGACCAGCAGGATGCCGATCTGCACAATGGACTGCTGTATAATAGAAGGAACCGCAATGCGCACCATGGAAAACATCAGCCCGGTGTCATACAGCCGCCAATGTTCATCTGTTTCATACTTCTTTAATTTCTGCAGAAGCAGCCAAAAGGATATGACAGCAGACACTCCCTGGGCGATCAGCGTCCCTATGGCAACCCCTCTCACGCCCTGCTGAAACCGGATGACAAGCACCATATCCAGAAAAATATTCAGCAGAGAGGAAAATATCAGCAGATAAAGCGGTGTCCTGGAATCTCCCAGAGCATTGAAGATGGACGCTTCCACATTATACATAAATAAAAAGGGTAGTCCAGCAAAATAAATCGCCAGATAGAGTGCTGCATCCGAAAATACCTCTTGGGGCGTATTCACCCATCCTAAAATCCTGTGATTCAGAAAAAGACCCAAAGCCCCAAGACAGATACTTACCACGAAAAAGTTGATTAATGTGGTGAAAACAGCAGTCCTCATCTTGCCTTTCTGTCCTGCTCCAAGGCATTGAGAGATGATCACCGAGCTTCCGATGCCTCCCCCGATGGCAATGGCAATAAACACATTAGTGATGGCATAAGAAGCCCCAACTGCGGCAAGCGCCCGCTCCCCCACGAAGTTTCCCACGATCACAGAATCCGCTATATTGTAAAACTGCTGAAAAAGATTTCCTAAAATCATAGGCAGGGCAAAAAGCAGCAGAGAGCGCCCGGGTGGGTCAGTCAGCATGTTGTATGTTTTTTTCTTCATAAATCTTTTGTTCCTCTCTTTTTTGGTATTTTCCTGCTGTTAAATTCAGAAACGCTGCCTCGGTTTTCTTCTATATAATAATAGAATAACCGAAACAGCGTTTTTTACGATAAACTGCAGCATAAACCATAGAATTTTATTTTTAGAAGCTTTCTCTGTGTCTTTTCAGCATATTCAAAATAGTTTCCTGCGTATATGCTCCCAGACGTTTCTTATCTTCCTTTGGCAGCCGGTCCGGATAAATGGGAGTTCCATATTCCACGATCACCTTAGCAGGCTTGATCTTAGGAAAATGAGCCTCAAAGATTTCAGCGGAATTTGTGATCGCTATAGGGATGATCGGACATCCGGATTTCGTGGCAATCTTAAAGCTTCCTTCATGGAAGGGCAGCATTTCCAGCTCACTTTCATTTTTATTCCTAGTCCCTTCAGGGAAGATACAGATGGAAATACCGTTTTTTGCCTTGTCGATGGCAGTCAGTATGGTTTTCATACCGGCTTTAATGTCCGTTCTGTCCAGAAACAGACAGTGCAGGTACTTCATCCAGTTAGACAGCAGCGGAATCGGCTCCATTTCTTTTTTGGCAACATATCCGGTCAGATCCGGGCACATAACATAGGTGAGGAGAATATCAAAAAAACTTCTGTGATTTCCTATGTAAAGCACAGCCGTGTCACTGGGAACATTTTCATGGCCGATGATCTCAATATCAGAACCGGTAATTTTAAGTACACATCGGAAAACAGCCTGGACGATACGCAGGGAACTGATATCCTTTGCCCTCCGGTTGAATTTGCCGATCACCCATTCTGCCAGCAGAATCGGTATTGATAAAATGAGAAATCCTACAACTACAATACATACGAGAATAAAGCGAAACATAACACTCACCTTTCTATACCGTTTGGTATACATTATTGGATAAGAAACCAGATATGCTGTCCGCATACCTGGCCGGGAATTTTATTTATTATGCGGCACACTGGAAGTGCCGTGAGTCACAGGATGGCATTGCAGTCATACTTTAATGTACCGTGTGACTGTACTGCCTCCGGGCAGACGAACAAAAGGGTGCCTCCGATACCTGGAACTCTTCTATATTATACGGAAAACAGGAAAGGGATGCAAGCCATATTTAACCTTAATATACAGAAAATACAGAACTTGGGCCGCAGGCGGTTTCTCATTTACCGAGATTTCTGCAAATCTTGTTATTCTAACGAAAATTCCCGTAAAAAATCGTCATTATATTCCATATTATTTTCTTTACAAAGAAGTTTTCCTGTAGTAAGTTATGTAGTATATCGCTGATTTTAGGGGGGCTTAGAGAAAAATGGGAAAGACCGGAGTGATGAAGAAGTTCATCGGAGACAAAAATTTTTATAAGATGATTCTTGCTATAGCCGTACCTATTATGATACAGAATGGCATCACCAATTTCGTAGGCCTTCTGGACAACATCATGGTAGGCAGGATCGGCACGGAGCAGATGTCAGGTGCGGCAATTGTAAACCAGCTTATTTTCGTGTATAACCTCTGTATCTTCGGAGGGGTTTCAGGTGCGGGTATTTTTACTGCGCAGTATTTCGGACAGAAGGATAATGAGGGAGTCCGCAATACCTTCCGGTATAAATTGTGGATGGCTCTGATACTTACAGTGGGAACTGTTGTGGTTTTCCTCATTGGAGGCGAACAGCTCATCAGCATGTACCTTCATGGGGAGGGCAGTGTGGAGAATCTGGCAGCCACACTGGCCTATGGAAAACAATATCTTTACATTATGCTTATAGGGCTTCCGCCTTTCATGATGGTTCAGGTATATGCCAGTACGCTGCGTGAGTGCGGAGAGACCGTTACGCCCATGAAGGCCGGTATCACAGCCGTTGTCATCAACCTGGTATTCAACTACATATTGATCTATGGAAAGTTTGGTTTTCCGGCATTGGGCGTCCGCGGTGCGGCGATCGCAACCGTATTCTCCAGATATGTGGAGGCAGCCATAGTTATTCACTGGACCCACAAGCATAAAGAGGTGAATCAGTACATTGAAGGCCTGTACAGCACGCTGAAGGTTCCGGCGATGCTGACAAAGAAGATCCTGATCAAGGGAACACCTCTTCTCCTGAACGAGGCCCTCTGGGCAGCCGGTATGGCCATGCTGACACAGTGCTATTCCATCAGAGGATTAAATGTAGTTGCGGGTCTGAACATTGCCAATACCATCAACAATGTATTTAATATCGTATTTATAGCCCTAGGAGATTCTGTAGCCATTGTGGTAGGTCAGCTTCTGGGTGCCGGCAAGATGAAGGAAGCCCGGGATACAGATACTAAGATGATAGCGTTTTCCGTCTTCTGCTGTACCTGTGTTGCATTGCTGATGCTTGTGCTTGCGCCGCTCTTCCCCAAGCTCTACAACACCAATCCTGAGGCAAGAGAGCTGGCAAAATACTTTATCATGGCAACCGCGGTCTTTATGCCGCAGAACGCGTTTCTTCACGCCGCTTATTTCACCTTACGTTCAGGTGGAAAAACCATTGTTACCTTCTTGTTTGACAGTGTGTTCATCTGGTGCGTGAGTGTGACCATAGCATTCTCTCTGAGCCGTTTCACCCTCATGCCGGTAGTGGCGATCTATATACTGGTGCAGATGGGAGATATGATAAAATGTCTGATCGGCTTCATACTGGTGAAAAAAGGAGTATGGCTGCAAAATATTGTGGCCAATTAAATACGCAGATAGGAAGTCCGATTACAAGATAGTAAGGCAGCAGGAGAAAGCAGTGTGAATGCGGTGTCCAATTTTTAAAATATGGCATACCCGGTATTTTCTTTCCAGAGAATCCGGGCGTGCCTTATTTTTTGCCTGCAAGATGAAAAATACTTCTATCCAAGTCTTTTGGATGGATTTTGCTGTCCCTCTTTTGAAAATTTCTTTGTCATAATCCATTTTTTCCCCACATACACTATTGCTAAGAGCACCAAAACCAAAGGCGGCCTCCCAACATTGAAAAAATTAATCCTAACACTATGTTTTATCTGCCTCCTGACACTCCCTCTGACCTCCTGCAGCATAGAAAAAGTCAAAGCCCAGGACGGAGTCAAGCCGGAGTACACAGTGATGAAGGAAGAGGATTTTCCTGATAAAGTCAAGGAACTGATAGAAGAAAACAAAGAATCAGAATTCCAGCTTACATATCAGGACGGTTCCTATCTATACCTTCTCAAAGGCTACGGCAAACAAGAGACTGGAGGATACAGTATCCAAATTGAGGACTTGTCCCTCTGGGACAATGCCATCCATCTACAGACTACCCTAATAGGGCCGGAAGAGGACAAAGATCTAAAAGACGAGCCATCCTATCCATATCTGGTGGTAAAAATGAAATATCGGGAAGAACCGGTAATTTTTGAATAGAAAAGAGGGCTTATTGTGGAATTAATAACAAAACAGATGCGTATGATGCATACAAAATGTGAAGCTGTCAGCCAGATTACCTTTGATGAGGATTTAAATGTGCCGGATATTAAGCCGGACGTAGGCCGGATGATCCAGAAAAAGGGTGAGATCCACATAGATGATGTCCAGATATCCGAGGGCCACGCGTTCCTGACCGGAGCTTTGATGGTCTATCTCCTCTATGTCAGTGACAGTGAGGAGCGAAGGATACAAAGTCTTCTCGGCACGCTCCCCATAGGGGAAACCATGCACCTGGAGGGCCTGGAAAACGGTGACAAAGTCCGGGTGAAATGGGATATTGAGGATCTGAGTGTCCAGCTTATCAATTCCAGAAAGCTGAACATCAAAGCCCTGGTAACCTTCACCGCGTCAGTGGAGGAGATGCAGGAGACCAATCTCCCCGCAGGTGTGGACGCGGAGGGCATTTCCCAGAAAAAAAAGGACATCTCTGTCATGGGGATCGCGGTGCATAAAAAGGACACCATGCGGGTCAAGGAGGATATCGCCCTGGCCTCCAACAAGCCCAATATCCATGAACTTCTATGGAACACAGTGGAAGTCCGTGGTATGGATATCCGGGCAGAAAATGATAAGATAGGTGTAAAAGGAGAACTCTTTATATTCGCATTGTACCGCGGGGACGATGACAACAATTCCCTGCAATGGCTGGAGCATTCGGTTCCCTTCTATCAGGAATTGGAATGTGTGGGCTGCACTGTGGATATGGTGCCCAACATAGATGTGACCATGCCCCAAAGCAAATTGGAGGTAAAAACAGACAGTGACGGGGAGGAGCGCCTCATAGGTGTGGATGCTGTCCTGGAATTAGAGATGAAAATTTATGAGGAGGAGGAAATGTCCCTACTTCTGGACGTATATACCCCTTTAAAGGAATGCGTCCCTATCCGTGAAAATAAAAAGCTGGAAAGCCTCCTGGTAAAAAATAATTCCAAATGCAGAGTGGGAGACCGCATTAAAATGGAACAGAACCAGGGGAAAATCCTGCAGATCTGCCACAGCGACGGCAACGTTAAGGTAGACGATACCCATCCTGTGGAGAACGGCATAGAGGTGGAGGGCATCATCCAGGTGAGGATTCTCTATATCATAGGGGATGACGATATGCCGTTCTATTCCATGGATGCCATGATTCCTTTCTCCCATGTGGTGGAAGCTCCGGGTATAGGGAAAAATTGTACCTATCATCTGAGAACGGATCTGGAACAACTGTCCACTACTATGATCGACAGTGATGAGATAGAGGTAAAAATAGTCATGAATCTGAATGCCCTTGTGCTGAAGCAGACAGATACAGGCATAATCCGGGAAATAGAAGAGCGGGAGCTGGATAAGGAGAAGCTCCAGAATATGCCCGGAATCGTGGGATATCAGGTACAGCCCCAGGATACGCTCTGGGATATCGCCAAGAAATTTTACACTACGATTGAAACCATTGTGCAGCTCAATGATCTGGAAAGTGATGAGGTTAAGCCATATGACACCCTGATATTGACTAAAAAAGTAGAATCCTAGAGCCTGTTTGAAAGATTATTACGAAAATTTTAAAGAGACATCTCGGTATTCAGCGGGCAGGTACATTTTCCGTGCTGACCGCAGGAAAACAGTTTTAGCATACTGTGAACAGTTACGTGAACAGCAACATATTATTTTTAGGTGTTGAAAAAAGGAGGCATATCGTATAGAATAAAGTGTATAAAAACGAATACAATATACAATAAACATCTGTGACCATTCATAACCTTCTTTTATACCGCTTTGTGATGCACAGTTCAGCGGTGTATGGCGGGGCAGGGGATGTTTAATGGCTGCAGGTAGTCAACGATTCGCTTTAGATACACTCTGGAGCGCAAGAATGGAAATACAGGAGATAAAAATGAGATTAAGGGCACTGGCGAAAATTAATCTGGGATTGGATGTAGTCAGAAAACGTGAGGATGGCTATCATGAGGTCCGCATGATCATGCAGACCATTAACATGTATGACCAGTTAGAAATTGATATCAAAGAGGAACCGGGGATTTCCATTACTACAAATCTGCCGTTTATCCCCACAAACGAGAACAATCTTGTCTATAAAGCAGCGCAGCTTTTGATGGATGAGTTCAAAGTGGAAAAAGGGATAACTGTGGATCTGCAGAAATTCATACCGGTCGCTGCCGGCATGGCAGGCGGGAGTTCGGATGCCGCCGCCGCCATGATCGGAGTGAACCGACTGTTCGGACTGGGGCTTACTGTGCGGGAGCTTATGGAGCGGAGCGTGAAAGTCGGTGCGGATGTTCCGTACTGTCTGCTTCGCGGCACTGCGCTTGCAGAGGGGATCGGAGAGAAGCTGCGTGCTCTGCCGCCCTGTCCGGACTGCTATGTGTTGATTGGAAAGCCGCCTGTCAGCGTGTCAACGAAATTTGTCTATGAGAAGCTGGATGCATCGGAGATAGAGCATCATCCGGAGATAGACAGAATGCTGGAGGGGCTTCAATGGCACAATTTGAACAGGATTGCCGAACATATGGGAAATGTTCTTGAGAGCGTGACAATTCCGGCATACCCTGTGATCGAGGAGATCAAACAACATATGAAGGACCACGGCGCGGTCAATGCCATGATGAGCGGCAGCGGTCCTACGGTCTTCGGACTCTTTGATGATAAGGCGACAGCGGAGCAGGCCTGTGAGGCACTGCGCGAGACTAAGATCGCCAGAACCGTTTTTTTGACTACAGTATTCAATAATGGAGGAAGACACAGATGACAACGGATTTGGAAATGCATATGGATGAATACCTTCCGCTGCGGGATGTGGTTTTCAATACTCTGCGGAGGGCGATATTAAAAGGAGATTTAAAACCCGGTGAGCGGCTTATGGAGATTGCTCTGGCGGAGAAGCTGGGGGTGAGCAGGACTCCTATCCGGGAAGCTATCAGGAAACTGGAGCTGGAAGGCCTGGTAGTTATGGCGCCCAGAAAAGGCGCAAAGGTGGCGTCCATCACAGAGCGTGATCTGAATGATGTGTTGGAGGTCAGAAAGGGCATGGAAGAACTGGCTATCCGTCTGGCCTGTGAGCGGATCACGCCGGAGGAGCTGGATGAATTGGACAAGGTGGAGCATAAATTCCTGAGCCTGACCGAGAACGGGGATCTGACCCAGCTTGCGGAGATGGATGTGGCCTTTCATGACATTATATACAATGCCACCAACAACAAAAGGCTGGTACAGTTGCTTAGCAACCTCAGGGAACAGATGTACCGCTACCGCATCGAATATCTGAAGGATATTGCGGTGCGCCGTACCCTTGCCCAGGAGCACAGGGCGATCTGTGAGGCGCTGCGCAAAAAGGACAAGGAGTCTGCGCTGAAATATGTCTATGTCCATGTGGACAATCAGCAGAAGGCTATCATCAAAAGCCTGAACGAGCAGGAGTGATTCCGTCCCATAACCCACGGAACACGGGTACTGTAAGGTATATTAATAGAAGAAATGGATATTCTAAGAGAGATGTAAAAAATACGTCTCTCTTTTTTGTGGTGCAAAAATGATTATATTCCGGGGATACCATAGGGCATGAGAGCAGAAAGGGGCTTTTGAAATGAAGGACAATGACAAGATATCTATTCACATACAGGAAAATGAGGACTACATCCGAAAGACATTAAAAGACTGCGCTGACATCATTATCCGTCCTATGATCCTGGGACAGGAGCAGAAAATCCAGTGTCTGGTCGTCTATATAGAGGTGGCAGTCAGCAATATGATGCTGGAGGACTCTGTGATCGGCAAGCTGGTAAACCATATGTGGGAGATGCCCAAGGACGAGATCCTGGAATTTGTGGACGAAAATGGTCTGGGGATCTCGGATGTAAAAACACTGGACACCATGTCAGAAGCACTGGCAGCCATGTTTGCGGGAAATGCCATCTTCTTCTTTGACGGCTATCCCCATTCCATCAAGGTATCCAGCAAAGGCTACCCAAACATGGGCGTGCAGGAGGCATCCAGGGAAAAGGTGCTACGCGGCTCCAAGGAAGGATTCTCAGATGTGGTTAAAACCAACTCCGCACTTGTGCGTAAGAGGATCAGGAATTCCAAGCTGAAAGTCAAAGAAAAGACTCTGGGTGTCAGAAGCCAGACGCTGGTACAGATCCTCTATATGGAGGAGCTGGTGCGGCCGGAGCTTTTAGAGGAACTGGACAGACGTCTGGAGGATTTTGAGATTGACGGGGTCATGGACAGCGGCATTGTGGAGCATTTGGCTGAGGAAAACTGGCTCTCTCCATTTCCCCAGTTCCAGACCTCTGAGCGCCCTGACAAATGCGCCATGGAAATCCTCAACGGCAGAGTCCTGGTGCTTGTTGACAATTCTCCCATGGGAATCCTGCTCCCTGCCGCCTTCAATGATTTTCTACAGGTGAGCGAGGACGAGTACAACCATTTTGAACTGGCAACCTTTCTGAGGATCATCCGGTATATAGCGGCTGCATTTGCCATGCTCTTTTCCGGTGCTTATCTGGCGGTGACTAATTTCCATACCCAGGTACTTCCCACCAACCTGATCCTCTCCTTTGCAGAGGCCAGAAAAGGAGTGCCTTTTCCGGGGATACTGGAAGTCTTCTTTATGGAGGTGGCATTTGAGAGCATCCGTGAGGCAGGCGTTCGTGCGCCCGGACCGCTGGGCGGGACCATTGGTATCGTGGGCGGTCTGATCATCGGTCAGGCCGCTGTGGAGGCCAATCTGGTAAGCCCTATTGTAGTAGTAGTGGTGGCAGTCACCGCACTGGCGACCCTGGCTATTCCAAACGAAGAGTTTACCGCGCCGTTCCGACTCCTGAAATTCGGTTTTATTCTTCTGGGAGGCACCATGGGTGTCTTTGGTATGTTGTTGGGACTTTATCTGGTCATCAGCCATCTGGCAGGGCTTAAGAGCTTTGGAATCCCCTATTTGACACCGTTTGCTGCCCAGAGAAATGCGGGCTACAGAGGAGAGTCGGACGGCATTGTCATGGCGCCCCTCAGGTTTATGACCAGGCGGCCGCTCTATGCCAGAAAGGAACAGCAGGTGCGCCTCAAGACAAAAGGAGGACAGAAGCATGTTCGCTGACAATCAACGGATATCCCACAGACAGCTCTTCAGACAACTGGTGCTGGGACAACTGGGTATTTATCTGGTCACGGTTCCCGTCACTTCCTATCTAAATGGAAGGCAGGGGGTACTCTCCCTGCTTCTGATGGGTGTACTATTTCTGGCGGCCAGTATATTTTTTATCCGTATGAAGCCCTGTTATGCCAATCCTGAGCGGTATATGGGAAAGTACGCCGGAAAGATTTTCTGCCTGCTGCATCTGTCCTATCTCTTCATTACAGGTGTTTTTCTGCTGCTGGTGACCAGCAGGATCACAGGCCGTTTTTTTATTGAGAGCAGCAAACCCTTTGTGATCATCACAGTCACTGCTGTGGTCTGCTATTTGGGAAGCCATCAGGGGCTGGAGCGCAGAGGACGGATGGCTGAGCTGTGCTTTCCCATCATTTTGTTTGTCCTGGCTGCCATGCTCTTATTGTGTGTTACCAGAGTCAAGGGGGCATATCTGGAAGAGATTGGATCTATGTCGGTCCAAGGAGTTATACAGGGATGTTACAGAGTGTTCTGCACGTTCCTGCCGGTATTTTTCCTTCCCTTTACCCTGGGGAATGTGGACCGTGCTGGCAATGCGGGCAAGGCACTGAACGGCTCGGTGTTTCTTCTTCTGGGAATTTTGTCAACAGTGCTGATACTTCTGCAGGGGGCATTCGGAGCGGGCGGCTATGTACAGAAGTCCTATCCTATTTTTGATATGATGGCAGGAGTGGATCTGCCCGGGGATTTTCTGGAGCGTGTTGATATTTTCTTCATCGCTGCTGTTATGTTCTGTATCTTTTTTGCTGTGGGGAGTATCTTTTTCTACAACCACGAGCTGCTGAAGCGTGTCCATATGGAAAAAGGGGCGCCGTATCTGGCGGGAGGCATTCTTATTTGCGCATTGGGATGCGAGAAAGCAGGTATTTCCCTTGAATGGTACCGCGAAGTGCTGCAGAACATCTATGCGCCGCTGTTTATTTTGCTGGCACTGTGGGCAGGGATCGCATACGGAAGGGGGAAGCATCGTGATAAGGAAGAAAAGTAAAGCAGTGCTGCTGGCTGTTATCGTGGCCCTGAACCTGTCTGCCTGCGGGGTGGCTCTGGAGAACCGCAGTTTCCCGCTGTCCATGGGTGTGGACTATCTGGACGGCCAATACCAGGTGTACTACGGTCTTCCCGACTTGTCCGGCGTGACAGGACAGAGCAAGGACGGGGAGAATCAAAAGGCCGGCGAAAAAGCGGATTTTTATCAGGGCAGGACCATGGAAGATGCGGAAAAAGATTTTCAGAACAGCCAGGAGGATTACCTGGATACCGGTCATCTGAAGGTTCTGCTTCTGGGAAACGGTCTTCTGGACCATGAGGAGGCATATAAAAACCTTCTCCACTATCTGGAAGACAAGCCGTCCATAGCGGGAAACATTTACGTGTTCTCATGCGCCCAGCTTGGAGATGTGATGAGCATGGACGGTCAGCAGATGGATTCTTTGGGAGATTATCTGACGGGCATTGTGGAGAACAGGCCGGACAGCCAGGCACACCGGCAGACAGATCTGCAGGATTTATACAATGCATGGCATAACGGGGAGGAGCGCCCCGCTCTCCAAAAGGTCAGTGCCATGGAAGATAAAATTATGCTGGAAAAGGAATAGGCCTGGAAAGATACGGCAATACTCTGTCTATAGAAAAGAAATGAGCAATAAAAATCCGGTGATCAGGTGCGGGGAGATGCAGTTTTCCGCATCTGAATACCGAATCAGACGGAGGGATTTGCTGTGAGACGAAAAATGCAGAGAAATATATGGATTGCCGCTGTGATCATCGGACTTCTGGCCACGGTACTGTTGGGAGCTGTGCGCATACATACACTGAAGAGAGAGAAAGAGGAGACGCAGCAGCGGCTGGAACATGAGGTGCAGCAGGGCATCGCAAAGGAAATTTTCCGCCTGCACGTGGTTGCCAACAGCGATACAGATGAGGACCAGAACCTGAAGCTTCATGTAAAGACAAGGATCGTGGACTATCTGGAGGATGTCCTGGGAGAGGACAGATCCCTGGAAGCCACCAAGGAAGGTGTTTTAACCCACTTAAATGAGATTGAGGATACAGCCAGACAGACCATCGAAGAGGAAGGGTATGACTACCCTGTCACAGCCGCTGTGGAAAAGACGTATTTTCCTGATAAGACTTACGGGGACTGCACCTTTCCCGCCGGAGAATATGAAGCCTTGAACGTGAAGATTGGGGAGGCAGAAGGGCATAACTGGTGGTGTGTTCTCTATCCCAGCCTGTGTTTTATTGATGAGTCCCATGGAGTAGTTTCAGAGGAGAAAAAAGAGGACTTAAAGGAAGTTCTGACAGAGGAGGAGTTTCTTACAATACTGAACGATCCCAAAGAAAGGGATAAGGTGAAAATAGGATTTAAGTGGTTTTAGCGGTTGCAGCTTGCATTCTGGCTTCAATGAGGGTAAAATGGAAACACGGTTAAAATAGAATATAAATTTTAAGAGGGTTTTCATATGAACCAGAATAAACAGGCACCAATCGGTGTTTTTGATTCCGGAGTGGGCGGACTTACCGTTGCCAGAGAGATCATGCGCAACCTGCCCGGTGAGAGGATCGTATACTTTGGGGATACCGCAAGGGTGCCCTATGGAAGCAAGTCAAAAGATATCGTGTTGAAATATTCCCGTCAGATCGTGCGTTTCCTGCAGACCCAGGACGTGAAGGCCATTGTGGTGGCGTGTAATACAGCCAGTGCCATGGCGCTGGAAACCATACGGGAGGAGATAGATATCCCTATCATCGGTGTGGTGAAGCCGGGAGCAAAGGTGGCTGCACAGACCACCAGGAATAAAAAAATCGGCCTCATAGGTACAAGAGGTACTGTAAAGTCTGAGCTGTATCCTGCCATCATACATGAATATGATCCACAGATCCAGGTAATAGGCCAGGCCTGTCCCCTGCTGGTCCCGTTGGTGGAGGAGGGATGGCTCAAGGATGAAGTTACAGTGGAGGTGGCAAAACGCTATCTGGACCCGCTTCTGGAACAGGGGGTGGACACTTTGATCCTGGGCTGCACCCACTATCCTCTGCTGCGTTCCCTAATGCGTCAGATCGCGGGAGATGGTGTCACTTTGGTGAATCCCGCCTATGAGACTGCCCGGGCGCTCCGGGAGCTGCTGATGGAGCATGGGATCGAGAGTGACGGACATGAGGAGGAGGAATTTCCTTACCGCTTCTATGTCAGTGATGCGGAGGAACGTTTTCAGGAATTTGCAGGTTCCATTCTGCCCTATGATGTGAGGATGACCAAGCAGATTAATATTGAGGAGTATTGAATATGACGAAAGATGTGCTGATAACAGTAAAAGGGATGCAGGCGATCGACGCCGGAGAGAAACCTGAGGAAGTGGAAGTGGTGGCAAAAGGAGATTATTATTACAGGAACGGCCATCATTTCATCTGCTACGAGGAGGTTCAGGAAGGGTATGACACCATCACGAAGAATATGATCAAGGTCATGAAGGGTTCTGTGGAGGTACAGAAAAAAGGACTCACCAACACACACATGGTCTTTGAGGAGACCAAGAAGAATCTGACCTATTATGCCACACCATTCGGAGATATGCAGATGGGAATATCCGCCACAAAAATTGACGTGAAGGAGCAGGAGGAGAATATTGATATCCTCATTGACTATGCTCTGGAGATCAACGAGGTACATACAGCGGACTGCCAGATCTGTGTTAATGTAAAGCCCCAGGGCGCAGGAAATTTCCATTTGGCGTCATCACGATAAAACATCCTCCGGTTTAACAGAGATACAGATAAAAAAACAGAGTGAAGATATAAAAAAGCCGTCCGGGATTTTTCCCGAGCGGCAGTTTTTTATTTTTTCTTCTTTTTGTCTTTGCTTTCCGTTTGGTTTCCCTTTGCAAGATTCTCCGCTTTGAGGCGCATTCTCTTAAAGAAGCCTTTCTTCTTCTGAGGAGCTTCCAAAGCACCTCGCAGTCCCCGGACACCTGTGATATAGATACCGCTGACCTCTGCTTTGACTTCCTTCTTTACGGGGATGATCTCAAAGACCTGCTCGTCCGCTACCAGGGTAACGATCCTGGGACCGATTTTGGCTTTGACGATAGGGAGTTTGGAACGTCTCATAAGCTTCGGTGTCTGGTCGATCACCATCTGGGGAAGACCGGACTGTTTAATGGGAAGCCTCTTTTTATCGATAACCAGCATGGAGACGGACTGCTTTGCTGCTTCCATCTGTTCCTGCTGTGCTTCCTGCTTTTTCTGTGCCCTCTTGCCAAGAAAATATAAAACGGCAAGAACGACTACTAAAATGATTAAAATAATCAGTAGAACTTTCCACACCATTTGTGTTAGACCTCCTAAAATCTGGACTGATAACGCAACTATTATTCTAGCATTGTTTCTGTGAAAAGGCAATAAAAATGTGAAAGAAAGGGTTCCTTTTTCGGGGCATGTGTGGTATAACTTCCTTATGCGGAAACCAGAAACCACAGACGAAAGGAATTGTATATGAAGAAAAAACTGATCATGGCGCTATTGACACTCAGTATTGCAGTGATGGCAGCAGGATGCGGCGACAAGAAGAGTGACGACAGCAAGAACGATGATAAAAAGACGGAAACATCCACAGAGGATAAAGCAGTAGATACCAACAGCAAAGGCAACGTGGTGGCAGTGGATGTGGATGATATCAGCAAATATGTCAAACTGGGAGATTATAAGAACCTGGAGGTCACAGAGACAAAGCAGGAGATCGGCGACGCTGACGTGGAGGATTATATCAGCCAGCAGCTCACCTATAAAGCTGAGGAGATCACAGAAGACAGACCCGTACAGGAGAACGACACAGTCAACATTGATTACACAGGATACCTGGACGGAGAGGCGTTTGACGGCGGTTCCGCCACAGATGCGGATCTGTTGATCGGTTCCAATTCCTTTATCGAGGGATTTGAGAGCGGACTGATCGGCAAGAGCAAAGGGGAGGAGGTTACCCTTGACCTGAATTTCCCGGACCCGTACAGCAACAATCCTGACCTGGCCGGCAAGGCAGTGCAGTTTAAGGTGAAGATCAACACCATCAAAGCAGCGCCGGAGCTGACGGATGAGTGGGTAAAGAACAACACAGACTACAAAACAGTAGACGAGTATAAAGAAGAGATCAAGAAATCCCTGAAAGAAAACGCGGATCTGAACTACATGAGCCAGCTCAAATCCGACTTATTTCAAAAAGTAGTTGAGAACTCAGAGATTACAGAATATCCGGAAAAACCCATGTCCGAGACCATGGAATATGTGAAGAACAAGATCCAGGAGCAGTATGCAAGCCCAAGCGGCATGACCCTGGACGAGTATTGGGAATCCCAGAGCATTTCCACAGAACAGGCAGAGGAGACCATGACACAGATGGCACAGAATATCCTGCAGCAGTCTTTGATCGTGCAGGCCATTTTTGACGCGGAAAAAGTACAGCTCTCTGTAAAAGACTATGAAGCGGAGCTTGAAAAGTTTGCAGCGGACTACGGATTTAAGGATGCGGCGGCCCTTGAGAGCGCGTACAGCGACGAGACAATGGTGAAGGCCAATGTACTCTGGAGCAAAGCCTGCGAAATCCTTCAGGAGACAGCAAAAGTGACAGATGTGGCCCCGGATGCGCAGAGCACCGGAGACGAGGGAGAAAAAACTGAATAAAGAAAATACTTGACAATAAGTCCTACAGGTGTAATATATTGGGTAAAACTATATCTTACGTTTGTAGGATTTTTGTATAGGGAGTGTATTCTGAATAAGGAGGTTATTTTATGAAGCGAAAGAGAATAGCTGCAGTGATAGGAGCCATGGCGGCAATTGCCGTCTGTGCGGCGGGAGTATTTCTGTACAAGGCAAAGTTTGAGGAGAAGCGCGAGGATGTATTGAAGGAGTACATGGGATATATTGAGAAGGGAAGATATGACAAGATGTACGCTTTGCTGGATGAGGCCAGCAGGAATACAGTGAGTGCCGAAGATTTTGTTGTGAGGAACCAGAAGATTTATGAGGGCATAGAAGCTGATAATATCCGCCTTGATATTTCTGAGAATCAGGAGAAAAGCCAGCCCATATCCTATAAAGTTACCATGGATACCGTGGCAGGGGAAATTTCCTATGACAATGACACCTTTTTTGAGAAAGAGGGGGGAAAGTGGTGTATAAAGTGGAGTGATTCCATGATATTTCCCGGACTCAAAGCCTCAGATAAGGTGAGTGTTGTCAGCATAGACGCAAAGCGGGGAGAAATCTATGACAGGAACGGTGAACTTCTGGCGGGACAGGGGACTGTGGCGAATATAGGACTTGTACCCGGCAGGATGGCGGTTCAGCCTCAGGATGAGCTGGAAGCTATGGCGGCGCTTCTGGGAACCAGTGCCGGCAGTATTTCCGATAAGCTGGATGCCTCCTGGGTGAAGGATGATTCCTTCGTGCCGGTGAAGAAGATGACAAATGCCCAGTTGGAGACCCCCGTGGGAGACGGGGAGGCTGCTCTGAAGGATAAGCTGCTGGAACTTCCCGGTGTGATGATCTCTGACGCAGAGAGCAGGGTTTATCCCTATGGGGAATGTACCTCACATCTTCTGGGCTATGTGCAGGAGATCAATGCGGAAGAGCTGGAGGAATTAAGAGACAAGGGATATGATGAACAAAGCATTCTGGGAAAAAGCGGTCTTGAGAAACTGTATGAAGACAGGCTGAAAGCGCAGAAGGGCTATAAGATATCCATTGTGGACTCAGAGGGCAACGAGAAGGAGGCGCTTGCCTCCGCATCCCCCAAGGACGGAGAGAACATCACACTGACCATTGATGCACATCTTCAGCAGAGTGTGTATGAGCAGTATAAGAATGACAAGAGCAGTTCCATTGTGATGAACCCTAAGACCGGGGAGGTGTTGGCAATGGTTTCCACACCGACCTTCAACAGCATGGATTTTGTGCTGGGAATGTCTCAGGAAAAGTGGGATTCTTTGAACAATGATGAGAATAAACCCCTGTACAACAGAACAAGGGAAAGCTGGGTTCCCGGCTCTGCCTTCAAGCCGGTCACCGGTGCTGTGGGCCTTACGACAGGAACCCTTTCCGCGGACGAGAATCTGGGAGCCAGCGGGCTTTCCTGGCAAAAGGATGAGAGCTGGGGCGATTACCGGATCACCACTCTGCATGAATACGGGGATGAGGCTGTTCTGCGGAATGCCCTTATCTATTCAGACAATATATATTTTGCAAAGGCGGCGCTGAAGATTGGGGCGGATACACTGTCAGAGCAGTTGAAAAAACTGGGATTCGGGCAGGATATCCCCTTTGAGATCGGGATGAGCAAATCCCAGTATTCCAACGAGGACGGAATATCCTCAGAGATCCAGCTTGCGGACAGCGGCTATGGCCAGGGGCAGATCCTGGTGAATCCCCTTCATCTGGCATGCATCTATTCTGCATTTGTCAATGAAGGAAATATGATAAAGCCATATCTGGAGATAAAGGACAACAGGAGAGCCGAATACTGGATAGCAGGTGCATTCTCCAAGGAAGCTGCCGCTGTGATAAAAGAGGATTTGACAGCAGTCATTGCGGATGAAAACGGAACCGGCCACGGCGCCTACACAGAAGGAGCAGAGCTGGCAGGCAAGACAGGTACTGCGGAGATCAAGGCATCCCAGGACGATCAAAACGGGACAGAGCTTGGATGGTTTGCCGTATTCAATACGGATGGAGAGAAGACAGACAGTTTCCTTATGCTCAATATGGTGGAAGATGTGAAAGACCGCGGAGGAAGCGGTTATGTGGTGGATCTGGACAAAGCACTGTTGGATGAAATGCTGGCAAAGGAGTGATGTGGCGTGAGATTAAAAGGGGTTGTGATGTGTGTGACAGCAGTGGGCCTGATCCTTGGAGGATGCCGGGATACGGCACAGCAGAAGGCGGACGTGACAGTCAGTGCGGACACAGCGGAGCCTGAGGAACAGGAGGCGGCAGAGGAAGAAAACAGTTACTATGAGATGAAGATTCCTGCCGACGAAGCACAAGTCCTCTCTGAGGCTGCTGTACAGGCTGCCAAAAGCTATAAGGACCTGCTTTTACAGGCCAAAAAAAACAGCAGCAAAGGGGATGTCCTGTCCATGGATACGGTGGCTGCACTGGTGAAGAAGATGGGGAGTCAGGGCTACGCGGCCCTGGATAAAAGGAACAGGGAGAACATGGAGAATTATCAACTGGTAGAAAAGTTTCTGGCAAGCCAGGAGCAAAAAGAGCAGGCTGCTATTACCGTATACAGGATCCATGATGACGGGGGGATGGATAAGACCGATTTTACGTCGGACAATACAGGTGCGGTGACTGTCACCGTCACGATCCTGGACTGGAATAAAAAGCAGGAGCCTTATGTGACGGATATGGTGAGGTACAAGGCATGGAAATGGGAATACACAAAGAAAGGCTATCTGTTCTTTGAGAGATTTATTCCGGATGGGATGGAGGCTGACGGAACGGATGCCATAAGGGTGCTGCCCCTGGATGAGGAACTGCGCAAAATGTGTGAGGAGTATATAGAACCTATCGGATATGAGGCAAATAACCTGTTCCTGGTGGAATGGGATGAGGAGAATTTCCAACAGGTGAACTTTAACGATCTTTATGATTTTCTCTATAGGATCGACCAGGGAAGCCTGCCGGACAGCTCCCGGTATCCGAATGGGATTGGCGGCAGTGAATTTGAAGATTTGATCGAAAAATATTTCAGTATTCCTTTGGAACAATTAAGGCAGCAGGCAGGCTACAACAGCCAAACAGACACATACCCCTGGACTCAAATAGCAGGGAGCAACAGCGCGGTCTGGACGGAGATGGATCCTGAAGTGGTGGACGCCAGGGATAACGGGGATGGCACCATAACCATGACGGTTGATGTGGTCAGCCCACAGCTAAGAAGTGATAAACTCTTCACCCACCATGTCACCGTGCGCAGGGCGGACGATGAGGACGGTTTTTTATATGTGTCAAACACTCTGGAGCCAGGCGGACAGGTTCCGCCCTATACACCCCGGACAGCGGCCGGACAGTGACAGGAATCGCTTTTCTGCATATACTGACTATGAGAAGAATCAGTGAGGTTTTTTATGGCAGATAAGAGAGTTGACTCCAGGGATGAGATACTGGGGCAGGAGCGGGTGCTGCAGCAGGATATGCGGCGCCTGCGTGCCAATTATCCGGAGAATGCGGCTTATATCCAGTGTTTTGTGGATGACGCGTGTGACCGTATGGATTATGAGGGCAGCAGGATGTATGATGAACATCCGGATAAATACATGATGCGCAAGGTCTGTGATTCCATTCACAGTCAGATACGCAGAGAAAGCGGAAGGATGGGCGTAGAATCGGGGTTCTGCAGAAGATGCGGCAATCTTCCGGACGAAGCACTGCAGGATTTGATAGAGGTCCTGTTCTTTAATGAAGTGTACAGACGCAGATGCAGGCGCAGGCGCTGCAGAAGATTATAGTCAGCTTCGGTTCACAAAATTGCAATTTTTGCAGTCTGTGTGCATGCTTTTGCTGCTATGAAGCTGAAAGGCTGAATAGTAACTATTAAACAGCATAAAACTACACTTGGGGCTTGCGGTTTTGTCATAAAACTTTTACAATAGATATGATACTGTAGCTGTGAAAGTACTAAACAGTTACATGATGCTGATATCAGCATACTGTTTTAGGAGAGAAAAAATGACAGAACTGGAAAAATTTCTGGATTTATATATAAATGAAGATTTGATCAGGATCATTATCAGCGGCCCCCGTAAAAAAGAGGGGCCGTCTAAAATACAGATACGCCCTTTATTGCTGAAGGGCCGGGTCATGTATCAGGTTACAAGGACTGTGGGACAGAAAGAGCTTCATGAAAACCATGAAAGAGAGGAAGTGCTCTGTCTCACAGACAACTGGATGCAGCAGGATTTCCGCCAGCTTCAACTGGAGGCAAAGGGCATTCAGGGTACAGTTCTTGCCAGTAAAAAGGGCAGACTTACAATTAAGACTAAGAAAACACAGGGCAGGGAGGATTTTGTTCCCATGCTGACCCACAACCGGCAGAAGAAATATCTGCTGCAGGAAGGTGTGCCGGTGCCCTATCTGATAGATTTGGGAATTATGAATGAAGCGGGCAGGATCAAGAATGCCCGTTATGATAAATTTAAGCAGCTCAACCGCTTTTTGGAGTTTATTGAGGATATTCTCCCCAGGCTTCCAAAAGACAGAGAGGTGAATATCATTGATTTTGGGTGTGGCAAATCCTACCTTACATTTGCAATGTATCACTATCTGCATGAGCTGAAAGGTTATGATATCCAGGTGATCGGTCTGGATCTGAAGGCTGATGTCATCGAGACATGCAGCCGTCTTGCAGAAAAATATCATTACGAAAAACTGCATTTTTATCAGGGAGATATCGCATCCTATGAAGGGTGCAGCCATGTGGATATGGTGGTGACGCTTCATGCCTGTGATACAGCCACAGATCATGCCCTGGCAAAAGCAGTAAAGTGGGGAGCATCTGTAATCCTGTCTGTGCCGTGCTGCCAGCATGAGCTGAACCGGCAGATCGCAAATGACATCCTGGCCCCTGTGCTTGGATACGGCATATTAAAGGAGCGCTTCGCGGCTATCCTCACAGACGGACTCAGGGCACAGATGCTGGAGAGTGCAGGATACGACACGCAGATCCTGGAGTTTATTGATGTGGAGCATACACCCAAGAATCTGCTCATACGAGCAGTGAAAAATGAAAATAAAACAGTCAGCAGACAGCAGAGACAGGCATGGGAAAAATGCGCAGAGGAGTTTCACGCACATCCTACGCTTGCATCACTGTTGTTCTTAGAAGAGTAACAGTTCAGACAGGCTGAACTGTTACTCATCCGGCCATTAAATATCGCTTCGCGATGGACCGGATGCCTGTTGGCACTACCTGTTCATACGGTCAGCGCAGTAAATGCGCAGACCTGGCTGAACGGTTACTTAGAAGGGAACGATAGATGAAAAAGGTATTGACAAAGCTGGGAGTCCTGCTGCTCATATTTATCCTGGGTGTGATAGGGTTCTCCAGTTTTATGAATAAAGAGACAACAGATAACAAAATGGATATGGAGGAGGCAACCCTTCCCGTACTTTCCATGATGTACGGAGACCAGGAGATGAACCGTATGTACGGTTATGCGCAGGAGATGCAGGTGGATTTTATGAGGGACAGCCTGACCCCTGTGGGAACAGATAAGAAAATGACTGTCAGCATCCTGCCGTATGACCATAAGATAAAAAGCCTTGTCTATGAGGTCAGAACCTCAGACGGCAGCAAGGTGGTGGAAAACGCCAAAATAAAAAATTTTGAAGAGAACGGCAGTGCCAAGACCGCATCCTTTACACTGGAAAAATCCATTCTAATGAATCAGGAGTATTCCCTGGTCTTCACCCTGAACACGGACAAGGGTTCCTGGCATTATTATACAAGGGTGATCCAGCGGACAGGCCTGAACGCTGACAAATACCTGGAGTTTGTACAGAGCTTTTCCTCCAAGACATTCAGCAAGGACAATACTGGTGAGCTGAGGACCTATCTGGAGTCAGACGAAACCGCAGTGAACAACAGCTTTACCAATGTAAATATCCATTCAAGCGCGGATATGGTCACATGGGGAAGTCTTGCCCCTGTTATCAGCAGAAAAGGTGTACCCACCATCAAGGACATCAACGAGACAACAGGAAGCCTGACCTTAACCTACTACATCACAGCAAAGGATGAGGAGGGATATGAGGAATACTATCAGGTGGATGAATTTTACCGTATGCGCTATGGGGATACCAGAGTCATGCTTCTGGATTTTAACCGGTCTGCAAAGCAGATCTTTACAGGAAACGAGGTGTCTGTGGCCTCAGGCAAGATCAATCTGGGCGTCACGTCAAAGTCTGTCCAGTTTGTGACCAGCCAGGCCGGAAATGTTCTGGCTTTTGTGCAGCAGGGGGACTTGTGGTCATACAATATCAGCACCAATAAGATGACCCAGGTCTTCAGCTTCAGGGAAGGCCGGGATACAGATGACAGATATGATTACTCCATGCATGATTTCAAGATCGTGAGAGTGGAGGAGAACGGTGACATGGACTTTGTGTTCTACGGATATATGAACCGGGGAGAGCATGAGGGCTATACAGGAACGTGTGTATATCACTATTACAGTGAACAGAACGTGCTGGAAGAAAAGTTTTTCCTTCCAACTACCAAATCTTATGAATTTATGAAGCGGGATGTGGAAATCCTTTCTTATGTGAGCACAGATGAACTGCTGTATCTCATGCTTGACGGCAGCCTGTATCAAATCAATATGCAGGATAAGACCTATCAGATCGTGAAGGAAGATATCGCGAAGGACTGTTTTGTGGCGTCCAATACCAACCGTCATGTGGCGTGGATGGAGGAGATGGACCCTCTTCAGACTACTCATATCACCTTTATGGATTTGGAGACCGGGGAGCAGAAAAGCATTGCGGCAGATGAGGGGACAAAGATAAGAGCTTTTGGATTTATCAATGAGGATCTGGTCTACGGTACCGCCCGGGACGGAGACATTGTGGTAGATGCCACCGGAAGTCTGCGCTATGCCATGCATGAAGTGAAGATCCAGAATTTTTCAGGCAAGCTCGTGAAAGACTATATGCAGGATGGAGTTTACATCATGGATGTGGATATCCAGCAGGGCCTTCTGGAACTGAAGCAGGCCCAGTGGAATGTTGACCAGTATACCGATATACCCAGCGAGCACATTATGAACAATGTGAAGAATGCGGAAGATGAAGTTATCTCCATTGCCACCACCACAACTGTGCGCCAGGCAAATATCACAAGGCTGATATTTGCCGAGGACAGCAGGAATAAGAATCCGCTCAGAATGGAGACAAAGCTCATGGTAAATAAGAACGACACTGTTCTGAACATGGACTTGAAGGAGAAGGCTCAGGATGGCTATTATGTCTATGCAAAAGGAGGACTGGCCGATATCTTCAGCACTCCGGCACAGGCTATCCGGGCAGCAGATGACATGATGGGTGTTGTTCTGAACCGTTCTCAGCAGTATGTGTGGGAGAGAGGAAACCAGAAGACAAAGGTAACCCTGAATCTGGATGACATACCGGAAGGATTCCGTTCAGCCTCCCTTGATACAGCGGCTCTGCAGGAAAGTCTTGGCGACGCCGGGACTGTACTGGATCTGACAGGATGCACGCTGGAACAGGTACTCTATCAGGTAAGTGCCCAGAGACCGGTCATCGTGTCACTGGGAGAAAATGACAACCGGGTCATAGTTGGATATGACGGTTATAATACGCTGCTGTATGATCCGGCAACCGGAGAGACAGAGTATAAGGGACTGGGTGACAGCACCAGGGAATTTGAGGCAGCAGGAAACAGATTCATCAGTTATATAGAGACACTGCCGGAGTAAGCGGCAGTTATAAAAAACGTAGGGATTTGGCGTGCTCTTTATTGTATCCTTACGGGAAGGCAGGATGATTTATGGATGAGAGAATCAAGAAACTGGCTTATGGACTTGTAAATGATTCCTGCGGTGTGCAGGCGGGAGAAAAGGTCTATATCCATTATACAGGATATACAACTACAGAGCTGGCAAAGCAGATTATCCGGGAAGTGTACCGGGCAGGAGGGACTCCTTTTCCGCATTTTACAGACCCCAAGGTTCAGAGAGAGATGCTGCTCCACTGTACCAAAGAGCAGATTGAGCTTATGGCAAAGGTGGACAGGGAAGAGATGGAGGCTATGGACTGCTATATTGGTGTGCGGGGAGCAGACAACATTACGGAGTTGTCTGATGTTCCCGCGGAAAATATGGCTGTCTATGACAAATACTATAATACCCCGGTGCACCATGAAGTGAGGGTGGCTAAAACCAGATGGGTTGTTCTCCGTTATCCGAATGATGCCATGGCACAGTTATCCGGCACCAGTACGGAAGCCTTTGAGGACTTTTATTTCGATGTGTGCACCCTGGATTACCGAAAGATGGGAAAAGCCATGGAGGGACTGGTGGAGTACATGCAGCGTACAGACCGGGTACGGATCACGGCTCCCGGTACGGATCTGACTTTTTCCATCAAGGATATACCTGTGATCCCGTGCAGCGGTCAGAGCAACATTCCCGACGGCGAGGTATTTACAGCACCTGTCCGGGATTCTGTCAATGGAACGATTCGCTACAATGCGGCGTCCTCTTATCAGGGGTTTGTATTTGAAAATGTAACCCTCACCTTTGAGAACGGAAAGATCATAAAGGCAGAGGCCAACGACACAGAGAGGATCAATGGGATTTTTGATATGGATGAGGGTGCCCGGTATGTGGGAGAGTTTGCCATAGGGGTGAATCCGTTTATCCTGCATCCAATGAAGGATATCCTGTTTGACGAGAAGATCCAGGGTTCCATTCATTTTACACCGGGAAGCTGTTATGATGACGCGTGGAACGGCAATGTCTCGGCTATCCACTGGGATTTAGTGCTGATCCAGAGACCGGAGTACGGCGGCGGGGAGATTTATTTTGATGATGTGCTCATACGGAAGGACGGGCGCTTTGTGGTCCCTGAACTGGAAGCGCTGAATCCGGAGAACCTTAAATAGAGAAAAGACGGTATTAAGACAAGGGATATGGAATATCTGGTCAGGACTTTTAATGTTCGGAGCAGGTGTTCCATATCCCTTTCTGCCAATTTTGCTGTCGGCATGGGGTCTATATTGGCTCTGCCAGTTTTCACATCTGCCGCGCTGTTGAAAGTGCGCGGAGGAACAACAGAGGGGGATAGGAAGGATGCAGATGAAAAAGAGAAAAATCCTGGTTTTGGCCGCAGTTTTGGCAGTCCTGCTTCTTACTGCGGGCTGTGGGGAAACGGGACAGGGAAAGCAGGAAAATCTAAAGGGAAATATGGTGCTGTCCTTTATCAACATCGGCAAAGGGGACGCATTTTTGATCCAGGAACCGGACGGCGGATACTATATGTGGGATACGGGAAAAGAGGAAGATTATCCGATGGTGGAACGGCTCCTGGACATAAAGAAGGTGGAGCGTCTGGATGGGATTTTCCTCTCTCATGGACATAAGGACCACGCAGGAGGGCTTGAGCTAATAATGGAAAAGTATTCTGTAGAAAAAGTTTATCTATCAGGAAAAGATGATATCACATATAAAAAAATAAACCCGGAACAGACAGCGTCAGGGTATGGGGCAGAGGTGGTAAAACTGCAGGGGGATGAAGTTCTCAGCCTTGGAGGAGCCACAGCACAGGTGTGGATCCCCGGAAACAGGGACACGGAAAATGAAAATAATAACTCTATGGTTGTCCGGTGGTCTTTTAAGGATACATCATTTCTCATGACAGGAGACATGGAAAAGAAAGAGGAGAAACAGTTCTTGCAGACTTTTGGAGACTGCAGGGCAGATGTTCTGAAGCTGGGGCACCACGGGGAAAAGGATGCCACATCAAAAGCTCTTCTGGAGGCCGTCATGCCTGTCTATGGGATCATAACGGGGAATGAGGAAGAAAACCCGGATTCCGTGAACAAAAAGATTGCCAAGAGGTTGAAAAAATACGGGGTGAAAGCATACTATTCAGAAGGGGAACAGATTGCCTGGGATTTCATAGCCGACGGTACGTCGGTAAAGGCAGTAAAGGTCATGGATAAATAAAAAGGGGAAAGTGAAAGAGGAAGAGTGGCTGCACTCTTCCTCTTTCACTTTCCCCTCACAGCTTGTGCATGTAATAAAACTTAAGTCCGCTACCCAGAAGAAGCTGACATATCCCGGCGGCTAAAAGGGTGTAAAAAATAATAATATTGAAGTAACCCGCAATAATACCTGCAAAGATCATGATCACAGAAGTGATGAGCAGCGCCGGCATTCCGGCTTTGGAGCGTATCAGGATCATCCGTTCATCTGTTTCCTTGTTGAAGGATTCTCTCAGGCCCCGTTCATCCCTTAGAAGCTTACGGTACTTCATGAGCATAAACAGAGACACAATGGCCAGACCAAGCATAAAGCCTGACTGAAAATCTGCCAGATGTCTCACATCTGCAGGTATTCCGGTGCGGCCATCCATAATGTAATGTAATAAGGACATGATAAGGTTTAAGAATATAACCAGTCCTAACAATACGATTCTTGTTTTTAATGTCTTTTTATATTTTTCCATAATCTTTACTCCTCCTTATTGGCTGCGTCCACATCTGAAAAGTCAAAAACTTCCTCAATGGTCAGGCCGAAGTAATGTGCTATTTTGTAGGCCAGGACCAGGGAGGCGGTATATTTGCCCACCTCGATGGATGTGATGGTCTGTCTTGTGGTTCCCACTGCGAAGGCAAGCTCCTCCTGGGAGAGTTTGCGGGCTTTCCGCAGTTCACGTATCTTGGTCTCCAACTTCTGTATCAGCTCCTTTGTCTGGAATGCATAACGTGTGTACTGTCAGCGCAGGGGTGCGCAAAACGGATGGAATTACTTTTGCATAGTTAACTTTGCAATTTTAGTATAGCTTGCTTTGCATAAAATGTCAAGTGAACTTTGCGAAAAAGATTGATTTGTGTTATTATTCACAGCCAATATCCCGCGAGGTGATTTTATGCGCCTGCGCATGAAAATCCCCAGGCAGCCAGCGCGATATGGAGCACAATGCTCCGTATCTGTGCATCGCGAAGCGTGTTGCTGTTCTCGTACGGGAGGATGGTTACTGGGGATGCAGTAAGTTAAAAATTACCATCATCACTACATTGCATAACAATATTGATTCTGCTAATATGAAAACGGGGTGGAAAATTCATATGACTATAAAAAAACAACTGCTATACACTATTATTTTATCAACATTGATTCCCATGATCGTTATACCCTGGATTGGATACCTGTATATCAGGGATACGGTAAAAGAACAGCTTCTGCTGCAAAGCAAGCGGCAGTTGGAAGAAATTACACGGGATACAGAGGATATGTTGGATGATATTCTGAAGGTTTCAAGTGTGGCGGCAGTAGATGAAAATATTATGGAGATTATTAAAGAGAAAGACAGCAGTATACAAAAAAAGTCTGAGGTTATTGCTGCTCTTTCTAATATGAATGCAGTTTATTTGTACCGTTACAATGCTGCCATATGTTTATATGACAACTATGGGAGAATATACAGTACATTGGGTACAGAACAAAACGAAAAAGCTGAATTCAGAAAAGAGTGGAATAAAGAAACGATTATCAATCAAACATATTTTCTGTGGAAAGTATTTCCGGAAAGGACTTCTGAGGAACCTGTACTGGGAATGTCCCGGAACCTGTATGACCGGAATGGAAAGAGGATAGGAACACTTTGTATAGAAATCTATCAGGACCGTTATCTGACAAAATTGCTCCGGCAGGACAGTGATTTGAATGATACGGAACGCTATCTTGTAGATGAAGAAGGAAATCTGGTGTTGAAGTATACGAACGATAACACAGAAACGGACAGCAGCCAGAAGTCACAAACCTTTACCCGAGAAGTTTACAGCCGCCTGATGCAAGAATCAGAGTCCGGGGAAGACATACAGGACCTGCACATGGGAAATAAGAGATTTATTTTTCTGCAGAATTCTGTTGAGAAGACGGGATGGAAACTGATACAGATCGTTCCCTATAATGAGGTATTCGCAAAGCTAAACTATTATCGGGATTTTACATATCTGAGTAATCTTATCTGTCTGGCCCTGCTGATCCTGGTAGATAATTATACAGCAAATAAAATAGGAAAATCGCTGACCAGGCTGGGTGCAGCCATGAAACAGGTAAGAAAAGGAAACTTTATTACCATTGAAAACAAGGAAAAGAATATAGAAGTACATCAGATTTATGACGATTTTAATAACATGAGTACGAAACTGAACGTTTTGTTTGAGGAAAACCGGAGAATCACCAGAGAAAAGGAAGAATGCAGGCTGCTGGCACTTCAGACTCAGATACAGCCCCACTTTTTGTTTAATACTTTGAATGGGATAAAGTGGCTCTGTATTATCGAATCGGCGCCTACAGCCGAACGTATGATTGAATCTCTTGGACATATTCTGGAATATTCCCTTGGGAAAACGAAGGATTGTGTCACGCTGGAGGAGGAACTGACCTGTCTGAAACATTATGTGGAGCTGCAGAAAATGAGGTATGGCAATATATTCGATGTTTTTTATGAGATTGATGAAAAACTTTTCAAGCTGGAAGTACCAGTTCTGATATTGCAGCCCCTGGTAGAAAACAGTATTATCCATGGAATCCGTGAGAAGGAAGACAGAGGTGAAATATGGATTCGGGCCCGGCAGAAAGATGATGAGGCTGTCATATCTGTGGAAGACAACGGAGAGGGAATCAGTGAGGAGAGAATCTGTGAGATTTTAAATGGAAATGGTACAACGGGAAATATTGGGGTAGTCAATGTAAAAGAGAGAATGGAACTTTATTACAGAGACAGCAGATTTGAGATTCTATCAGAAGAAGGAAGAGGAACCAGAATACAGATGATATTGAAGATGGGGGAGGAAATGCTATGAAAGTAGTGATCGCAGATGATGAAGTCCTGGTGCGTAAAGGAATCAGCATGAGCATTCCATGGCAGGAACTGGGAGTAGACCAGGTATTTGAAGCTGGGGATGGACAGCAGGCTCTGGAAATAATTGAAAGCAATCCAATTGATATTCTGCTTACAGATATCAGAATGCCGAAAATGGACGGGCTTGAGCTTTTGAAAAGGGTGAGTGTTATGAGTCCGCATACAGTCAATATTGTTTTAAGCTGTGTAAATGATATGGAGTGTGTTCGGCAAGCCATGAAATTCAACAAAGCAGTGGATTATATTCCTAAACTGACTATGAGTACGGATGAACTGACATCCGTTATACGAAGGGCACAGACATTTGTGAAAGACATGCAGGAAAATTCCGATGAGAAGGAAGAGAGTCTGCCGTTGTTCTTTTGGGCAGAATCCGAAGCCAGACTGCGCAGGGGACTGGAATACGAGACAAAGGAAGAACTTTGGAAGATACTCAGAGAAATTTTCACGGAGTCCCGAGTCCTGGGAACCGCTTGGAGAAAGAGCACAGAATGGGAAGAGATCGTTGGCGTGTTTGCCAGTGCAGGCAAAAAGTATGGTATCTATGAAAAAGACTATCTGGCAGGTAAACTGGAGCGGGCTCTGAAGCAGGCAGCGGCGCAGGAAGAACTGGAAAAAGAAATTTTGAATCTGGCATCTGAGATAAAGGAACGGATAGAAGAAGAGAAAAGAAAAAGCTACGATACGGGAATACGGGCAGCATTGGAATATATGGGCCTAAATTATAAGAAAAATTTAAAGCTGGGGGAAGTTGCAGAACACGTCGGGATGAGCGAATCCTATTTTTCCAGATATTTTAAAAAAGTAATGGGGGAGGGGTTCAGCGAATATCTCAATAAGATAAGAGTGGAAAAAGCAAAGGATTTGCTGAAGGAACAAAGAATCACCATGCAGGAGACTGCAGAGCGGGTAGGATATTCCAATGCGGCTTATTTTACCCAGATTTTTAAGAATCTTACAGGTATGTCTCCAAAAGCATTTCAGAAAAAAATATCCGGGGCCAGGTACCCAGATGATAAATGAAAAAATATTGGAAGAGTCCGGCACAAAACCGGGCTCTTTATTTGAACAAGATTTCGATAAAAAACGACAAAAAATTATAAATCCATCCGTGAGAGAAAAATACTAAAAAAACCTGACAATTTATTTTCTGTTGGAAACTAAATATTTTATTTATAATCAGAGTATCAGATGAGGTAAAGAAAACAGTACTGAAAACTTACCCAATATAATGAAAAGGAGAATGAGATATGAAGATGAAAAGCATAAGTCTGGTAATGGCAGGCATTCTAGCAGCCTCTGCTCTGGCCGGCTGCGGTAATCAGTCACAAGCTTCCGAAGGTAAGGGGAGCGAAACAGCAGAAACGAAAAAGCTGGTAGTGTGGGGCGGAGTTCCCGGAGAAGACGGCCCCGATAAGATTGTAGAAGACTGGAATAAACAGCACCCGGAAGTACAGGCTGAATATGTTCGCTTTGTCAATGATGATACAGGAAATACGAAGCTGGATACAGCACTTCAGTCAGGAGAGCAGATAGATATATTTTTCACATATTCGCCTGATTTGATGGTAAAAAGGGCTTCCAGCGGCATGTTGGAAGATTTGGAAAATCTCGGCGCAAAGGAATTTGTAGATGAGAATATTCTGGGCGGCGAAGAATCGTTTCTCCGGGTGAACAACAAAATCTATGGTATCCCCACTGTGACAGAACCTACAGGTATCATGATCAATAAAGACATGCTGGATGCCAAAGGAATCACCATTCCGGAGAACTGGACGATCAGTGATTATGAAGAGGTTGCCCGGCAGCTTACAGGTGAAGTGGACGGCAAGAAAGTGTATGGCTGTAATGTGTACTGGGGAGGCGGTCCGCTGTCTATTGCCAGATCTATTCTGGGTGGAGATGAATTCTACAAATCAGATACAGAAACTAACTTTGATGCAAAAGAGTATCAGATCAATACCAAGTTTAAAGCCATGATGGATGAAGGAATCGCCATGCCGTATGAAGAAATTTTCTCAAGAAAACTGGACGTCTACTCTCATCCGGCGTTCCTTTCCGGAGAAATTGCCATGATGCCGTTTTCAGCCTGGATGCTCCGTTATGTGAATGATAAGGAGAATTTCCCTCATGACTTCGTGACAACCTTTGCACCTTTTCCGAGTACAGATGACGGAACCCCCAATCCTTACCAGTCAGAAAATAATAACACAATCTGCATGAACAGCCAGAGCAAGAACAAAGAGGAAGCATGGGAGTTCATAAAATTCTGGATCACAGAGGGATCCAGGTACATCGCCAAAATGCCGGCCTGGTCAGGGGCTGCAGAAGATGAGATTGTAGCAAAAATCCTGGGAGATGATCCGGAAGAAAGATTTGATGTAGAGGCATATAAGAAAGTAATGCTGAGAGATGATTTCAAGTATATTGTGCCGACAAAGACAACGGCTCTTTCAGAAATTACACAGATTTATAAAGAAGAATCACAGAACTATTTCCTGGGAGTCACAAGTGAGGAAGATTATTACAAAAACCTGAAAGAGCGGGCAGACAAAGCGCTTCAGTCAGCGCAGTAAAAAGTCGGCTGCATGGTGGGGAATGCAGGTTCTCTGTCATGCAGCCTGATTTATGAAGGAGGCAGAAGATGAAAACAAAAAAGAAAAAATTGAATTTAGCGCCATATCTGTTCATTGCCCCTAACTTTATCGGATTTCTGGTGTTTATTTTAATTCCTGTGCTGGTATCCCTTGTTGTGGCATTTACAGACTTCAATATTTTCCAGGGATTTGCCAACAGTAAATTTGTAGGGCTGGATAATTTTATCAAAATGTTCAGTGATGAATGGTTCTGGGCGGCGCTTAAGAATAACCTGATTTATACAGTGGTGACGATTCCCATTATATTAGGATTCAGTATTGTACTGGCAACTATACTCAATGATAAGGTCTATTGCAGGACTGCCATCAGGGTTATGATTTTTATTCCCTACATTGCCAGTGTAGTAGCTATATCTGTAATCTGGATGCTGATCTTAAATCCATCACAGGGTATTCTTAATAATTTTCTGAGAAATCTGGGCATAGCGAATCCCCCGGGATGGCTGGGAGATCCTAAATGGGCACTCCCTGCTGTAATTATCGTTGGAATCTGGATGGGGCTGGGTTATAACACCATTATCTATATGTCAGGGTTGCAGTCGGTATCAAAAAGTCTGTATGAAGCGGCTGAGATAGACGGGGCTTCTTCGGTTCAGCTTTTTCGGTTTATTACAGTGCCTATGCTCCGTAATACCACCTTTTTCCTTCTGATCACTAATATCATTGGGTCTTTTCAGGTGTTCGGGCAGATTAATATTATGACAGGTGGAGGACCGGGCAATTCTACCACGGTTCTGGCACATTACATCTATCTGGCTGGTTTCAGGTATCACAAGATGGGATATGCTTCGTCTATGGCGTGGTTCCTGCTGCTGATTATTTTTCTGGTGACATTGTTCCAGTGGAAAGTACAGCGCAGATATGAAGAAGATATGTAGGGAGGAGAGGACAATGACAAAAAAACAAAAAACACAGAAAACAATTCTTACAATAATCATGTTTGCTTTTGCACTGGCTGTCTTATTCCCGTTTATCTGGATGCTGTTCTGTTCCTTTAAGCCTTTAAACGAGATTTACGAATTTCCTCCCAGATTCTTATCCGGAAATATGTCACTGAAAAATTACAGGCAAGTGCTGTTTGAACAGAACCCGTCATTCCTTACATATCTGAAAAACACAACAGTCACCACAGTAGTATCTGTATTGGGAACTGTTATCACTTCATCTATGGCGGGATATGCGTTCGCAAAGATGAAATTCAGATGCAGAGACCAGCTCTTTCTGCTGTATCTGATTACTATGATGGTGCCATTCCAGGTACTGATGGTGCCGCAGTTTATCCTGTTTAAAGAAATGGGGATTTTTAACACTTTATGGGCACTGATTTTACCAAGACTGTTTACACCACTTGGAACTTTCCTGATGCGTCAGTATTTTCTGGATGTGCCTGATGAGATCATAGAAGCCGGCAAGGTGGAAGGGCTGGGTGAATTTGGGATTTTTTCACGCCTGGTACTGCCGCTTGCAAAGCCGGCTATGTCCACTGTGGTTATTCTGAACTTTGTATGGAGGTGGAATGATTATGAAGCACCGCTGATTTTCCTGACAGACAGCAAACTGTATACTTTGACGGTGGGTCTTACAAACTTTATTGATGAATCAGGATTTTCGCAGGACAATCTGGTTATGGCGGCTGCTACGGTGGCATTGATCCCCATAATCCTGGTGTTTATTTTAGGACAGAAATATTTTATAGAAGGACTGACAAGCGGAAGCGTGAAAGGATAAGGTGGCGTAATGGAAAAAAAGATTTATGAAGTGATTGTAGTGGGCGGAGGGATGGCAGGAGTCTGTGCAGCCATTGCCAGTGCCAGAACAGGTGCCTGCACGGCATTGATCCAGGATAGACCGGTACTGGGCGGTAATGCCAGTTCGGAAATCAGAATGCATATCTGTGGTGCCACTCATCATGGTCACCGGGAAAATGCCCGGGAGACAGGAATCCTGGAAGAGATTCTGCTGGAAAACCGTTCCAGAAATCCGCAGCACTCATTCTCCATATTCGACACGGTGTTATGGGAGAAGGTCAGACAGGAGGAGAAGTTAGAACTATATCTGAACACAAGAGTGACAGATGTAGAGGCTGCAGACGGCAGGATTCTGAATCTGAAAGCGCATCAGCTCACCACAGAAAAGGAATTCATACTGGAAGGAACTCTTTACATGGACTGTACAGGCGACGGTATGATTGCAGCCAGGGCAGGTGCATCTGTGAGACAGGGTAGAGAAGGCAGAACAGAATTCGGGGAAACTTATGCACCGGATGAGCCGGATACAGGCACTATGGGCAATTCCCTTATGTTCAGAGCTGTGGATATGGGGAAACCTGTGCCTTTCAAGAGGCCGCAATGGGCTTATGAATACAGCGAGGAAGACCTGGCGTACAGAGGCCACAGTGATTACAGTTCAAAAATGCAGAATTATGATATTGAATCTGGATATTGGTGGATTGAACTGGGAGGAACACAAAATACAATTGATGATGCCGAAGAAATCCGGGATGAACTTTTGAAAACACTGTACGGTGTCTGGGATCACATTAAAAATAAGGGAGACCATGGAGCTGAAAATTATGCTCTTGACTGGGTACAGTTCCTTCCGGGAAAGCGGGAGAGCAGAAGGATTGAAGGCGATTATATTCTGAGAGAACAGGACCTGCTGGAAGGCCGGGTGTTTGAGGATACGGTTGCCTACGGCGGCTGGCCTATGGATATGCATCCGCCTCAGGGATTTTTGTTTGGCGGTGACCCGACAAAGTACATTGCGCTGGAGAATATTTATACGATTCCTTACCGGTGCTTTTATTCAAAAGATATTACGAATCTGATGATGGCGGGAAGAAATATCAGCACAACGCATATGGCATTCGGCTCCACCCGGGTTATGGCCACCTGTGCGGCAGGCGGGCAGGCGGCAGGAACTGCGGCGGCAATGGCTGTTAAAAAACACTGTACCCCAAGACAGCTCGGAATGGATCATATAAACGAACTCCAAAAACAGCTCATGAGAGATGATTGCTATCTCCCGGGATTCCTTCATAAAGATTCCTATGATTTGGTAAAAGAGGCACAAGAAATTCTATGTTCCTCAGAAACCCCGGAAGGAGCAGCGGAAAAAATCCGTGATGGGCATCAGAGAAATGAAGGGAACGAAATACACCAGTGGATATCAGAAGAAATCATCAGTCAGCCTCAGTGGTTGGAAATCCGTCTGAAAAGTGTGAAAAAACTGGCAGAGGTTCATCTCAAATTCGACACTGACCTGACTACAGAGATAGAAACCTCCCTGTCCCGGACTATCCGTGAAAAACAGATACCCGGAATGCCAAAATCTCTGGTAAAACACTATAAAATCCAGGCCCTCAAAAATGGAAACAGTATCTGGGAAGAAGAAGAAACAGAAAATCACCAGAGATTCTGTATGCATTTCCCAAATGTAGAAGCTGATACGATCAAAATAGAGGTCTATCAGACATGGGAGTGCAAGTCTGCAAAAATATTTGAAGTAAGGGCATATGAAGCATAAAAAATAGCTGCTGTTCAGAGGGCGGCTTGCCATAAAAGAACCGATGGTGCGGACTAAATCCAGTCCAAACCATCGTTTTTTTATTATTCGCTGCCGGGATGCCCCTGGGCTGTAAATAGTAATAGAAATTTTTTAAATCCAAATGCAACAAAAGGATGCAAACAGAACACTATATTTATATAATAAAAGGGAACAACCGGCATGAGGGATGCCGCGTACAGATAAGAAGGAATGTATGAAAGAGAAAGGGAGGTGGCGGCATGACAGACTGTAAGCAGTTGGCGTATGAGGCAAAGCAGGGGAATAAAGAAGCCTTCGGAGAGTTATATCAAGAGGTTTATCAGGATTTGTACCATTTTGCATTATATGTATTAAAGAATCCGGAGGATGCCCAGGACGCAGTGGCGGAGACAGTGGCAGATGCCTATGCGGCTATTGGGAAGCTGAGGGACTGTGAGGCCTTTAAAGGCTGGATCTTTAAGATCTTATCCAATAAGTGCAAAAGGAAGCTGAAGGAGTATACCAGGAAAACAGAGCCGTTGTACGAACAGGAGGGCAGTGTACAGGGAGACCTGGACCGGGATATGCAGGTACGGGAGGCATTTTTCTCTCTGAGTGATGAGGAGCGTTTCATTGTCGCTATGCAGGTTTTCGGAGGATATAAGAGCAAGGAGATCGGATTGATCTTACATAAAAACCATAATACGGTGCGCTCCCGCCTGGACAGGGCACTGAAAAAAATGGAAGTCATATTACAGTGAGAAGGGAGGCGAAGAATATGAAGGATGAGAATTTCAATGATAAGCAGATGCAGGAAGAGAATAAAAACCGGGAAATCATGCACAGGATCAAAGAGTCTGCTGAGAAAGAGAGGATTCCAGAGAGCTTAAATCCGGACAATCTGGATGATCTGCTGAAACAAGGGGAAAGATCAAAAAATAAATCCGGGAAGTGGAGAGCGGCAGCAGCAGATTATGCTTTCCGCTATAGGAAGGCAGCAGCGGCGGCGGCCTGCGTGATCCTGGTGATCGCCGCAGTAAACTTTATGCCTCTTATGGACTTTAGTACAAAGAGTGACGACAAAGCCATGAGTGCACAGTCCATGGATACATCCTCTGAGCAGGCGGCAGGAGAAGCCGGAACGGAAGACACCTCTGCTTCTGAGGCAGGTGCAGAGGAGAAGAAGGAGTCCGGGGAAACAGCAAAAGCAGATGAGGCAGAAGCCGGGAAGAAGCCGGCGGATAAGGAAGAGAAGGAAGTAAACTCAGCGGAAGGATACATATCCGGAAGCAGTTACGAAGAACTGTATGAGCAGATTTATACAGAGACAGAAAAAGCCCAGGAGGCATGGGAACAGAAGATACAGGCAGATACCCGGGACAGCGGGGGGCGGCTTGAAAGCAGCGCTGATGCCAAAAGTGATGGGACAGCCAATGAAATGGCTGCTGCAGAAGACTCAGCAGCCGGTGGATCAGGAGGCACTGCAGGTATGAAATCCGAGTATTCATCCACGAATGTCCGTACAGAAGGTGTGGATGAAGGCGATATAGTCAAGACAGACGGCAGCTATATTTATACACTGACGCCTTCCGGTATTCTGCGCATTGTGTCGGCAGACGGAGGTGACTTGTCTGTGACAGGCCAGATTTCACTGGAGGATCTTACGGATTCCATACAGGAGATGTATGTTGACGGCAATACACTCTGCGTGGTCACCAGCGGATATGATTCCGGCCTGCGCTGGCAGGGGGATGAGACCTACATGGTGGACAGCCGGGAGTTTATACGTCTGTACACATATGACATTACAGATAAGAGCAAAATAACCCTGAAGGGTACTGTGGAGCAGGACGGCGGATATTATTCCACCAGAAAAGTGGGGAATTATGTGTATCTCCTCTCACAGTTCTATCCGGCCTATAAGGAGGAAACAGACGCGGCGGAGCCAAGACTCTATGTGCCTTCCGTGAACAGTGAACTTCTGGACAGTTCGGATGTGCTCTATCCGGCTATACCGCAGAGGGAGAGCGGGCAGCTGGTGATCTCCTCCGTGAACCTGAAGGATCCGGATAAGATACAGGAGAGCAAATCTTTGATCGGGGCATCCGGCAGGTGCTATGTGAGCAAAGAGAGCATTTATATTTTCGGGGAGGATTACACCGGTGAGGAGATGCGCACCAGAATCGTGCGGTTTTCCTACAAGGACGGAGAGATACAGGCAAGGGCAGCAGGAGAAGTGAACGGGAGTATTAACGATACATTTTCCATGGACGAATATGACGGCTGTCTGAGAGTTGTGGCTACCAGATACAAGGACGGATGGTGGGGCGGAAGCATGAGCAACAGCCTGTATGTACTGGATGATAAGCTGAAAATGCTGGGCAAAGTGGAAGACCTGGCAAAAGGGGAGCAGATTTATTCCGCCAGATTTATGGGCAATACAGGTTACTTTGTCACATACAGGCAGGTGGACCCACTGTTTTCCGTTGACCTGACAGACCCGGCAGATCCCAAGATACTGGGAGAACTGAAAGTGACCGGTTTTTCCGAGTATCTGCACTTTTACGGGGAGAATAAGCTCCTGGGAATCGGATGGGAGACAGACCCGGATACAGGGGAACGGAAGGGATTGAAGCTGTCTATGTTCGATATCTCGAATCCGGCGGAGGTAAAGGAGATTGACAAGATGGTGCTGAAGAATGTGGATTTCTGTCAGGCCATGGAGGATTACAAGACAATACTCATTGACCCGGAGGAGAACATCCTGGGATTTCCAATGGGAGTATATGACAAAACCACCTATGACCTGCAGGGCTATTACGGAGTATTTACTTACAACCCTGAGCAGGGCTTCCAAAAGCTTCTGTACCAGAGTATGAGCAAATGGATGAACGTTTCCGGTTACGGATATATGGAATTGTCCGAGGTGCGCAGCGTCTATATTGGTGACACGTTCTATCTGTGCAGCAGTAAAGGGATCAGTGCTTTTGACAGAAAGGAAGAGTATAAAAACTGCGGAAATCTGGAGTGGTAGAGTGCCAAATACCCCTTGCATAGCAGGAAACAATGAGATATACTAATGTGGAGTGGATAAAAATCCACTCCGCTTTTTATAAATTGATATTTTAACGGTTCGGAAGTATGTTTGAAGATCCACTCCGGGACCGGCAGAATAAAGGAGAATAAATATGCAGCTTACAACAGTAAAAGAAATTTACAGGGACAAGGAGCAGTACCTGGACAAACAGGTGACTGTAGGCGGATGGGTAAGAAGTGTCCGTGATTCCAAGACATTCGGCTTCATTGTACTCCACGACGGAAGCTTTTTTGAGACACTTCAGGTGGTTTACCATGACAGTATGGATAATTTCCAGGATATCAGCAAATTAAATGTAGGCGCGGCCATTGTTGTAAAAGGTACTCTGGTTGCAACACCCCAGGCAAAGCAGCCTTTTGAGATTCAGGCAGAAGAGATCACTGTGGAAGGGGATTCCGCGGCAGATTACCCGCTGCAGAAAAAACGCCACTCCATGGAATATCTGCGCACCATTTCCCACCTTCGCCCCAGGACCAATACCTTCCAGGCAGTGTTCCGTGTGCGTTCCATGATTGCCTTTGCCATTCATCAGTTTTTCCAGGAGAGAGGATTTGTCTACGTACACACTCCATTGATCACAGGCAGTGACTGTGAGGGTGCAGGTGAAATGTTCCGTGTTACAACGCTGGATATGGAGAACCTCCCCAGAACACCGGAGGGAAAAGTGGACTACAGCAAGGACTTCTTCAAGAAAGAGACCAGCCTGACCGTGAGCGGACAGCTCAATGGTGAGACCTTTGCCCAGGCATTCCGCAATATTTATACCTTCGGACCTACTTTCCGTGCAGAAAATTCCAACACCACACGCCATGCCGCTGAATTCTGGATGATTGAACCGGAGATGGCATTTGCAGACCTGGATGACAATATGGCTCTGGCTGAATCCATGCTGAAATATATTATCCAGTATGTGCTGGAGAACGCACCTGAGGAGATGGCCTTCTTCAATTCTTTTGTTGATAAGGGGCTTTTGGATCGTCTGAAACATGTGCTGAATTCTGAATTCGGACATGTCACTTATACAGAGGCCGTTGAGATCCTGGAGAAAGTCAACGACAAGTTTGAGTACAAGGTGTTCTGGGGCTGTGATCTGCAGACAGAACATGAGCGTTACCTGACTGAGCAGGTGTACAAACGCCCTGTATTTGTCACAGACTATCCAAAAGAGATCAAAGCCTTCTATATGAAACAAAACGATGACAACAAGACAGTGGCAGCTATGGACTGTCTGGTTCCCGGAATCGGTGAGATCATCGGCGGAAGTCAGAGGGAAGATTCTTATGACAAGCTGAAAGCCCGTATGGCAGAGTTGGATCTGAATGAGGAGGACTATGATTTCTATCTGGATCTGCGCAAGTACGGTTCCACCCGCCATTCAGGGTTTGGTCTGGGATTCGAGCGCTGCGTCATGTACCTGACAGGTATGCAGAACATTCGCGACGTACTTCCGTTCCCGAGAACTGTAAATAACTGCGAATTATAATTTGTTTTTTATGGTCTGTACAGGAAAGGTACAGACCTGCTGTTTATCATAAAAGGAGAACTTATGAAATTTTTTCATGCCGCTGACATACATCTGGGCGCAGAACCTGACAAGGGTTTTCCCTGGAGTAAAGAAAGAGGCCAGGAAATATGGGACAGTTTCCGAAGATTGATAAGACAGGCCGGCGAAGAAAAAGCCGGCCTGTTTCTGATTGCAGGGGATTTGTTTCACCGGCAGCCTCTGATGAAAGAATTGAAGGAAGTAAATTATCTGTTTTCTACCATACCGGATACAAAAGTTGTGCTCATAGCAGGCAACCATGACTATCTGAAACGGGAATCCTATTATCTGCGGTTTCCCTGGGCAGAGAATGTGTTCTGCCTGTGGGGAGATCAGGAACCCTGTGTGGAATTCCCGGATTTGGGTACAGCAGTTTACGGTATAAGCTATGACAGAAAAGAAATCACGGATCCCTTATATCACCACATCAGGCCCCAGAGGCGTCAGCCGTTGGAAATCCTGCTTGCACATGGGGGAGACAGAACACATATACCATTTGACAGATCCGTACTGGAGCAGGCCGGATTTTCTTATGTTGCCCTGGGACATATCCACAAACCGGAGACCCTGGTAAAAGATAAAATAGCCTATGCCGGGGCACTGGAGCCTATAGATAAAAATGATCTGGGGCCTCACGGTTATATAAAAGGCGTCTGGGTCAATGGGGCAATCAGGACGGAATTCATTCCGGCAGCCAGCCGCTCTTATATCCTGCTGTCCGTAAAGGTAAAGGAGAGCACCACACAGTTTTCTCTTGAACAGGCTCTTGCCAGGCTCATGGAGGAAAAGGGCGGGAAAAATCTGTACCGGATCCTTATAAAGGGCGAACACGCAATGGGGACAGAGTTTGATACAGAACGGATCATGAAGCTTGGAAATGTTCGTGAAGTGATCGATCAGAGTCATACAGTCTATGACAAGGAGTCTTTGATGCGCCGATACAGGGGCAGTCTCATAGAGACCTATGTAAAGCGGTTTAGTGGTGAAGAACTATCAGCCAGGGAAGAAAAGGCCTTTGCGTATGGCATAGAGGCTCTGATGGCTTCAAGGGAGGAATAAGTGCTCTATGGTGATCCGGGAACTAATATTAAAAAATTTTGGGAAATTTCAGAACCGTTCTGTCCGGCTGGATGAGGGGATCAATATTATATACGGGGAAAATGAAAGCGGAAAGAGCACGCTCCATGCTTTCATTCAGTGCATATTATTCGGTCTGAAAAAGATGAGGGGACGGGCATCCAGGACGGATACCTATACCCGATATACCCCTTGGGACAATCCTTCCTGGTATGAGGGTACTATGCGCTTTTCCTGCGGGGGAAAAGATTTCAGGCTGGAGAGAGATTTCAGAAGAGGGGAAGAAGGGACAAAGCTGGTCTGTGAAAGTGACGGGGAGCTATTGTCTGTAGCGGACGGCGATTTAGAGATGCTGCTGGGGGGAATAAGCGAGGCAGTGTATGAAAATACAGTGTCCATAGGACAGATGAAGAGCCGTACCGGGGATGCCCTGCTTTTGGAGCTGAGGAATTATCTGAGCAGCTATCAGGAGAGTGGAGACGGAAAGCTGAATGTGGATAAGGCACTTTTGCTTCTGAAGGAAAAAAAGAAAGAATGGCTGAACCGCATGCAGTTGAAGATACAGCAGCAGGAAGCGGAGGAGAAGAAGATAAAGTTTGAAATTGCCTATCTTGAGCAGGAGACAGAAGAGCTGGAACAGAAGCTTTTAGAGGAGAAAAAGAGGGAAAAGGAAAGACTGGAAGAACAGAAACAGGAGGAACGGAAACAGGAAGAAACCCAGCGGGAAAAAGTTAGAAGGTCTGCCCGGGACAGAAGAAAAGCCGGGGAAAAGCTGAACTGGCGAAAGGTGATCCCGGCTGTCCTTCTGGTGGATTTTACTGTATGGGTAATTCTCTTCTGTACAGCCGGATGGAAAACCGCCTGCATATCTGCCGCATGCATACTCACAGCAGCCGTTTTATCCATGGTATACGTATACACAAAAACTGTGTCAAAGAGATCAGGGACGGAAGAGGAGACAGAGGATACCGGACGGGCTGACCAGGATCATACTTCCGGCAATACCGGGGAAAAAAATGTGATGGGTGCCAGTATCCGTCTGCTCACAGCCCAGATTCAGGAAAAAAGGACCAGGATGTCCAATCTGCAGGAGGAGCTTTCAGAGCTGCAGATGCGGGGAAGTTCGGAGCATGGAGAGATGGAGGAGATACGCAGTATAGAGCTTGCGGCAGAGACCATAGAGAGCCTGTCTGTATCGGCACAGGAATCTGTGGGAGAAGCATTGAAGAACCGTATCTCAGAGATTTTCTGTACCATGACAAGGGGAAAATACAAGAAAGTTTCGATAGATGAAGAACTGAAGATTGATCTGTTCACAGAAACGCGCCATGTGCCGCTTTTCATGGCAAGCCAGGGAACTATAGAACAGGTATATCTGGCGCTGCGCATTGCGGTGGGAGATATCTTCTGCGGCGATGAGCCTATGCCGCTGCTTTTGGATGAGGTCTTTGCCATGTATGATGAAGAGCGCATGACAGAGACTCTTCGGTGGCTGTACAAAGAGAAGGAGCAGATCATTATTTTTACCTGTAACAGGAGGGAGGCCGAGGCTCTCAAGAGGGCAGGCATTCCTTATAACATGGTGTATCTGCAGCCGTAAAGAAGGAAAATATTGCAAATATAAGTAAAAAATTTACCATATTTTTAAATTGAATGGAACTAATTGACTTATTTTCATGACAATTCTATAATCAAGAAAAGATACCGAAAGCTAATGAACGCAAAGGAGAAGTGTATGGAGAAAAAAGGAATTCCCTTTCGGCAGATACATCTTGATTTTCATACGTCCCCGTTGATAGGGGATATCGGGGCAGAGTTTGACGCAGAGGAATTTGCGGATACCTTAAAAAAGGCCCATGTTAATTCTATCAATCTGTTTACAAAATGCCATCATGGAATGTTTTATTATCCCACTGCAATAGGCACCATGCATCCGGGGCTTACATTCGACCTATTCGGTGCGCAGATGCAGGCCTGCCGGGAGCATGAGATCCGGGCACTGGCCTACACCTGCGTGTCATGGAACGAGGACTGGGCTGCCCGGCACCCGGAATGGCTTATGGTGAACGCAGAAGGGATATGGGGGAACAAAAAGCCTTTTGACAGTTCTTATTATTCCTGGAAATGTATCTGCTATAACAACAAGGATTACCAGGAGATCTTAAAGGCAGAAATGAAAGAAGTATACGACAGGTATCATCCGGACGGATTCTGGATCGACATTGTACAGGGCAGGGGATGTGTATGCACCACCTGTTCCGGTGACATGAAGGCACTGGGACTGGACCCTGAGAACGCAACAGATGTACGGCGTTTTGACAAGATATCAGAGACACGATTTTGTGAGGAGTTTTACCGTTATTTAAAATCCCTGGATGGGGACCTTGAAATATATTTCAACTCGTTTCCCTATGAACTGGATGACGGTTCTGATACCCTTTGTTCCTCCATTGAAAAAAGAAAATACTTTGATTTTCTAGATATTGAGTCCCTTCCAAGTGAACAGTGGGGATATACGCATTTTCCTGTGGCAGCTAATTATCTGAATAAATATGAGAAAGACATCTGCATGATGAACGGGAAGTTTCACACTGCCTGGGGAGATTTTGGATCTCTGCGCCATGAAAATGCCCTGGAATATGAATGCTTCCGGGCGATTGCCAATGGGGCAAGGGTATGTGTGGGTGACCAGATGCACCCCTGCGGAAAGCTGGATCTTACGGTGTATGAACGGATCGGCAGAGTTTTTGAACAGATAGAAGGTATGGAGCCGTGGCTGTACGATACAAAAAAAGTCAGAGAGACTGCCGTACTGATTCCAACCGGGGCGGGGACAGAGGACCCTTCTTTGGGGGGAATGAGCGAGGAGGGAGTATACCGCGTACTCTCAGAACTGCATATTCCTTTTGATTTTGTCAATAAAGAGGATTCCCTTGCAGATTACAGGCTTCTGATCTTACCGGACCACGCAGAGCTGGACGGGCAGTATGCCGAAACCATAGAGGCATTTTTAAAACAGGGAGGAAAGCTTCTTGTGTCCGGTACATCAGGGTTAAAGGACGGAAGATCCATGATACCCGGCATGCCCTTGAAGCATTTGGGCAGAAGTGAATACGATGTGCGGTATTTGAGGATGAGGGACAGCGGGATATTCCCAAAAGTCCCGAAGACGGACCATGTCCTGTATGAAGCCGGGGAGCAGATAATAGGAGAGGGAACTGTGCTGGCAGAGATCATAAATCCGTATTTTTCCCGTACATATGAGCATTTTTGTTCCCATAGACAGACACCGCCCAAAAGAGAGAGCCAAGGGGAGCCGGCCATTCTGGAGACAAAAGCAGGCATCTATATGGCATTTCCTGTTTTCCGTATGTATACGGACAGCGGTTATACAGTCTATAGGGATCTGGTAGAGGGGTGCATCCGGCGACTTCTGGATAGGCCGTTGATCGAGACAGATCTGCCTGCCATTACAGAGCTGAACCTCAGACGCCAGGGGCAGGATTTCATCCTTCATATGCTGAATTATGTGGTGACAGGCAAAGCAAAGAAGCTGGATACCGTAGAAGAAAAATATATGGTAAAGGATAAATTTGTCAGGATCAGGACAGGGTACAGCCCTGCGGGTGTTGTGAGACTGCCGTCTCGGGAACCGGTAAAATTTCATTACGAGAATGGATATACAGATATGGAGATTGATCATTCCGGCGGGTATGAGGCATTTCTAATTAAACAATAGCAGGAAACAGCGTTTTGTGTTGCACAGTGTGGAGTCATCCTTGAGCAGAAGGTGATTTTTACGGGCTTCACCAAACGCTGTTTTGTTTTTATGGATAAATATGGGAGAGGGTTAAGGATGAGAGGGGCGGAACGTTTTTCATACAGGAATTTAAAATTAAATATGAAAATATTACTCATATATTTTATGGTGCTGGCAGTATTTATCTTGTTCTCTTTCTGGCTGTATAACGACTACACATTAAATATGTCCAAGAATAAAGCCAGGGAATACTCGGAGCAGGTGTTGTCTGTGCAGGAGTCTTCCATTGAAAATACAGTTAATGGCCTGAATAATATATCGAGGATCATTATTGCCAACCCGTCAGTACAGAATTTTCTGAAATCTGTGGATGAGAATTATACCGTGCAGTCTAAGGAAGTCTTTTCACAGATCATGACTTATATGGACATATATCCGGTTGCGAAATCCATAACTATTTATGACCGTTATCAAAACAGATACGGAATCAATAACAATAAGAAAAATACCTTTGAAGGCGCAGATATCTTCAGTCAGGAATGGTTCAGTGAAGTTGAGAAGCTGAAGGGCGGGTTCAAGCTTATAGCCAATATTTATTACTATAATGAATACCCGGGAGAGTCCGTGATATCCCTTGTGAGGATCGTCAATGATATAGAGACACAGGAACCGATCGGTGTACTGGTGCTGGATATTCTGGAACGTCAGTTTTTGGGAGGGCAGACAAAGCCCTATGATAATATCCCCTTTCTGATCCTGGATTCTGATAATAATGTTATCATATCCAATACAGAGCGGACAGAGCTTCCGGGGGAAATCCTTGATTATGACGGAAGCACGGAAATATATTCCGTGTTAGAGAAGAATAGAGGGGAAGAATGTGTTTTTTCTGGCTCTAATATGGAGAAATACGGATGGAAGATAGTAAATACAGCATCACTGAAAAATGTTGAGGCAGAGAGCAAGACCGCAAAGTCCACGATCCTCATCATGAGTGTGTTCTGTTCTGTTGTCTTTATAGCCGCTTCCTTTCTGATATCGCGTTCGATCACCCATCCGGTTCAGAAACTCATAAAATCCATGAATAAAGTAAAAATGGGCAGTCTGAAAAAGGTGGATCTGGATACCGGGAAAGATGAAATCGGAATCCTGAAGGATAATTATAATGAAATGATAGAGGAGATAGATTCTCTGATAAAGCGGGGAATCCAGACAGAGAAGGATAAAAGAACGTATGAGCTTAGTGTCCTGTATGAGCAGATAAAACCCCATTTTTTGTACAATACACTGGACACGATCGGATATCTTGTACTGGCCGGTGATAAGGAGCGGGCATATACCGCCATTGAAAATCTGGGGAGCTATTACCACGGCAGCCTGAGCCATGGTTCCACGGTTGTCACAGTGGAGGAGGAGTTAAAGATCGTGACGGATTATCTGGAGCTGCAAAAATTGAGATACGGGGATATCTTTGATCACAAAGCTGAGATTGAACCGGGGCTTGAAAGGAAAAAGGTGCTGAAATTGATCCTGCAGCCTATTGTGGAGAATTCCCTTTACCACGGAATACGGCCGGGGGGAGTGAAGGGAAGTATTTACATTAAGGTTTTTAGGGTCCAGGAGGAGCTGCATTTGAGCGTAGAGGACACCGGAGTGGGGATGGAGCCGGAGAAAGTGGAGGAACTCTATTTTGGTGAGAAACAGGAGAAAAGCTTCGGACTGTGCGGAACTATGGAAAGGATCCGTATCTATTATTCTTATAAGGACTGCTGTGATATAAAGAGCAGCAGGGGATCAGGAACAAAAATAACATTTAAGCTGCCGCTGCAGTTATGCAGGGAAGATCAGGGGGATTTAAAATGAGTGAGCAAAAGATAAAGGTTATGATCGTGGATGACGAGGAGAATACACGCAGTCTGCTGAGGATATGTCTGGATTGGGCGGCGGTTGGATGTGAGATTGTTCAGGAGGCGGACAGCGGACAGGAAGCCCTGGACTTATTGGGGGAGAACGAAGTGGATATCCTCATCACAGATATTAAGATGCCTTTTATGGATGGCTTGGAGTTGTCCCGCCGTGTGGCTGAGGAGTATCCGGACATTAAGATCATTATGCTGACTGCATATGAGATATTTGAATATGCCAGGGAAGGCATCCGTATGGGAGTGGCTGATTATATCGTAAAGCCTGTCAGAAGAGATGCTCTAAGGCAGAGCGTGTGTAAAGTAAGGGACAGTATTTTGGAAAAGAGAAATCTTCTGAAGGCACAGCAGGAGTATCAGGAGAGGGTAGATGAGTGTATGGAGGAAATCTGTAAAGCTGTGAAGGCAGGGAAGGAGGAACAGGCATATGGCTATATAAACAGCATGTTTAAATGCTATCAGGGAGATTCTGCACTGGAGATCAATGCAGCGAGAATGGATACGGTAAATTGTATCACCCGGTTAATGCGCCTTGTCTGTGACTATGGTTTTGATATATCCCAGTTCTTTAAGACCAGCAGTGTGCCCTTTAAATATGTAATACGAATGGAGGAAAAGGAGGAGATGCGGAATTACCTTTTGAATTTTACAGGGTATATTATAGCGGGCTGTGGGAATAGAAGAGAATTACCTGAAAGTCATGTGATCCGGCAGGTGTGCAGGGATTTGGAGGATAATTACAGAGACAGTGAAATAACATTGGCGGGAATGGCTAAGAAATATTATGTAAACTCAAGCTTTCTATGCCGTCTCTTTAAGCAGGAGATGGGGGTAAACTTTTCAAATTATTTAATGCGTATCCGGATCGACAGGGCAATTGAACTTTTGAAGGAAGAACACTACAAGATTTACGAAATCGCGGAGTTGGTAGGCATACCGGATGCCAACTATTTTTCTAAGTGCTTTAAGAAGATCACAGGGGTTTCCGTGCGCGATTACCAGGAATCCATATAGTAATTATTTTCTTTGTTTCGGTAAATTTTCTCTCTCTACATTTTGGAGGGCAGATGATAGGATAAGACTATAAAACCCGGCCGGTTAAAAATGAGATGAGAGAGGTACAAAATATGAAGAAGAGATGGAAAAAGGCATTATGCATTACCACAGCAGCAGCCATAGCGCTGGCAGCAGCAGGATGCGGAGGAGAAAACAGTAAAGAGGAGAAAAAGGATGCCGGTACCGCGGCCGGCCGGGAGGAGAGTCAGGATAAAGGGGAAAAGGTACAGCTTACAATCTGGTCTCTGTATGGAACGAATCCGGATGATAAGTCAGCAGTCGCTTTCCAGGAATCCATCAAGGAGATCATGGAGGAGGATCCCACACTGGATATACAGCTTGACTACGCGGAAAATGAGGCATACAAGACAAAGATAAAGGCAGCCGTGGCAGCCAATGAGGCACCTGATATTTACGGTACATGGGGCGGCGGCTTTACCAAGCCCTTTGTGGAGGCAGATAAGGTACTTCAGATTGATGAGTATATGACAGAGGATATTAAGGGGCAGCTTCTTCCGGGTGTTCTGGATTACTTTACTTTTGATGAAAAGCTTTACGGACTTCCGACCAAGATGTCAACCTGTCATCTCTTCATCAATAAGAAGATCATGGAAGAGAACAATGTGGAGATTCCCACAACCTATTCGGAATTACTGGAAGCCTGCAAAACATTGAGGGAAAATGGTGTGACACCTATCGCTTTGGGAGCAAAAGACAGGTGGGCAATCGGTAAGGTGTTTGATATGATGGGAGTCCGCGCATGCGGAATTGAGAATGTAACAAAGATCCTTTCCCAAGAGAGCACTTTTACAGATCCTGATTTTGAAAATGCAGCAAAGAAATTCGAGGAGATGTCAAAAGCTGGAGCCTTCACAGAAAATGCAGTGGCTATTAGTAATGATGAGGCGCTTGCGGATTTTACCCTTGGCAAAGCAGCTATGTTTTATAATGGTTCCTGGTCCTGCGGCTTCATTAACGGTGAATCTTCAACTGTAAAGGATGATGTGATCACCATACCGTTTCCTGTTATGGAGGATGGAAAGGGTACTGTGACAGAATATGTGGGCGGAGCGTCAGACGGTTTTGTCATTAATAAGGAAACAAAATATCCGGAAAAAGCATTTGAAGTGCTCCAGAAAATTTCCTACAAAATGTCACTGAAATCCTATCAGGCAAGCCTTGATATGCCCGTTTGGGATGTAAAAGACCAGGTTGATGAGAGTAAGATAGACCCGCTGTTCAAAACAATCGCGGAGGATGCCCAGAACGCTACCGGATATATTGCGTGGTGGGATACTTTCTTTGAGGGCAGCGCAGCTCAGGATTACCTCTATGCTCTGATCGACTTATCCATGGGAGATATCTCTGCCGAGGAATTCTGTGAGAAGATGGATACCCTGAATTAACTGAATGGAGGGGTTATATGAACCGGTTGCTGAAGAATAAACAGGCTATTTTCCTGTTTATGCTGCCCGTGGTGATACTTTTCCTGATGATCGTAGCTGCGCCGGTGTTCCTGTCAGGATATTACAGCCTGTTGGAGTGGGATGGCATGGGAAAACAGGAATTTGTAGGGCTTGCCAATTATGTAAGGCTGTTTACGGACCAGAGCGATAAATTCTTGCTGGCTCTGCGGAACAGTATGATCATTGCCGTCCTCTCACTTTTGATCCAGCTCCCCGCCGGCATGGCATTTGCACTGCTGCTGTCAGGGGGCATAAAAGGAGAACGGGCGTATATCACCATTTTCTTTATTCCCGTCATCATCTCCGGCGTGGCGATCGGGCAGCTCTGGGGGAAGATATATCATCCGGATTACGGGCTGCTGAATACCCTTTTAAGGGGGATGGGACTGGAGGGGCTTACAAGAGCATGGCTTGGGGACAAGGAGACAGTTCTGGGGGCAGTTATAGTACCTATTATCTGGCAGTACATTGGATATTATATGCTGTTGTTCTATTCCTCCATAAAATCTGTGTCCGCAGATATTTTTGATGCCGCCAAAATAGATGGTGCATCCAGGATCAAGACAGCGTTCTGCGTGACAATCCCGCTTGTCAAGCCTATGATACGAACCTGTATTATCTTTTCTTTGGTAGGTTCATTCAAGACCTTTGATATGGTCTATGTTCTGACAGAGGGCGGTCCTGCCCATGCAAGTGAAGTGCCTACAACGTTGATGGTATGGACCATTTTCAAAAGGAACCAATACGGCTATGGAAGCGCCATGGCAGTTATCATTGTACTTATATGTTTCCTTCTGTATATCGGGGTGCAAAAGCTTTTCAAGGTAGAGGAGGGATAACAGGTGAAAAAGATAAGACAAAGTAAGCCCCTGATCCGGATACTGCTGACTGTGTGGGCGCTGATCCAGCTCTTTCCTCTATACTGGCTGTTCGCGTTTTCGCTGAAGAGCAATGAGGAAATCTTTGGGGCGAATGTCATAGGACTGCCCAAGGAGTTCATATGGGAAAACTATCGGGTGGCAATAGTGGGTGCAAATATCGGAAGATTTTTCTTTAACAGTGTGATCGTTGTGGGTGCCAGTATTTTGATCACCAGTATAGTCTCCCTTTTCGCATCCTATGCCTTAAATAGAATGAAATGGAAGATGAGTAAGACTGTGTATGCGATACTTATGCTTGGGCTGATGATTCCCATGCATGCCGCACTGCTTCCTGTGATGCTGATGCTGAAAAACTTTCATCTTCTGGGGGGATATGTATCCCTGATCCTGCCGTATACAGCCTTCGCTGTACCCATGACCATATTGATCTTTTCTGGATTTATATCAGGAATACCGGGAGAATTGGAGGAATCAGCATGTATAGACGGATGCAGTATCTATCAGATGGTGGTCAGGATCATTTTTCCGCTTATGAAACCCGCTGTGGCTACAGCCAGCATCTTTACTTTTATGAATACATGGAATGAATTGATGTTTGCCACAACTTTTGTGAATTCCACAGAGTTTAAGACACTGACAGCGGGTATACAGACACTGGCAGGACAGTACAATACCAAATGGGGGCCTATCGGAGCGGCCCTGGTACTGGCCACATTTCCAACGATTTTTCTATATGTTCTGCTGTCAAAGGAAGTTCAGAAGAGTTTGATAGTAGGAGCAGTCAAAGGGTGAAGATATAACAGGGATGGAAACCGCATTTTGCGGCGCCATCCCTGTTTTGTCTAATTATTATTATTATATTTTTTTGTTTTATGATTCTTTATTTTCCAGTTGTTTTTTATGCTTTACCATCAGTTTATTGATCCTCTCCACGGGATTCAGCAGTTTGCTGATAGAGGCATCGTGGTTCAGAGTATCAATAAGCAGAGCAATGTATTTGCTCATGTCACAGTTTACATAATATTCTTTGCGGAGAAGTTCATCAGGCTGATATATCAGGTTGGTAGTGAGCAGCCTGTCAAATTCACCTCTCTCGAAAGCTTTGTCGAATTTTTCCATGCCGTTGGTGAAAAGCCCGAAGGTGGAGCACATGAAGATCTTGCCTGCCCCTTTACTCTTCAGAAGTGCGGCGACTTCCAGCATACTGTCGCCGGAGGATATCATGTCATCAATTATGATCATATTCTTGCCTGCAACATCCGTGCCCAAAAACTCATGTGCAACGATAGGATTGCGGCCGTCGATGATGGTGGAGTAGTCCCGGCGTTTGTAGAACATACCCATATCCACACCAAGTACATTGGCCAGATAGATGGCACGTCCCGTACCGCCTGCATCCGGGCTGATGACCATGGTATTGTCATTGGTGATCTCAAGCTCCGGCTCTGCCTTGAACAGTCCTTTGATGAACTGGTAGGACGGCTGTACTGTCTCGAAACCGTGCAGGGGGATGGAATTCTGCACACGAGGGTCGTGGGCGTCAAAGGTAATGATATTGTCCACACCCATGTTCACTAATTCCTGCAGTGCAATGGCGCAGTCCAGGGATTCTCTGCCGGAACGCTTGTGCTGACGGCTCTCATAGAGGAATGGCATAATGACATTGATACGTCTGGCCTTTCCGCCGATGGCGGCGATGACACGCTTGAGGTCCTGAAAATGGTCATCCGGTGACATGTGGTTTGTGTGGCCGCAGAGGGAATAGGTAAGGCTGTGGTTGCACACATCCACCATGACATAGATGTCATCGCCACGAACGGACTCGCCCAGAATACCCTTTGCCTCACCTGTCCCAAAGCGGGGGGTCTGCGCTTTGACCAGGTAGGAATCCCGTTCATAACCATCAAATTCCAGGTTGTTTTTCTCCTGATGTTCACGGTCCCTGCGCCATTTTACAATGTAGTCATCGACTCTGGATCCCAGCTTTTCACAGCTCTTCAGCGGTATGATGCCAAGGCGGCCTACGGGAAGGGAATCTAAGGGAGTTGCATCTTTTGGTGACATGTTTTACTTTCCTCCTAAAAGTTTTTTTTGTATTCTTATATCATTTCCGATCAGCTTTAACATGGTGTAATTGCTGGAAATTCTGGAGAAGATACGCTCGGAATAGGTCTCCAGAAAGTCATCCATGGCCAGGTTGGTGGAAATGATTGTAGATTTATGGTTCATAATGCGTTCGTTGATACAGCAGAATAGCTGGCTCGCCACAAAATTGTTAGTCAGCTCAGTTCCCAGATCGTCAATGATGAGCAGGTCACAGTCATAGATGAACCCGGCTACATCAGAGGCGGCTGCATCCTTCTGGAAGGTATTCTTCGCCAGCAGATCGAAGAGATCAAAGGATGTAAAATACAGTACAAAGTATGCCCTGTCGATCAGTTCTTTTGCTATACAGTGGGAGAGGTAGGTCTTACCCACGCCTGTATCACCGTAAAAGAACAGGCCGCAGGGATGCTCCTGAAAGCTGTCAATAAAATCCCAGGCCTTGTCCACTGCATCTTGGGCCGTCTCCAGTGCACTGAGGCCCGTGGCAGGATTTATGATATCCGAAGGATAATATTCAAATGAAAAGTTTTCAAAGTTCTCTGTTTCAAGTATTTCCCTGATATTGGACTGTGTATACAGCAAATCTACGGCAGCTTTCTTAAAACAGGAACATTTTTGATTCTCCACATAGCCGGTATCCTTACAGTAGGGGCAGTCATACTTAAGCTCCAGATAGTCAGGCGGGTAGCCGTGTATCTGCAGAAGTGCAGTCCGTTCCTCGGAAAGTCCGGCGATAGCGGCGGAGAGGTCAAAGTCATCCCCGGGTGAGGGGAGCAGGAGCGCCCTGGCTTTTTTTAGGCTCAGTGCTGCGATCTCACCATCGATCTCCTGGAGACGGGGGATCTCATGGTAAGCCTGCCGGATGTGTTCATCCTGCTCATGCTTGTGATCCAGTTGTTTCTCATTGTATGCGCGCATAAGCGCGTCGTATTGGGAATTATTCAGTGACACAGGGGCCTCCTTACAAAAAGGGCTTACTATTATTTCAGTAATTGCTTCTCCAGTTCGTCCACATTATAGGTACGCTGGTGGAAGTTGTTGAATTTGTTTTTAGACGGCGCCGGTTTGGGGCGGGCCGCACTGCTTTCCGCCTTGGCAGCCTTCTGCTGGCGGCGGTCTTCATCCAGCTTGTCTATATCAGACAGGTGTTTGACACCTTTTTTCTGCCAGTTGTGGAGAATCGAATCCGCATAGGCAAAATTAGGCTGTCCTGTGGCAATGACAGTACGGCTGCAGGCAGCGGATATAATATCCAGTGTGAAGGCGTACTCATTCAGCCAGAGGTTCATATAACGGATTTCCTCATCCACAGGGTTCCGGTTTTTAATGCCGAAAGCTTTCAGGATGGCGAAGAAATTCTTGTTATATGTATTGGTCTCCTGTTTTGCCTGTTCCACTGTAGTGATCTTCTGATCCGCCCAGGCAAGCGCCACAGTTTCAATATAGCGGATACTGCGGCTTCCTTTGGAGACACAGTATTCGATCAGATATTCCATCAGATCCTTTGAGAAATGCAGTTCTTCATAAAAATAGAGAAGCTTGTTGATCTCCGTGGGCGTCAGGGTCTTTCCCAGATATTGCTCCGCGATAAACAGAAGCTCGATCACGTCATCCCGGCCGGACAGTTCTTTTACTTTGTCGGGAGACAGGGCTTTTTGCTGGGGCGGCAGGCTTTTTTCCCTGGAGGCGGCCGCTTCAGGTACTGTCGAAGACAGTGCTTTTGCCGGGGAAGCCGGGGGAGTCTGGGAGAGCACAGCTTTAGCTCCGCCTGTGAGAGAACACAGCCGGAGCTCTTTTAAATTGCCGCGTCCATCGAAGGTCACATTCAGGACGCCTGTGTTTTTCCAGTATTTCAATGCGCGGAGCACGTCATTTTCCGTACAATTAAAGATATCGGCAATTGATGACAGCTCCAGAGCGGAACCGGATACAGACGCGCTGCGCAGAAGCCATAGATAGATTTTCACAAATTCTCCATTGGCCTGCGGCATATAAGTATCCAGAAAATAGTTGGAGACAAGAGTAAAATCTCCGGGAAAATCGTTATGTATGATGAACTGTCCCATGTCTAACATCCTTTTCTATCCTAAAATCCGGTTAGCCGAAAAGATTCCGGCACAACAAACAGGAAAACAACTTTTCATGTACGCCCGGCGCAGACATGTCAAAAAGGTCCGCCCAAGCAAGTGTTTCCCCGTCTTTTGTAAGTATAACATATTATATATGAAAAGAGAATAAGCATTTTTTAGCAGAGTCCTTTATGCAGACTTGTTGAAAACTTTGTGGGGAATGTGGATAATGTGGATAAAAAAGTGGAGTATTTTTATTAGCAACCGAAAAATGTCGAAAAGATGGGGATTTTAAAGGTTTACAGCAAATTATGTTTGATTATTATGTAAACGGGCTTATACCCAAAAAAATCCACATGCTTATTCTGGAGTAAATGTGTATAAGCATGTGGATAATGTGGATAACTTTACATTCCTAACAAGTTTTCGCCGATTTTATACACATCTCCGGCACCCATAGTTATCAACAAATCATCGTGGATACAATTTTTTAATAAAAATTCTTCTATCTCATCAAATGTGGAAAAATAATACGCATCTGTGCCAAGGGAGGCCACCAGATCACGCAGATCCCGTGAGGAAATCCCCAGATCATCGGTTTCCCGTGCGGCATAAATGTCAGCCAGGACCACTTTGTCAGCCAGGGTCAATGCCTCCGCAAACTCATCCAACAGGGCTTTTGTCCTGGTATACGTATGCGGCTGGAAGACACACCAGGTAGTTTTGTGGGGATGATTTTTCGCAGTTCGCAGTGTGGCAGCAATCTCTGTGGGATGATGGGCATAGTCGTCAATGATGGTGACACCGCCCACTTTGCCCTTGTACTGGAATCGTCTGTCCGTTCCGCTGAAGTTCAGAAGCCCTTTTTGGATGTGCTCCGCGGAAAGGCCCAGCTTTATGCCCAGAGCTATGGCAGACAGGGCATTGGCAACATTATGGACTCCGGGTACTGACAAGGAGAAACGTCCAAGTGTCTCGCTGCCTTTTACACAGTCAAAGGAAGCGTGGGCGAACTCGTCGAAGTTAATATTCTGAGCCATATAATCAGCCGGATGTTCCAGGCCGCAGGTAATGATCTCGCAGGAAAGGTCTTTGGTAATCTCTTCATAGTCCGGAATATCACTGCTGATGATCAGAGTTCCGTCAGCGGGCAGTTTTTCAGCAAACAGCTTGAAGGAGTGGCGGATATCGTCCAGATCCTTGAAGAAATCAAGATGGTCCGCGTCTATATTCAGAATGATGCTGATCTTGGGGAAAAAGCTCAAAAAACTGTTGGTGTATTCACAGGCTTCTGTGACAAAGGTCTCTGACCGGCCTACACGGATATTGCCGTGTATGGCAGGCAGAATTCCGCCCACGGAGATAGTAGGGTCTGCATCAGCTTCCAGAAGGATGTGTGAGATCATGGATGTGGTGGTGGTCTTGCCGTGTGTGCCGGATACAGCTACAGGTATTTCATAGTTTTTCATGATCTGTCCCAGAAGTTCTGCTCTAGTGAGCATGGGCAGTCCCTTTTCTCGGGCACATGCAAATTCCGGATTGTCTTCATGGATCGCAGCCGTGTAGACAACAAGCTGGATATCGTCTGTAATATTGGAAGCGCGCTGTCCAATGCGGACAACGGCACCAAGGCTCTCCAGATGGGCAGTCAGCGCGGACTTTCTGGAGTCGGAACCTGATATGGGAAAATCCTCTTTTAAAAGAATTTCGGCCAGGCCGCTCATACTGATACCGCCGATGCCAATGAAGTGAATATGCAGCGGCTGATTAAAATCTATCTGATACATAAGGTTGTGCTTCCTTTCTCTTCTTTATTATTATATGGGCCGGTGTCAATCCGGCTCTGCTTGTGTTTATTATACCTAAAAAAGGTACAAAATGAAACCCCTAGTTATAGAAACGGTTACAGGCAGGTAAAATGTCACAAAAACTAATGTAAAGTCGAAAAAAAATTGTTAAAAATGTTCACAATTATGATTTAATGTGGTATAATAGAAAAATCATAGAATATACAAGAGGTGATTGCATGATTAAGAAAGAGATGATTGCAATGTTGCTCGCAGGTGGACAAGGCAGCAGATTAGGCGTATTGACTGCAAAAGTCGCAAAGCCCGCAGTGACATTCGGGGGAAAGTACAGAATAATAGATTTCCCGCTGAGCAACTGCATTAATTCAGGAGTTGATACCGTAGGTGTACTGACACAGTACCAGCCGCTTCGTCTGAATACTCATATCGGCATCGGTATTCCGTGGGATCTCGATAAGAATGTTGGAGGCGTATCTATTCTTCCGCCATATGAGAAGAAGACAGATACGGAATGGTATACAGGAACTGCAAATGCTATCTACCAGAATATGGCATATATGGAGGAGTATAATCCCGATTATGTACTGATTCTGGGCGGCGACCACATTTATAAAATGGACTATGAGGTAATGCTGGATTACCACAAAGCGAACAAGGCTGATGTCACATTGGCATGTATGCCCGTTCCGTGGGAGGAGGCAAGCCGTTTTGGACTTGCTATCACAGATGAATCAGGACGCGTTACGGATTTTGAGGAGAAACCGGAGCATCCAAAGAGTAATCTGGCATCTATGGGTATTTACATTTTTAGCTGGCCGGTACTGAAGGACGCCCTTCTTGCCCTGAAAGACCAGCCGGGATGTGACTTTGGTAAACATATCCTTCCGTACTGCAAGGAAAAAGGCCAGCGCCTGTTTGCTTACGAGTACAATGGATATTGGAAAGATGTCGGTACACTTGGCTCCTATTGGGAAGCTAATATGGAACTGATCGACATTATCCCGGAATTCAATTTATATGAGGAATTCTGGAAGATCTATACTAAGAGTGATATCATTCCTCCGCAGTATATTTCTGCTGATGCTGTAGTGGAGAGAAGTATAGTGGGAGAGGGAACTGAGATATACGGTGAGGTACATAATTCCGTTATTGGTGCGGGTGTCGTAATTAAAAAAGGCGCAGTCGTGCGCGATTCCATTATCATGAAGCAGGCCTTCATCGGAGAAAACTGCGTGATAGACAAGGCTATCATTGCGGAGAATGTCACGGTGGGAGACAATGTGATCATGGGAATCGGCGAAGAGGTTCCGAACAAAGAAAAACCAGGCGTGTACTCCTTTGGTCTCGTAACTGTAGGAGAGAACACGGTGATTCCGTCTGATGTAAAGATTGGCAAGAACACAGCGATCGTGGGTGAGACGTCAAGCGAAGACTATCCGGACGGCATACTGGAGAGCGGCGAAACATTGAATAAGGAAGGTGAGACAGCATGAGAGCAATAGGTATTATTCTTGCCGGCGGCAATAACAATAAAATGAGAGAGTTGTCACAGAAACGAGCGATCGCAGCAATGCCCATCGCTGGAAGTTACCGCAGCATAGACTTTGCGCTTAGCAACATGTCAAATTCCCACATTCAAAAAGTTGCGGTTCTGACACAGTATAATGCCCGTTCTCTGAATGAGCATCTGAGTTCCTCCAAATGGTGGGATTTCGGAAGAAAACAGGGAGGTCTCTATACCTTCACACCAACCATTACTGCTGACAACAGCTTCTGGTACAGAGGCACAGCAGATGCCATGATCCAGAACCTGAATTTCCTTAAATCCAGCCACGAGCCATATGTGGTGATCGCATCCGGTGATGGTGTGTACAAGCTGGATTTCAATAAAGTTCTGGAATACCATATTGCAAAACGCGCAGATATTACTGTTGTCTGCACAGATGTGTATGGGGATGACACCACCAGATTCGGCTGCCTGAAAATGAACGAGGACAGCAGAATTGAAGAGTTTGAAGAGAAACCAATGGTCACACGTACCAATACTGTGTCCACAGGTATCTATGTGATCAGAAGAAGACAGCTCATAGAGCTTTTAGAGAAATGCGCACAGGAAGACAGATATGATTTTGTAAAAGATATTCTCATCCGTTATAAGAACCTGAAGAGGATATACGGGTATAAGATCAATACTTACTGGAGCAATATTTCCACTGTGGAGTCTTACTATAAAACCAATATGGACTTTCTGAAACCTAAAGTAAGAGATTACTTCTTCAATCAGTATCCTGGAGTTCAGTCCAAGATCGATGATCTGCCTCCGGCAAAATACAACCCCGGTTCAGATGTGAGGAACAGTCTGGTTTCCAGCGGATGTATCATCAACGGACAGGTTGAGAACTCTGTTCTGTTTAAGAAAGTATTTGTAGGCAATAACTGCGTGATCAAGAATTCCATTATTCTCAACGATGTGTATCTGGGAGATAATACCCACATTGAGAACTGCATTGTGGAGAGCCGTGATACGATCCGTGCCAATTCCTACTATTGCGGTGAGGATGGCATTAAGATCGTAGTGGAAAAGAACGAGCGTTATGTACTATAAAAATACACAAGTAAAAAGTGCGCAGGGTGCAGTGACATCATAAGCAGGACTTTTTAAGAATGGCATATGAAAGGGGAAGGTTTTTATGAACATCACAGATGTAAGAGTAAGAAGAGTTGCGAAGGAAGGTAAGATGAAAGCTGTTGTCTCCATTACGATCGATGAAGAATTTGTAGTGCATGACATCAAGGTTATCGAGGGGGAAAAAGGTTTGTTCATTGCCATGCCCAGCCGTAAAGCAACCGACGGTGAGTACAGGGACATCGCACATCCGATTAACTCTGAAACCCGTGAAAGGATCCAGGGTATTATCCTGGAAAAATACGAACAGGTACTTGCAGAAGAACCTGCAGAAGCTGAAGTTGAAGCATGATCATGATATGTTTAAAAAGACCGTCTGTAACCGCAGACGGTCTTTTTCAATAACTGCAGCCGTCAATGAGCCGCATATTTTCAGTGCTGCTTTTTTGTATTCAGAAATTTTTGCTCAAAAAGTTCCAGGGTACGGATGGACAGTTTGATATAATCCCTTGTATAGATGTCATCCAGATTGTCATGGAGCAGTTCTGTCAGTTTATGAACGCGATAGACCAGTGTATTGCGGTGGACAAAGAGCGCCTGGGCGGTGTTCACCAGGGAGCGCTCATTATTCAGATAGCATTTCAGGGTATCGAACATTTCGTCGTGATTTTTTCGGCGTTTTTTCCAGAGATCATAGACATCAGGATGACAGGCCTGCACGCTGTCCTCAAGACTGGAGGATTCTATGATGTAGTCCATAGCATGATCAAAAAATTCAAAATAGTAGATTTCCGGTGTCAACAGCCTTCCGTATTCAATGGCGGCGGATGCCTGTTTCAGTAAAAAGCTGCAGTTTCTTATGCCCTGGCTGGAAAGGCTGCAGGCAATCCGGATATTTCCGCCCTTTGTAAGAGATAAAAGGATTTCCTTGATCATCGCGCCTTTATACCTGTCTATGTCACACAAAATAATGAGATAGGGGAAACGCTGCAGAATACAACAGGATGACAGATGCTGCATGATGGTCAGGGCAAGCATCTCCATAATGCTTTTGTCATTCTCAGGGGAATCTGCTTCCAACAGGAAGATTTGGTAGGTATCATCCTTTTGCCAGCCTTGATAAGTAAGCTGAATGGAAAGGTGATGGTCATTCACCTGCTTTCCGTCCAGAAGATTATAAAAAAGATTTGTTTTTCTATCATCAGGGGTATCTGTCTCCTGTTCTGCCAGTCCGGATTTCAGGCAGTTGGCCAAAAGCTCCAGGATTTGGTAGTCCCCCGGATTTAGGGACCGCTCTTTTTCTAGGAGGTTGAGCCTGCCGCAAAGCATTTCATCGGAATACAGACTGTAGGTGATCCCGGGATAGTTCATATTTCCCTCAAAGGAAAATTTCTGCATGCCCATGCGGGTGAAATCCTGATTGAGGCTGTTATACCGCATATAGCTAATGGCGTCTAAAGAGGAGTATCCATAGGCAGAGAGGTATTTCCATTCTTCATCCATATCATCCTCTTCATACTGTTCACTTAAACCCAGAACACGGCAGTTTCCGTCAAAGAGGATCAGAGGATTGTGAAATACAGGCCAGCATTCATTCACCACTTCCCTGTAGTTCTTCTTCCGGATCAGCTCCGCAATATTGGTAAACCAGTCCTCGTAAAAATCAAATACACACTGCACAATTTCAAAGGCCTCTGTTACTCTGGCATCTTTAATACGGATCAGATCACCTTCTCCGTTGCAGATGACATCATTCCCTGACTGGTACACGTGTACACAGTTTGTTGCATAGACACTTCTGGCACTCTTCAGGACAGGTTTTGCATTCTCGCTGATATTCAACTCTAAGTCCAACGAAGAAAGCCGGTTTGCGATCATCCACATACTAAGTTTCAAAATGTTTATGCCTCCTTTGGTACAGATGTTAAGCCTATATGTCTGAAAAATCATTCTTATATCATTCTATCACAGAATGTTTATAGGGAAAAGTACGAAGGATACAAAAATGTAAAAATGTTTTGGCTAATATTTTGTATTCTTTGAATATGGTATGCAAGGTGATAAACAGATAAAATAAATATATTAGTAAAAGGAGTAGGAGGAATCACCTGCGCAGACGCAGGGGAGAAATCGCAGAGGAGGATGAAGCATGAAAACATTAACTGAGAAAACCAATTATCTGATGACTTTAAGGGGAGAACAGCCAGAGTGGGTTCCTACCTACAGCTTTGGTCCTATGCCAAATATGACAAGGCCCTGTACATCTTGTATGCTGGAGCCTGAAATTGTGGCATATTTCCGTTTTCAGGGAGGCGGCAAGGACTGCTGGGGTGTGACTTATGTCCCCACAAGAGAGACAGGAAATGCACTGCTTCCCAAGCTGGGCGAATTTATCTTGGACGATATCACAAAATGGAGGGATGTCATCAAAGCCCCTTCTCTGGAGGGCATAGATTGGGAAGCAATGGCTAAAAAGCAACTGGAGGGATTTTACCGTCAGGGGGTAAACAGGGAAGATACGGCAATTGCCCTGAATATGCACGTGGGATATTTCCAGAATCTGATGGCATTTATGGGATTTACGGAAGGCCTCTGCGCCATGGCAGAGGAGCCGGAAGAAGTATACGCTATGTTTGATTATATGTGTGATTTTTATACAGAGATCACGCGGCAGATCATCGGTTATGTGAAGCCTGATGTACTGACACTTATGGATGATACGGCCGCCTGGAGAGCACCTTTTATTTCCCAGCAGATGTATCATGATCTGGTACTGCCTTTCCATGACAGACAGGCAAAATTCGGAAGAGACCTGGGAATACCCATTACCATGCACAATTGCGGCAAGGCAGAGCCTTTTATTGATGACTGGCTTTCCATTGGTGTAAATGCCTGGGATCCGGCTCAGACCTGCAATGATCTGACCGGTATCAAGGAAAAGTATGGCAACAAGCTGGTCATTATGGGTGGGTTTGACCCCCGGGATCATCTGGCTGACCCGAATGTGACAGAAGAGGAAATACGCCAGGCGGTGAGGGATACGATGGACCGGCTGGCACCGGGAGGCGGTTTCTGCTGGTGCGGAGGATATCTGGGAGCTGTAGATGACCCGGAAGTGATAAGAAAAAATGCTGTTTTGTTTGATGAAGTATTCCGTTACGGTGATGAATTCTATAAAAAATGATGCGGCAGTTATGCAGGAAGAAGTGATGACAAATGAAGGTATTGATATTAGGAGGTTTTTTGGGGTCAGGTAAGACAACGCTCCTTCTTTCCCTGGCAAGGTATCTGGTGGACAGCTCCAGATCAGGCAGTGTCTATAAGGTGGTGATCCTGGAAAATGAGGTGGGCAGGGAAGGGATTGACGATAAGCTGCTGCGTGGTAATGGGTTTAACGTGGAAAATCTCTTCAACGGATGCGCCTGCTGTACTCTGGCAGGTGAACTGGTCTCGGCTGCCTATGAGATTGAAAAGGAATATGCCCCTGACTGGCTGATCGTGGAGACCACAGGCCTGGCATATCCGGGGCTGATCCAGGACAACCTGTCAGCGGGGATCGGAATGGAATCGCGGGTATGTACAGTGGTGGATGTATCCAGATGGAAACGGCTCATGAATGCCATGCGGGAACTTTTTGTAGGGCAGACAGAACGGGCAGATGTGATCCTCATGAATAAGACAGATCTGGTGTCCGAACAGGTGCTGAACGATGTGGAGAGGGATATTGCGAAGATGAACCCGGATGCTGTGCGGATTGCCACTTCGGCTGTGGGCCATGTGGAAGATTACATCTGGGATGTAGTGTTGGGAGTGACAGAAAATGGGTAAAGACGAAAAAAATATGCATGGACATGAGCATACATGTGGTCATGAAGGAGAGCATGGACATGAGCATACATGTAGTCATGAGGAAGGCCATGAACATCATCATACATGCGGTCATGAAGAAGCACATGAACATCACGCACACCTTCATGATGAAACGTGCGAATGTCCTTCCTGTACAATGAAAAAGGAAAAGCTGAAAGTGACATCGCTGCTGCAGGACAGTGCCGTTGTAGTATCGGCTGAATACCATACAGCAGCGGACAGGGACAGGGCGGGGGAACTGCTTACAGCCCGTATGGAAACACTGGCAGGCAGGATTGACGCCCAAGGCGGAATAATTGGGCATATTAAGACATCAGTGGAATTAAGATATGTGGAAATGTATTCACTTACAGATAAAACAGTTATGAAAAAAGCTTCGGATCTGCCTGAACTGACATTTTATATGGCAGCTATCGTATTTGCTGTAAAAGAAGAGGAACTGCTCTGTCTTGTCCGGGAGATGTTCGAGGACATGGACAGGCAGCTCCATGAGGATCAATGAATACGCCATCCGGCGGGATATTTGTTTTTAAGTGTACCGTTTACCAGTTTTCCGAATCCAAGAGGAAAATTATCCACACAGACTAACTGCCACCCCTTATCTCTGGTGCATTCCCCTTTCTCTATCAGGAGAGTCTCGCCCTTCAGGTAACGCCCGATACGCTCATCCTGTGGAGAGAGACTGAGGCGGGAGGGAAAGTCGTCAGCTTTAAGAGTCAGCGCCAGAGGCTGAGACGGCTCAAAGCGGTTTTTCTTTAATTCACCCAGAAACAGTCCGTTTCTGAGAAAACGGATTCCCTTGAAATGGTTATCCGCAGGCGGCAGGCAGTATACATTGCTGCTGCGCACTTCTATGCGGTCCACAGGGAAGGGAATCTCCTTATCTGCGAAAAATTCTGACAGCAGCTTCCCGGCTTCTTTATCCTGTTTTGTTTTGTGATCGGATAAAGTCTGCGGGGAGCTGCCTTTCTTTCTCATAAGAGCCATAAAATGCCCTTCTCCGTCTATTCTGTGCGGGAAAATACGGAGGCACTTGGAAAGCTCAGGATTTTTGTTTCCCCACTCAGGATTGCCGGGAGTAAAGCCCTTATATCCGTCGATCTCCAAAAGCTCCATATCCGGATATTCTTCCAAAATAAAGGAAACCGTTCCTTCATTTTCAACAGGGGCAAAGGTACAGGTGGAATAGAGCATCAGGCCGCCGGGCTTCAGCATGGATATGGCGGCAGAGACACATTCCCGCTGAAGTTTGGCAAAGAAAAGGGGTCTGTCCTCGTCCCAGGTTTTGGCAACGGCAGGTTCTTTTCTGAACATGCCTTCCCCGGAGCAGGGAGCATCAACCAGGATCTTGTCAAAGAACTCTGGCATAGCTTTGGCCAGCGAAGCGGGCACTTCATTGGTGATAAATGAGTTTGGGATACCACACAGCTCTATATTTCTCTGCAGGGCTTTTGCACGGGAATTGCTGATATCATTGGCAACCAGCAGGCCCTGTTTTTTTAGTTTTGAACCAAGTTCTGTAGCCTTTCCGCCCGGAGCGGCACAGAGATCCAGAACATAGTCTCCGGGTGTGACAGGAAGAAGAGAGGCGGGGGCCATTGCACTGGGTTCCTGGAGATAATACAGACCGGCTGCGTAGTAGGGATGCTTTGCAGGATGGTCTGTTTCCTCGTAGTAAAAGCCGTTTTCAGTCCAGGGGACAGGCGTCAGGTGGAATGGATTTATTTTAAGAAATCCCTCCACGGAAATTTTCAGAGTGTTGACCCTAAGCCCAAAGTGCCTGGGGTTTTCATAACTTTTCAAAAATGCTGTATATTCATCCTGAAGCATATCCTCCATGCGGCGGAGGAAGGCTTTGGGGAGTTGTTCAGTCATAGCTGTCTCCTTTTTCGCGGAATGCGTAGTTTTGGCCTTATTATAGCATGAAGGATTTTATTGCGCTACATGAAAATCCTCAAAGGACATGGCAGAAGGCTGTGAGTTGTTACCCAATATGGCATTAGTCTGTCAGTATTTTCTTGTAAAAAAAAGGTAAAAATGATATGATTTATATTAAGTAAAAGAAAGAGGCAAAAAAAGTAAAATTATGATAAGACAGGCGGAGTGAGTGATATGGCTACACTAAAAGAAATCTCTGAGCTGACAGGTTATTCGATAGCCACCATTTCCAGAGTGCTGAATCATGATGTATCTCTCAGTGTGACGGACAGTACCAGAGAAGAGATCCTGAGAGTAGCCGGCAAGCTGGACTATGAGAGTAAGAGCGTCAGAAGCAGTCGTAAGAAGGCGGCTCAGCTCAGAGTTGGGATTATTGAAATGATGGATTCCCAGATGAAGCTGGAGGACCCTTATTATCTCTACCTGAAGAGCAGTCTGGACAAGTGCTGCTTTGAGGAGGGATTTGAGACGGTTACGCTTCAGTTCGATGAGGAGGAAAACTGTTATAAGAGCAACAGCCAGTCAGGGCTGAACGGTATTATCGCAGTGGGACAGTTTGGAGCGGAGCAGATCCACGCCATGGAGCAGTGGACAAACCAGATCATCTTCCTGGATTCCTCTCCCTATGAGGACCGGTTTAGTTCCGTGGTGCCCAATTTTCAGGTGGGGATCCAGCAGGGAGTGAATTATCTGGCTGAGATGGGGCACAAGACGATTGCGTTTGTGGGACCTGTAATGTCCACAGATTCCATGGGCAGCGATGCGCCGGAGAAGCGCAGAAAGATATTCATGGAATACATGAACTACTACAGAAAAGATTTAAAGGCGGTTTTTATCGATACGGACAGAGAATCCTCTGATGTGCTGGAGAAGACAGGTGCTTACCTGAGGGAGGAAGAGCATCCTGCCACAGCATTATTTGCGTTCAATGAGGCCGCGGCCATTGGCGTGATGCAGGCTGTTCAGCAGATGGGATACCGGGTTCCTGAGGATTTTAGTATTTTAAGCTATAATGATACCGTTTTGGCAACCCTGATGCAGCCCCAGCTTTCAAGTATCAGCATTCATCTGGAGGAAATGGCTCAGGAAGCAGTAAAGCTCTTGAGACGAGGGATGATGGAGAGCGGAGTGCCTCCTATGAAGATCGCAATACCATCCAGCTTAAGTGAGAGGGAAAGTGTTAAGAGGATTCCGCGTGAGGATCTGCCTCCCTCAGAGGATGCAGAGCAGTGTGAGGGTAAATCCCAAACTGACCGGCAGGAGAAGACAGAGAAAATAGAGAACACCCAGTGATGGAATGAGATACTGCCTCTTAAGTAGACAAGGGAAACACCCCCAATCTGCTTAAGAGGTGTTTTCATGTCAAAATCACGATATACGCCCAGTAAAGAGAAGTGGTTTCTCAGGAGCAGTTTCGTAGTTTAGGTTTCTTTTTAGTGCTGTTATAATTTCTGAGAGAGTCTGCTGAGCATTATAGCTGATCTGCAGTGCAGGCCGGGAGTGTATATTCAGTAAAAAGATTTGGGATGGAAGCAATAATTTTACCTGCAGACGCTGCAGGGCACTGATCACTATTCACTCTGTGACCAATAACGGGCATTATTCTCCGGGATATATAGGGATAGATGGGAATTGCACAAGTAAAAAGCAGGGCGTATAATAGACAATCATGCGGATAAAATCCACGGAGGAACGGAAATGGAAAATATTGTACTGTCATTTAATGTTATAGCCCCATTATTTTTCCTTATGGTGATAGGCTACGTCATAGCCAATCATACGAACCTTGCAGATAAAGACCTGTTGAAGAAAGCAAATTCCCTTGTGTTCAAGGTATTTCTGCCCTGTATGCTGTTTAAAAATATCTATCAGAGCAATATCAGGGAACAGATGCAGGGCGGACTCTGTTTTTTTGCGGCCAGCAGCCTGCTCCTTTTGTTTGTGTTTCTTTGTCTTATTGTTCCCAAAGTGGTAAAAAAAGAGAACCAGCAGGGGGTAGTCATTCAGGGAATTTTCAGAAGCAACTATGTGATATTTGGAGTTGCGGTGGTGGAGAATATGTATGGTCCTGCCAATACAGTCACTGCTGCTATTTTGAGTGCGGTTTTGGTACCTATGTATAACTTTTTAGCAGTGATCGCCCTGTCTTTTTTCGGAGGAAAAAGGGAACGGGACTTTAAGAAAGTCATTGCAGGGATCCTGAAAAATCCGCTGATCATAGCTTCAGTCCTGGGAATCATAGCGTCTCTTTTGGGGGTCAAGCTTCCTGAGGCGGCGGATACCACACTGAGTGATCTGGCAAAGCTGGCAACGCCTATAGCATTTTTGATACTGGGCGGTGATTTTGACTTTTCTAAAGTGAAAGGAAATCTGAAAATTGCCGGAGGTGTTGTGGTGGTCAAAATGGTGATACTTCCCCTTATCTTTATTCCTATTGTAGCTACAATGGGGTATCGTGATTCGGATTTGCTGGCAGCGCTGCTGGCTTACCAGACACCGGTTGCGGTGTCTAGTTATATCATGGCACAGCAGGCCGGCGCGGATGAACAGCTTGCCGGGCAGCTTGTAGTGTTCAGCAGTGTTGTTTCTATCTTTACTTTGTTCGTCACCATCTTTATACTCCGGCAGATGGGGCTTCTCAATTGAGATGCCCTTATTCTGTGGCATAAGAAAAAGCACCGGAAACCCTTGAGTTTCCAGTGCTTTTGCTGAAAGTCGAAGCGACGTGATTCGAACACGCGACCTCTGCGTCCCGAACGCAGCGCTCTACCAAACTGAGCCACGCTTCGTTATTTCATTACAGCGGTGTCATTCAGCATTTGTTATTATATATAATGGGGGATGAAATGTCAACATATTTTTGCATTTTTTTCAAAAAC
>ENA-ORUW01000118-ORUW01000118.1-human-gut-metagenome-genome-assembly--contig:-NODE-118-length-89608-cov-5.219122_pt1 | contig 89608 bp, 78 predicted proteins | sample MGYA00242088_ERZ509227 | MGnify/ENA primary metagenome ERZ509227 (study PRJEB26280, sample SAMEA2338816) | human gut metagenome | biome: human gut; feature: human-associated habitat; material: faeces... | reverse complement strand
AATTTTATACAGTGTTTCGGAATTCCTCTAAAAAAGCCCCCCCGCCAAAATCATATGTTGTAACGGAAAATATTGAAGGCGATATGTATTTGATTGTGCTCTATTACGGAGAAACAAAATATTATATGGTATTTAAATCAAATAAATACTAGGCTTTACTCTTGTTTTTATACAACAATAACAGCGGCAGGCATACAAATGTCACAATCCCCCAGACTCTGAAAGTTTCCATATAAGCACAAAGTGTGGATTGCTGCAAAAGTTGATTATACAGCATTCCCTGAGCTTTTTGAAAAGCAACAGCGTAAACATCAAACTGGCAAAAAAACGAGGTCATAGATGCTAATCTCTCTGCATAAACAGGGTTATTAGGATCCAAAAAACCTACCATGTTATGCTGAAAAGCTTGAGAATATCTGGACACCATAGTCGCAACTAAAGATGTACCTATTGCTGCTCCAAGGTTTTTTACAAGGTTTTGCACACCGCTTGCGTTTGTCATCTTTGCATTAGAGATTGTTTCCATCGATGCTGTTGTAAGCACTGTAATTGTCATACCAACAGAAAAACCAAAAATAAAGTTTGGAATAATGATATTTATCATAGAAAATTCAAGATTTAAAAAACCAAACATTAGGCCTGATACACCGAGCCCAATTATACCTATTGCAGTAAAAAGCCGAAAATCAAACATCTTGTTCGTTATGCTGTATATAAATATTGCAAGAACACTGCCAAAACCTCTTGGCATAAGAGAATAACCGCTCCAAAATGCGTTGTATCCCATCAAATTTTGTAAAAATAAAGGCATTATGGTAGTAGAAGCATACAAAACCATATTGGCTATTACAAGAATGGTTGTACCCAGCACAAAACTTCTGTCTTTGAATACAGACAGGTCTATAATGGAATCCTTTTGTACTATTTGAGAATAAATAAAAAGTACCATTGCAATCATAGAAATGCCAAAAGTCCAACAAATCCACTCGGAGCCAAACCAGTCAGCATTGTTTCCTTTATCAAGAAAAACCTGAAAAGTTACAAGCCAAACAATCAAAAAGAAAAATCCCACATAATCAATCTTTGCATCTGCCTGTTTTTGAGCATAAGGAGGGTCAAAAATCCATAACTTTGAAGTAACAGCCGCAAGTATACCAAACGGAATGTTAATAAAGAAAATCCAATTCCACGACCAGTTATCAGTCAGCCATCCCCCCAGAATCGGCCCGATAACAGGAGCAACAACAACCCCAAAACCGAATATAGACATTGCAAGCGCACGCTTTTCTACAGGAAAAGCCTCCAGCAAAATGGCTTGTGCAACAGGCAAAAGCGCACCGCCGCCAACACCTTGTATCACCCTAGATACTATCATCATATCAAGAGATGTGGACATTCCACACAACAGTGATGCACCTGTAAAAATCAAAATGCATGCTATAAAAAACTGCTTTCTTCCAAAAAACTTGGAAAACCAGTCAACGGAAGGTACAACAATTCCGCTGGCTATAAGGTAGCTGGTCAAAATCCATGTTGCCTCATCATTGCTTGAGGAAAAACTGCCAGCCATCTGCGGCAGAGCGACATTTGCAATTGTCCCGTCCAAAACAAACATAAAAGCTGCGCTCATTACGGCTATTGTTGTCAGCCACGGGCTTATTTGCACATTGTTATTTGTATTTTCAATCTTTTCCATATTACCGGACACTTAAATTTGTAAGTTTGCGTTTTCGCTAATTTTGTTGGAAATTTCTTCCAGCATTTTTTCCATAATTTTTAAATCTTTTTGATTAAATTGAGAAAGAAAATCATTAAGGTCATTTTTCATTCTGTCAGCATATTTGTCCATGAGCTCACGTCCTTTCGGCGTGAGTCTGGTATATTTTACTATTCTTTTACCTTTGTTGGCCGGCTCTCTTGTTATCAGGCCTTTTTGTTCCAGAATATTTAAGATTCTTGTAACATTAGAACGGTCTTTTAATAATACTTTTGCCAGGTCTCTTTGACAGACATCACTGCTTGAGGAAATTGCATCCAGAGTAATAAACTGTTCAAGCGTGATATCAGCATTTAGCTCGTTTAGCAAAAGCGACCCGCGCAGCCTGATATAGACAGAGGCTTTTTCTATAAGATAGGGAAGGCTTCTTGCATAGCAGTTAAAAAAATTTTCTTCAAAATCTTTGTTACCCATAACAATATTGTTGTAACTCCAACATGTTGTAAATCCAACAATATAATATTAAAATTATTTATTATAGTCAAGTTAGTATTTTTTACGATATAATATAAGTTATGAATAAAGAAGAAGAGTTAAAAATTATAGAAGACATGCAGGCTGTGGTTGCACAGATGAAGGCTGATGACATTGAAGAAAACCCGGATTGTGAGTTCGATATGTTTGACTGCCAGTGCTGCGGCGAAGAAAAACCTCTTGCCGGCTCCGTTGTTTATGACGGAATCAGAATCTGCAATGATTGCGTTTTGTATGCCGAGACAGGTTTTGCACTGGGCAAAATCAAAGACATACAGGATTTAATCGTTAATATGGAAGATAAAAAACTCGAGGCTCAATGCAATTTTATAAAACAAGATGAAATTGAGCACAACAATTAGAAACGTAATTGAGTAAAAACGAATGCACAACAAACTTTTTAACAAGTTAAGCATACTGGACAGATATATATTAATACAGGTTCTTGAAATCTTCATAATGGGGATTGTTATTTTTACCTCTATAATTTTTGCGTCCGATACTTTTATCACTTTAATTAAACAAATCACTCTTTACGGAATCCCTTTCAACATTGCGCTTATGATTGTTTTGTTGAATTTGCCGCAGGTAATCGTTATGGCAATACCAATGAGTGTACTTTTTTCTACAGTTATGACACTCAACAGATTGAGCCTTTCGTCGGAAATAACGGTTATGCGTGCTTGCGGTGTAGGGTTAAACCGTATTGCAAAACCGATTTTTATATTTGCAACAGCAATGGCACTGTTAACTTTTATTGTTAACGAAACTATTGTACCTGTCACAAATTCTCAATCTAAAACCCTTGCAGTATGGGCTTTAGGACAAAAAAATATTCCAAACGGTAAGCAAAATTTTACCTTTAAAGAAATCAAAGAAGATGCTGAAGGCAGAAAATCGATGAAACGTCTTTTCTTTGTACAAAAATGTGAAGATAACACACTCAAAAACGTATCTGTTGTCGATTTTTCCAATGAAAAAACAATCCAGGTTATCCAGTCACAAACAGGAAAAACAAGTCCTGAAGGCTGGCAGTTTAACCGCGGCGCTGTCTACACAATGAACAAAGACGGCAAAATCCTTAACACAACATGGTTTAACAAATCAGTAGTCGACTTTGGCATGGATGTTAAAGACGCACTTACAGAAGAAGAAGCTACACAGTATAACGTAATTGCCTTATGGAAATATGTTGAAAAAAATGCAAAAAAACATGACCCCAAAACGCATTCGTTGTTTAAGATAGAGTTGTATAACAAATTTGCATTCCCTGTAACAACAGTAGTGCTAGTATTGTTAGGTGTTCCGCTGGCAATTACTCCGCCCAGAGTAAGATATAACAGAGGATTCTTATTCAGTATTTTGATTATTTTCCTTTATTACCTGTTAAGAGCACTGTCTCTCTCGTTTGGTGAAACTATGGCAATATCACCGTTTTTGGCTGCTTGGATACCAAACTTTGTGCTTTTTGTTCTTGGTTCTATGCTTTATTACAGAAAAGTTTATACAATTACTTAATAAAAATTTTGCCAAGGTTTGTGTCAATAATTGCATTCACACCTATTGGAAAAGTTTGTTTGTCTTTTTCATGCCCAAACTTTAATCCACCCGTAAAAGGGATTTTTAACTCTTGTGCGAGTTCTGTAAAATACTCGTTAAAATATCTTTCGTTATCAATTCCGGAAAAATCACCAAGAACAACAGCCGAAAGATTATCTCTAAAAGCAGGGATATTCAATAGCTGTGTGAACATTTTATCTATTTTGTAAACAGGTTCATTTATATCCTCTGCAATAAAGATAAATTTTTTGTCCGGTAAAAAATCCAATCCGCACAATGATTGTATGGTGGAAAGATTCCCGCCCCACAAAACACCGGAAGATGCTCCGTTAAAAAATACGTGCGGACAATCTATGGACAATTCGTTTATGCCGTTTGTTAATACATCAAAAAAAGATTGGATAGTATATTGCGTTGTTTCGCACCCAAAATCAGAATATGCCATAGGGCTGTTATATGTAACAAGGCCTGTTTTTTTGTAAATCATCAACTGCAGAGCAGTTATGTCAGAATACCCGCCAAAAAATTTTGGATTATGTTTTATTGCCTCATAGTCTATTTTGTCAAGAATCCTTATTGCGCCATATCCCCCTCGACAAGCTATTATAGCGTCTATTTCAGGATTTTTGAAAAATTCGTTTAGCGCATTAGCTCTTGTTATATCGTCAGCACAGAGATATCTTTTTCTTGTTACGGCAGTTTGAGATATTACAACATTAAAACCGCGTTTTTCAAACTCTACTTTTGACTGCTCAAGTTTTGAATAATCTTTGATATCTCCGGATACGGCCAAAAAGCCGATAGTTGCGCCTTTTTTAATTTTTTCAGGTAAGATTGTCGTCATATTTTATTTTTCCAGTGTTTTCTCGTATAATTATATTACAGGACTTGATTCGGAGCAAAATTTTGACACAAAGATACTTACCTTTATACAGAAAATACAGACCACAGACTTTTAAGGATTTAATTGGTCAGGAAAATATAGTTAAAGCACTGTCTAATGCTATTAATCTTAATAAAATATCTCACGCATACCTCTTGTGCGGTCCCAGAGGTACAGGAAAAACAACTACAGCAAGAATCATTGCAAAATCTCTGAATTGTGCCAAAGGCCCGACCCTGGAACCCTGCGGAGAATGCCCGAGCTGTAAAGATATTACAAATTCAACCCCCATAGATGTTATTGAAATCGATGCTGCATCTAACAGAAAAGTTGAAGATGCAAGAAATATTCTTGAAAAAATCCAGTTTGTACCGGTAAACGGACGTTTTAAAATATACATAATTGACGAAGTCCATATGCTCACAACAGAGGCCTTTAACACCCTGTTAAAAACTCTGGAAGAGCCGCCCGAAAACGTCATTTTTATTCTTGCAACAACAGAACCTCATAAAGTTTTGGATACAATTATTTCAAGATGCCAGAGGTTTGATTTTAGACGAATTACTACAGAAGATATCGTAGCAAGACTTCAATATATATGTGAACAGGAAAAAATCAACATAACGCAAGATGCGCTTTATACAATAGCAAGAAGCTCTGCAGGCGGGATGAGAGATTCTCTTGCACTTTTAGACCAGATAAGTGTGCTTGATGCTGACAAAGAGATATCTTCTGATGATGTAAATGAAATGCTTGGCAGGCTGTCTTTTGAAACACTCTTTGATTTGAGCAATTCTATTCTCGATTCACAAACACAAAATGCAATAGAGCTGCTTGATAAAGTTTATAACAAAGGTAATGAGCCGTTTCAGATTATCACTAATTTAATACAATTTTTCAGAAATATGCTCGTTGTCAAAAATTGTACAGACAGAAAAATTGCAGCAGAACTTACCCAGCTAAGCGAAGCACACATACTCAAATTGAGAGAGCAATCTGAGAACATTGAGCCGGAGCAAATGCTCTATACAATAGAAAGATTGTCCTATTATTCAAAAGAAATAAAAGAAACAACAAATAGATATCTCTGGCTCGAGCTTTGTATTATAGAGCTTTCATCTAACGTAAAATATTCTTCTTATGCACAACTGCTCGAAAGAATAGAGCGTCTGGAGGCAAATGTTGTGTCAGGAGAAATAAAACCGTCTTCTGTTGTACAGGCACCTCCTGTCTTTAAGCCTGCAGCTGCGCCTGTTCAGGCTCCTCAGTCAACGCAGCCACCAATGCCTGCAGCACAACAGCATGTTGAACCGGAAGCTTTAAAGCCCAGGGAAACAGAATCCCCTAAACCTGTTGTATCAGAGCTAAAGCCTGAGCCTATTGCAGCAGAGGTACAAGCACCTAAAGAAACAGCTGCAAGCTCAAACAATGCTGCTTCGGCAGATATAGCAACAGCATGGCAAGGTATTTTACAAAACATTGAGAGTATTCCTTCAAGAATGTTTTTCTACAATCTTTCACGTCCTGTAGAATTGAGCAAAGACGGTGTTACAATTGCGTTTTTAAAAGAAATATTCGTTAAGCAAGCACAGGATGTTTCCAAAAATGCACCATTAAAAAAAGCTGCTATGAGCTATTTTAATGTTGATGACATAAATATCCACATAAAACTTGCAGATGCATCCGATCCGGAACCACAAAGTATCAAACCGGCTCTTGAAAAATTAGAAAAAAAACAGGTTCCCGCTGTACCGAAAGTAAATGAAGCAGAAGAAGAGGCAGAAAATGCAATGCTGCTAAAAGAAACTCTCTCGCCTCCAGCAGCAAAAGGTTCAGCTTATTCTACAATGACACAAAACGAAAATACAAACTCTAATGATGAAATAGCGGAAAATCTGTCTGACCAATCAAAAATGGTTATGGAGCTTTTTAACGGAAAGTATATCGAATAAAAAAAAGACCTCTTTTTTAAAGAGGTCTTTTTTTGAAGTTCAATTCTTATGCTTCATATTTTTTAAACAGAATTGAAGCATTGTGGCCACCAAAGCCAAATGAGTTTGTTAATGCATATTTAATTTCAGCCTTTTGCGGTTTGTGCGGAACATAGTTCAAATCAGCAACAGCTTCATCTTGATTATCAAGATTGATAGTAGGAGGAACAATGCCGTTGTTAATAGCTTCGATACAAACTATAGACTCAGCAGCACCTGTTGCACCAAGCATATGGCCGTGCATAGATTTTGTAGAGCTTACTTTTAAATCAGGATTTGTAGAAAGATCACCAAACACTCTTGCAATAGCTTGAGATTCGGCAATATCACCAAGACCTGTACTTGTTCCATGAGCATTTACATAATTAACATCTTTAGGCTCAATACCTGCATCTTTAACAGCAAGTTTCATTGCCATTGCAGCACCGGCACCGTCAGAAGCAGGAGCAACAATATCATAAGCATCAGCTGTTTGACCATAGCCAACAACTTCTGCATAAATTTTAGCGCCGCGTTTTTTAGCGTGTTCCAATTCTTCAAGAATTAACACTGCAGCACCTTCTGACATAATAAATCCATCACGGTCTTTGTCATAAGGTCTTGAAGCTTTTTGCGGTTCGTCATTGTGTTTTGACAAAGTTCTTGCACTGGTAAACGCACCTATACCGAGTTTTGTAATAACAGCTTCAGCACCGCCTGCAACAATAACATCAGCATCATCCCATTGGATAGAGCGGAAAGCATCACCCACAGAATGTGCAGAAGTGGCACATGCTGTAACTACGGCCTTGTTTACGCCTTTTGCACCGTGTTTGATAGATATTCTGCCTGCACCCATGTCTGAAATAATCATAGGAACAGTGAATGGTGAGCATTTTGTCGGGCCTTTTGCCGTAATAATATCATGTTGTTTTTCGAATGTATCAAAACCGCCTGCTGCAGAACCTACAATAACACCGTATCTGTAGGGATCAACATTTTCGCCTGCGACGATTCCTGAATCAGCAATAGCCTCATCAGCAGCAACCATAGCAAACTGATTATATCTGTCCATTCTTCTTGCATCTTTAGGGTCAAGATATTCTTCAGGTTTAAAATCTTTTACTTCACCTGCAATATGCACTGTGTGACCTTCAAGCGAAATATGTTCAATAGTAGAAATTCCGCTTTTGCCTTCCAAAAGACTGTTCCAAAATTTTTCGACTCCAACGCCAAACGGAGAAACAATCCCTAAACCTGTAACAACTACTCTTCTTTTGCTCATTGTTTTGTAAACCTTTTTCTTAAACTCGAACGGGATAATATAAAAATCCCTTTTAATAGTTTTTAATAGTTGCGGGGAGTATTATTCATGCTCCCCGCAATTAAAAATTTTATAGCCTTAAACTATGAATGAGATTCAATATAGTTTACTGCATCTTGAACTGTAGCGATTTTTTCAGCTTCTTCATCAGGAATTTCGCAACCGAATTCTTCTTCAAAAGCCATAACCAATTCAACTGTATCCAAAGAATCAGCACCCAAATCAGCTGTGAAGCTTGCTTCAGGAGTAACCAAATTTTCGTCTACGCTTAATTGATCAACTACAACTTTTTTTACTCTCTCAAGAACTGTACTCATGTTTTTTCATCCTCATTTTGATTAACTACGTATTTTCATTACTATTATACTATTTCAATATAAATATGCAATTTTGTAAAGCGTTAGTATCGAGTTTTAAAGATTATTTACAAACATATTTTGCCCTAAAAAATTAAACAAAAGGCTTTCCATTTATAAAGAAAGCCTTTTGTTTAAAATAATTTGTATGATCCTAATTATATCATCAAACCACCGGCAACTTCGATAGCCTGACCTGTAACATAGTCTGTATCAAGAGCCAAGAATTTAACAACTTTAGCAATATCTTCAGGTGTACCAAGTCTTTTCATAGGAATAGCTTTTAAGTATTCATCGAGGTTAGCCAATTCTGCTGTCATTGCTGTTTGAATAAATCCAGGACATACTGCATTTACTCTGATATTTCTTGAGCCTAATTCTTTAGCTAACGTTTGAGTTAAACCGATAAGACCAGCTTTTGATGCTGAATAATTAGCTTGACCAGCATTACCGTGGCGGCCTACAATACTTGACATGTTGATAATAGAACCCTGACGAGCTTTCATCATGTACTTAACAACAGCATGAGTTACACAATAAGCACTTGTTAAGTTGATTTTAATAACTCTTTCCCATTGTTCCATATCCATTCTTATAAACAAACCGTCTTTTGTAATACCTGCATTGTTCAAAAGAATATCAATTTTACCATGTTCAGATATCATTTTATCAACTGCAGCCTGAACTTGTTCGTCATTTGAAACATCAAATTGATAGAAATATGCATTAACGCCCAAATTTTTGATTTCATCGATAGCCGGTTGTGCTTTTTCTGCATCACAAATATCATTGATAATGATGTCGCATCCTGCTTTAGCGAGTTCTAATGCACAGGCTAAGCCTATCCCCCTTGAGCCACCTGTAATTAATGCAACTTTTTTTTCTGACATAATTTTCTCCTTAATGTTAATTCTTATCGTTCTTATCGTTTAATTTGAGTTTTGTTATTTTTTTAAAGCTTCAACTGCCGCATTTAACGATTCTTCGTCAAAAACATTCAGCACATTGATTGCAGGATTTGTCTTTTTTACTAGACCGGCAAGAACTTTGCCAGGGCCGATTTCTACAATTGTATCAACACCATCTGCTGCCATTTTTTCTACAGTTTGTGTCCACATTACAGAAGAATAAATCTGAGCAGTCATTTTAGCCTTGAATCTTATTGCCGCTGTTGTGGGTTCTGCATCAACATTTGTAAAAACAGGAATCTGTGCGTCTTTAATATCACAGTCATCTAATATTTCAGAGAACTTAACACTTGCTTCTTCCATGAGCATTGAATGAAAACCGCCAGAAACAGGAAGAGGAATAACTCTTTTTGCTCCGGCTTCTTTTAATGCATCATTGGCTTTTGCTACAGCATCAGCCTCACCTGTAATAACAATTTGTGCCGGAGAGTTGTAATTTGCTACAGACACCATGCCATCAATTTTTTCAATAGTATCAAGGATAGCTTCCTTTGACATTCCGATTACAGCAGTCATTGCCCCTTTTGTAGATTCTGCTGCAGCATTCATTTCTTTAGCGCGTTTGTCAATGAGTTTCATTGCAGTTGAAAAATCTATAACACCTGCTGCATAATATGCACCGTATTCTCCCAATGAATGACCTGCAACATAATCAGGTTTTACATCAGCTTTTTCTCTCAATGCTTCCAAAGCAGCAATTGATGTCACAAGAATAGCCGGCTGAGTATTGATTGTTTGTTTCAAATCTTCTTCAGGACCTTCAAAACACATTTTGGAAATACTTCTGCCCAAAACTTCATCAGCTTTGTCAAAAATTTCTTTAGCCGCAACAGAAGCTTCGTATAATGATTTACCCATTCCAACAGATTGTGAGCCCTGTCCGGGAAATACAAACGCAACTTTACCCATATTATTTCTCCTTAATATCTATGCAATACCTTCACGTAATCTTACAATAACCGTGCCCCATGTAAGCCCTGCGCCAAAACCGCTCAAGATAGCTTTACAAGGAAGCTTGATTTTACCTTCTTCAATGCCTTCTGCCATTGCAAGAGGAATAGAAGCAGCTGATGTATTGCCGTATTTTTGAAGGTTAACAATAATTTTTTCATCACTGTAGTTTAATCTTGAAGCCATCGCCTCAATAATTCTGTAGTTTGCCTGATGTGGAATTAAATAGTCAACATCATCAGGTGTCAATCCTGCTTTTTCAAGACAATTGCTTATAGATTCAGGCATTGTTGTTACAACAAATTTGTATACCTCTCTGCCGTTCATAACAATTTTTTGTTTCTTTTGCTCACAGGGTTCCACAAGCGGGCAATTTTCGCCATTCATCGGCATTTTAATAAAATCACCGTCTTTACCGTTTGAGTGCATATCCATTGCAATAATGTCATCAACACCGTCTACAGATTCTTTTAGTACAAATGCACCGGCGCCATCGCCAAATAACACACAGCTTGTTCTGTCATACCAATCTATAAATTTTGAGTTTGCATCTGTTGCAACCAAAAGAATATTTTTATAAATACCTGAAGAGATAAACGCTTTTGCAATATTCATTGCATAAATCATTCCTGTACAAGCAGCAGTAATATCAAAAGCAGCTGCTTTGTCAGCACCTATTGCAGCTTGTATTTCACAAGCAGTAGAAGGATAAGGATGAGCAGGAACAGATGCTGCGGCAATAATCATATCAACATCTTTTGCATCCATTTTGGCCTTTTCCAAAGCATTTTTTGCAGCTTTAATACCGAGAGTAACAGCGTTTTCTTCACCTGAAACAACTCGTCTTTCTTTTATACCTGTTCTTGTTGTAATCCATTCATCACTGGTATCAACGAGTTTTGTTAAATCATCGTTTGTTATTACCGTATCAGGTACACCGTATCCCACGCCTGCAATCATAACAGGAATTAAATTTAATGACATAGATTCTATCCTTCGTAAAATTCTGATATTTTCTTATTAACATCTGATTCAACAGCTTCTTTTGCCACTCTGACAGCATTTTTTATTGCATAAGCCATGCTTCTGCCGTGAGAGATAACAGTGATGCCTTTAACACCCAAAAGTAAAGCACCGCCGAATTCTTCATAGTTAATTCTTTTAAAAATTCTTTTCATTGCTGATTTTGCAAGCAAACCAATAATCATAGAAATAGGGTCTCTTTTAAACTCTTGCATTATCATCTTGAACAGCATTGAAGAAGCACCCTCAATACTCTTTAACGCAACGTTACCGACAAACCCGTCGCAAACAACAACGTCGCAATCACCGAGAAAAATTTCTTTACCTTCAACGTTGCCAACAAAATTTAAACCGTCTTTATTTTCTTCCAGCAGCTTGTATGCAGCCTGAGCAAGCTCATTGCCTTTGCCAGCCTCTTCTCCGATATTCAAAACACCAATTCTGGGATTTTCCATACCGAGTACATTTTTTGAAAAAGCAGAGCCCATAATAGCAAACTGATAAAGCATCTCTGCAGTACAATTGCTGTTTGCACCTGCATCAATTAAAACAACAGGTGTCTTCATTGTAGGCAAAGTTGTAGCAATAGCCGGTCTTTCTATACCCGGTAATCTGCCGAGGCCAAATAAGCTTGACGCCATAGCTGCGCCTGTAGAACCGGCGGCAACAACAGCCTGTGAGCTGCCAGTAGCAACCGCTTTAACTGCAAGAACAATAGAAGAATCTTTTTTCTTTCTTATTGCCTGGCCGGGGGCTTCGCCCATTTCTATAACTTCGGAAGCAGGAGTAATCTTGATATCAAGTTTATCAACATCAACTCTGATTCTTCCCTTGGGAGAATTGATATTACTAGTCCTGATACCGTCACGTTTGACTTCATCAATGACCTTTTTAATTTCGTCTTCTTTTCCGACAAGCTCAATTGCGACGTTATATTCATCAGCAGCCCACAAAGCACCTTTTACAATCTCGTGAGGAGCATGGTCGCCGCCCATTGCATCAATAGCTATCCTTGTCATACTAAAACTCTTCTCCCTTATAAACTTTAAATCCAAACACGGGGTTAATTTATTTTATGCGCCGATTTAAGAGTAACCGGCGCATCATAAATTCTTATTCTTCAGAAGATTTTTCTTCAGCTTCTTGAGCAGGAGCTTCTGCTTCAACTTCAGCTTTAACTTCTTCAGTTGTTTCTTCAACTTTTACTTCTTCAACTGCAGCTTCTTCTTTTTTAGCTTTTTTTGCAGGAGCTTTTTTAGCTTTAGGAGCTTTTTTTGCTTCTTCTTTAACTTCTTCAACAAAGCCTTCTGCTTTTCTTGAAACTACTTTACCTTTATATTGACCGCAAGCTGTGCAAACAGTGTGAGTCAAAACTAATTCGCCACAATTTGGGCAAGTTGTAGTTTCGGGAACTGTTGCTTTCCAGTTTGATCTTCTGTGTCCTTGTGCTGATGCACCTGTTCTTTTCTTTGGTACTGCCATTGTTATTTTCCTTCTTCTAGTTTATTAATCTTTAAATTTTTAAAAACTTCCAAACGTGGATCTGAAATTTCTTTTTTCATATATTTTTCCATTTCAGCATCTCCATTACAATTTATATCACAAACACACGGATTTGGAATGTTTAATGTTACAGATTGATAAATTAAATCATCAATATCAACTTCGTCAGTCCCTGTTAACTCTGTGACAAAATCGCCGTCTTTCAGCTCAAGCTCTTGCCCGGAATGCGCGTCTTCATTAGCTATAAGATGCCCGAGCAAATAAGTTTCGTCCACATCAACTTTCATTTTTTTTACAAAATCTTTTAAACATCTGTCGCAAACCAGCTTAACATTTGCAACAATTGTTCCTTGCACATTTATATATTTTCCATATGCTTTTAAAACCAGCTCGGCAACAACAGAGCCTTCGGTTGAAAGGTCTTTTACGGTGTTGTCAAAACGAATTTTAAGTGACTGGTCTTTAGCGTTTTTTATATCATCTATAGAAATCTTCATGGTTTTTTTATTGTATTTTAGACAAAATGCATTGTCAAAAATTTTTTGAAAAAAAACCCCCTGAAAATCAGGAGGCTTTTTATAAATCAGAAAAATTATTCTTTGCCAACTTTCCAATTCAGACCGCCGGAGAATCCAATACCGGTTCTGCCGCCGTTTCTGATTGTAAATTGCAGATAGCCGGAGAAGGTGTCTTTGAATTTTTTCATTACACCAAGGCCATATTCAAAATAGCAGTGACGCATTCTTACATATCCTAAATCGATATTACCGGCTTTGCCGTCAACACCGCCCATTACATTGTAAACAAGCTGGGTTGTTGCATAAAGGCTGAAAGTCTTTTTCTGCCATATAAAGTTCAAACCGGGAGCAACGTTCAATCCGTTGAGCATACCTGAGCTCATACTCATAGTACCAAAGTTTGAACCCCAGTTCTGCTGGCCAAAAGCATTGTATGCAGCCATAAATGCCGGCTGGATAATGAAGTCATGCGGTAATCTAATGTTATAAGCAGTTTTAGAAGCAACACCTGCAAACCAGTTTCCTGTGTTGTCATTGCCACTGCCATACTGTCCTCTGATGGACATATCATTAGCATAACCACCACCGTATGCCAACAATGATGTCATAAAGTCACCTTTGTAAGCAGTACCCATCAAACCGAGCTGAGCACCGTTTTGATACATACTTACACCGTTAAAGTGCTGGTGGCCGCCATTGTAAGCGATATAAGCTGTAGGTACTAATTTCCATCCTTTTTTAAGGTTTATAAGCGGGAAGTCAGCACCGATTAAAGAACCGTATGCGTTATTTCCAACATTCAAACCTTTTGTCATAGACAGAGTTTCAAATGCACCGTAAGCTTTATACCAGAGCGTACCGTCTTTTATACTGTACTGATAGTTATCAATAAAGGGTATTGCCGCTGCATATTTGTTTGCAGTTCTTTCTTCATCCATAAGTTGTCTTGTAACAAGATTCATATGGTCAAATAACAGATTGTTAACTATCAATTGGTTTTGCCAAGAAGCAATTGTAGCAACCTGACCTCTGTATTGTTGAGGGTTCAAGTTGAGTAAAGCAGCATTAAGAATAGGAGAACCTGCTGAAGAAGCTGTAATATGGTATTGACCCATTGCGCTGTTAGCGATTACGCCTCCGTCAGGCAAAGTAATCCAATTTCCATGACCGCCATTTTGATCAGTTAAAACATTTGAAATATCAAACTGCACATTTCTGTCAATAGGAGATGTAGTAAAGTTGATGCCGCCTATTAACATTTGATAAGGGTCAGGGCTGCCGTTATTTGTAATTATGTTATTTGCAATAATTTTATCAGTTTCTTTTGATCTGGGATCAACATCAAACAGAATATTTGATGCGCTGTTGATAATTACATCATTTGCTGTGATTGTGTTAATAGCACCAGACTGCATATTTATTGTCGGGTTGCTTGTTGCACTGCCTTGAGTACCACCTATTGTGAAGGTATTACCAACCTCAACATTGCCGAGTGTATTTATTGTAGATTTATCAGCAACTGTCAGATTAGCAAAGCTAGAGTTTTTGCCAAATGTTGCAACAGAGTTGTCGCCTTTTATTGTCGTATCTTCAAGGTCAGATTCTCCGCCTACTGTTAATACGGTATTATCTATTGTCACGCTGCCATACGATTCATAATCATTAGCAATTGTCACAACAGAATCTTTTAATACAGAATCTCCGCCTACAGCAAGATAATCACTAACTGTCAAAACACCATTTGTTACGGAAAGATCTGCGTCTCCAATCTCAATATTTAAACCGCCTGTAACATTCATCATAGCGTCGTTGATTGTTACATTGTTTAATATCTTGTCTCCTGATGAAGCTAAGTTTAATACACCGCCTGTAACATTCACTTTTCCGTGATAATTTTCAAGCGTGGAGGCAATTGTTGTAGTGCCTGCACCTGATTTGTTTATGGAAGCTGTATCATCTGTTGAAGAGATTACAGGATTGTATGTAATATCTGTTGTTTGATTTTCAAAGTTTAAGGAAGCGTTAGCACCTACTGAAACTGTAGAATTATCTTTTATATAAGCATTATCTGCATAAGTAAGCTTTGTTGCTTCGTTAAGTATAATACTGTCAGCTTCAGAACCTGAACCGTTTCCAAAAGTCAAATCTCTAACGCCAGTGTCTTTATTTAAAGTCAAGTCGCCTTCAACTCTGGTACCGTTAAACAGCCCTAGACCGCCTGCTGATATATTAACTTTATTCGTTGAATCATCAGAGTTAATATAATCTATTTCAGCGTTGTTGCCGTTGGCAATAGAATCTGCAGTGATTCTGTTAATACCGTCTTCTCCAACAGTACCCTCAATTGCGTTGTAGATATCAACTGTACCGTATTCAGGATAAATATTTGCATCTGCCTGAGGGTCTCTTGCTGTTACATTAATATCAGAGCTAAGGTCAGCACCGTTTTGTAAAACGAGCGTTCCGCCTTGTACTGTATTAGTTCCGCCAAAGAATTTTGAACCGGCCTCTGCAATCACTGTACCCAATTTTTGCAGATAATTGCCACTGAAACCGCTGTTGTCAGAAGCAACATTTACAGTTCCAACACCCCAGTGTTTGTCTATTTTAGCAGGAACATCATAATTAGGATTATTAGCCGCTGCATCAGGATCGTAATCAGGGTTATCTACTTGTGTAACTTTTTCATCAACAAGCACAGTACCTGTACCTGTTACATTGTTATTTAATGTCATAGATTTTCCTGAATCCGGTGACAACTTCAAAGTTGCAGGATTTGTTACCTCGAAGTTTTTATCTGCAGCAGCGTTATTACTGCCGTTTGACAGGGTTAAAGTATTGGAAGATGTTCCATTACCTATTTTTACTGCATCAGGATCAGCTGTCAAAATTTGAGAGTTACCAGATATCGTCAAATCATCAGTAAGAACATCTTTTAAGGTAATTTCTGTATCTTTTAAGTTAAACGACCCTGTAATATAGCCATTAGAGCTATCGCCGCCAACTAAAAGTCCGTTTTGGTCAAACGTAGCAGAGCCAACATTGACTTCAACAGCCTCTGTTACCTCAACAGAACCATTAATTTTGCCACCATCGTTAACAGTTAAGGATCCGCCTTGCAAAGTAGAGCTTGTTCCAAATATACCACCGTCGTTGACAGTGATTGAAGAATCATTGTTATCCTGGATTACATTAGCTATATAAGAACCGCCATTTGCAATTGTTAGGCTTCCGTTATTGGTAATAGATGCAGTTGATGTCCCAGATACTGTAACATCACCGTTATTGACAACTTGCCCTGCTCCGGTAGAAGTCAAAGAACCGGAGATATCTGCAACCGCACCTTCTTCTATTGTAAGGTTAGAAGAACCGGAAATATCTAATGCAGATCCTGTTTCTGAAACCAAACCTCCGCCAATAGAAACATTATGAGAATCGCCTGTAATCGTAGTTTCTGATCCATTAGCCAAATAAAGGTCATTTTTGATACCATTTGCTTCATTATCTTTAAAAGTAATATCACCTGCTGCAGTATCTAAATTAATATTGCCGGCATTATAAATAGCACCGCCGTCACCTTTTGAAATATTTTGGCTAAATATTGTGTTACCGCTTATATTAACTTCGGAATCTTTTCCGCCATAGTTTGAATTGTATATAGCACCACCGTTGCCTTCAGAAGTATTTGCAGTAAATTCTGCATTTTCCCCAACAATAGTTTCTGCACCCCAGTTAGAAATAGCACCGCCTGTTTTACCTGCAGAGTTATTTACAAATTTTGCACCTTCTTCAATAATTAAAGAGGCGTTATCTCCTGCATTAAAGTTCATCACAGCACCACCATGAGAAGATGTTGTGCTGTTGTTATAGAATTCTGCATTGGCTCCGACAGTTAAAGATGTAGCTGCACCATCAGTATCCTGATAAATAGCACCACCGCCATAGCCTATAGCAGTATTATTATAAAACTTCGCGTTATCACCTATTTCTGTATTTGCACGCTGATTGTGAACAGCACCACCCTGTCCGGCAACGGCTTTATTTCCTATAAAAATTGCATCATCACCTATAACAGTTTTGCCTGTTGAACCGGTATCAACTGTAGAAATAGCCCCCCCCACAGAATTTGCTGTGTTATATGCAAAAATTGCATTATCACCCAAATTTACTGTAGAGCCGTCTCCAAAATTGCTTATAGCACCACCTTGATTTGCTGTATTGCCTGCAAAAATATTATTTTCTCCGTTAAAAGTAACGGAACCGCCATCTTGGTTATGTATGGCACCGCCGTTTTGACCCGCAATATTACCAGATTGAGCACCTATAATATTTTTTTGATCATCCAATACCAGCTGACCAAAAGAGGCATTTTCTATTGTCATAGAGCCGGGATTAAAAATAGCACCGCCTGAGCCTGTTGTTGCTTGATTGTTTGTAAAAATTGAATTTTTTATAGTTGAATTTGCACTATAACTAGGGTCGGAATCTGTACTTATATGTATTGCACCGCCGTCGATACCCGCTTTATTGTTATCAAAAGTAACAAGGTTGGTTCCATCTCCAACATTTAAATTTGTATATTGGCTAACAATGGCTCCGCCATAGCTGCCTGCTTCATTGTTTAAAAATTTAGTAACACCGTCAATATTGATTTTATTTCCGGAAATTCCAAAATATTGCCCTGCAAAAATAGCACCGCCCCATGTTCCTGCTTTATTTCCGTTAAAGGTTGCAGAAGTTATATTTGTATTGGAATCACCAACATAAATAGCACCGCCTAATGACCCTGCCTGGTTTCCGGTAAAAGAAGCGCCTTCGCCTATAGTCAGCTGAGAAAGATTGAGTTGATCAGTGTCAACATAAATTGCACCGCCTGATGCCCAGGCAGCCTGACCATTGGAGTTTAAGCCGTTATTTATAAAAGAAACATTATTGCCAATGTTTACAGAACCGCCATTCCAAGAAGCAATAGCACCTCCGGCAGAACGATAATCTTTATCAGTTGTATCTATTACCGGTTGGTTTAAATAATTTTCTACAAAAGAAGTACCGTTTCCAATATTCACAGTACCGCCATCATTATATATAGCTCCACCGCCATAGTTTTGAGCAGTTGATTGGTTATGTGTAAAAGAAGAATTTTCCTCAACATCAAAGATTTCACCTTTGTTTACATATTTAGCGCCACCATTGGCGTTTGTTCCGCCTTCATAATCTTGCGCCAACGCAGTATAAGGACATGCCATCCAAGTGGTCAACAAAGCGGCAATAACCATGCGTTTTGCTAAATTCTTCTTCATTATTTTCTCCTAATTCTAGATAATAATTGATAATTCCACACAAAATTTGCCAGACACAAATTTTTTATTATCCATAATATCATCTAAAAAAAAATAATGGAATAGTTTAGAAAGTGTAACTATTTTCTGCGTTACATTTATTCATCACAATTTTATAATACTTTTAGATACTGGCTCCGCCGTCGTTTTTCATTTTATCAAGGGCTTTTTTCGCGCCGGTGCTTTCTTTCGCGAGCTGTATAACAAATTCTGCAGCTTGAGCATCTCTTGCTATCGCTTCTTTTAGTGCAAGTATTTCTTCTATGCTCATTTCTTTCACGTCAGAATCAGACATATTATCAAGATTATCTTTAAACAAATCCTGGGCCATCTCATCATAACCGGGTAAATTTTTCTTAAAACCGTACCACTTATGAAACTGGTGAAGCATATAATAAATATTTATTTCACCGTCTCTCATGACAAACATTTCGTTCGATTTAAAAGACAGGTACAGTTTTTTTTGTGCAAACAATCCTGTAACAAAATTCAAATAAAACGCTTTGAAACCTTTTAACGGAGTAATAAACCCTTCTTCTTCATTAATTTTAGCCAGCAGTTTGTCTGCATGTGCTATTTTGTAAACAGGTGTACCGTGTTCTTCAACAAAAGTAAGAAGTTTAGCAGGGTCTGTAAGACAAGCTTTAACAATATTTTTAACTTCTGCATCCATTGATTCAAGAATCTTTTCTGTCTGCGAAGAAAGCGTCATTGTCTCTGATGCATTAATGTGCGTTTTTGTTGTTGTATTTGTATAGGTGCGGGGTTTAAGCTTTTCCATTGTTTGTTCAAGCTTCTTTTTCCGACGTTCTAGTATGTAATTAATGATTCTTTGAATAAATTTGTTGCTCATAATAAAAACATTAAAGCATTTTTAAAGCTTTATAACAAGTCCGAGCACAATAGCTGCCACAATCAAAATCATGGGGTTCTTTTTGAGTTTTAATCCCATTGCACAAAAAGCCATTAGCAAAATAAAAGCTTTGAGAGATATAAAATCAGACAAATTATGAGTTTTTAAAAATTTTGTAAGATTGAACACGGTTGTGTTCATTATTTTTAACCCTGCAACAGATATCAAAGCCACAGCAGCCGGCCTGAGTCCGTACATAATATTATTAATCAGTTTGTTTTCTTTATTTTTCTTCAAAAATTTTGACAGAGAACACACAATAATAAAAGACGGAACCATAAAAGCAAAAGTTACAAAAGCCGCACCAAAGATACCGCCGACTTTTACCCCGACAAATGTCGCCATATTAATTCCGATAGGGCCCGGAGTAAGATTGGAAACAGCAATCATCTGGGTTATTTGCGCAACCTCAAACCAGTGATATTTTTCAACAAGATAATACAAAAACGGAATAACCGTGTACCCGCCGCCTATTGCAACTGCACCGATTTTCATGTATTCAAAAGCAAGAATCAGAATATCATTCATTTTCATCCTCCTGCACAGGTGTTGAGCTGCAGCACGCACACGGAGCCTTATCTTTAGGGAATGCAAAATGTCTGAACACTCCAAGCATGCCTGCACCAATTACAATAAGAAACGGTGAAACATTCAATACTGCACAAATCAAAGCTGCAAGAAAAATAAATGTTGTAAATTTATCAAATACCGAAAACTCCCACAGCTCTAACACCGTTAACAAAATCAGAACACATACTGCAACATCGAGCACTTCAAAGATATTTTGAATAACAGGATACCCTGTTATGGCTGACAAAAAAGAAAACACGATGACTATTGCAAGATAAGCCGGAAGGCAAACCCCAAATACTGCGGCAAATGCACCCATAACACCGCGTGCTTTATAACCTGTGAACATTGAAACATTCCCTGCAACAAGTCCCGGAAAACACTGGCTCAATGCGTAATAATTTGTGATTTCTTCCATTGTACAGATTTTTTCCTTATCCACCATTTCCGCACGTAAAAACGGCAATATAGCGTATCCACCGCCGAATAAAACAAGGCCTATTTTAAAGAATATCCAAAATAATTTAATCAGACTTATTTTTTTCATAATCACAATGCGCTGCTTATTACCTGTGCAACTTCTTTTGCAGATTCATGCCGGGATAAAATCGCCTTTACTTTTGACAGGTCATCTTTCATAGATTGTCTGTATTCATCATCTTCTAAGATTTTTAGCAAAGCTTTTGATATAACCTGCGGGTTAGAATCCTTTTGCAAAAGCTCGGGTACAATATCTTTGTCCATAATAATATTAGGCAGACAAACTCTGTTTATACACCTTACAAGCCTGTATACAAAATATGCTATCCACGGCCCTTTGTAGCTGATTATCATAGGAGTTGTGTACAATGCAGCCTCAAGTGCAACTGTACCGGAAGCAAGCATCAAAGCATCAGACACACTCAATAGTGAATAGTTATCATTTTTTATAACTTTTATGTCTGTTTTTCCGAGATATTTTTTGAAAACATCGTCTTTTAAGCTGTCAGCCTGCGCAATTACAAACTGAACATCATCACGTTTTTGAGCAATAAGTGCAGCGGATTTAAGAAAAGTTTTCATAAGATTGTGCAGCTCAAATGTACGGCTCCCCGGGAAAATAGAGATAAGTTTCTTATTTTTATCAAGCCCGTACTTTTCAAACACCTCATCACGGTTTGCACAAGGCGGCATTTGCGTAATGAGAGGATGTCCGACAAACTGTGCGTCTATACCTTCTTTTTCATACATTTCTTTTTCAAACGGAAAAATAGTCATAACCTTTGAGATATTTTTCTTTACTGTTTTAATTCGCCATTTACGTGATGCCCAGATTTGAGGCGGAATATAATAAAAAACTTTTATGCCGGCTTTTTTAAGAAAATTTGAAATATTAAGATTGAACCCGCCATAATCAATAAGCAGAACAAGATCCGGCTTATATTCATTTTTTAAATAATCAACAACTCTTTTGCCAAGTGTTATGTGGTCAAAAAGGATTTTAGGCGTAAGCCCCATTGCAGACATGTGAGCCTTTGAATGGTCGACAAAAAGCTTGACTCCGAGTTTTTTAAGATTTTCTCCGCCAATTGCTTCTATTTCAATATCGTTTCTATTTTCAAGCAAATTTTTCACAACAAGAGAGGCATGTTTATCGCCCGATAATTCGCCTGTGATAATAAATAATTTTTTTGTCATAAGCCAATCGCCTATATTGCCATTACAATAATGCCTTTTTTATTGGCAAAATCAATAACCTTTTTCTGGTCCACAATAATTGTTTCATTAGCTTCGATAGCCAGAATTTTTGCGCCGTATCTATCCATTGTTTTTAAAGTATTAAGGCCTATTGCAGGGATATCAAAACGTTTGTCCTGAGTAGGTTTGCTCACTTTAACAACAGTAATTCCCTTGCCGCCAAGCTTACAGCCGCGCTCAATACATTTATCTGTGCCTTCAATAGCTTCTACAGCCATAATCATTTTATTTTTAATTACAACAGACTGGCCAACATCCAGCTTGCCCATTTCTTTTGCAAGCCAGTAGCCGTATTCCACATCAAGCGCCTGATCTTCGTCCGGTTCGTGCACACCTAGCACTCCGGGAGGTGCCATCAAATTTTTGATGAAAATTGTCTGGTCAAGAACACATATGCCCATTTGTTCAAGCTGGTCTACGATAATGAGCATAACAGCATCATCATTAAGTCTTTGTGCTTCTTTCATAAGACGGATAGCTTCCATATCAAGCTTTGGTCGTCTCAAAAGCAGCCCCTTGTGAACTTTGCCTATAAATGTTACCTGTGTAATTTTTTCGTCGATTAAAGTTTGTTTTATTTTTAAAACTTCACCGGGGCCAAAGTTATAAACTTTTGAACAGTATTTTTTTAATCTGTTTCTGTTATCAGAAGATAAGGAAATAGCTACAACATCAAAACCGTTTTTCTGTGCAGATTCTGCCATTGCAACGGGAAGCTCTCCGTCACCTGCAATCAAACACTGTTTTTTATCCAATACTATAGACAATTTCCTCTCCTTTTTATTGCCTTAAAATCCTTGTTGTAAGTTTATAATACAATAACAAGTTTTTTTTTCAAACTGTTAATAAAATTTGAAATATTATATAATAATTAATATGGGATTGAGTGAAACAACAAAAACTTATTTGAAGCATTTTTTGATTTATCTTGAGGTGGAAAAAAACTTTTCTAAGCACACCATACGTGCATACAACTCGGATATTTTGAGCTTTCTTCTGTGGCTTGACAATACTCCTGTTGAACAAACAAACCACACAAAACTAAAAGACTATCTTATTTTTATCCAAAGATTCAATTATTCCAAGACCACATTGTCACGTAAAATAGCTTCAATTCGTACTTTTTACAGATTTTTGTACAGAGAACGAATTATTGAAACAAATCCTGCAAACAGTGTCCATGCGCCAAAGAGAAACAAAAGCCTGCCAAAATTTTTGACAACAAAAGAAATAGAACAAATTTTAAATAACATAAAAATTGATACCCCTGCCGGTTATAGAAACCGTGTAATACTTGAGCTTTTATATGCTACGGGTATGCGTATTTCAGAGCTTAGCAACCTGAACTTTGGCAACCTAAACCTTGCGGAAAATGAGATAACTGTAATGGGAAAAGGGGCGAAAGAAAGAATAGTTTTGATTTCTTCCAGAGCAAAAGATTTTTTACAAAAATATATTGATAATGTGCGTTTTATGGTTGTTGAAGGAGGAACTCCTCCGCAGCAAAATGAGGACAGTCCGGTCTTTATTAATAAAACAGGCTACAGGTTGCAAACACAATCTGTAAGAACAGCAATAAATGATATTGTAAAAAAAATACAGCTGCCCAAAAAAGTAACGCCTCACGTTTTTCGTCACAGTTTTGCAACAAAGCTCCTTGAAAACGGAGCTGATTTAAGGGTTGTGCAAGAGCTTTTAGGTCACGCATCTATTTCTAACACACAAATTTATACCCACATCTCGACAGAACGACTCAAAGAGGTGTATGATAAAAGTCACCCGAGAGCCTGATAGAATAAGGCAAAATATTTTTAGCAGAGGAGAAAATTTAAGATGTTCGATTTTATAACCATTGGCAGTGCAACAATAGACGCTTTCGTGGAAAGTGAAGCCGCAGATATAGTATCTGTAAGCACAAAAAAGACAAGTACAGAGTTTATGGCATTTCCTTACGGAGCCAAGGTTGAAATCGACAGTTTCAGAACAGCTGTAGGAGGCGGCGGGCTAAATGCGGCAGCAAACCTTGCAAATCTCGGATTTAACACAAGTGCAATTTTTAAAATAGGTGAAGATTTTCAGGGCAAAACAATTAAGCATAAAGTAAAACTAGCCCATGTTGATACATCGAACATTATTGAGAGCAAGACTGAAACATCAGGTTTTTCCATTATCCTTTTGAGTTTTGAAGGTAACAGAACAGTGCTCGCTCACCGTGGAACAAACGGTACTATTAAAGAAAATGAAATAAATTATGAAGCAATCAAAAATTCAAAATGGCTCTATATTGCTCCGTTAAACGGCAATTCCGGTGCTGTGCTTGACAAAATAGCTCACTTTGCAGAAGAAAATAACACAAATGTGATAATAAACCCCGGTAGTTCGAGTTTAAAAAAAGGTTTAAAATATTTTGAAAAAATCCTTGCAACAGCAGAAGTTGTTGTAATGAACAAAGAGGAAGCCTCTCTTGTAACAAAAATAGATGTAAGACCTGATACAAAAACCGAATGCTACTCGGCAGAAGTTATTCACCCTGATATCAAGGCAATGCTTGATAAACTTAAATCAACTGACGCAAAAGTTGTTATTATTACTGACGGCAAAAACGGTGTTTATGCTTATGACGGTAAAAAATATTACCGCTGTCCGGAATTCCCAGCAAAAGTAGTCAGCACACTGGGCGCAGGAGATGCATTATCTTCTACATTTGCAGCTGCGCTTGAACACACAAACTGGAATATTGAAAAATCACTTATGATGGCATCTGTTAATGCAGCATCTGTTGTTTCAAATTTTGGTGCACAAGAAGGATTCTTAACCTTTGAACAAATAGAAGAACAGCTAAAACACACGCCGGCATTCAGAGTTGAGGTTGTATAATCCTTGATGTAAACATTTATTAATCATTCTTGTTTTTATAGCAAATTTTTTTAATTATGATATTTACCTCAATATCAGTCTATACAAATAAGGAAATTAACACATGACATTAAACGGTATTACTCCTTCTTTTGGGAAAACACATATCAACTCTTCAAAAATGAACGCAACCCAGAAAGAGCTTTCCGAAAACATTATTGAACAAGCTAAAAATACTGACGAATTCAAAAAAGCAGATAAAAATAATGTTGATTTATACTTTCTTCCAAAAGGCAAAAAATCTGTAAACGTTGTATGCGTTGATAATGACAGCCAGCAAGTATTTAAAAAAGACAGAAATAAAAGAATAATCCATTCTTTCAGCACAGAGTCTTTTGCTCCGGAATTTAATGTCGGAATAAAAAAACTTTTAAAAACATTGAAAGACATCAACAACAGTGAAATTGACAAACCTCATATCTGGGATCACTTAATAGGCACAGCCAAAACAGATGTTGCAAAAATGAGACCCGAAATTTACAAAGGCGTAAAAGATGATGTTAAAACTTATGTTGACAAATTCGGATACGAAAAAGATGAGGCTTTAGAAACCGTTTCAACACAATTCATTGAACTTTTTGAAAAAACAAACAAAAATGATGAGTTTTAATAACTCATCATTTTTTTATTAAAAATTATTTTTCTTGTTATCTTGTACATTTCTGATAACTGTTTTTACATTACCTTCTGCAAAGAAGTTTTTAGGGTTTATGTACATTTTAATTCTATCCGCTTCAATTGAGCGCATTTGTTCAACTATTGTAGAACGTCCGATAAATACAATTTCATTCGGTTTGTTTGTAATCTTATCAGGATATACCGTAGCTTTAGGGCCTTTGGCATCATAATCTTTGTAAGTAACATGCACCTTGCCTGATGCCTGTAATATATTAGAAGCTTTGTAATATTCCTGACGGTCAGACCACACATTTATGCGTGTTCCGTCCATATCCACGTCGCTGTGAGCAGAGCCCAGACCGTATGCTATTTCTTTAACTGCGTCATATATAAACTTGTTTGCAGTAATAACACTGTCTTTTTGTTTGATTCTTCCGTTTCCTGTTAAAGTAAGCTTTTGCAAATCACCGTTTTGATTCAGATTTGCAACAGCAGAGTTTGAGAATGTTTCAACATCTTTGTAATAAATAATTACACTACCCTGTGCTGTTAATGTTTTTGTTTTTGTATCGTACTCTTGTGTATCTGCTGTAATAATAACAGTCGGCTTCATAGAACCTTTTTCAGTAACTGTTGTTTGAGTATTGCCTTCTGCTCTTAATTTTTTATTTAGCAGAGACATTTTTAATATATTAGATTTAATTTCGTTTGATTTATCCTGTTTTACCTGCACAACATAGGGCTGGTCATACATAACCGCATCTGAAAGCTGTTTTGTTTTAGGGTCAATAAAAACTTCGGCTTTTGCCGATGTGGCGCTAATGTCATCCATTTTTACTCTTACATTGCCCTCAAACTTGGCTTTATTTTCTTCCATTTTAAAGCTCTGTTTGTCAGATTCGATAGACAAATCCGAAGCAATGGCAATACCTGCAATTGTAAGCATGATTGCTGATATCAATATTAAAATCTTAAAATTTTTCATCAAAATTCCCCTTACTGTACAGCTCTGTTTTTGAGCGGCCTTTGATTCTTACACTTGTCATCTGATTTGTAAGCACCGCTTCATTGCTGAAAGTTCTTAATTCACCGTTTCTTCTGATTATAACATTACCCTGTGCAACAATGTCTTTGTCATTGCCCTGCCAAACAAATCTGTCGGCACGCACATCGGTTCCGTCTTTATAAATAAAATACGAATTTTCGTACAGAACTACTTTTTTGGTCTCTTCACTAAAAGTACCTTTTGAAGACTCCATACTCAAAACAACCTTGTCATCATCATAAAAATTGCCAATGACATTATACAAAATGGCAACCTTGTTCTGACTGTCATAATAACCGGATTCTGCATAAAGCTCCCAGTATTTTTTGTCCTCTTTTGTCTCTGTAATAATAAGGTTTTCTATGTTGAGCTTTTGTTTTTCGCCGGCATTATTGATTGCTTCTTTTTTAAAATTCTTTGTAATCACACCGGCGCTGATAAATGCCCAGGCACAGCCCAGAACTACCAGCGAAAGTATTACGATATAGGTTATTTTTCGTTTTGACATAAGACAATATTAGCATAAATGTTATTATTGGCGTTGAATAATTAAATACTCATGTTACAAATTATTTCATTTAAAAAATTTTATTACAATCCGGTGACAAAATTTTTTGTTTATGGCTTTATTAATAAACACACACTATGACGGAATAAAAAAGTGATAACATTAAACAGCTCTTTATTTTCTTTAACAGGAATATCAAAAACACATGCGCTGCCTTTTAAACAGGCAAAGCATGTTAATAGACGCACTGTTAACATGCTTCAAAAGGATACTTTTGAAAAGACACAAAATTCTAAAAATGTATCCTCACCTATTTCTATGGCCAAAACTCAACCTGTAAAAAATCAGGAATTTTTACAGACATATGAAACAGTTAAAGAACTAAAAAAGGAAAAAGTTATACCTGAAGAGCTGTTTGCATTTGTTGAGCCTGTTGTAAATGATGCAGGAGAAAAAGAATTCACAGCATTGCAAACAAAATTTATTGATTCTGCACAAAAAAGAATGAATTATTACAAAGATATTGCTCAAGAGCTTGAAAAAGCAGGTGCAGATGCAAAAGAAGAAGTACTTGATCAGGTTAAAGAAATCTTTGGCGGAGAAGAAGGTCTTGGCCGTTATGTCGTGGCAAGAAGTAAATCCCAAAAGTCTATATTCAACAAACTCGTCAAAGAGTTTAAAGACGAAAGCTTTTATCCTCACATGATGGACAGGCTTTCTACAGAAGCATATAAAAAGCCTTATTCTTTGTTAAATATTGAAGAATACAAAGATATTGCAGATAAGCATTTTAAAGGCAAAACTTTTAATGAAGAACAATACAATCAGCTGATAAAACCATATTCATCGTTGAACAAAAATGACAAAAAACTCCTCTTGATGGCATTGAATGATAAACAAATAGAGTTTAATCAAAAAGAAATAGAAGATTGTATAAAAATCTTCAAACCCACAAGCAAAGATCATGACAAAGCAGTAAACTATGTAAAAGACCTTGTTGGAACAAGGCTTATTCTGCCAAACGGCGGCCTTGTTGAGCTGGAACAGGTAGAAAAATATATTTCAAAAGCTATACGTTATGGCAAAATAAAAATAACAAGAATGAGCAACTACCATGACAACTATATTCTGCCCTACATCAAATATGAAACCGCAAAAAAATGGAAAGACTCAATGCCGGGCATGGTGCTTGTTGAAAATAAAAAAGTAAGAAAACGCAACGGATACACAACAACGCAATTCAATATTGTCCATCCGTTAAAAAACAAATCTGCACGAAAATCAAAAGATTCTGCAAAAAGCAAAGTATCAAAAAAAGCACAACATATAGAAGAAAATAAATTAAAACAAAAATATATTTTTGGCGAGCTTCAAATCAGAACTCAAAAACTGAATGACATTGGTCAGATAGAACATTTAATATATGATATTTTGGAAGGTAAAGATATTTCCCAGGGAATACCTGAGCTGCGCAAATATTATGATTCTACAGGAATTGAAAAAGCCGTAAACGAAGTGTTTAATGACGATGTAAAAGAAGAAAATTACATAAAATATGAAAACTCTATGTACTATTTCATCCGTCACAACGAAACACGTAAAAAGAACGGGCCAAAGTATTTGAAACCAGTGCTCTCTATGTACGAATTGAAGGGTTATGAAATTTTGGGCTTTGATTCTCTTGCAAAAATAGATAAAGAAGCTGCAAAAATTAAAGAAAAATTTCGCAAATCAAAAGAAAAGGAATAAAAAAATGAAAGTTGCACTATTCACAAATCCCTATTTATCAAGCAATTACAAATATCAAACAAACAAACAGGCTCATCCGTCATTTCAAGGAATGACAAACAAAGTGCCTAAAGAGATTAATGACGCTTTTTCTATACTAAGAAAAAAAATTGCCGCACTTCCGGAAAGAGGCTGTAACGACACATTGACCGTAAAACTCATAGACAGAGCTGATGAGGCGGCCTGTGTCACTGTTGAAAGAAAAAGAAAAAACTGGCTTTTATCTTTTATCTTTGACAATACAAAAGAAGCAACAAAAGCCGAAGTTACACATTCAAAAGGCGACAAAAAAGCAATACAAGCTCTTTTGAGAGACCAAGAAACAAAAAAAGAATTAAATAACTTCCTAACAGAAAACGGAGTCACTTTTAATACTTTTTAATCTGTAAAACAAATTATTAATCAATCCAGCCGCCGCCTATCAGGTGGCGGTCTTGTTTGTCATAAAAAACTGCAGCCTGGCCTGATGTTATTGAAGCAACCGGTTCATCAAAAGTAATAACACCGGTATTATTTTCATAATCCAGTTTTACAACAGCACTTTTTGCTTCCATGTTATAACGGATTTTTACCAATGCATCAAACTCTGTCCTGTCATTCGGGTATTGCATTTTAATATCATGAATAGTCAGAGATTTTTGCATCAGGTCGTCTTGCGTGCCCACATATACAACATTATTTTGCGCATCAAGTTTTACCACGTACAAAGGCTCTTCCCATGCAATGCCTATTCCTTTTCTCTGGCCGATTGTATACTGATAAAAACCTTCGTGTGTGCCAACTTTTTGACCTGTTTTAATAAATATAAAATCACCTTTTTTTACACCGAATTTATCCGTTATATACTTTTTTGTTGTCATTGGTTTTGTAATAAAACAAATATCCTGACTTTCTTTTGAAGACTTTGACGGTAAATCATTTTGAGCTGCAATTTGTCTTATATCATCTTTTACATAATCACAAAGCGGGAACAAAATACGGCTCAAATGTCTCTGGTCGAGTTCAAAAAGATAATACTGCTGGTCTTTTTTCAAATCCTTTGCCGGATACATCTTTTTAATACCATTATCATCAACAATACGTGCATAATGGCCGGAAGAAACGAAATCACAACCAAGTTCATCCACAGCAAAGTCAAACAACCGGCCCCATTTTATAGTGCGGTTGCACAATATGCAAGGGTTGGGAGTTTGGCCTTTTTTATAAGACTCTTCAAAATAATCTATTACATCTTTTTTAAACTCTTTGCTCAAATCCATTACATAATGAGGTATGCCTATTTTATCGGCAACCTTTTTTGCATTGTTGGCTATTTGTTCAAATTTTGCGTCATCAACCATTTTGACGGTAATTGCACAAACATCATAACCCTGATTTTTGAGCAAAAAGCAGGTTACACTGCTGTCAAGACCGCCTGACAGGGCAACGGCGACTTTACCCTTATTGGACAAAATATCCCTCACCTTCATCTGTTAAAGTGTATTCAGTATATTCGCTGGTTCCTGTTAAATCCGGTACTATCCTGATAAGATTTTGATTCATTGCATCTTCGATTACAGAATGGTCAACAGGCTTGCCTGTTAACGGAACCAGTTTGGCATTCAATTGTTTGATAGTAAATCTTTCTTTGTTTTCTATATTCAAAATATACAAAGCAGTGACAACAAGGTTGTCTATAGAGTTTTGCGGGTTATAAGAATGCAAATAACCTTCAAAATCGGAAATCATATCCACTTTTTCTACAACTTCTGTTTTAGGGTTTTGCATTGACTCTTCAAGCGCACGCTCAAAGTTGACCTCTTCAACAATATTGGCCTTTTGGGCACTGTCAAAAACAGGAGTTGTCAAATCATTTATGGAAGAAAGATTTTTTACATCAATAAAACCACTGCGTTGAACAGGTTCTTTGGCATTGTCATGCTGTTGTTCCTGTGTTTGAGCCGGCGGCTGGTGAGGCGGTTCAATATATGCACCGTGAACAATGCCATTAATCCAATCCGAGAGCTTCTCTTCAAAAGTAAATTTATCCGTTGTTGAAAACTCAAACTCTAAATCACCTTTTTTAATTTTAAAATAGTATTCGTGCATATTTAATCTTTCTTATATCTCAAATCAGGGTGCCTTGCTGCATTTGTCTCATCCACCCTTTTCACAGGTGTGTTGTGAGGAGCGTCAAGAACATTTTGCGGTGAAGTCTTTACTTCATTGGCTATTTTTATCATAACATCAGCAAAATCATCAAGACGTGCTTTATTTTCAGATTCTGTAGGCTCAATCATCATAGCTTCCGACACAATTAAAGGGAAATAGACTGTAGGCGGGTGGAATTTATAATCCATTAACCTCTTTGCTATTTCCAGCGTGTGCACACCGTCTGCTTTTTGGCGGTCACCTGAAAGAACAAACTCATGCATACAAGTAAAATCGTAAGGCAAATCATAATAATCTTTAAGTTTTTCTTTCAGGTAATTTGCATTTAATACAGCATCACAAGAAGCATCTTTAAGAGTTTTTCCTCTCATAAGAATATAGGCGTATGCTTTCACCAGTACAGAAAAATTCCCCTGAAATTCTTTTACTTTTCCAATTGTGTCCGGCAAATCATACTTTCTATAATATTTTTGTCCGTCAAAACAGATGACAGGAACAGGCAAAAATCCTTTAAGAAAATCTGCAACACCAACAGGCCCCGCGCCGGGGCCGCCTCCTCCGTGAGGAGTGGCAAAAGTTTTATGCAAATTCAAATGCACAATATCAAAGCCCATTAATCTCGGATTAGTAATCCCCATAATTGCATTAAGATTTGCTCCGTCATAATAAAGAAGCGCGCCTTTTTCATGAGCAAGTTTAGAAATTTCAAGAATATTTTCTTCGAACAACCCGAGGGTATTAGGGTTTGTCATCATCATTGCAGCAACTTCGCCGTCATTTTCTTCAAAAAGTTTTTTAAGATGTTCAACATCTACCTGACCTTTTTCATTACTATCCACTTTCAAGATATCAAATCCGCACATGCCTGCCGAAGCCGGATTTGTGCCGTGTGCAGAATCAGGAACAATTACTTTTTTACGTTTTAAATCGCCTTTTTTCTTAAAATACTGTTTTACAATCATCATCCCGCAAAGCTCACCGTGCGCGCCTGCTGATGGTTGAAGAGTAACTGCATCCATACCAGTAATTTCTTTTAAACATTCTTGAAGCTTAAACATCAATTCAAGAGCGCCTTGAGCATCTTCATCAGCCTGCAGCGGATGAAGATTAGCAAATCCATCCAATGAAGCAAGGTATTCATTGACTTTGGGGTTGTATTTCATTGTACAGGAACCAAGAGGATAAAAGCCTGATTCTACACAAAAATTTTTGTCAGACAGCTCCTTAAAATGTCTCATTGCTTCAAGCTCGGAAACCTCAGGCAAAACAGCAGGTTCTTTTCTTAAAAACTGCGGCCTGATAAAGTCTAAAGAAAGCTCCTCATCAGTTAGAGAAATCCCTGTCATACCTTTTATTGATTTTTCAAAAATTACTTTTGTAGAATTATTCATCCTATACCTTCTCCTTAATAATATTATGTTAAGGTTTAGCGAGTTGCGTGTCAACAAAGTATTTTATATAATTTAACCTAAGAAGGGGCTTGTATGAAAAATTTAAAAATTATTATTGCAATTTTATGTGTGTGTCTAATTTGTATAGATGCTGTTTATCTTTTAACAAAACCGCAGAAAACAGAGCAAAAAACACCCGCACAAACTACTAAAGAGGTGGTTTTTTGGTCTTTACAAATGGGTACTTTTAACAACTATATGAACCCATTGATTGAACAGTTTGAGAAAGAAAACCCTGATATAAAAATAAAATGGATAGACGTACCATACTCTGAAGGAGAAAAAAGAACACTTGCTTCTATTTTGAGCACAACACCGCCTGACCTTGTGAATCTTACCCCGGACTTTTCAAGTGTACTGGCTCAAAAACAGGCTCTTCATTACATTGATTGTAATAAATTGAATGCCTACAATCCTTTGATAATAGATATGCTGAAACAAGACGGTAAATGTTATGCAATTCCGTTTTATGCAACTTCATCTTTGACTTTTTACAACAAAAAAATACTTGATGATTCTGGCATAACCTCCGTTCCAAAGACCTATGATGAAATGAATGCACTTGCGCCTGGGATAAAAGAAAAAACGGGTAAATTCGTTACAATGCCGACTCTTACTGAAAATGATACGCTGCTTAAAATCTTGAACAAGTACAATATTAATACTCCTGAGTCACTTGTTTCAAATAAGTCGGTAAAAATATTCAATGACTACAAATATCTTTACAACTCTGACCTGATACCAAAAGAATCAATTACACAAAATCATCAGGAAGCTCTTGAAAAATATATGTCTGGCCAGATTGCATTTATACAATCCGGCGCAAATTTTTTAAACATAGTAAAAGAAAACGCCCCACAGGTATTTAAAGACACTGATGTATCAAAACAGCTCACCGGAGATAACGGCAAATATGATGTGTCTGTTATGAACCTTATAATTCCTAAAAGGGCAAAAAACAAAGAAGCAGCTTTAAAATTTGCTCTGTTTTTAACAAACAAAAATAATCAGGTAGAGCTTGCAAAGCTTACCACCATTCTACCTGTTAACAACGAATCTTTAAAAGACCCGTATTTTAATCAATATAATAACAATGACACCATATCAAAAGCCAGATACCTGAGCGCTCAACAACTCAATAATCTGCAAAAACAGGTTAAATTTAAAAACAACCGCAAAGAAATAATTACCTTGCTCAACACAGCTGTTCAACAAATTATACTATCAAAAACAGATACAAAAACATTGCTGGAAAATACGGCAAAAAACTGGAAAAGACTGGAAGACCAATAATGATATTTGCAGACATAGAAGCTAAAATTAACACAAAAAACGGTAATGAGATATTACTTTTAAAACAAGAACCAAAAGACAGAGACTATGAAAAAACAGTATTGATAGCAGGTGTTATTCACGGTGACGAGCCTGACGGCGAATACCTTATTAACCGCTATCTTTCAAATAAAACAGAAACAAAAAACAGGCTCTTGTTTATCCCGTGTCTTAACCCTGATGGCAAAGCTCAAAACAAAAGGACAAATGCAAACAATGTTGACATCAACAGAAATTTTCCTGCCAAAAACTGGGAATTAACAGAAAAAGGGGATTTTTTCGGTGGAGAAAAACCAGCCAGTGAGGTTGAGACACAGTTTTTAATATACATAATTGAAAGATACGTGCCTGATTTGATAATAACCCTACATGAACCATACAGCGTAGTGAATTATGACGGCCCTGCAAAAGCAGAAGCACAAAAGATTTCAGACATAACAGGCTACAAAGTGGAAGAATCAATAGGCTATCCAACTCCGGGAAGTTTTGGTACATATTGCGGAATTGAAAAAAACATACCAACTATTACTCTGGAATTACCTGAAAAATCTCCCAAAGATAAACTCTGGGAGACGAATAAAGGTATCTTTGATTATCTTGCAAAAGAATATTAATTCTTTTTATTTGCAGCACCGCCTCTGCTTATCATAAAGACTGTAGCTTCACCGGGTCTTAAATCAACGTTGATTTTTCCTTTTTCAATACCGGGTGTTGTGGTAAATGCAAGAGGAACAATTATATCTGTTTCTTTAAGGCCTTTTACCGGCACAGAAACAGAATTGTTGTACACAAGGTCTTTGTTTATCACAACAAGGATTGATGAAAATCTGTAATTTATCATGTAAGCAAAGATATGAGCATTGTTTGTTTTTAGAAAACACAAGTCACCTTTGTCTATAATTTCAGACGCCATTATCTTAAATTTGTTTGCTATACCAAAATCAGCCAACAGTCTTTTGTTAACAGAGCCTGGTTTTCTTGAAAAATTGAATATATCAAATTTTCCTTTGTGTACATAATAATAATCATCATCTGTGTAGGTTTTTGCAGCTTTTTGATTTGCATATTGATACTGGTATGAGTCTCCGGATTGGAAACCATCAACAAAATAAGAGTTAACGGGCAAAGTAGCCTGCAGCCAGATAATCATATCAGCAAACGGCATCCCGCCTGTGATAATCGGAGACATTTCATCATGTGTTGCAAAACTGCCTATAACAGCTTTTGGTTGATTTTTGGCGTCAAATTCTTTTTTTATGGTTTTGATAAGACTTAACTGTTTTTCAAACTTATCTTGTGTTTTCCAGTCTTTAAAATCAAAAAAGCTGCCATACCATCCGTCAAAGCCTGCTTCAAGCAGTTTGTAATAAGGAGTAAAAGGCGCATTTGGCGCTACTGGCTGACTCCAGCTTTCTGAAGCTTCTGCAAGGAATAAAAACTGCGGGTCATTGCCTCTGGCATAAGAAATAAGCTTCTGCCAGAAGTCAAAGGTTTTGGAGGTTGCAACATCGGCTCTTATGCCATCTGCACCAATTCTTTGAACAAGGTCCACAAATTTTTTGTATTGAATGAATAATTCGTCGTTTAAAGAACCGTCGGGATTTGTAACTTTAAAAAGTCTTACATCTGTCCAATCAGCAGGAACAACAGGTTTTCCGTCTGCACCTGTTACAAAGAGATTGGGGTTTGACAAATACAAATCATAAGACCCGCAACTTGGCAAATCAACAATGACTCTTATATTTCTTTTGTGACATTCATTGATAAACTTTTTAGCTTCCTGCTCTACTGTCAAATCATTAGAAGGATCATCAAGCTGAGGATTCAATTTTGTAAAATCAGATATTGCATATAAAGAACCCGCTGTACCCATTGCTTTTACTTTGCCTACAGGTGTTATCGGCAAAAGGTGGATGGTGTTTATACCTTGTGAAGCGATTTCATCAAGTCTTCCAATCGCATTTACAAAATTACCCGGAATTTCGCCTTTGTCAGGTTCAATAATGTCATTTCCGTTTTTATCTGCAGCGTTAAAGCTTCTTATATTAATAGCCAGAATGATTGCCTGATTTCTTGTGAATAATGTTTTTAAGTCATTAATCCATATACCGTTATTCATTGCCGCAAAAGAAGGCATTCCTATAGAAAGACTTGCTGTTACAAGCAATGTTGAGAGTATTTTTAAAAATGTTTTTTTCATAAATTTATAAACCCCGTTCCTCAACAAATTAACACTGTAGATTATACAAAACTCATATGACGATTGCAACCGGACAAGAGTTGAGGTATACTTAGAAAGTATCATTATTATATGGAGGCAATACATGCGCATCTACGTAAACGGCAAAAATATTGAAATCACAGACGCAATTAAAGCTTACGCCAAAGAAAAAATAGGTAAAGTGGCTACTCACTATGACCAGATAGAAGGTATAGACGTAATGCTTACGGTTATTAAAAACCCCAGCGTCGCAGAAAATCATACTGCAGAAGTAACCTGCAAACTTACAACAGGTGCTGTTCACGTTACAGAGACTGCAGAATCTATGTATGCCAGCATCGACCTCGTTGCAGACAAACTGGCCAGACAGGTTAAAAAATTCAAAGACAAAAACTTAGGTAAATCAAAACTTGATTCTATCAGAACTGCACAATTGGAAGAAGATGTTGAAGAAGCTGAATCTTCTGCAGAATAATAGATTTGTAAAAGTAAAAAACCTCTCTTTGATAAGAGAGGTTTTTTAGTGCTTATTTTTTGACCATATCTTTGTATAACAGGTCTCTTTTCTTTTTCATTTCAGGATTCATCATATATTCTTCATATTTATAATGAGATTCTATCCAGCCGTTTGGAGAGATTTCAATGATTCTGTCCGCTACTGTCTGTATGAACTGGTGGTCTTGCGACGTAAACAGCACTGTACCGTTAAAATCAATCAATGAGTTATTCAAAGCGGTAATAGCTTCCAAATCAAGGTGGTTTGTCGGTTCATCAAAAATCAACACGTTGGCTTCTGCAATCATCATTTTCGCCAGCATGCAGCGAACCTTTTCTCCACCGGAGAGAACGTTTGCACTTTTTTCAGACTCTTCACCGGAAAACAGCATTCTGCCAAGATACCCTCTGATAAAACTTATATGCTGCTCTTCAGAGTACTGGCGAAGCCAGTCAATGAGGCTCAATTTTGTATCAAAATATGCATTGTTATCTTTTGGGAAGTAAGACTTTGTAGCTGTCACACCCCATTCAACCTTGCCAGAATCAGGCTCAAGCTCACCTGCAAGGATTTGAAACAGTGTTGTGATAATAAGCGGGTCTTTGCTTAGAAAAGCGATTTTGTCACCTTTATACACATCCATGGAAAAATTCTTTAAAAGCAGCTCGCCGTCTACTGTTTTATTGAGTTTTTCAACGTGCAAAACATCTTTACCCGGCATTTTTTGATAATTAAAACGAATGCGGGGGAATTTTCTAGATGAAGGTTTGATATCTTCCAGTGTCAATTTATCAAGCATATTTTTTCTTGAAGTTGCCTGAGCAGCTTTTGAAGCATTGGCGGAGAATCTTGCAATAAATGATTTTAATTCTTCCATTTTTTCTTCAGTTTTCTTGTTTTGCTCTTCTTTTTGCTTTTGTATCAGCTGGCTTGCCTGTGCCCAGAACGAATAGTTGCCTGTATAAAGCTGGATATTCTGGTAATCAATATCTGCAATGTGCGTACAAACATTATCAAGAAAGTTTCTATCGTGAGAAACAACAATAACCGTATTTTGAAAATTAATCAAAAATTCTTCCAGCCATTTGATAGTGGTAATATCAAGGTGGTTTGTCGGCTCGTCCAGAAGCAAAATATCAGGATTGCCGAACAATGCCTGTGCCAAAAGGACTCTAACTTTTTCACTGCCTGTAAGCTCGCTCATCAGCTGGTAATGTTTTGCATCTTCAATACCTAAATCGCTCAACAAAGAAGCAGCCTGAGACTCTGCCTGCCATCCGTCCAGCTCCGCAAATTCTGTTTCCAGCTCCGACACCTTCATTCCGTCTTCGTCGTTGAAATCGGGTTTTGCATAAAGCGCCTCTTTTTCTTTCATTACATCATAGAGTCTTTTATGGCCCATAATAACAGTTTCTATTACGGGAAATTCGTCATAAGCAAAGTGGTTTTGTTTGAGCACGGCAATTCTCATACCCTTCTGGATATGAACTTCTCCTGAGGTAGGTTCAACATCGCCTGCAATTACTCTTAACAGAGTTGATTTACCTGCACCGTTAGCACCGATTACGCCGTAGCAATGACCCGGTACAAATTTTATGTTTACGTTTTCAAAAAGAGTCTGCGAGCCGAATCGCACTGTCAATTTACTTGTTGTTATCATAATTTCGGTTTCCTGTGTATCGTAAATAGGTAATAATCCTATTTTTGCATAAATACACAGGAAATCAAAAAGACTGAAAACATTTTGTAACTAAACAATAGATTTCATAGTATTAACTATGTTTTCTACAGTAAAGCCGTATTTTTCAAACAGAACTTTTGCCGGAGCAGAAGCGCCAAACGTATCCATTGTAATGGTCTTGCCGTCTAGACCGGCATATTTGCCCCAGCCAAAAGAGGACAAAGCTTCCACAACAAGGCGTTTTCTTACATTATCAGGAAGCACGCTCTGTTTGTATTCCTCAGACTGCATGTCAAAAAGCTCTACAGAAGGCATACTGACAACTCTTACATCAATATTGTCTTTTAACAGCTCTTCTCTTGCTTTTATTGCTAGCTCAACTTCAGAGCCTGTGGCAATTATGATTCCATCCGGGGCAGCTTTGGTTTCTTTTTCTATAATATACCCGCCTTTGAGCGCCGCATCTTTGTTGGAGCTGCGGCATTTAGAAATATTCTGCCTTGTCAAAATAAGCCCCACAGGAGTTTTTTTACTGGTAAGAGCAATGTACCACCCCGCAGCAGTTTCTGTAGCATCTGCCGGACGGTAAGTAATAAAGTTAGGCATAGAACGCAGCATTGCAAGCTGTTCAACAGGCTGGTGCGTAGGCCCGTCTTCGCCAACGCCTATGCTGTCGTGCGTAAACACATATGTCACAGGAAGCTCCATCAGGGAGGAAAGCCTTGCCATTGGTTTTAAGTAATCACTAAACACAAAGAATGTAGCAACATATGTTTTCAAACCGCCATAAAGAGCCATACCGTTAGCCACAGCAGCCATTGCCTGTTCTCTTACGCCAAAATGAATGTTTCTGCCTGAATAGTTTTGTGAGCACAAGTCGCCTTCGTCTTTAAGATAAGTTTTATTTGAAGGGCCTAAATCAGCACTGCCGCCAAGCAAGTTTGGTATCAACGATTTTACTTTATTTAATATATTACCGGAAGTACTTCTTGTTGCCTCGGGTTTATCCTCGCAAACCCAAAAATCCGCGTTGTTAAAGAGAGTATCTTCATCAATTTCGCAGTGGTATTTATCCCAGAGGTTTTTCATTTCTGGATATTTTATGCAGTATTTTTCAAATAACTTGTTCCATTCGTCTTCTTTTTTAGCTTTTTCGTCTGCAATTTTTTTACAGTTTTCGTAAACATCTTCGCTCACAAAGAAAGGTTCATCGTATTCCCAGCAAAGCGTTTTTCTAAGCTCGGCCACATTATCAACGCCGAGAGGCTCTCCATGAGAGTTTGCCTTGCCCTGTTTTGCCGGACAGCCGTATCCGATTTGAGTTTTTACTGTAATAAATGAAGGTTTATCCTTTTGTGCTTTTGCCTCTTCAATAGCTTTGCCGATTTTTTCGAGATCGTTGCCGTCTTCTACGGTAATTGTATGGAAGCCAAAGGACTGCATACGTTTTTCTACATTTTCCGTAAACGTAAGGTCTGTAGAGCCTTCGATAGTGATTTTGTTACTGTCATAAATTACAATAAGCTTATTTAATTTTAAACAGCCGGCAATAGAAAAAGCTTCTGACGACAAGCCTTCCATCATACAACCGTCTCCGCCGAGCACATAAGTATAATTGTCTACAATCGGAAAGTCAGGTCTATTAAAAACAGATGCAAGATGAGCCTCGGCCATAGCCATACCCACAGCCATACCCATGCCTGCCCCAAGCGGGCCTGTAGTAGCTTCAACAAACGGGGTATGAGCATATTCCGGATGTCCGGGAGTTTTAGAGCCCCATTGTCTGAAATTTTTAATATCATCTATAGTCAAACCGCAGCCAAATAAATGATTTAGCGCATACAAAAGTGCAGAACCATGTCCTGCGGACAAGATAAATCGGTCTCTGTTCAGCCATGAAGGGTTTTGATAGTTAAAATTGAGATATTTGCTAAACAGTTCATAAGCCATAGGTGCAGCGCCCAACGGTAAACCCGGATGTCCTGAATTAGCTTTTTGAATTGCGTCTGCTGCCAGAATGCGTATTGCATTGACAGTTTTTTGTTCGATAGTTGTCATTTTTTCCCCTTCTAAAAGTGTATAGTATCTCGATTTTAACTATTTATAATAATAGCATTTTTTTGAAAATAACACTATAACCTTTTATTTAAAATGAAACCAATTAATTTTAGATGTAAAAATTACAGCCAGAAGAAAATATGTAAAAATCGACAATATTAAAAGATGCAGTATTCTTGTAAAATCAACATAACCAAAAGTAAAACCAGTTTGCGCTTTGGAGAAAATATCACGGATTTCGTTCTCATCTTTTGCATTTGTCAAATCTTCCAAAAGATAAAATAGTTTATCATAATACACTTGTGATTTACCCTCATATTTTAAACGTATTATTGTTTTGTCTTTTGTATATATGACGGGATAATAATATTTCAGACTCATCCTTGCTGTAGCTATTTCATATTTGTCTTTGTAGACTTTTTCTATTTCATCAAAAGCAATTCTTTTTTCAAGAGGTTTTACATAAATGCCATCTTCGCTGATTTCTATACTTTGAGGAGCTCTGTATGCTCTTAAAAGCGGTTTTGTATTTATGAAAACCACCAATCCGAAAAAGATAGAAATAATCATAAGAAAAAAGTTAAAAGTGATTACAGATAGCACGACTAAAACAGCGTAATTAAGTATTATCAATATATTCACAAGAATTGCAAAAACGATTTTTTTCCTGCTTTCCTCAAATTTTAAAAGCATGTACTACCTTTCTATAACAAATACAGCTTCTTCGCAAAACAGGTTTGTCAGAATCCTGTTAATAGGAGAGGGGCTGATTTTTCCGCGCTTTATGTAAACAGATTTTGTAATTTTGATATTTCTTTCCTTGCAAAAATCAAAGAAATCTTCGATTGTCAAAAGGTGGATATTCGGTGTGTCATACCATGAAAAAGGCAGCATTTTTGATTTTGGCATTCTGCCGTTAAAAAACAAATAAAACCTTACCCTCCAGTAGCCAAAATTCGGAAAACTCACAACTACTTTTTTACCTACACGAAGCATTTCTTCTATTACATAATCAGGCTTTTCAGTAGATTGAAGTGTCTGATTTAAAATTACATAATCATACTCGTTGTCGCAAAACTCCTTCAACCCCTCATCAATATCGCCCTGCACAATAGAAAGCCCTTTTTGAATGGACGCAATCACATTGTTCTGGTTAATTTCAATACCGGAACCGGTACATTGTTTTTGTACGGTCAGCATTTTTAAAAGGTCGCCTTCTCCGCAGCCTAAATCAAGCACCCTGGACTTTGGTTCTATGCATTCCGTAATAACCGAATAGTTTAAATGAAGGGAGTCTTTTGCGCTACTCATTTATTTCTCCTTTAGAAAGAAAACTTTTTACGATTTTTGTTTGGGTCTCAAACTCTAATAAAAACGCATCATGCCCGCAAGGGGATTCTATCTCGCAGAAAGATACGTCTTTTCCGGCTTTGATTAGAGCCTGCACAATTTCTTTTGACTGCGATGTCGGAAACAACCAATCGGTTGTAAAAGACATAACAAGAAACCTTGCGTTTGTTTTTTCAAACGCTTCTTTTAAAGACCCGTGTTTTTGTGCAAGGTCAAAGTAATCAACAGCTTTTGTAATATACAGATAGCTGTTTGCATCAAACCTGTCTACAAAAACCTGCCCCTGATGCTCAAGATAGCTTTCTACCTGAAAATCTATATTAAAATCAAAATTGGGCTTGTCTTTATCTTGAAAACGGCGTCCAAACTTTTTATGCATAGACTCTTCACAAAGATAAGTAATATGTCCGACCATTCTTGCAATAGCAAGGCCTCTTTCGGGCTGATTTTCTTTGCCGTAATAATCTCCGTTATTAAAATACGGGTCTGAAAGAATAGCGTTTCTGCCAACTGCGTTAAAAGCAATGCCCTGTGCGGTCAGCCTGCTTGTAGATGCAATAATAATAACAGCCTCTACCATATCGCTGTGAGCAATTGACCATTCAAGCGCCTGCATTCCGCCCATTGAGCCGCCTGCAACAATAAGCTTTTTTACCCCTAAGTAATCTACAAGTTTTTTTTGAACCTTAACTGCATCTTCTATAGTAATAACAGGAAAATCCAAGCCGTATGGTTTACCCGTCTCAGGATTAATTGAGCACGGACCTGTAGTTCCTGAACACCCGCCAAGCATATTGGATGAAATAACAAAATACTTGTCTGTATCAAAAGCCTTGCCGGGGCCGACCATATCATCCCACCAGCCCGGCTTTTTATCATCTTCACTGTGATATCCTGCAGCATGAGCGTCGCCTGTCAGTGCATGCAATAACAAAATTGCATTATCCTTCTGGTCGTTTAAAACCCCATAGGTTTCGTAAGCCACCTGGACAGGTCCAAATTGCTCACCTGACTCTAAGCAAATTTTGTCTTGTATTGTAAAATATTTTGTCACCGTAATACCTACGGAGTGTGTGGTTTCATTTTTATGCACAACAGAGTCCCCTATCAGTTCTGAAATTAATGATATCACAAAGTTTAGTACATAACGGTTTCATCAAAAAAAAAGATTGTACTTTTTTACGACACACAATTATACATTGGTCTATTTTATATTTCGAAAAAGGACTTTACACTGACAATGGATATCTTAGAGAGGAAATATTTATGCTGACTGAAAGATATGTTGACGGCGTAAACCAGCGCCATCAAACAGAATTTAACAATATAAGCAAAGACATCCTGCCCTGGCTGGAAGATGTCGCAGCTGAAAACAACTGCAAAATAGAACGCAAAGAATGGAAAAGCAAATACAACAGTTATGTAATATATGACTACGAGCCATTTTGCTCTGACGGATTTGAGATAAATCTTGTTGTCTCTTCATTCAGCCGTGAACACCTTGATTTTCTCAAATACCTTTACGAAAACAAAATAAACACAATAGAATATCTCAACAACTGTGTTATAAATTAAGAAATCATTGCGCAAAAAGGCTTTGAGCCTTTTTGCCGTATTCGGGGCTATTTTAAAAGAATAGCATCTTCTCTGAGCTGGATTGTAAATGGCGAGTCTTTAGGAATAGTAATTGATTTTCCCTTGTAGAATATTGCAAGAACAGGTGAAGTAACAAAATTAACCGCCCATACAACAGTGCCTGTAAGCAGTGAAAACGGGGTTAAAATAATCTCTACACCGCTGTCATTTTTTGCAAGGTTACAGGTAACACGCCACATTTTTTTAAAATATCTGTTACCGGGCTTCATTGCCTTGGGTATGCTCTGGAAGTATTGTCTTTTACCTTTTATATTGTTTAAAAATATACGCTTGCCGTTTGCAACACTGACTTTTGCATCTATTTCATAGGCTTTGCCTTTATAAATCATCTGGTCAACGTTTATAACTATCAACCCTCCGTTGCCTGTAATGTAAGGAGGATGAGAGTCTGAAATTTTGCCTTTAAATATTGTTCCTGATGGTATTGTAATGTAAGTTGATGTTTCGGGATAAACACTGACAAAGCTTATTCTTGTTCCTTCCGGTGTTTTATCAGAGATTGTCTGCTGAAGGCGGACTTTAAACTTTTTGCCTTTTGGAACAACATAAGAGTTTTTCAAATTATTTTTATAATAACTGTTGTTGGCTGTGTTAACAGGTTTTTGAGGAATAACAGCCGGCTGGGTCACAACTGTTGACGGAGGGGGCGATGGCTGCTTGGAGACAGGTTTTGTTGTTTGCGATACATTATTTTTTTGCACTGTGGAAGGTGCTGGTGTTGTTGTGGAAACAGTTTCTTTTGGGGCAACCTGTGCCGGTGTGGATGACGGAGCAAATGCATCTATTCCGTCAGGAGCCATTACAGAATCAAAATCCGGAAGAGCAGGCAAATCCGGCAACTCATCTTTGGCAAAAGAAAATGGACATTGCACAAACAAAAAGCCGGTTATTATAAAAAATATCAAAATCTTCTTCATCAAAAGCTTTTTCATATTTTAATATTAAACCGACTTTTTATTATTTGAATCCGTAATTAATACGAGATTATATTCTGTTTTGCCATACACCGCCGTTACGATTTGCAATACCGTCGTAGCAAGACCAGAATCTAAAAATACCTGTTAAACCCAGCAAAGCGTGTGTAACAACTTTGTCTGTTTTTTGATCATTAACTATTTGTCCGATACCTGGCCAAATAATCAATGAAGCCAAACCACCTGCAATAGATTTTCCTGTAACCTGTCTGTCAACACCGTGTGTTCCGGCAAATGCAGCAGGCGCAGACATTGATACCATAGCTGCAAGCAAAGCAACAGTCATAAATTTTTTCATATAATTACCTCCTAACTTATCCATTTACAAAAAAATTTTTTTAATAAAGCTTTTTTCTTTCAACACCATATTAATATAAATGCGTCCGAAAATATAGTTTGTGACTACATCTTTTACAAATGTAAACGGATTTTTTATATAAGAAAGCCGTACAAAAATATTCTTAAGAGTATATGTCTGTTGCCACAGTGTTTTAAATATAGACTCCAGCTCATATGCAGTCATGTTAACAGGCTCAAAAACGCAATTTTGGCAGTCGTATAGATTCCAATCATCCTCCACAATACGACCTTGAGATTTCATCTTTTCATAATATTCAGTTCCCGGATACGGCGTGTTGATAGTGTAGCGGACATAGTCGATATGTGCTTCTTTTACAAAATCCGCTGTGCTCAACAGGGATTCTTTTGTATCAGAATCAAGCCCCAGAACAAAACTGCCTGTAATCTTTATTTTTCTTTTATGCAGCTGCTTTATGCATTCTTTATAGTCATCAACTCTATTAAAACCTTTATTAATACCTTTTACAGAATCCTGATTGATAGATTCAAAACCTATAAGTATTTCTTCACAGCCTGATTGCTGCATCAAATCAAGAAGTTCTTCGTTTTTACAAACAGAAATTGTCAAAGGCGCAAACCATCTTTTTTTAAGAGGTATGAGTTTTTGGCATAATTCTTTAAGATAGTTTTCATCTTTAGCCAGATTAGGGTCAATAAACTCTATGTAATCATCTTCTATAAGCTTGATTTCCGAAATTACATCATCAACCGGCCTTTGGTGATAGCCTCCGCACACATAAGGTTGAACACAAAATCCGCAGCGGTTTGTGCAGCCGAATGTAGCATAGACCATATTTAGCTCACAGCCCAAAAAGCTTTTATTTTCATAAATTTTACGCTGGGGAAAAACAAGGTTTGAATAGGACATATCCGGATTTTGTTCATAAAACGGCTTCAGAGCTCCGTTTTTAAAATCATTTATCAATTGAGGCAGTGTTTCATCTGCCAGCCCTTTTACAACAGCATCGCAGTGTTCTTTTACCTCCTTCGGATTTAAAGTGGCGTGCACACCGCCAATAAACACAGGGATTCCCTGTTGGCGAAAATAATCCGCATAGGCATAAGCTTTGTTTATACAAGGTGTGATGGCAGAAATACCGATTAAATCAGCCTTTATATTTTCTTTTTTGAGAGTCTCTACAGTCTCGTCATAAATTTCAACTTCTATTTCCGGAAAAGAGTGTTTGATAATCCCGTACAAAGTCCCCAGGGTAAGAGAATCAGGCATATATTTAAAGATAAAAGAACGGTTTTTGAAACCATACACGTTACCTTTTACCATTATCAATGCAATTTTCATAACTTCCTTTTGTAAACTTATATTAACCTAACTTTTCTCTCTAAAATTCAATTATATCAAGGTTTTTTAGAAAAGTAAAAAAATTTATATATAAAAAGCCTAAACTTATAAAAAAAATTGCCGATAAAGATATTAACAGGGAAAAGGCAATAACTATGACAGACAACGTAAGATTTAATCCTTTTACCGGACAGGCATTCAGTTCCGGAGAAATTAAAAAACTCGACAGCAACAATGACGGAGCAATATCTTCTGATGAATTGTGGTCCAACATAAATTTTGTTTCCGGCTATCAGGAGCAGGATACAGAAGGTGAAGTCCAAATCGGTGACAACTTTGAAAACAGCGACAAAGGCAAAGAAGAAAGCGCAATTAAAACATTTGGAAAAGGTTCGCTTTCTATTGCAGAAGGTGTTGTTGATCCAGCACTCGGTGTTTTAAAAGGAACAGGAAACATTGTAGGCGGCATTGGAAGTGCCGCTGTAGAAACAGCCAAAGGTGCTGTTAACGGTTCTAAAAGTTTTTGGAGTGGAGCCTCCAGCCTTATTACAAGCAATGTAGCAGGTGTATGGGGCGGTGTATCGACCTTTTTCTCCGGTATGTGGGGTGGTGTTACAAACTTTTTCAGAGGCAATATTTTCAAAAGCTTTGGAAGTTTCTTTAAAGGTGCGGCAGGATTGGTTTATAAACCTATATTAGGAATAGGTAAAGGTATTTTTAATTTTGCCAAAGGATGTTTCGGCTTTGTCGGAAACATAGGCAAAGGCATAGTTAAAGGTATTGGAAAAGCCGTCAAAGGCGTTGGAAAAGCTGTTAAATCTGTTGCCAACGGCGTTGCTAAGGGCGTTAAAGCTATAGGTAAAGGCATTGCCAATGTGGGCAAGGCCATAGGTAAAGGTATTAAAAAAATATTTAAAGGATGGTAGATAGCAAAAAAATTTATGTTTGTGTTTTACTGCTATTATGATTGATGCAATTTTTATGGGGACGTCAGGATTGCACGGGATAAAACCTTATCACGCGCAGATTTCACCGTCTTTAAAAACACAAAAGAACACAAACACGAGCATGCCTTTAAACAAATTTTTGATGTTTGATACAAACAGGGCCATGCTCAACAGGTCTTTGATTTCGTTTAAAGGATACTACGGAGACAGTCAACCGTTAAAAAAACTTTTTTGGATTTCAACAGGCAGAAATGACGTTTATGAAGATAACTGGACAAAAGAGCATTTATATCAGGTAGGAAACAAAAAATGGGTAAATGCCCACCCTGCAGAACTTTTGAAAAGGACTCCCGAACAGGTGCTTCAATCACTATGCACTTTAACCAAGCCTAATAACCAGTATCCGGGGATTCCGCCTTATATCCCCTCACCGAATTTTGGCGACAAATGGGGCAGACAGGCGAATTATATTGAAATTAACCCTCGTGTAGTTGCAAAATACGACGGTAACAGAGTTACCGAAGGGCTGCTGGGTGTAATGAAACTGCTCCCTGCAATACCAACATCACCAAACTCTTTTGCCAACTGTATTGTACTGTCACAATTGTATCCGGCCATTTATGGCGATGGCTATAAAGATGCGGGCTCACTTTATTGCGCAAATCTTCATGCAGGAATCAGCCAAACTTTGACTTGTGACGGGTTATACGGCAAAATGGGTGCTGACGAACAGGTAAAGGCGTTCAATGACATGGCTCACATGTTAGGTTTTAAAACCGGTTTTCGTATGCCTTTGTCTGCTGATCAGTTAAAGGTCCAAGGCGGAAGATTCAACTGGTATGATCACGAAAAAGCATTTATTGATGCTTGCGTATGGGGAATAGAGCTTGGTTTTGATTCAATATATTTTGACAGCGGAAAACATATAACGGATAAAGACGGTTATTGCGGTATAGGAGAATTGCCAAATAAAGCACAAATGGCTTATATCCTGTACAAAATAAGAGAACAAACCGGACGCAATGATATCTCTTTTGTGGGAGAAAAGTGCAATGACAGTTACGAATATAAAGAAATGGGCTTGACCGCAGGCACAGACTGGGGCAAGGCCGATGATATTAACAGTGTAAAATGGGAATCCAGAAAACAAAAAGCCTCAAGAGAATACGCAGCAGGTCCGGAAGTGTCAAATGACAATGACTACGGCGCAGCAGAATTTGGTACAAGATTGAACAGAATTAATTCTTGTCTGTACGGATACGACAATATTGCAGACAAACTTCCATCTTATATGCAAATGCACGATATATTCCCGCTATCACCATATTCAAACACACATGAGCTGATGATGCACACAAAAGAAATGCAAGGCTCAAATGCCTGGACAGAATGTGAACGCCACTGGGACGGTGCATTCAACACATCAGATGCTGCATCAAATTACCGCAATGATGTTTATCATATTTTTGAAAATGTAATCAGATGTTACGGCTAAACATCTATTGACTAGGGTCTAATTTATATTGCCGTAATCCGGTTTTGAAAAAACATTAATTCTGTTAAGCGGCCAAAAAAGGAATATTGCTTTGCCGATAAATCTTTCTTTTGGAAGAAATCCCCAGAATCTTGAATCCTGAGAGTTGCCGCGGTTGTCGCCCATCATAAAATAATTTCCAGAAGGTATTTTCATAGGGCCGCAAAACATTTCAGCACTGCAAGGAATATAATCATCCGGACTCATTATATATGTTTCTTTAAGAGGTTTGTCATTTATATAAACCTGAAAACGGCCATCCACAAATTCTTTAACTTCGAGCTTGTCGCCGGGCACACCAACTACCCTTTTTATATAGGCAACATCTTTGCAGAAAAAGCCCGTTAATCTTTGTATAATGGAGAGTGCATCTGTTTTTATTTCTTCTTCCGGCGGGTAAAAGACCATTATATCACCGCGTTTTGGTGTAGAATAGAATCTCGAGAATCTTTCCACAAAAATTCTGTCGCCTTCAATCAGAGTAGGGCGCATAGAGGCAGAGGGAATCCATCTTATTTCTCCTACAAAAAATCTTATTAAAACAACCATAACAACAACAAAAACAACAGTTTCTATTGTCTCTTTGAGTGCTGCAATAAATTTTTCTTTAGGCGTTTGCGGTGTTTTTTCAGGCTGCGCCTTTTCTTGTTCTTTTCTATCCATTATCTTCTTTTCATTTGTTTGCATAAAGATTACATAAATCCATAATTGCTCTTTTATATAAATTATCCTCAAGAAAAGATATATTTTCAATAGCCGAGTTCAGGTAATATTTTGCAAGTTGTTTTGTTTTTTCTAAAGCATCCGTGTTTTTTAATTGTTTCAAAACCTGTGCAGGATTGTTTAGTGAACGTGTGCTATCTTTGTATTTATCCCGGACATAGTAAATCAAAGGTGCACTGTAATCACCGTTTTGTATATCTTCATTAATTTTTTCGGGGTTATCAAAATTTTCTAAATCATTAATAATTTGAAAAGCAGTGCCAAAATTAAGAGCAAAACTTTTTACCTGGTCAAGATTCGGTATTTCAGGGCTAATTGCATAATATGAAGAAACAATGCCGGCTTCAAAAAGTCTTGCTGTTTTATCTTTGGATTTTTCAAGATATTGTTCAATACTCAATATCTTGAACCTGTTAAAGTACTGCTTAATTTCACCGAGTATCATTCGAGAAACCGAATCGGAATAGATTTTTCTGATTCTTTCGTCCTTTGTATCAGCAAGAATCTTGAGCACCTCTGCAAGAAGGTAATCGCCGCACAAAACCGCCAGCTTGCTGTCATAATCAAAATTGATTGTTTTTTTGCCGCGCCTCATGATAGAACAGTCAATTATGTCATCATGAATAAGTGTGGCATTGTGGATAATCTCTGTTGCAGCGGCAATTTTCAAACAAAAATCATCTATTTCTTTATTCAAAGCTTTTACAAAAAGAAATATTAGAACACAACGTATTCTTTTACCCTTATGCGCAAAAAACTCGTTAATGATTGGAAGGATTTCATTATGCTCATCTTGTTTTTTTGAAAAATAAGAAGCAATTTGAAAATCCAATTTTTCCAAATCGCTGTTTACAAGAGATGTTATAGCTTTGTATTCTTCGTTAAATGACAAAATGATTCCTCTTTTTGTCTATTATATAACAATGATTACAACTTGTCCTGATTTTCTGCGGGGGGCCCGGCCGGGTCGATTTTGCTTTTCCATGCTTGTATTATTCTATTTTCAATTGTTTTAATATCATTTTGCGAGTATTTTTCATAATTTCTTGGCATATGGATATAGCTCCATGCTGCTCGTATATGTTCTTCATTATCAATAGGATATTTTTTATTGACAGGGTCTGCAAAATCAACATTCCCATACTCGTGCAAACCTCTTTCGGGATATACGTCATCTCTTTTTTCCACAATTATTCTCCTTTTATACTGTTCAAAAATCAGTAGTATTATGTGGAGTTTAATTTATAAAAAAATAAAAAACATTCCCTGATTGTACTATCGATTAAGCTTTAGCTGTTTTAATAATATCATTATTAATTGAAGACACTACTCTGCCCCATCCGCCGTTCATTCCTTTGGGGTCATTTTTAGCCCCTATCGGACAGTATTTTTCGTATACCTGTGAAATGGTTTTTAAGCCTTCATTTATATAATTTCTTCTTAAATTGCTTGCCATTGATTCAAGACAGTCATCTACGCTGTCAAATTTCGCCAACTTTGTATAATTGCTTGATGCAGTCATTACACCGCCTACATTATTTAAATAAACAGCTCCGTCGCTTGTGCCGCGAGCGCTTTCATTCATTGCAATCGCTGCAAGCACGGATGCGCTTACTCCGTATTTTTCTTGCAATTCCATAAGTTTTTTACCTTTTCCTGCTAGTTTGCCCTCAAGGTGTTTATCAATATCTTCTGCGCTGCCTTCAAATTTTTGAGAAATATCATATGTATAATTGCCATAGTTTTTGTTTTTAGCAATATTTGCTGATGGTGTAAAGGTATCTATTGAAAGGTCAAAATCTACATTTAAAGCGGGTGTAAACAGTGATGTGTCACACAATTTTGTAAATGCAGAAATAAAATCATCTATATAATTTTGAGAAAATCCAAAGTCAAGCGGTGGCACAATTGAGTAATTGGACATTGCAGGCATTTGCAAAAAGCCTGTTTCCAACGGATTAGACATAAATCCAAAATTCATATTTTCATAAAATCCAAATGGATTAATTCCCGTCATAATTCCCTCAATAAATCTCTTATATATATAAAAACATTTTTTGAGAAAAAATTGCTTATATAAAAATTATTTTTTCAAATTTCCATTCAAATAAGAATCTAACTCTTTAATTGTATTTCTAACTGCGCGCAAAATTCTGTGAGAAGGAGGCAGGGCCTCGGTTTTGTCTTGCGGGTTTATTGTAACAATCACAGGTTTTTCATTGATTTTAACGGGTTCATCGTGTATCAATTCCAAAAAGTCGTAAATTTTTTCCATAACAGGATTTTCTCTTGAAAATATATTGATACTGACTTTAGACGGTTCTTTTTTAACAGGGTCAATTGTAACTTCTATGTTTTTTCTTTTGGCGTATTTTCCTAGAGTTTCTTTGATGCCGTTAACATATTCAAAGGTATCTTTATCAAGATTTCGTGAGATTTTTACATATTTGTTGTAATCTACGGTCGGCTGCTTTGGAGACAAAGATGACATAAGCCTTGTGAATGTTGAATTTACGGCAGCAAATTTTCTTAATTTTGATATATTTGATACAGACATACGCTAACTTTCTAATTCTTGTCGGGATTAGATTATACTGCGACTATACATATTTGTAAAACATTAAATTTCCTGCGCAAGCTTGTCGGCAAGAGGAGTTTTTAGCGTACCGTTGAGGGATTTGTCTATTTCTTTGAGTTTTTTAGAAATAATTTCCATCTCGTCTGTCCATACAAAATTGTCCAGCACATACTTTTCACCTGTTGCAAAATCTTTTGACAATTGAACACGTATGATTTCAGCAAGCATTTTTTGTGCTGTAGGAACCATTTTATCCATATCAATTTCAAGCACACCATCTTCATTTAGCCATACAGCTTTATTTTCGAGAAAATATTTTGACTGCATAACTGTCCTGACTCTATGAGCCTGTGATAGGTTTGGTTTTGCTTTAAGAAAGTTGTCTGCAGCATATGTCACAAGAATTTGTTTTTTTTCTTCAGGTGAGTACATACCAAGCTCAACAAGCACATCTAAAAGCGCAAGAGAACCCATGTCAGCTTTGTTTTCTTCTATTATATTTTTATATTTTCCAAGCGCTTCTGTTCCGGACTTTGGCCCCAGTGAGTGAACGTTTTCATGGCCTATTGTAAACCAGTGGTCAGCCTCCTGGTTATAATATTGATGAAGCTCTTTGCAAAGTGTTTCATCAAGGCGTTTTTGCCTTTTTATTTTTGCTTCGGGACTTGTAGAAATCCTTATCTGACGGTGGTAAACATTTCTTCTTCCGCCGCCGATTTTAAGTGAAGGTTTATCGTTATTCGGAAGGTTTTGGGCAAGAGTTATACCGCCTCTGTATGTTCCTTCATCACCTCTGAGTGTAACAATATCAACATCAACCATTGTTTGTTTTTCGTCATCGCCATGGCCTATATTTTGTTCATATTCATCTTTATATGGCATATGCTGTGCAAGAACCGGCATATATTTTTTTATTTCCAGCAGTTTGGCAGTTCCTTCTTTGTTTACTATACCTACTCTTATGCCTATAGAGTCTTTGGAGATAGGTTCTATGCCGTTTTCCTCCAGCAGTTTGTTGAGTTCTTCGTTTTCAACAACAGTTCCTGTCATTTCGTCAGCATACTGTTCTCTCGAAATTGTGAATTCCAAAGGAGTATCTTGAAGCTCTGCCCATTTTTTATCGGCATAAGCGTCATTTTTGGGGTTATTTTCACAAAGAGCAATGGCTTGCAATTTCAAATATTTATTAAAATCTTCATTAGTAGAGACCTCTGCCGCTGCTTCAAGTTCATCTGCTATGTATGAAAACTCTTTTGCAAAATATTCGGTATAATCAATACCTTTGAGTTTTTGTCCGTCTCTTACAACCATGGAACGCTGATTCAAGATATTTTTTACTTCTTGTATTTCACCGTCTTTTATCATTTTTAAAAGTATTGTATGAAACTCTTCTTTAGTCAGGTCAGCAGGATAAAAGCCTTTGCCGGGAAGCTCGTTTTCACCTTTGGCAAGAAAAATTTTATTAGCCTCTGAATCTACAGCGTTCATCCCTATCTGTGCATTGAAAAGAGCAAGAGTCATTTTGGCATCTTCGTTGCCGTTATTTACTTCTCTTTCCAAATATGCTTTGAATGCAAGGTTTTTAGGATTGTCCTGTTTCATAAAAACTTCATCAATAGCTTTTGCGGCTTTTACAAGGTGCACAAGCGCTTTTTTATCCCCATCGGCAAGTGCCGCATATTCTTTTGCATCTTCTTTTAGCATTTCTTTAGGGATAAGGCAGTCTTTACTTGTTCTTTTCACAAGCTCATCATGCGAAAGATTCAGCTCAAAATTTAATTCTTTGGTTAAATCATTAGTCATATTTATAAACTCCTGTTAATTATTTATCAAAAATGCGTATCTATCGTTTTTGTACTGCAAAAAATCACTTTTAACAATCCCTTTTTCTTCGTATTTTATTTTTAGACTATCAAGCAGCTTTTTTTGTGCAGCAGCCTCTGACTCGCCCTGATTAATTATAAGCATCTGACCGTTAAGGTTTAAAAGAGACATTGCATGCTCTAACAGCTCTTGAGGCATAAAGCACGCCATTGGCAGCCCCCATTTTATATGAGGTTCTTTTAAAACAAAAGGCAAAAACCAGACAATAAAATCATACCTGTCTTTGATATTCAAAAGATTTGATGCAATATATCTTATGTTTTTGAGCCCTCTTGTGTAAAACTTTGCTGTTTCATAACGTGAATAAAAATTGCTATACAACCTGTATGCATCTATCTCGACCCCGTCAAGCGAAAAACCGGAACAAAAAGAATCAAAAAAAGAATACTCACCTTTTGCATAAAACCAGTTTTTAGAGCCAATATCAAGAATTTTTGGATTGACGTATATTTTCTTTACAAAGCATTTATCAAGAATATCAAATGTATAAAGGTTTTCCAGATAGTTTCTGTAAAGAATTTTTTCATCAGTTTCAACAAAATTTTTGCGTGAAAATTTTGTATTGCTTCTTATCCAAAAATCTATATTATTTTTTATATTTTCAAACATAAATTAATTATACAGCACAATCAAAACAGCACCCGCTATCATGATAAGAGAGCCCATAGTTTTTTTAAAAATTTCTTTTTCCGCAAAAATTCTGTGCCCCAATACAACACTGACAACAGCACTAAGCTGAAACAATGCCAGTGCATAAGCAACGTTCATTCTTTCAAATATATAGTTTGTAGTGTATTGCATAATCCCCACACATATCGCAATACTGATAAAAAATGCTCCGTTTCTTGTTGATAGCACATCTTTTATTTTTGAAACATTAATATCTTCAAACTTAAGCAAAAATATAGAGAATAATGCCCCGAAAAAACACCACGCTACAAAAACATCCCACACAGATGATAGCAGAATCATTTTTTTGATAAAAACAGCTTCTATTGAACAAAAGAACAATGCCAAAAACCGGTATTGTATTTCTTTGTTTTTGAGCAAAGCAAGAGTAAAACGCTCACCCATTGTATCAAGCACAAAATAGCTGCCCCATACAATTAGTATTATTCCAATAATACCTGCAAAACCTGGCATTTCTCTTAATACAATCATTGCAATAAAAAGCCCGAGTACGGCCTTATAAGAATTTATAGGCCCCAAAACAGAAAGCTCTCCTTTTTTAAGAGCTTTCACCATAAAACCGTTCCCAAGTGCACCCAAAAGCCCAACTATCAGCGCGTAACAATAAAAATTTAAAGAAGGATGAGGTCTGCCGTAAACCGTCAAAAGAGGAATGCACAAAAGACTCAACATTGTATAAGACACAGCTACAATAACAACAGCATTACAGCCTTTCATTGTTAATTTTTTTTGATAAACATACCCCATACTTACAGAGAAAATTCTCAAAAATACAGCACCTATTAAAAGAATTAAAGATAAAATTGTTTCTTCCTTTTCACATTCTTCTTCCGACAGTCAGATTTATATTATTATAATAAAAAATAAAAACAATTGCCCACCCGGGCATAAAATTAAATATAGGCAAAAGCCGTTTTTTGAAGTAGAATAATTATTATGAAAAAGTTCTTGGCAACAGTGTTGGTTTTATTGTCAGCTGCGCAGGCGGTATCTGCTTTGCCTGCAGATACTAAAGACTGGGTGTGCAATCCTAACCATGTTTCTGTCTCCGCCGGAGAAATAGATTTAAAAAGCGATTTAAAAAATGACTTCAGGATTTATCAAACAACACTGACAAACCTTACAAATCAATCTGTAGATGTATCAATACCAACAAATGCCTCTGCTGATGAAACGGTTAATAAGATTTTAAACAGCGGCATAACGATAAAAGAGCTCATGGTTTTGCCAAAACAAATTGCCACTGAAAGTTACAAAGAAGACGTTGGCACAGGAAACATTGCCAAAGCACACAAAGGACTTATTTACATAACAGCATCTGCTGGTGCTATTGCTACCGGTGCAGGAATGCTGGGCATTTATCCCCAACAAAAAGTTGAAGAATATTTTTCGCATAAAAAAATAAGAAAAGAATACAAAAAATTTACAAACCAGCTGCAAGACGAGTTTACACTTGCTCCGTTAGAACAAAAAGATTTGTTAATTATTGTGCCTGTTGAAAATGCTGCCTGCATAATAAATACAAGCACAAGAGACGATGAAAGTGAAGTATACTCTGATTATCATCAACTATAAAAAATTGGAGCGTAGGGGATTTGAACCCCTGACCCCAACACTGCCAGTGTTGTGCGCTACCAACTGCGCTAACGCCCCTTTGTCATTATTCTATTTTAAAAATAATTAATTATCAATATTTAATGCTATTGACGATGATTTTTTATAATGTAAGATGAATACATTGATAATTTAATACAATGGGCCTGTGGCACTCTGCCGAGGAATGATTAAGTATCATTCCGAGAGGTGGTAGACGCACAGGATGACAAAAGAATATGGGCCTGTGGCGAAATTGGTAGACGCACTAGACTTAGGATCTAGCGCCTTTGGTGTGAGAGTTCGAGTCTCTCCGGGCCCAGATTTAAAGAAAGAACCAGGTGTAAACCTATTTCTTTTCTTGTATATTATTTGTCACCCTGATTTTTACACTTTACTGTCAAACACGGCATGCCAAACCTTACGAAACTAAAAGCCTATAACTTCCAGTATAATTTTAAAAAGTCATAAAGAGATTCTTGTTTCAAGTTATACCTTAGGTAATATATATTCTAAAACATACTTGATTCTAGAATCATTTCCTATAGTTTTATCTATTACTTTATATTGAGCATTTCTTGGCATCATAGCTTCCCATTCATTGCGTATTACAAATTGAGTGCCCTTAGGTAACCTTATCTCCATTATTCCGCTAGCACAATAATCTCCAATGTTGTTACTTCTTAGACCAACAAAACTATACCCTGCATCTGGAGTAATAACATCACCTATTTTTGCATTTTCCATAAGTTTTTTGTATTCACTAAATATAGGATTATTTTGTCCTGCTGGAGGTATATCTAAACCTCTATAAACAACATATTCTTTATCCAATGGTGTTGCTTTTTTGAATATTTTATCTATTTGTTCTACTTGCGTATTCAATTGTCTAAACTTCTCATTATCTGGCAGATTAATACCATGTCTTAAATTATAATCACGGCATCTTAATGTGAGATTATAACGGTCTGCAAAATCTTTAACACCATCAGCTTCTTTATAAGGTATATTGGGGTCTTTATATACTTGAATTTCAGGTTTTACCTCTTGTTTAATCTCAGGTTTCACATCTTGTTTAACCTCAGGTTTCACATCTTGCTTAACCTCAGGTTTCACATCTGGTTTTGTTTTATTACCTTTGAGTTTACCCCACAGATTTTTAACATGTTTACCTTTACAGAATAAAAAGTCTGCGCCGAAAGCAAGAGATGTCGCCACAACTGCACCTATGCAACTTTCCCACCAGTAAGAATCATTCTTCTGTTTAGTTTTAATGTGTTCAGTAGCTCTAAAACTCATTGTATCAGTTGGGTTTTGTAAATTTACATTAGACTGACTATCAAAAGGTGTACTACTATTTTGCACACCTCGAAATGCTGAATAGTTGTAGTTATAACTCCAGTCATTATACATATTATATGGATTAAAATTTATTGAAGGATAATCACTCATAACTTAACCTTATCTAGCTAACCTTATTTATATAAAGTCTTTTTCCTGTCAGAAATTGCTTAAGTTTAAGGTTTTTGTGAAAAATGTTACAAAAAACAAAAATAGCGACATAAAATATTTATTTTTATGCCACTAAAAGTGTACGATGTATTTATAGAAACAAAAAAAGAAAGTACACAAATGCCGTATAAACATACAAAAAAAGACGTAAGCCTTAAGCTTTACCCTGAGGAATATGTTGTTTTGGATATTGAAACAACCGGCTTGTCTCCTGTGCAAAATGAAATTATAGAGCTCAGTGCAATCAGGGTTTCGTTTGGTAAGGTAAAGGAAGAATTTTCCCGACTTGTTAAACCAAGAGGTTTTATGAGCACATTTATCACAGAGCTCACCGGAATAACACCTCAAATGCTTGAAACGGCGCCTAATATTGAAGAAGCAATTCTGGATTTCAAAAACTTTTGTTCAGACTATATTTTAATGGGTCACAACATTACATTTGACTTAAGCTTTATTAACGAAAAACTGCAAAAACACCACGGCATGCAGCTTGAAAATGACTATATAGATACACTAAAACTGGCAAGAAAATTTTTACCCCAGCTTCAAAGCAAAAAGCTTGGTATCATTGCAGCGCATTTCAATTTAAACACAGACGGAATGCACAGAGGCCTAAAAGACTGTACAGTAACAAACCTCTGTTATGAAAAATTTCTTGATATATTAAATCCCGATAAGCCCAAACAGGGCTCACTGCTTGAAAACCTTTTTTAATTAAACAACAGTTTCTGCAGTTTCGGCCGCCAGCGCCTTTTGATTTTTCACAAGCTCTTTGTAGAGTTCTATGCCTGCTGTCAAGCTGTATACATTGTTAAATCCACGCTGCAAAAGAATTCTGGAAGCAACATAGCTTTGAAAACCGGTGTTGCAAAACAGAATAACTTTTTTATCTTTCGGAAGCTCGTCACATCTTGACCGAAGCTCTGGTGTAGGTATATTCAAAGCACCATCTATTGTTTCGTTTGCATAATCTGCTGCAGGGCGCACATCCACAAGCACAGAGTCCTTGATATCTTCAAAATAGGCCGGTTTTACAAAACCCTTTAAAATATTATCAGCATGCATACCCAGTATATTTACAGGGTCCTTTGCTGAAGAATAAGGAGGAGCATAGCATAACTCGGAATCTATCAAATCCCATACCTTCAAAGAATTTCTCATTGATGTAGCTATTACATCCACACGTTTTTCCACCCCTTCGTATCCGGCAGCTTGCACTCCCAGGATATCGCCCTGTGCATTAAACAACAATTTATACATAGTCCTTGTTGCACCCGGATAGTAACTTGCATGTGAAAATCCGTATGTAAAAGTTTTCCAGTAAGGGATATTGCGTTTAATGAGATTTTCCTCGCTATTACCTGCATTTGCAATAGTAAGGTCAAAAACTTTTACAACAGCAGAGCCTATTGTTTTTTTGTACACAGATTTATATCCTGCAATATTGTCCGCAATAATACGCCCCTGTCTGTTTGCCGGACCGGCCAAAGGAATAAGCACATCCGCATTAGTAACAAAATCGGTTACCTCAACGCTGTCACCGCCTGCATAGATATCAGGGTCTGATGTTTGCATGTGTTCGTTAACCTTCACACCTCCCGATTTACCGATAACAAGTCCGCATTCGCGGGCAAGTGAGGTTTGTGGTTTTACACCAATTGCAAGCACTGCGATATCATAAGGTAACTTTGTGCCGGAATTCAATACTACATAATCATTATCAAAAGCTTTTACTCCGTCAGACAGAACAAGGTTAACTCCGTGTTTTCTCATTTCATTTTGTGCAAATGCAGCTGTCTCTTTATCAACAGGTGGAAGAATATGAGAGGAAAGCTCAACCAGTGTAGTGTTTACGTCTTTGAGGTGTTTAAAGTTTTCAGCCATCTCAACCCCAATAAAACCGCCGCCAATCACAACTGCATTTTTGGCATTTGTTTTTCTTACGACTTCTTTTATGGCATTGCCGTCTTTTAGCATTCTAAGTGTATGAATTTTAGGATTGTTTACCCCCGGTATATCAGGAACAAACGGTTCAGCACCAGGTGTAAGCACCAATTTATCATAACTTAAAACCTCTGAATCATTAACAGTAACAGTTTTTTCATTACGATTGATAGCAGTTACGTTTGCCCCCATTTTTATATCAACATTTAAAAGGTTTTTAAATTTTTGCACACTTGAAACATGCATTTTTTCTTCACTGTCTATTACGTCAGAGCAATAATAAGGCAGACCGCAATTTGCAATAGAAATTTCTTGAGTTTTTTCTAGAATCAAAATCTCCGCATTATCATCCAGCCTTCTTAGTCTTGCCGCAGCGCTTGCACCGCAGGCACCTCCACCTATAATTAAAACCTTCATATTAAAATCCTCTTTATTTATCTTGATAATACAGCATACAAAAATCCGGCAATAAAAACAACAATTTCGTGTTAAAATTATAAAAAAATGTGGAGGAATTAATGAGACTTTGTGTAGTTGGTACAGGTTATGTCGGTTTAGTTGCAGGTACATGTTTTGCAGAGATGGGCAACAATGTAATATGTGTTGACAAAGACACAGACAAACTTAAGAAACTTGAAAAAGGCATTATTCCGATATTTGAACCGGGTCTTGAAAATCTTATTTTGGAAAATGTAAAAGAAAAAAGGCTCACTTTTACAGCTGATTTAGATTTTGCTGTAAAAAACAGCGATGTATGTTTTATTGCAGTAGGCACACCACAAAAAGAAGACGGCTCTGCAGATTTGAGCGCAGTGTTTACCGTAGCAAAAAGCATCGCGGATTCGATGAACGAATACAAAGTAATCGTAAACAAATCCACAGTACCGGTCGGAACTTGTGAACAAATAGAACAAACTATCAAAGAAAATACATCCTACGATTGCGATATTGTGTCAAACCCTGAATTTTTAAAACAGGGTGCAGCTGTACAGGACTTTTTAAAACCGGATAGAGTCATTCTCGGAGCAAAGAATGAACGTGCTCTTAAAATAATGCGAGAAATTTATGACCCCTTCATTAGAACAGGAATACCTGTTATTGAAATGGACATAAAATCTGCTGAAATGACAAAATATGCTGCAAACGCTTTTCTTGCATTAAAAATATCTTATGCAAATGAAATAGCAAACATTTGTGAAGCTATCGGAGCAAATTCCGAAATGGTGAGAAGGGGTATGTGTGCAGACAACCGTATCGGCTCCAAATTTTTGTTTGCAGGGCTCGGATACGGAGGCTCTTGCTTCCCAAAAGATGTAAAGGCTTTGATATCAGTAGCAAAAGCAAACGGATACAGTGCAGAAATTTTGAATGCCACAGACAACATAAACTTGCGTCAGAGATATATTTTTATTAACAAAATTATAAAAAGGTACAACGGTAATTTGAAAGGCAAAAAATTTGCACTATGGGGTCTTGCTTTCAAACCCGAAACAAACGACATGAGAGAAGCTCCTTCTATTAACATAGTGAAAGAGCTTGTTATGCAAGGTGCAAAGATTTGTGCATTTGACCCCAAAGCTATGGATACGGCAAAGGGAATTTTAAAAGATAAAATCACGTGTGCAGGCTCTGCTTATGATGCCCTTGTTGGTGCAGATGCTCTTATTCTGGCAACAGAGTGGAATGAATTTAAAAATCCTGATTTTGACAGAATAAAAAAAGAACTGAAAGAACCTGTTATTTTTGACGGAAGAAATCAGTATGACCCGATTTTGTTAAAAGAAAAAGGCATAGAATATCACTGTATAGGGGCAAAGTAATGAAAAGAATTTTGGTAACCGGCGGAGCAGGATTTATAGGCAATCATCTTTGCAGAAGGCTTTTAAAAGAAGGAAACAAAGTAATTTGTCTTGATAATTTTTTTACCGGTTTAAAAAAACATATTGCTGATTTGCTTGAGCACCCCAATTTTACATTAAAAGAGCACGATATTATCAACCCTGTTGATATAGAATGCGACCAGATATACAATCTTGCTTGTCCGGCAAGCCCGCCGCATTATCAGTATGATGCTGTCAAAACAATGAAGACTTCCGTGCTTGGAATATTAAATATGCTCGAGCTTGCAAAAAAACATAATGCAACCATCTTGCAGGCCTCTACCTCCGAAGTATACGGAAACCCTCTTGTACACCCGCAAAATGAAACATACTGGGGCAATGTAAACCCCATCGGCATAAGAAGTTGTTATGATGAAGGAAAACGTTGTGCCGAAACACTAATGACAGACTACCACAGGCAATACGGCATTGAGACAAGGATTATCAGAATATTCAACACATATGGACCCAACATGGATCCTAAAGACGGCAGAGTTGTTTCTAACTGTATTATGCAGGCTTTGAGCAATGAAGATATAACAATTTACGGAGACGGCACCCAGACAAGAAGTTTTTGTTATGTAGACGATCTTGTCGAAGGAATGATAAGGATGATGAACAACAAAAGCGGTTTTTGCGGTCCGGTAAATCTTGGAAACCCTTCTGAAAGGACTGTGCTTGATCTGGCTCAAAAAATAATAGAGCTAACCGGTTCGCAATCTAAAATCGTTTTTTTACCACTGCCAGGCGATGACCCCATCAAAAGGAAACCGGATATTTCCGTTGCACAAAAAGAGCTTGGCTGGGAACCTGAAGTGGATATTATAGACGGTCTCAAAAAAACCATCAATTATTTTAAGACAGTTTAGCTTTTTCTATGCTGTAAATTAAATGCAGCATTTCTTTTCCGTGTACGATTTTTACAAAATCGCCTATTACTTTCATACCTAATTTTTTTGCAACTTTTTGTGATGCAGTGTTTGTTGGTCTTATTTCGGCAATTACCTGTTTTTCTTGCAAAACATCAAAAGCATATTCAATCAAAGCTTTTGCACCCTCATAGGCATAGCCGTTATGCCAAAATTCTTTTTTCAGAATATATCCGGTTTCCAAAAACCTTTGACCGTTTATTATATCAGGCATAAGCCCAATTTGGCCCACAACCTGATTTTTATTTTTGTCTAAAGCAAGAAAATAGCCAAGGTTATATTTTTCGTAAAATTCAATGTTTTTACTTATCCAATTTTTTACTTCTTCATCAGAAAAAATATACTCCCATGCATACATAACATCTGCATCCTTATGCATAAGGCATAATTGTGCAAAATCATTTTCGTCAATCTTAAAAAGGCGCAGACGTTCAGTTTCCAAAAACAGTTCGTTCATCTGATTATTATAAAGAAATTTGTTTTAAAAATCTATACACTTGATTTTTGGTTTTGAGCGTTTAATAATATAATGTACAAACTAAATAGCGCGGGATACTCTGCCGACGAAAAGGTGACTAAATGTCACGTTTGAGGAGAGGTAAGTCTGGAAGACTGCTCAGAGTAAATCGCAAATGAAAACTAAATAGCGCGGGATGGAGCAGTCTGGTAGCTCGTTGGGCTCATAACCCAAAGGTCGTTGGTTCAAATCCAGCTCCCGCAACCATTTTAAAGAAAGCTTCAAATAATTGAAGCTTTCTTTTTATTTGTCCAAAATGTGGTGATTTACAGCATTTCGGCATCACTTAATGTATAATTTGACAATGAACCTTCTTTAACCTGGATACAAATATAAATTAAAGAATTTGCTTGAGTGCTTTTTAATGCTCGAGCCACTCCTGTTGATACTTTTACCACAGAGCCTTCCTGTAGCAAAATTTCTTTATCTCCAGCTTTCAGACAGCCATTACCTGATATAACAATATAAATTTCTTCATTTTCTTTATGCAAATGATTTGAAACATAGTCCATACCCGCGGGCAGAACACCAAAAGAAATTTCTGCACCGGTCAAATTAAGAAATTTATTCAAAAATAATTTTCCAGGAATTTTTAAATTAATATCTTTATTTTCCATAACATAATTTTGAACTTCTTTAAAATTTCCTATATCACAAGATGAACAGTTTTCATTTACTTCTAAATTTGTTAATTTTTTTGATTCTTCTGCAAAATTAAATGTTAAGTCCATAATTTCCTCCTTTTTAGTTAGACATCTAATCATTTGAGTAAAAAAATTTTACTCTAAGTTTTCTTGAATTTTAAATAAAAGTCTTTCCAAATTCATTATTTCGTTGTTATTTAAATCTTTGAAAGCAGTTTTATTTAATTTATCTGATATCATTTCAAATGTTTTTCTGAATTGCCCTCCTTTTTCGGTTAATGAAACTGTTGTATATCTGCTATCCACCTCTGATTTTTTTCTTTTAACAAAACCAGCCGCTTCAAGCTTATCAATAAGAACAGTTGTTGTTGCTTTAGTCCTATGGATTTTCTTGGCAATATTTTGCATTGATAACTCATTTGAATCATACAAAGCCATCAAAATATCTCCATGAGAAGGTGCCAGCTCACAAAAACCGGCAGCCTGCAACTCTTTTAATATTAAATGATTTGCTTTTTCTCTTATTCGAGAAACTAAAGCTATGATACATGTATTCATACGCCAATTATAGTTAGACATCTAACCATTGTCAAGGTGTTACTAAAATTTTTATTTATAAAAATTCTTTTCATACTCATCGCGTGGCAAAAACGGATACATGTCTTCAAGCGAAGGAGAAATCATTGTTCCGTCTTCTAGCTTGCGTGAGGAAAGTTTTGGCGTAAATATATAATCAGGATTCACTATCACATCGCACAAAACAGGGCCCTTAGCAGACAAAACATCTTTTATCGTATTATCAATTTCATTAGGAGACTCCAGCCTGATGGACTTTATATCAAAAGCACTGCCAACTTTAACAAAGTCAGGCATGCTCACGCCACTGTTTGTTCCTGCTCCGGTATTTCGGCCTTCAAAAAAGTTTGTTTGTGTTTGTTTGATTGAGCTATAGCCATCGTTATTCAAAATAAAAATCTTAACCGGCAGATTGTGGTGTTTTAATGTTTGGAGCTCTTGAAGATTCATCATCAAAGATCCATCACCGGCAATACATATTGTATTTTTTTTGTTGTTTGCAACACATGCACCTATTGCTGCCGGCAAATCATAACCCATTGAAGCGTCTCCGGAATTCGAGAATATTCTCTGATTGTTCTTGACCATCGCTGTTTGCACGCTTGCAATTATAGCTGTGCCATTGGCAGTGACGCAAACATCATTTTCAGACATTAGCTCTGTAAGACGCCTTACAAAATAATAAACATTAATTTTATCTCCTGTTTGTGAATATTCTTTTGTATTACTAAAAGAATACCTTTCTTTTAAATCCCTGCAAAATGTAAGCCATTCTGGTTTATCAATAGAGGTTAAAGCTTCTTTTAGCAAAGGCAAAAAATCAGCGAGGTCTGCATGTATTGCCATATCGGGCTTTACAAGAGGTTTTTCAAGTTCAGCTTTGTCGATGTCAACGACAATTTTATATGCATTTCTAGCAAAGTTTTCCCAATTATAGCTTATTTGTCTTATATTGTTTCTTGTTCCTAAAAAGAGCACCAAATCTGCATTTTGAAGTGCAAAATTGCCTGCTCTCTGGCCGATTGTACCGATACGGCCAATATATTGAGGAGTATCCTCGTTCAACAAATCAAAACCGTTAAAGGTTGTTACAACAGGGATGTTTAAATTTTTAAGTATATCTAAAAAGGTATGTTTCATGCCTGAAAGCCTAATACCATGGCCGGCAACAATAAGAGGAGTTTTTGCAAGGGAAAGACGGTTCAAAACTTCTGTGATTTTGCAATCTTCCTTTGTCGAGGGAGGTTTGCAGGATATATCAAAATCTATTAATTCCTGTTCTTCTATCACAGCCGCTTGAACATCAATAGGAATATCGAGCCACACAGGGCCTTTTCTTCCTGTAGTTGCTTCATAAACAGCCCTATCCAGATGATATTTAATTTCGAGTGGATTTTTAACCATTACAGCATATTTTGTTAAAGGTTTTACAACGCTTATTATGTCAGCTTCTTGATCTCCCAGCTGCCTGAGATTTAAATCAGGACAAGAAGCAAGGGTTGTCGCTCGTTTTACTTGACCGGAGATATATAAAACAGGTACAGAATCTGTCCATTGGCCAAAGACTCCATTTAAACAATTCACACCTCCAGGGCCTGTTGTAACATTTACTACAGCCAGTTTAGAGCTGGCTTTTGCGTACCCCTCAGCTGCAATTGCACAGGCTTGTTCATTATGGTTACAAATATAAGGAATATATTTGCCAAAACTGTCATTGAGGTGCATTGCCCCGCCGCCTGATACCATAAACACATTTTTTATGTCATAGATATTTTTTAGCCTGGATGCAATATAATCAGAAACTTTTATTTTTGCCATTATTTTCCCCGCAGATAATCAATCACTAACAAGAAGACCCGCCGGCTTGTTCGATTGCCAGTTTATAGCGTTTTTCAAGCAGCTCTAGTCTAGCTTCGTCTTCTCTGAAAATCATTCCGTAAAATTCTTTTTTATTTCTCAACCACATTAATTCAAACCCGACAGCTTTTAAAATACCCTTGCCTGCATTTGAATCATTTATTGCCTTCTGTGCATCAAAAATAATTTTTCTTGTTTCAAAACGAGTAAGGCTGCCTTGAGGCAAGCGTTTAAAAAACGGTAAGGAATGAGCTGAAACACCCCCGCCAATGACAAACTGTTTGTTGTTTTGTGAAACAGCTTTTGCTGTTGCGTTTGCAATATCAAAAATCTCATCCGTGTTTATATCTTCACGAGAAAGCCCCATAGAACCTGTCATATCTACACGACCAAGCACTACACCTGAAACATCTTGAAATTCAGGTGATTTTATCATTGCATCAAGATTGTTGAACCCTGTGATGGTTTCTATGTTCACAAGAAAATTGATATCTTGCCACTCTTCTTCCGGGAATACAAATTTTGTTGCCTGTACATATTTTTTCATTGCATAAGGAGTCTCTATCATTGGTGCAACTATGGTGTTAACACCGATGATTCTTGCATCAAACAAATCTTTTATTGCTTCGCAGCCGCCAATTTTGATTGTCAGTTCAAGCCCTGCTTTTGTTACCACTTCTTTTAAACGCAGAGCCTCTTCCATCCTTGTACCTTCTGCTTCAAACTCTGCTTTAACCCCCACCACGTGATGATTCTCTTTTAAATCAATCAACGCGTCCAACATTTTTTTCTCAAGTCTGTTCATTGTTTACCCTTTATATTTTACAAATATTATATTACAAAAAGCCTTCTTAAAAATAATAAGAAGGCTTTTTTGTTTAAAAATAAAGAATTTTTAATATTTTTCCAGATATTCGTTAAGCTCCCATGGCGAAACATCTGTTCTGTATCTGTCCCACTCCATTTCTTTGGCCATAACAAACTCGTTAAAGATATGTTCGCCAAGAGCTTTTTTAACAAGCTTGCTTTTTTTCATCAAAGCCAACGCTTCGTTTAAACTGCCGGGCAAAGAATCAATGTGGTTTCTTTTTCTTTCTTTTGCTGTCATATCATAGATGTTTTCTTCTGTTTGAAGCGGCGGCTTAATCTGGTTTTTAATACCTTCCATAGCAACCGTGAGCAATACAGCCATAACAAGGTACGGGTTGCACGATGCATCCGGTGAGCGCAGCTCAACACGGGTAGCATTACCTCTTTTTGCAGGAACCCTGATTAATGCACTTCTGTTAGCAAGCGACCATGCAATATAAACAGGAGCCTCATATCCAGGAACAAGACGTTTGTAGCTGTTAACAGTCGGGTTTGTAATAGCTGTAAAATCTTTTACATTTTCAAGGATTGCACCGATTGTATAAAGAGCCTCCTTAGACAACTGGAATGCAGAATCCTCGTTAAAGAATGCATTTTTGCCCTTTTTAATATCAAAAAGCGAAATGTTGCAATGCATACCGGAACCGTTAATACCATAGATGGGTTTGGGCATAAATGTTGCATGAAGTCCAAATCTGTCAGCAGAAGCTTTAACTGCATATTTGAATGTAACGATATTATCCGCAGCAGTAAGAGCATCAGCATATTTAAAGTCTACTTCGTGCTGTCCTCTTGCTACTTCGTGGTGGCTCGCTTCGATTTCAAAACCAAGCTGTTCCAATGTGTCAACTATTTGAGCACGGATATCCTCGCCCTTGTCATCAGGACCTACGTCGTAATAACCGGCAGAGTCGTGTGTGCCCGGAGTTGGCAAGCCGTTTTCATCTTTTTTGAAAAGGAAAAATTCTGCCTCAGGGCCGATATTCATAACAAAGCCCATTTCTTCGGCTTCTTTTATAACTCTTTTTAAGTTGCATCTGGGACAGCCTTCAAAAGGTGTGCCGTCTGCATTATGGATATCACAGATAATTCTTGCTACGTTCCATTTTCCTTCTTTTTCTCTCCAGGGAAGAATAGCAAACGTAGAACGGTCAGGATAAAAATACATATCAGATGTTTCAATGCTTCTGAAACCTTTAATGGAGGAACCGTCCAGCATAAGTTCATTGTTCAAAATTTTATCAATTTGTTTTGCAGGAACAGCCATATTTTTGACCATACCGTTTATGTCAACAAACTGAAGACGAATAAATTTTACGTGGTTTTCGTCAATCAGTTTTTTTATCTCTTCTTTAGAGAGCTCTTTTCCCTGTTTCGGAACGTAGTTAATCATTTGTTCTCCTTTTTCATACACCGTTCTTTTTACAAGTTTAATTATGATATTATTTATGCTTTAGTGCAACAGTTTTTTGTTTTCGGGGGTTATTAAGATATTTTACACAATAGTTTTTCACTGAATTTTGCTTTTAGATAACAAACCCTGTTTATTTTTATTCTCATATTGTAAAAATTTTTGATACCAAATTGAGATTTTTTTTATAACAATGCAAAAGTTATTTTAAAAATTTTTTGTTTAATGAAAGTTAACAATATTTTTCATCAGATACAGTGTCCGTTCAGAGTCTTTTATCTGCTCTTTTGCAAGTATTGCAAAAGAGTTTGAGAAATATTTCTCAAAGCTTTCAATATCATATTGCTCAAAGATGTCTTCTCTTGTGGAAAGAAGAATTTTTACCTTGGAATCTGTTTTAGGAACAAATTCTATAATCAAATACTCACAAATTCCTGCAAAAAATTCTGCAATTTTTGAAAACGGAAGATTATTGGAAATTGCAAGATGGTGAATAAGAGCAAGGGCCATAGCAAGCTGTGGATGTTCTCTTGCAACAAGAGAATCTCTTTCCTCACAATTCCATCCTATGGAAGGCGATGGATTTGTCAAATCACACAAAAGAGGAAGTATATTTTTCTCTTTATTATTTTTTATATATAAATAATTCTTTTCAGCAGCAACGGCATCGATATCGAATGCAGCGCTTTTTATGCCTTTATTGCTTGCAATTCTTGTAAAGTATCCGTTATTTGCACCCAGATCCCAGCAGGTTTTTACTGAGGCGATATCTAAAAATCTGGACACTATCTGTGCTTTATCTTCCATTGCCTTGTCAGAATAATTGGTGAATGTATAATAATCGCCCCATTCTGTGTCTTGAGGTTTCCATTTTATTGATTTTACAAGGTCAATAAGGTTTTCTATAATTACAGTTTTCTGTTCAACAGAGAGATTGCTTTCTTTTTTGACCGATGTGCTTTCATATTTTGACTGCATTGCAGCGTGCATGTGTATGTGGAGCATTATTGCAAAATTGAGTTTTGTCCGCCAAGGAAGCATACTAGAAGCCAAATCAAGTGGAATTCCGTCTATATAGTTTTTTAAAAGCGATTGAATACGCACATCGCAATAAACCATTAAAAGCAACGGAGCAAGAAAATGTCTGCAAAACTGCCCGTATGCAACCCATGGTTTTTCATTGCATTTTTCAAAAGATAGAGTATCTATAAAAACAGGTCTTCCGTCTTGAAACTGAATATTATAAGCGCTGGCGTCTTTTAAAGACATGCCGTATTTTAATGCGAGCATTTGTATTTTTAAGGTCAACAATGCTGCGTCTTTGAGCATAGAAAATGACCATTCGTAACAGTAAGAGACAAAATCAATCTTTTGTGGACGGATTATTTTGTACAATTCATTATCACTATTTTCATCGGTTTCAATTTCTTCATGAGCAACAATGTACTTTTTTTCAACAAGTTTTTTATACAGTCCGCACTGCATAAAAAAGTCGTAGTTTTCTTTATAACATTTGTTTATCTGTCTGTAGACAACCCCGTCTTTTTTATAAACAAACCCTGACGGGTCTTTGTATGAAGATTTTTCTTTTTCCATAAGAATAATAATAACAAAATATATTTATTCTGTCATAACACGTTTTGCAATATTAAAATCAGGAAGGTCATTTCCCTCCGGTATATCCTCAGGGTTAGGATTTTTCATCCACAAATCAATTGAATCTTTATGAATATAATGTTTTGCCTTGTTTGTTATAATGTCAATAATCTCGTCTTTAGATTTGTCAGCATATGGCTCTATTTTGGCAAAGCCAAGTACTTTTTTAAAATTCGAACGCATAACGTAAAATGCATCTTGCATTCCTGTCTCATCCGTTTTTTGCTGTGTTTCCGCAGGGTTTATAACAAAGCCGTCAGGTCCTGTCAGGTCTATTTTTTCATCTTGTATTTCATTTCTCAATTTACTTGCATTTTTCTGCCCGATTTCAAAAACAAGTTCATCAATATGTTTTTTGGTAAGCATATATCCATCATGGTAATTGTCCACGGAAAGAGAGACAGGCCTGTATGATGCACGCATGTTTACAGAATCATTGCATCTGTCAGAATCAAAAGGTATATCGATATTCGCAACATTACAACCGTTTTGGAAAAGCAAAACTTCTCTTAAAGTAAGAGGTTTTGACTTATCTTTTCTGTGTTCTGACAGATAATACAAAGTGTATTTAAGCACATCAACTGTACCTTTTACGTCAGCAAAGGCATCGTGTGCGTTTTCCATATTTTTGGCGAAAAGATAGGCATACTGTTTTGACAGTTTTTTTGAAGCGCCCAGATAAGGATGAATACGCTGCATTAACAAAAACGGATCGAGTACTTTAAAATAGCGTTTTGGCTTCAATTCATCCGCAGAATAACTGTTATGCTCTTTTATTGCATTATTCAGCATTGTGATATCAAATTTTGAATTGTATGCAACAATAATACCGTTTTTTTTGTTTAAGTAATCATTTACAAAATGTTTTAAAACCTGTTCCATTACAGGAGCGTTTTTTACATCTTCATCATAGATGCCATGCACTGCGCTTGCCTGTTCGGGGATGTGTATCTCTGGATTAATAAGACAGTTATAAGCTGATTTATCAACTATTTTACCTTTCTTAATTTGTATGGCTCCAATCTGGATTATCTTATCAAGAGGTTTTGTCTCATCATCATTATTGGTACCGGTTGTTTCTGTATCAAAGACCACCGCATCAATACACAGCCTGTTGTTTTCATCTGTTATAGGAACATCCAGTGACCTGTGCTTTTTCATGTCAATAAGATATGAAATATTTGTGGCAAACGATTTATCTTTAAAAATGTCGCCTTTCAGCTCTTTTGACGGAGGTTCCTTGGCATTGCGTGAGCATATGGAGTGCAAAGTCGCCAGAGGTTTTTTGCAATTTGTGTAATTAAATCGTCTTACCCAGCTTGTCTCGTAGGCTTCGGCCAGAGCATTTGCCTGCAAAAAAACATAATAATCCCTCGGTGTTGCACTGTTCCAATCAAGAGGTTCGCTCAATATTTTATCTGAACCCACTTTTTTAAAATCATACCATTCGGGCATACCAAGCTCATTATTTTCCATTAGCCCAAGCCCTTGATATTGTTTGTTTTTAACCTTCTTTGTGTATTCATTTTCAAAGTAATCACCTTTGAAGCTCGGCACAAATTTTGTCATTACCGGAATAAAATATGGCATTTTATCCATATCCGGTAGATAAGGCAGCATTCCATTGCGTGAAATTTGTTTTAAATCCTTGTTTGTAGGCTGCAAAGGAGCCTGTTTTTCAAGAGATTGCCTGTTATGATTTTTATGAAAATTTACACCAATAACCTTCATCAGCCCTCCAAATTCAGCTTTGCACCTGACATTTCCGACGGATAAAGTATATCCTTTCCTCTTGAAAGCACCTTATCATATTCAGATTCAGAGTGTTTCCAGTCTTTTTCAAACTGTCTTAAAAAAACTCTCGCAAGTGCCGGTTTTTCAAATGCTATTGCCGCCTCGTTATTTCCGCGTTTGTATTTTTCTTTAGCGTTATTTCTGTCTATGATAATTTTGTAATAGCCCTTGATTGTATTAAGCGCAGAGCGGTCTTTAACGGTAAACAGATATTCAGCGTCTTGAAGCCGCATAAGTGCAGAACCAGTTTCATTGATTTCATTTACGGCTTTTTTGATTTTTCCTCTTCTGACAAGCACCTCTTTATAATCAAGACGTTTTCTTATCAATGGAGGAAGCCCTATAGATTCTTCCACTTTTTCAACTTTTTTCATATACCCGACAATTTCTCTGTTGATTTGTTCGGTATATTTTTCATAGTCCTCTCTCTGGCCTTTTTTCAGATTTTGATTCATTGCCATGGCCGACCAGTTTGCAGAGCCGATTAGCAGCTCTCTGTCATCAAAAACTGCCCATTTGCCGTGCATACGCTGGGTAATTTTTGTATCGGTTTTATATTGGCGTATATCAATATTGTTTTCTTCCAATTTTTGGTATGCAGTATTACAATACGGAAATTCTTCTATGATAGAGGGGTCAACAATAATTTTTGCATCCAGTTCTCCTTTATGCACTCGCTCGATTATTGTTTGGATAATTTCTTTGTCTGAAAGAACAAAAAGCTCTGCTCTAAGTTTTTTAGCTGTTTTCACCTTTTGCATTACATAATCTCTTACAGATTCACTGCCCTTTTCTCCGATATATGCAAGCTCTCTTGGCTTTGTACAGAGCACTTTTATTGCAGGGTCTTTTATAGGATTGCGTTTAATCAAATCAAGCTTTGACAGGTCATTTTCATCGTAGCGTTTTTTATCTTGCGGATTATCATACAATTCGCCGACTATTTTCATATAATCGACATTTTCCTGTTTAATTTCTTTATTAATACCTTTATAAAACTGCTGCTCATCTTCTGACAGAGGGCCTGCGACTATTTTTGTTTTACCCAGTCTTTGCCAGCAAAATGCCCAGTCTTTATTAAAAATTTCTTCAAGAATATTATCCACTTCGGAGTTTTTGTTTTCAGTTCTGGTTTCTATTGCAACACACGCATCATGATTTGCAGTAGAATGAGTGCCCCAGTTCATGCCACCTATAATTAGCTTTTTACCGTCCACAGCAACAAGTTTTACGTGCTGCAAAGCAGAGCCGCCCTGTGCCGGCCGTGGATATGGAACAACGTCAATACCGTTAGTTTTCAGGAATCTTATCATATCCTGATTATTGTAATGGCGCCGTTTTTGGCCGTTTCCATCTATATACCATTTGTGCGCATCAAGAATTATTTGAACCTTTAAATCAGGATTTTCTTTTTTCTTTTTAAGAATCATTGGTAAAAGGCTCTTGTGTTCATCATAACCGGACACCATATCCGCACCGTTAGAAGGCCAGATATGCCCGTCTATAGAAGGATGCTGAAACTCAAACATTTCTATTTGTATAGAATCTCTTGCGCTTTTTATATATTCCACTGCTTTTGCAAATATTTGTTCACCATCAATAAGGGTTGTTACATTTGTTTTGCCAACCATTGCAGTCTTGGAAGGCTCCGGCAGAACCTGCGGCACATAAGAGAGAGAAGGAATATTCAATAAAAGCCAATCTGTACGGGAAAGCCCGGCATCATCTGCTTTTTTGGCAATTTTTTGTGCAACCCAAAACGCCACATCATCCAGTGCAACAGGACGTTCACTTTTTGGCGTTTTTACTTTTGGCGGCGGTAGCGCCGGTTTTAAATTGTTTTTTTTATATTGATTATTATTGGACGCAGCAAAGCTGACACTCAAGCGGTGTCCAAACTCCACAGGTGCAATAGCAAGATTACTCCTCATACGTGTAGACCTCACGTTCTGCTATGGTTCTATTATGAAGATTTGTGCAGTGTTGTGCAATACTTCATTACAAAAACATTACATTTAAATTAGACTGGACTCTTTACAAATAAAAATATAGAGCAATAATATTAGTGTTGAAATTACACTTAAAGGAAAATCAAATGAGTATTTTTGAAGCGGGAATGATGGTATGTTTTGGAGCAAGCTGGCCGATAGCAGCCTATAAGACATATAAATGCAAATGCGTACACGGTAAAAGTATACATTTTTCAATGCTTATAATGCTCGGCTATATTTGTGGAGTTACTCATAAGTTACTGTATTCTCTTGATTGGGTTTTGTGGCTTTATCTTGCAAACATGGCTTTTTTGCTCACCGATATGATTCTGTGGTACAAATACCGAAACAATCCGGCACCTGTAGAGCAAAAAACTCCGCTAGAGGATGACGCAATAATTGATGAAGTTGAATAACTCTGCGAAAAATGCTATAAATAAATCATGATTTTAGCGATTATACAAAACAGAGCTGTTGTCAATACGCAAAAAAGTATTGAAAAAAAGACTGTTTATAATAATTTTTCGCCAAAATTATTAATCTCAAACAGGCTCGATGCCGATATATTTGTGCCTTCATTCAAAGGGGTAGAAGGTTCTGATACAAAAAAATTCAGCACCGAAGCAATGACAAAAGAAAATCCAAATTGGCTTAAAGCAATAGAAAGATATACGCCTGTTGAGCAGAAAAAATACGAAATAAGAACAGAGTTTGAACGTGACAGAAACCGTATCATGCATTCAGAAGGTTTTGACAGGCTGCGTTTTAAAACACAGGTCTTCCCTTCTCCGGACAATGACATGATATCAACAAGGAGCTCTCATGTTTTTCAGGTTACAGATATAGCACGTAACATAAGCAAAAAACTGGGACTCAATGAAGAACTGGCAGAAGCAATAGCCCTTGGCCACGATATTGGTCATGCACCGTTCGGACATGACGGGGAAAAATCGCTGAACAAAATAGCACTCACACACAGACTGCAACCCTTCTGGCACGAAAAAAACAGCTTGAGAATGGCAGACAAATTTCTCACACTTCAAAACAGCAAAGGTCAGGAAAATAACCTGGGGCTCACATATGCTGTAAGAGACGGTATAATTAATCATTGCGGAGAGGTTGATGAAAATTTTATTAAGCCCCGAAAAGACTACATAAATCTGTATGATATACAAAAAGCCGGTCAGGTACAGCCTTTTACGTGGGAAGGCATTGTAGTTAAAATTGCAGACAAAATTGCATATCTTGGCAGAGATATTGAAGATGCATCAAAAATAGGGGTTTTAAATAAAAAAAATCACCAGGAGTTGAAAGAGATTTTGAAAAAGCACATACCTGATTTTGATGCAGAGGTTAATAATACAACACTAATGAGTATTTTTGTGACAGACCTTGTAAAAAACTCTTCACCTCAAAAAGGCATAGGTTTTTCAAAACCCGTGTTTAACCTTATGAATGACATAAAAAATTACAACTACAAGAATATTTATCTTGCAAAAGATGCAAAAAAGATTTCACAACAGCAATGTGACAAAGTTTTGAAAACTATTTTTGACAACTATGCATTAATGTACAGAAAAAATGACACCTTGAGCTTTTTACAAAAGGCAACTGACCCTTATACAAATAATTTCAGTAAATGGATAGAAAAATATACCAATAACCAATCAAAACCACGGAATTACAAAAATACAGCAGTGTATGACATGACGGACTACAATGACTATAAACAGGCTATTATAGATTACATTTCCGGTATGACAGACAAATATGCACTGAAAACTTATAATTTCTTTGCAAACCCGTCTTAAAATTGATATATTAAAAATACTATATAATTAAGACGGAGTTTAAGATGCTGACAATAGACAAGGTAAAAAAAGCCGAACTGTTATTAAAAGATGTTGTAAGAAAAACAGACCTTATATATGCAACCGCATTATCTAAAAATGCAGATATATACCTTAAGTCTGAAAACCTCCAAAAAACAGGTTCTTTTAAGGTAAGAGGCGCATACGCAAAAATAGCACAGCTCTCTGCAGAACAAAAAAAACGCGGAATTATTGCTTGTTCGGCAGGCAACCATGCACAGGGAGTTGCGCTGTCCGCTCAAAAAAGCGGCATAGAATCAACTATATTCATTCCCAGTACAGCACCTATTTCAAAAATAGAAGCTACAAAAAGCTACGGTGCCCACATTCGACTTGTTGACGGTGTTTATGATGACGCATATAACGAAGCGGTAAAATTCCAAAAAGAAACAGGCGCAGAGTTTATCCATCCGTTTGATGACATAGAAGTCATTGCCGGACAGGGTACTATCGCACTAGAGATTCTGGAACAACTGCCTGAAGTTGAAGCGATAATAGTGCCAATTGGCGGCGGCGGTTTAATCTCAGGAATTGCTTATACAATAAAAATGTTAAAGCCCGACTGCAAAGTTTACGGCGTACAGGCAGCAGGTGCAGGAAGCATGTACCATTCTATGGAGCTGCACAAACGCACAGAACTTCCCTCTGTTCATACTTTTGCAGATGGTACAGCAGTAAAAATGCCGGGAGAAAATACATTTGCACTGTGTGAAAAATACGTAGACGAAATAGTTACCGTTACAGATGATGAAATAGCAACAGCAGTGCTTACACTGATGGAAAGACAAAAACTTGTTGCAGAAGGCGCAGGCGCTTTGAGTGTTGCTGCGGCAATGTTTAAAAAGCTCCCGATTGATGGCAAAAAGACTGTATGCATAGTGTCCGGCGGGAATATTGATGTAAATATTCTTTCACGTGTAATAAACAGAGGTTTGTTAAAAGCAGGCAGAATTGCAGACCTGACAATTGAAATGCTGGACAAACCCGGACAATTAAAAGAGGTATCAAGAATCATTGCAGACCACGGAGCAAATGTAATCCGTGTATTACACAACCAAGGCGGCGAAGATACAGACATAAACGACTGTTATTTAAAAGTAACAATGGAAACACGCAACCTGCGTCACCTTTGCGAAATAAAACATGCATTGTGCGATGCGGGATACAAACTTACTGATGAAAGGTAAATTATGAAAAAGGTAATATTAACACAATCGGCTCCGGCACCTATAGGCCCGTATTCTCAGGCAATTCTTGCAGGCAACACTTTATACTGCTCCGGCCAAATTGCTCTGGATGCTGCATCGGGTGAATTTTTAAACGGAACAATAGAAGAGCAGACACAAAAATGCTGTGAAAATATAAAAGAAGTACTTAAACAGGCCGGTTATTCTTTTGATGATGTAGTTAAGACCACTTGTTTTCTTGCTCATATGGCAGATTTCACAAAATTTAACGAAGTATATGCAAACTATTTCACATCAAAGCCGGCTCGCTCCTGTGTGGCAGTAAAAGAGCTTCCAAAAAACGGGCTTGTGGAAATTGAAGTTATTGCTGTGAAATAAACTTGTGGATTAAATCACAGGTTTTATCAAGCTCTTTTTCCCCAAGCGCAGGAAAAATCCCCACCCAGAAAGTATTATTCATAATAAAATCTGTGTTTGGCAAAAGTTTGTAATAATCATCATTCAGCTCGTTTGAGAATATCAAATCAGAATTGCCTATCCTCATAGGTATCTCTGATTCCACAAACATGGGCTGACGGAGAATATTACCTGCAAATAACTGACGCGTTCCCACCCCGTTTTTTTCAAGATATTCGACAAGAGCCTGTTTAGTAAAAGGTGCCTCCGGTTTTACGGAAATTAAATACCCGAACCACGAAGGCTTAACATTGCCATTAACCTGCGGTAGTATAAGATATTTTGACAGGTCATTGAGTTTTTGATTCATATAAAGAGCATTTTCACTCCTTTTTTTAAGAAAATCCGGAAGCTTGCGCAGCTGTGCAACACCGCATGCCGCCTGCCAGTCGGTAATTTTAAGATTATATCCCGTATGAGAATACGTATATTTGTGGTCATATCCGTAGGGAAGATTTCCAAGCTGCATTTGAAAACGTCTTTTGCAAGTATCATCTTTACCGGGTTTGCAAAAACAATCTCTGCCCCAATCACGAAAAGACATTAAAATTCTGTAAAGCTCTTTATCATTTGTCACAACAGCTCCGCCTTCACCCATTGTTATGTGATGCGCCGGATAAAAGCTGTATGTTCCGATATGGCCGATTGTGCCGGCCTTTTGGCCCTCATATTCTGCGCCCAGTGCATCACAGCTGTCTTCTATAATCCACAGGCCGTATTTATCAGCGATTTCTTTTATTTTATTAAGTTCAAACGGATTGCCCAGTGTATGAGCAATAAAAATTGCACGGGTTTTATCAGACACAGCCTGTTCTATTTTTGTAACATCAATATTATAAGTATCGATTTCACAATCCACAAACACAGGCACCAGGCCGTTTTGAACAATAGGATTAACAGTCGTGGGGAATCCTGCGGCAACAGTAATTACTTCATCACCTTTTTTAAGCCTTCTTTCGCCCAGCTTATGTGAGGTTAAAGCACTGATGGCAAGGAGGTTTGCGCTTGAGCCGGAATTTGTTGTCAGAGCATATTTTACACCGAGATACTTTGCAAATTCTGTTTCAAAAGTATCATTGAAACGGCCTGCAGTAAGCCACATATCAAGAGTTGCGTCTATCATATTTGACATTTCTTCAAAACCGAGCAGTTTGCCTGACGCCGGAATATATTTAAAGTTTCTTTTTTTATTCAAAATTGTATTGTAATAAAGCTTTGCTGATGCTTTTACAAAGTTTCGGAGAAGTTTTTCCATTGCTTATCCTCTCACAGCCTTTTCATAGTCTTGTATTTGAGCAACTGTAAAATCAAATATATTATGATTTTCATAAAAATGCTTGTACCATCTCACAGTTTTATAAACAGCCTCATCAGCGGTATATACAGGCTGCCAGTGCAGTTGAGCACGTGCTTTAGTGTTATCCAGCATAAGCAGTGTTGCCTCGTGCAAGTTATCTTTTTTATTGATTCTAAAACGGCCTGTCCCCCAGATATCTATAACCTTTTTGACAAGCTCAGCCACAGTCAAAACAGAGTTTTTATCTGGGCCAAAATTGTATGCATCAGCATAATCTTTGCCATTAAAATACAATTTTTCAGCAAGATTAAGATATCCTGCCAAAGGTTCCATCACGTGCTGCCATGGTCTCACTGCATCAGGGTTTCGAATTTCAATTGCCTGTCCGTTTTTTAGTGCATTGATACAATCAGGGATAATTCTGTCTTGTGCCCAGTCTCCCCCGCCGATGACATTACCGGCTCGTGCTGTAGCCAGAGCAAAATCAGTGTCACCTTGCAAAAAGCTTCTCCTGTAAGACGATGACAAAATCTCCACACACGCTTTTGAAGATGAATACATGTCATATCCTCCAAGAGTGTCTGATTCTTTATAAGCCTGATGTGTTTCTTTGTTTTCGTAGCACTTATCAGTTGTTACATTTACAAAAGCTTTAACTGTTTTGCATTTTTTTGCCGCCTCAAGAACGTTTAATGTGCCCATTACATTTGTTTGATAAGTTAAAACGGGTTCAAAATAAGATCTTCTGACAAGAGGTTGTGCTGCAAGATGAAAAACAATTTCAGGAGCAAAAGAGCACATTGCCTCTTCAAGCTCAACAGTATTGGTTATATCACCGGTGAAGCTGTGTATTTTATTTTCTAAATTGAGAATATCAAACAAAGACGACTCTGTATCAGGGGCAAGTGCAAACCCTGCAACATTTGCTTTGCATTTTAAAAGCCATGTACAAAGCCAGGAACCTTTAAATCCAGTATGGCCGGTAACAAATACTTTTTTATCCTTATAAAATTCAAACATTACCAGACCTTCCAAGGAGCATTTTGAGAAGTCCACATTTGAGTAAGCTCATTTTTATCCCTCAAATTATCCATAGCATGCCAGAAGCCATTGTGCTTGAAAGCATTAAGCTGATTATCTCTTGCAAGATTTTCCAGAGGAGAACGTTCAAAAACGCAATTATCATCATCCGGTATATAGTCAAAGATTTCAGGGTTACACACAAAGAATCCTCCGTTAATCCAGGATTCTTCTCCTTTTGGTTTCTCCATAAAGGAGGTAATCATATTGTCGTCTTTAATAACAAGAGCCCCGAATCTGCCGGAAAGCTGCACAGCTGTCATTGTTGCAATTTTTGAAGATTTTTTATGTGAATCAACAAGGTCATTTATATTCACATTACAAACACCATCACCGTATGTTAACAAAAACGGCTCATTACCTATATAGTTTTGTGCTTTTTTTATCCTTCCGCCAGTCTGGGTATTCTGCCCTGTATAAAGCATTGTAACACGCCAAGGCTCATTTCTTGTTTTATGAACTTCCACTGTGTTATAATTCATATCCACGGTGATATCAGAATATCGATTGTAATAGTTTATAAAATACTCTTTTATAACGTGGGACTTATAACCTGTTAAGATAACAAAATCGTTAAATCCGTAATGTGAATATATTTTCATAATATGCCACAATATTGGATAACCGCCTATCTCAACCATTGGTTTAGGCTTGAGCTCTGTCTCTTCACTGAGACGGGTACCGAGACCTCCCGCTAAAATTACAACCTTCATAGATATCTCCGTTAAATAAATATATTCCATTATAGAGTAAATTTCGAACCGCAATTGTAAACTTTTTTTAACATTAAAAAAAACATGCGCAATTTTTATTTTTCAGGAGTATTATTTTATTTGCCACAACAATTAATAACAATTTAACAAAAGGAGTAGGTATAAAATGGCTATTGACAGCATCAGTTTTGGAAAAGGTCTCTTTAAAAGAGCAAACAAAAAAGAAAATGAAAACAAAAATGTTCAAATCCCTGAACAATTATCAAAAAATGACAGAGCTTCGTTAAAAGGTATTGCACCATATTTGGCAGCCGCATTATTGATGACAGGTTCTCTGGCAAGCTGTGTTCAACAAGATACAGATGTAACTGTTAACACAGATGAAATGATGAAACTTTTACAAGAAATGTTAAAAGCTCAGAATGAAACAAATAAATACATGCAGCAAGTGATGGAATTGTTACAAAATAACAATACTCAAAACGCTGATATGATTAAACTTTTACAAGATATCATGAAACAAAACCAGGAAATTACATCAATCCTTACAAGTATTGGTTCTGATGTAAGCCAAATTGCTTCTGCAGTTTTAAAAATCTCTGCTTTGATGGAAGAATCCAACAAAAACGATCAGGAATTGTTAAATAAAATCGATATTATTATTGCAGGTCAAGGTTCTGATTCAGATAAATTGCAGCAATTAATCGATTTGAACACTGAACAAAACAAATGGTTAACTAATATCTTTGGCTTGATTGAAACATTACAAGGTTCAAACAGTGATCTAGCAGATGTTATCAAAAACTTCTATAACGATTACAAAAACGATATGAATGATTTCAAAAACAACGATAAAGATCATACAGAATTGATGAATAAAATTCTCAATACATTGCTTTCCAGCAACGAAATCAGCTCTGATATCTTGGCTCAAATCAAACAAATTCAACAAAGCGGCCAAGCTGATTCAGCAAAATTGGATGCTATCATCAAATTGTTAGAAAGCATTGACCAAAAACTCGGTAAAATTGAAGCAGCTGTAAGTAATATCGAAGGAAATATGACTGTTAATGGCGAAAAACTTTCTGACCTTATGCAACAGCTCATCAATGATCATAAGGAAGGTAAGCTTCAAGATAAAGAAATGATGCAGCAGATGATTGATTTGATGAACAGATCAATTGATGACAACAACGAAAACAACGGTGCAATCCTCAAATTCTTAGCTGAAATTTCTGAAAAAATTACAAACGGTCAAATGGATTATGAAGAAGGATTTGATAAAATTGCAGATATCTTGAATCAGATTAACGGCAACTTAACAGATATCAAAGCAGAAGTTGCTAAGATTGCTCCTCAGATTGAAAAACTTATTAACCAATCTGAAGAAAATCACAACGAAACACTGGATATGTTATCAAAACTCTTTGATAAAACATCTTCAATTGACAACAAATTAACTCAAATTGAACAAAATCAACAGGAAGGCAACAAAACATTAGTTGATATTTCTCAAAAATTAGATGAAGCAAACTCAAGCTTGAACCAGATAAACTCTAAAATGATTACTATCGATCAGTTGAAAGATATGTTTGGCCCTATGTTCAACGAAATCATCGATAAGCTGGAGATTATCGGTGGAAACCAGATTGACATCGACCAGTTAGAAGAAGTTCTTGCTAAATACCAAACAGATTTGACAAAAACTAACGGCTTAATCGAAAACTTAACAGCTGTAGTTAAAGACCTCAACCTCTCTGTTGATATGGGTCCTGAATTCCAAAAAGTTATTGACGCAATCAATGATTTCAAAAACCAGGAAGCTGCATCAGCTGAAGAACAAATGCAAGCATACAGAGACATAATGGAACAAATCTCTAAACTCAATAACAGTGTAGATGCTCTCGGTGCAACTGCAAACAACATCAGCAATGACCTCAAAGCTCATATGAACAATGCAACTACTTTTGGTACAAAGATGGTTGATGCAATGGAACAGGTTATCAAAGGTCAAGCTGACAGCAAAGCTGCAATGGAAACATACGCAAACGAATACAAAGCTTACCTTGTACAAGCAGAACAAGACAGAATGCAACAAATCGCATTGTTACAGGCTATCGTTGATAAAGAAGTTGGCGGCAACGGCGGCGGCTTAACAAAAGAAGAATTAGAAGACGTTCTTTCTAATATGAATATCAACATTCCTGACTACGCTGATATTTTACAAGAAATAAGCGATAAAATCGGTAAAGTTATTACAAGTGATGATTTACAAAACTTCTTCATCAAAACTCAACCTGATTTAACAAAAACTAACGCTTTGATTGAAAACTTAACTGCTGTATTAAAAGATAAAAACTTTACAATAACCGGTGACCTTTCTGTTGAAATGACAGAAGTTGAAAACCTCTTAGGTAAAGTTTATGACTTAATCAACAACCAACAAACACCTACAAACGATCAAATTAAAGCCTTAATTTCATTAGCTACTCAAATTGCTGAAAACACTAAACAACAAGGTGGTACAACAGCAAGCGTAAAAACAAGAACAGCTTCTGAAATGGACAGACTCTATGCAGCTATCAACAGACTCTCTGTAGAAGCAGCTAAATCTCAAGGCAAAGGTGCAACATATCATACTCACGCAGGTATGTTTACATTCAACGCTTAATAAAATAAATCAAATAAAAAAAGACCCCTGATATTTCTATCAGAGGTCTTTTTTTATTGGTTTATTAATTGTCTAATCCAATGATTGTTATGTTTTTATCTTTTGAATGTTCTTTAGCATATGCTTCTGCTTTTGCTTTTGCTTCAGCTACTGTTACATCTTTTGCGATAGTTTCACCACAGGCTGTAACATTTGCTTTTTCTTTCAAGAATCTATCAGGTGTTGCTTCAGGTTGGAAAGATAAACCTTTGTATTCTTCAGACACAGTACCTGCTTCTACATTTGCTTTATTGTCATATTTATAACCTTTTGCAATTTCTGATGGAATAACTTTAGGTAAGCAAAGTGTATTGTGTATTTTTTTGCCATTTTCATCAAGAACAAATTTTCCGTTTGAGTCTTTCATGTATACTTCAGGGAAGAAACCGTCTGTTACAACTGCATCTTTCCATTTTAATCTTGTTTGTTCGTCTTTGCTGTTTTGCATTTCATCAAGATAAGATTGTTTAAGATATGTACGTATTGCTAAACGATCTGCAGTATTTTTTGGTTTGTATTTTGCAACAACCAATGCATCCCAGTTGTCACCAGCTTGAACTTCATAACATTCTGTATCTTCTGCAGATTTATATTTCTTAACTTCTACAGTACAATCTGTTTTTGGTGTTACTTCGTGTTTTTTAACTTCAGGTTTTTCAATTACCGGAGGTTTAGAAGCCAATTTTGTAATCAAGCCTTTAGCTTCTTCATAGTTCAACGGAGTGACAACACCGTCAACAGTACCGGCTGCTTCAGCAAGAGCTTTATTCATCTGTGCCTTGTCAATGTTGCCCTGTGCATCTGTAAAGAATTTTGCAATTGATTTACCGAGTACAACGCCTTCATCAGTAGCATAACCGTCTTGTTTCAAACCATTAAGATATTTAGCATAGTCTTGATATGTTTTTACGCTTTCAGGTACAGTTGTCGGAATAGCTCTGTCTTCTACTCTGTGAGCCTGAGTAATTGCAGATGCAACACCTCCAGCTGTAGCTGTTATTGCCGGTACAACACCGATAATTTTTGTTGATTGGCTAGCTCCGCCTTTAATTAAACCGCCAACAAAATTTGTGTTTTGAGACACCTCAAGATATGAGCCGGGAGCACCGATAAGAGCACTTCTTGCAACATCTCTGACTACTTTGCCGCCGTAAACTTTCTTGTCCCATTCATAGCCTAATGCTTCACAAATTTCTTTAGCATCGCCCATGTCAAAGTCATTGTATTCACCCTTATTATTATTCAATGATGTTAAAACAGCATCGCGTTCACCTGGTTGTTTTTTCTTCCAGCTATAGTTGATGGCACCGTCAACAGCACCGCCATTGTCATCATAGATTTTATACAAATCTTCTGCGCTCAGACCTGCTACGTTTAATTTAGCCTGCATTTTGGCATCAAATACAGGGCCATTAGCTTTTGTCTGTTCTTTATTATTGTAGTTAGCTCGTGCTCTAAATGCACCTCTTGATTCTTTTTCTTTAACTCCAAAGAATCTGCCAATGCCGCTTCTTTGTTTTGTATAAGAGTGATATGCATCATATTGTTCTTCTGTTATGTCTCCGCTTTTTTTCATTTCTTTTAAAGCAGCTTGAACATCGTCTTTAACTTCGCCGCGTTTTGTTGCATCAGATTTGCCAATCAATTTGCCAACTTCTGTTGTTACGACTGCATTAATCTCGCTTTGTTTAGCTTTTTTCCATTCTTTTGAATCAATATAATCATGAGCTGCTTCTAAATCTGCTTTAGCTTTTTTATATTGAGCTTCTGTCATTATGCCGGCTTTGTACATTTGTTTGTATTCTTTTAGCTGAGCTTCAACTTTTTTGTCAACATCTTTTCTGATGTCGCCAATATCATAACGTCCATCAAAATCAGTAGTAACAAATTCAGCAGCTAGAGCTTTTGCTGCAGCTTCCTTTTCTTGCTGAGCTTTAATTTTAGCCTCTTCTTTTGCAGTTTTTGCTGCTTTTTCAGCTTGTTGTTTTTGAATTTTTGCCTGTTCTTTTTGAATTTTAACAGGGTCAGTTGCTTTGATACTCATTTTAAATCCTCTCTTTAGTCTTAATAATCTCTTAATAAAAAAGTATATATTTCCTCTATGCTTATATAAAAAATTTTTGTTTTACAAAATTGCCTAAAAAGCATGTGTAACATGCAAAAAGCAGGCATTTCATTTGTTGAAATGCCTGCTATAATTGAGTTCTAAAAAGCTAAGCCAAGTTTACAAATGTTAACATTAATTACCCAATGCCCATCTGAAACCGAGAGTAAAGGCTATACCGTTACGTCCGCCGTTTCTCAACATTGCCTGACCAAAACCGGTAAATCTGTCTCCGTATCTTTTTTGGATACCTGCACCATATTCAATATATGGTTTTACAGACAACTGTGTCAATGCTACTTCATTGGCATAGAATTTAGTTTTGTCCATAATATTCCAGGTCATATTAACACCCAAATATGGCTGCCATCCGTTTTTAAGATTACCGATAATTCTTAAACCAGGAATGATTTCAATTGCATTCAACGGATCTTGCGTAACTTTTACACCGGCTGAGTTTGTATAATCAAACACATTAACAAAGGTGTAACTCATCATATAACTTGGTTGGATAACCAATTTGTTGTTAAATAAGCCCCAGTTGTAACCGGATTTCCAAGCAGCACCTGTCATCAAGATAGGGAAGTCGTCACTGCCAAACATATGTGTAGCACGTGCTGCACTGGCACCAACGTTAGCTGTAATACCTGTCCAGAAGTTGCCTTTGTAAGCAGTTGCAACACCACCGATAGTACCGCCGTTTTGATAAATGCTTACGCCGTTATAAGCCTGGTGAGAACCATGGTAAGCACCAAAGAATGAGAAGTTTCCATCCCAGCCGTGGCCTAAATCAATAAGGTCAGATTCGCCACCAAATAAAGAACCGTATGAAACGTTAGAAACTCTCGGGCCGTTTTTCAAAGGCACGTTTTCAAAGTTTGTAAACGGTCTCATATACCAGCCGTCACGTTCTTCAGGAATTACATTTGGTGCATACACACCTGTATGATAACCAGCGTTAGCATATTTGTTTCTCATTTTCCAAGCCATACGCTGTTCAGGAGACATCAAAGTCACCATATCCATATTGGCAAATGATTGTCTGTACAGGTTGTCCATGATAAGGAATGCAGCTTGTGCAGCAACAGGACCTGCAATAATAGAGTCAGAATTGCCAACTTTTGTAAATTGGAAGTATTCTCCGGGGTCTGTTCCGTCAGCAGGAGCAGGACCACCCACAGGTTGTGTGATTTGAGTTACTTGATATTTATTTATAGGCGCTTCAACTATATTAGCACCATTGCCCAGGTTTACATTGCCTATTAATTTTTCTGCATCTGTAAACAGGATTTTTACAGTTTCTTCTTTTGCTTCTGACAGTGATTTCATGCCGGCAATTATTAATTTTGCATCATTTGTAATATCAACATTGCCAATATTATCTTTTAATAAAGTATCCATTGTAGGAGTACCGCCGTTTGTTTCTCCGCCAAGATCAACGTCTAACAGCAGGCTAGAATCCTTGGATATATTTAAACCATCAAAGTGGAAATCTGTAACAACGCCGTTTAATGTACTAAGTGTACCGCCGTTTAAAGTAACGATGTTTTGGTTGTTATTAAGACCTTCGTCATTTTCAAAGTGCATTACACCGTTATGCACGGTAATGTTTGTATTGCTGACTTTTGCGCCATTTTTAATTACAACATTACCTTCGGAAGTCAGAGTCTGATCATCAGTGCCGTCTTCTTTTTTAACAACATAGTCATTGTTTACATTTAATACACTGTGATTGTTACCATTGATATGTGAATATATATTCAAATTACGACCGGCAGACGCCTGAAGATTACCGACAGCATCAGTTGCAAGAGTAATGGTATCTGTAACATTATTAACATCCGCCAAACTCTGTTCATTACCTACATTCATATCTCTATTTTGAGCTCTCAGCACAGTGTTAGAATTTGCTGCACCATACACAGCGCCTCCAAGTGTAGAGTTTTGTGCCTTGTTGCCTGAAAAATCAGAATCTATAATATTTACGGTACCACTATTGTTATATATTGCACCGCCAGTGTTAGCCTGGTTGTTTGTGAATGTAGAATTTGAAACTGTTACAACAGCTTCTTTTGCTCCTGCAGTGGAATCAGAGTTATTATATATTGCACCACCGTTTGTAGTTGTAACGCTATTACCGGTTGAAACTTCACGACTGCCGCCGTTTTGATCAAATACTGCATTATCGATATTCATTGTTCCCTGGTTAGCAATTGCACCGCCTGAAGCAGCAATATTATTTTGGAAAACAACTTCATTACCTTCTTTTCCGTATATATTAACTATACCGTTTGGATCAGTGCCGGCAATATTTCCTGATGAGTTTCTGATTGCACCTCCGGTACCAGAACCTGTAACATAGTTATTAGTAAATTTAGTACCTTCATATATATTTATTGTGTTGGAAAATATAGCATCTGTAGCTGATCCAACATTGTGAGAACCACCAGCATTGTTGATTGCACCACCACCTGAGCCGGAATAGTTTCCATCAAAGGTAGTATTAGTAATATTCAAAAGCATATCGTGCATTGAATCACTGGTTGCCTGTAAAGTGTTGGAAATTGCACCACCATAGTTACCGGTATGGTTGCCTGTAAATGATGAATTTGAAATCTCCATGTTAGCAGCATTAACTATTGCACCCCCCTGGCCAACAATACCGGATGATGAGGTTGTTGAGTTATTATTAAATTGAGTTGAATCAATAACAACAGATCCATTCAAGTTAATAATTGCACCGCCAAAAGCATTGGCTGTATTTTGTTCAAATATAGAATTTGTAACAGTTAAAGAGGTGCCGCCAACATCGCTTCGGTTATAAATAGCACCGCCTAAGCCATTGCCATCACCTGTTGCACTGTTACCTGAAAATAACACGTTATCAAAAGTGGCTGTACCTGAGTTAGAAATAGCACCACCATTGGCTCCTTCAGCAGTATTGCCGGAAATAACAACTTTCTGTGCCGGGTTAGTGGATTGAACTGTAATTTGTGAGGAGTTAACAATAGCACCGCCATTAGCATTTGTTGTATGACCGTTAGCAAAATTTACGTTTGTGATTGTTGTATTTGCTCCGTTGTTTATAATATAACTGGAGCTTGTACCGCCTTGGTCACCAGCTGTGATGGTCGGATTATTACCATCTTGCTTGATAGTGCCTGTAATATTAATACTTGGAACAGGTGGAGCACCTAAATTTAAAGGTGTATTATTTGTGTACATATCATTTTCGATATTTATATCAACTGAATCCCCTGATGCACCAGTGATTTCATTTTGCACTCCCTGCCAATCTGTTGCGGAAAAAGCAGCACCAGCACCTAATAACAAAACAGCAAGAGACAGTACAGCATACTTTTTAATTTCTTTTACTTTTGTTTTTCTCATGATTCCAATCCACTTTAAAGTTAAATAATAATTTTGATTCTCTAATATATTTACGTAAACTTAAATCTTAAAAATTTCCAAGTCGTATATTTTATCATTACACAAAAATAGCAAAAAGTTAAAACTTTTTACAAAAAAAGATTACAAATTCGACACAAAAAAATATATAAAAAACTAAATGTTACCTATTCCTATTTCTGCAAGAACATCCTGGAAGTTTTTGGATAACAGCTCTGCAAAAACCATGGGGTCTATTTGTGTAACAACAACTGCAAGCAGCTCATCAGGAAGCTCGTTAACCATTTTCATCAAATCATCCGGCTCGAGCTTGTCCATGCATTTTACAATTTCGCCCTTATCCAGCTGTTTTAAAGGGAATGTAAGAGCGTTTTTCGAAAATTCTGTAAACAGATTCTTATCTTCTTTTGTCAGATTTAAGATAAGAGATTGTTTTTCTTCTCTTTCAAAGCATTGCAGTGCTTTTTTGAATTTTTCTGGCTTTAATTGATCAAGCCATTTCACAACATGCTCTTTGCTCCAGTTGTTATCTTCCTGAAGTTTTCCTTCTTCTTGAAACATGTATTTTTCAACCATTTTATTCAATTTTTCTTCAGGAATAGTTTTTACAAAATCCAGAATTTTGTTTTTGTCGAGTTTATCGGATTCAAAAAATTTGTTGATTTCTTTTTCCGGAATCATTTTAAGAAATTGTTCTGCAGAAAAAGCTTGAAATACAATAGAGCAAATTTTATTTTTGGGCAAATCGTATATAAGATTCAGAATTTTTGTCTTTGTAAAGAACATAAGCCCCATCTGTAAATCTTCAGGAGTAAGAAACTGAGCAATGTATTCCAAATCCTGAGAGTTCATCTGGGACAAAATAGCATATCTGTTTTTGGCATTAGAAAGTTTGAAAAGTTTTACAAGCTGTTTGGGGTCATTAATTACATCCTGCTGAAAATCTGCAGCTTTTGTATTGCCCTGTGCAGCTTCTGCTTCCATTATTTCGTCAATGCTTTTTGCACCATATTGATTTAAACGTTGAGTGCCAATCTCAAAGTTTTTTGTCAGATAGCTTAAATCAATATCCAGTCTAATCATGATGGAAACCTTGTTCTTTCAAATCCATTTGCCAAAACTCTAATCTAGTGTCGTGCTTTATCGATTCAAGTTTTTGAACCGATAAAGCCCTCACCTTTTCAAGGTGATGCTCTATATAATAATAAACGGTATTTTTTAAAAAAACTTAATAGCATGATTTCAAACTGTAACATTTCTTAATTTTATATAAACAAAAAGGCAATTATTTTATTAATATATACTTTATATATACAGAGGTAAAATTTAAGAAGAAAAGAGAGTAAAAATGTCAGCACAAGTACAATTCGGTCAACTAAGTAAATTGAAAGCAATGGATTTGAAAAAAAATCCACAAGCACAATCTATTCAAAAAGAATTACAATCACAAGCAACCATATTTGAACAAGATCGGAAGAGCA